>Ga0193727_1000924_pt1 | contig 11962 bp, 11 predicted proteins | sample H2c2metaG_FD_143051 | JGI IMG/M metagenome (GOLD analysis project Ga0193727, IMG submission 143051) | Soil microbial communities from a riparian zone of the East river system, Colorado, United States - H2c2 | ecosystem: Environmental > Terrestrial > Soil > Riparian zone | place: USA: East River...
ACATCATTCTGGAAGTTGCGACAAACAAAACCGGGCGGCAGTGAAGTTTCGTCATCTTTGCTGCGGGCCTCTGATGACTTCGCCCACGCCCAACTGCTGACGAGCTTCGACAAGTCGTCACTCTTCAGTCCTATTCCCAGACTCTCTTCGACAAACTTGGTCAGCGAGTAATTGGCTGACCATTGGCCCCGTGCCGCAATGGCGCTCGCTGCAACGTCTGCCGAAATCCCGAAGCCTTTGACCAATGCGAGCATTCGACGTTCGCTGTCCTCGGTGAATTGCGGCTCGCACGTGTCGAACTCCTCTTGCAAGTCGCGGACAGATTCGAGCGCTGGAATATCGCACGCTGCTCTGCGCGATCTAGCGATTGTCCAATCACGCTCAAAGACTGGCGGCTCGCCAAGCGGAAGATCGCGTCGCATCTCATTGAGAATCGTCGCAAAGTCTTCATGTGCGATATGAAGCATCAGACTTCCTACTTGCTGCGGCACTGTGCGCTCATCAAACTTGCGATGATGACCCATGGCTCCCCAGAGCGAAAGAAGCAACGTGTCTGACAGTGGCTCCAGCCATTCACGGAAGGGCTTCGACAACATTAACAAGCCTGAGATAGTTTCGTGACGCAAGAGCTGAGTGATTTGAGGTGCGCCTGTGAGCATCGCTTGAAAGTGACTGTTAGCTTTGCCGACATCCTGAATCCAACCATTGGCCACCAGCGCGCGATAGAAGCGTGTGTAAGCGCCCGGACTGATGTTCGAACAGAAGAGTGCGATCTGCCCAGACGACTCCGCCAGAGCCTTGCATGCTTCGGCTACGTCACGGCTGTGCTGAACTAGAAGTGCATAGTCTGGTGGCAAGCTTCCGTGCCTTTCTCGATTATACGACTTCGCAAGTAAGCGGTTCGTCATAGTCATCTTCCGGTTTCGGTTTCGATCGATCCAATCGGGAGAAAGAAGCCTCACCCCATATGCCGCCGCCCGCCGATGCCACGCTCTTGAAGCACGATCGAAGCTTCGTCGCTGAGCCCACGAAGCGTTAGCGCAAAGCCAACAATAGTGTGACTGCCAACCCTGAATGCTCGGCGGGATCCGATTTCCGGTTGGCCTTTCACTTCCAACTCGTCTAGCTTGCGGCGGACCGCGTCTAGAAACGGCTCGGGCTCCATGAACTTCTTGATCGTCACGCACCGCGCGTACAACGCCGACGACGGTTTGAGCAGAAGAGTCTGAGGCACGCCGAGCCGCACTCCGTAACCGTCAACCTCCAGGCGCTTGCCTGCCAGCTTCAGCATCAAAGGCAAGCGGTCTTGAGGCATGCGCATTCTCAGTCTCGCTCGCTCGTTGATATGAATTCCGCCGTCACCTCGGACCGTACCGGGCACTGTTTCCACTGCGAGCCAATCGGCTTGATGCGCCTCAGGGACGAGCTTCGATATTGCAGAGTACATCGCATAGCCGTGATCGGACGGCAGAGCAGTTCCAATCAGCGGGAATCGTAGTTCAATGCAAACCATGAGTCTTTCTCCTAGATCTTCGACGCACACCTGAGTTCGCGACGGAGTGAGTTCACGCCATACCAAGCTCAAGCGAGCGAACTCATCTATGCTCGGTCGATTCGTACTGTCATCGCAACGCGGTGCGTTGGAACACAGGAAGCTAAGACAATCAGCAAGTAGGCCGGCGCAACGATATTAGTAGAGAAGACAGATGTCAATAGTGAACGCGCGCGGGCATGCGCATCACCTTATTGACCTACCCAAACGACAAAGCGCAACAGGTTTGACGGCGGTCGGCAATGGCGCCGGAGTCAGCAAAACAAAGTTGACGTGGGCTTCCGGATTACTGTCGTGACCGAATCGTACCGCCTACAATCGCGATACTGACAGCGAAGTCATCGGTCAAGGTTACCAGGTCGGCGCGTTTTCCTTCTACAATCGATCCTCGCTCGCGATCAACACCGGCAGCACGCGCCGGAATCAGTGAAGCCATCTTTAACGCTTCGTGAAGCGGAATGCCTAATGAAACCATATTCTTAAGCGCCTGCCGCATCGTGATCACTGAGCCGGCGAGCGCGCCAGCGGACGGCCCTTCAGACAGAGCGGTGATGTCATCCCGCACGGCGATCTTTGCGCCCCATACCGTAAACTCTCCATCTCCCAATCCGGCTGGCTGTATCGCGTCGCTGATCAGCGCCATCCGATCAGCGCCCTTTGATTGATAGATCAATCGAAGCATGAGCGGATCGACGTGATGAAAGTCGGCGATGCAATCCATTGTCACGTCTTCGCCCAACAGGCCCCACGCAACCGCGCCCGGCTTGCGATGATGGAGCGGGTCGAGCGCGTTTGGAAAGTGAGTGATGTGGCGAGCGCCCGCTTCGAAGGCCAGGTCGAGCATCGAAGGCTCGGCTTGAGTGTGGCCGATGAAAACTCGCACCCCTCGATCGCCGAGCGCGCGCGTGAGCTCGATTCCGCCGCTCACTTCGGGCGCGAGCGTCATCAATCGCGAGTATGCCTGCTTCTCTGGTTTGATGAACGTCTCGATCGATCGCACGTCGAGGTCGTAAGTTCTGAAGTGCTCGGGTTGTAACGCGCCGCACTTGTTGTGGCTGACGAAGGGACCTTCGAAGTGAATTCCGAGTATCCGAGCGCCGGCAGGGGTTCGGTCTTGCCCGGCGATGTACGACTCGACCGATGAGACAGCCGCTCGATAGCCCGGCTCGTCGGTCGGCACGAAGGTCGCGAAGTAGCCGGTGACGCCTTCGCTCAGCAGGAACTCCGAGAGCTTCAACAGACCAGCGGAGTCCGTGTCCTGAACGTCCACGCCTGCCGAACCGTGGATGTGAATGTCGATCAAGCCCGGGGCGAGATACGCTTTCTGGAGATCGGTCGATTCGCGCGAGCTGATGCCTGTGGGCGTCTGGTCGTGCGCAAAGACTTGGGCAATGCGCCCGTCGCGAATCATCACTCCGCCGTGCCGAACGCTTTCAGGCAGGATCAATCGAGCATTGTGGAAAAGGAGGTGGGTCATGCGGTTTGCTGATTGCCACTAAGACACCAAGCCACCAGGATGCACAAAGGTCCTCAATTTAATTGGTGCAGCTTCCGGTCCTGGTGTCTTCGTGGCGATCTCCTGTCGGCAGCCTGCTAAGCGAGGGGCGGCCTGGGACGGCGGCCCCTGCAAGTTCATTTCAAACTATCAAGCGCGCGGCGCACCGAGCCGCTGTGTTGCTGAAGCAGACGCCCGGCGTCCTCGCACGACACGTGCGCGCGAGCCATCAACAGCGCGAGCTTCAAATCGCCGCCCGAAGCTTCGAATACCCGAGCCGATTCCTCCGCGTCCAGGCCTGTCTCTTGGGCGAGAATCCCGTGTGCGCGGCGAACGAGCTTTTCGTTGTTAGCCCGAAGATTGGACATCAAGTTCCCATACACCAGCCCGAGTCGAATCATCGTCGCCGTTGAAATCATGTTCAAGATCATCTTTTGAGCGGTGCCGGCTTTCATTCGCGATGAACCGGCAATGACTTCGGGGCCGACAACCGGCGATATGCTTACGTCGGCCGCGGAAGCCATTTGCGAATCCGGATTGCAAGTCACAACAATCACACCGGCCCCAAGCTTCTTCGCATGTTCAAGCGCGCCAAGCGTGTACGGCGTCGCGCCGCTTGCCGAAATCCCTACAACAGCGTCCAGCGACGAAAGGTCCACGGAATCAAGATCCCGCGCAGCTTGCTCAGGATCGTCTTCCGCGGCTTCCACCGATCGGTAGAGCGCGTCGTAGCCGCCGGCGATGATGCCTCGAACAAGATCCGATGAAACGCCAAAGGTGGGTGGGCACTCGGATGCATCAAGCACCCCCAGCCGCCCACTCGTTCCGGTTCCGACGTAGAACAAGCGGCCGCCCTTGCTGAGCCGTGCGACGATCAGGTCGACGGCGACGGCTATGCGGTCCAGCACGCGCGAGACGGCTTCGGCGACGGTCTCGTCCTCTTTGTTAATCAGCGTGACTATTTCGAAGGTCGAGCGGCAGTCTATGTCTTTCGTCCTGGGGTTGACTTGCTCGGTGATGGGTTTCATTCTTCAAAGCAACGCGTTGATATCGCTCTCGAACACCGACATCGGCCGCACTCCGATGTAAGTCTTCACAACGCGCCCGCTGCGGTCCAGCACGTAAGTAGTGGGAATGCCCTGGCTTACGTCGTATCCCCTGAGCGCGTTCGCGTTGTTGACCATCCAGATCGTGTAGTTGATCCCGTTGTTTTTCATGAACGGCGCCACCGCCGGCGCGCCGCCACCCTTGGGAGCGATCGGGTCTATCGATACGCCGATTACCTCGAGTCCCCGCTCGCGGTATTTATTCTGGAGAGCGATGAAGCTTGGTATCTCCATCCTGCACGGACCGCACCACGTGGCCCAGAAGTCGAGGATTACGATTTTGCCGCGATAGGCTTCCAGCGCTTGCTGTACATTTTCAGTCGAGACAGGCACAGGAGAAACGGCAACCGGGCTGGTGCTGTTGTTTCCGCCTGACATCATCACCCCACCCACCACTATGGCAGCTATTATGAGTACAACGACGGCAGCCAACGGCCAGCGGCTCCGGCGCTGTTTTGTTGCCTTCAAGCTAGTTCGTGACATAAGTATTCCTCTACGTTCGACAGGCTCAACCGAATGTTTGCTTGATATCACCGCGAAGCTTACCACGAATCCGCGCTCGATTGCAGGGTCAACGGAGCGGTTTGCGCTCGCGGACACGGGCGCTGCTCGAGAACCGCCGCGTCTTTTCTTTGCACCGGAGCGGACGCGCGCCCGAGTGGCGGCGCTCCAAAATAATCCTGCTGACAACCAGCGCCAGCAGCCGGTGCATGAAGCGCGCTTCCCATTTCATTACACCGTTCACCTTGACTCGAGCCGTGGTCTGGGTTCGACGTCGCATCTCGAAATGGAAGACCAGTAGAGTCGAGGCGTAAAACTGTTTGTGGACCGTGATTGAAACCTGAGAACGGAAGCGGCTGTCCCACGAGCGCATCAGCCGGAAATTGTCGCCTTCGGCCATTTCCACTCGAAGCCCTGCTCGATTAGGGTTAGCCCGCGATCGCTCGCGGAGCAAAGACTCGCTCCCGTCTTCGCAGATGATCGATATGCGCCGGTCGAGTGCTCCCACGTTGATATCGAATCTTGCGCCGTCGGCTTCGTAGACCGCACGGCGCATGCCCCGCCAACGCAGCCGCGCGATCGTACGCCCGTTGACGGAGAAGAGATGCCGCACCCGACTGTGACCCTCGCGATGGACCACGACTTCACACTCGCCCATGAAGTCGCGCTCGTAGACTTCGCCGGCCGCGGATAGCAGAGTTTGGTTTCCTGCGTACATGATCAGAAGGCACAAGGCAGAAGGCAGTAGGCAGAAAGCAGAAAGTAGAAGGCAGAAAGCAGAAGGCAGTAGGAAGAAGGCAGTCGGCAGCAGGCAGAAGAGAGAGATTTGCTGCCTTCTGCGTTCTGCCTTCTGCCTTCTTCTTTCATTTGCTGCCTTCTGCTTTCTGCCTTCTGCCTTCTTGCTTCATCCCCCAATGTAGCGCGCGTACAGACCGCGCGCGACCGCCGGGTCAGTCGTGCCTCGAATGATGCTGCGCGCGTCGCGAAACACCGTGATGTCGTAGTCCTCGACCCGAAACCGCAACAAGAAATCGTTGAATTGAACTTCGCCGGCCGCCTTCAATCGTTTGGCAAGCAACGCGAAATCCAGGGTCCCGGCGCCCGACCCCGCGATCTGCACCGCGTTCCTGCCGCAAAGCGTCGTCGTTACCTGCCGACGCGCGCCGCGCAAGAACTCGAACTCGCGCCGAACGCAGGCCGGGCAATCCCGCCGCTCGAAGCTCGAAAGATCGAGGCGCTTGATCCCCGATTCCCACACGTCAATCCTCAGCAGCGACCGATGAAGCTTGTCCGCCCGGCCGGTGAGCAACTTTAGCGCTTCTGCCGATTGAATCGACGCGATGATCGACGTGATCGGCATTATCACTCCCGCCGTGTCACAAGTGGGACCGGATCCGGCATCGGGCACGGCTTCGAGCACGCAACGCAGGCAAGGCGACTGGCCTGGGATGATCGTCATCGTCAACCCGTAAGAACCAACCGCCGCGCCGTAGACCCACGGCACGCCGGCTTTCACGCATGCGTCGTTGATCAGGAAGCGCGTCTCGAAGTTGTCGGTCCCGTCCATAACCACGTCCACGCCGGCGATGATTTCTTCGATGTTCTCGAAGTTGACGTCCGCCACGATCGGCTCGACGTCGATCTCGGAGTTCACGCGAGCGATGCGCCGGGCTGCCGCTACCGCTTTGGGAAGATGTTCGCGGGCGTCGGTTTCCTCGAAGATGATCTGGCGCTGGAGGTTTGACTCCTCGACGAAATCGCGATCGACCAGCCGAAGCCGGCCGATTCCCGCGCGCGCGAGCGTCTCGGCTTGCACGGCGCCAAGCGCACCGCACCCGATGATGGCCACTCTTGATCCGCCAAGCCGCGCCTGGCCCGCTTCACCGATCTGTTCGAAAAGAATCTGTCGTGAGTACCTTTCGTTCATAACAAAGACACTGATGAGCCGATTGTTGCATTTGGATTGTTCGACTCACTCATTCTACACCAGCCGGCTATCCGCACCGAACTGTGAGTGCTTTCGAACCGGTGGTCCCATGTTGTTGTGAGCTGTTGCGAACTGAGATTGGGCCGGATCGCGAGCGGACACACTACTTCAGCGTGAACACGTTGTCTTCGATCTGCTGGTTGTGCGCGATCTTGTCGAACGACAGATTCCAGTCCATCAGAACCGCGCTAACGGAAGCCTGCACGCTCAGTTGAAGCTTGTACGAGTGTGGGAGCGTCAATCCATCAACCAGCCGAAAGTCATCGAAGTTTTCGCTCAGCAGATAGATGCTCTCCTGTATCAAGTTTGACTGGTTCGGACCGACGCCCAGACGCGCGCCAATTCGAAACTCATAGTCGGTCCGGATGTGCCGAAAGGTCTCCGGATCGAAATACAACGTTATCTTCAGATCGGGCGATCCTTTCTGCTGGCGATAGCCGAGCACGTGCAACTGACGCCCGTCGATCTTCTTGTTTCCCTTGTACTCGAGCCGCGCCGGCACGGGATCTTTCAGGAGGGGCCAACAGGTCGACAGCACGCCTCCGAGGAGTCCATCTTTCAACGGCAGCTCCTGTTGCTGAATGAACAAGCTGAGCGGCGAGCGCTTGCCCGCAGGGAGCGAACCTACCACGACGCTCTTGCCGTCATAGGCCAACTGCTCGCCGGGATACATTGTGTCGGGAAACTTGACGCTGTAGCGAACCTTCGGACATAGCGACACCATCCCGACCGTGCCTTCGACGTTAGCAGTGGCGCCGATTCGCCCGACGAACTTCGCGGTGCCGGCTGCGAACCGGTTCTTGACTGCCGCTCGAGCGCTTGCGCTCCCGATCGACTCCAGATGTCGCGAAAGCAATTCTTCGATCTGCAGCTTCTTTTCTTGCGCGACGACGCCGGAAGCCGCCAAAACGAGAAGGCAGACACAGATGTGTATTTGAACTATCGCGTGAGCGCGGCTGAGGCGGGACGAGAGCATCGGAATTAGCCCTCACAAGGCTTGATCAAGAAGCGCCCCATCCGGATCGTCAGCGCGAACGTCCGACGATCCGGGACAAACTTGAAGCTGGCTCTCTCTGACTGAGCGCGGCTACTTCTTTTGAAGCTCGGCCAACGCTGCAAGCACCTCTTCGCTGTGCTTCACGGGCTTGACCGCCAAGAAGACCTTCGCGACTTTGCCGTTGGGGTCGATGATGAAAGTGTTCCGCGCCGAGAGCTTCTTGCCGCCGTATTCCATCACCGATGCGTAAGCGTCAGACACCTTGGTTTCAGTATCGGCCAGCAGCTTGAAGTTCAAGCCTTCCTTCTCGCAAAAGCTCTTGTGAGACTGAACGTCGTCGACGCTCACGCCGAGGATGACGGCGTTGGCTTTCTCGTAACTCGCTAAGTCACGCTGGAAGTTGTGAGCTTCGATCGTGCAGCCCGAGGTGAAGTCTTTCGGGTAGAAATAGAGGACTACCCAATGGCCCTTATAGTCTTTGAGGTCAACATTCTTGCCCTCGTGGCTCATCAAGCTGAAGCCGGGGGCGGGAGCGCCAACTGCGGGCGGATCGGCGAATGCGCCGGCGCTTGCGGCAACGAGACTGAGAACACACAAAGCTAGAAGAGTAAGCAGAACGCGATTCCTGGTCATATCAAAGCTCCTGTTGGTTGACTGTCTTGATCGCGGCGCTGGCCGCGGGTTAAGTGACTTGCGATGGCGGGTCCGGTTTTGGATTTCGCATGTTGAAAATGAATGCTCAGCATTGAATTAATCTGTCTGCGAACTCTTAGTATTGATGCAACTCGGCCGGTTCGTCAAACGTGGTTCTGATCTTGATTGACGGGTTTGTCGCTCAATCCATGATGCTGATCACTACAGCCAGGCCTCGCGGCCTGGGTGCGCTCAGGTTTTCGCGCATACCCACCTCGTCAGAGGTGGGTCCGTGATGCTGCAGCCTACAGGACGCGCGTTTTCGCGCATACCCACCTCGTCAGAGGTGGGTCCGTGATGCTGCAGCCTACAGGACGCGCGGCTGCCCGTCGGATTGCTGCATACCCACCTCGTGAGAGGTGGGTCCCATGATGGTACGGCCTACGATCTGCGATGACGCGGATCAGACAGTCACGCCCGCAAAGGCTACAGCATCAATAACCCACCTCTCACGAGGTGGGTATGCGCGGCCGATCGATTCGTTTGTAGGCTTCACAATCACGGACCCACCTCTGACGAGGTGGGTATGCGCGAAAATCTGCCGCGCGGTCTCGCGGCCTATTCGCATTGCGCGTCTGTCGAACCATCGGATATATTCCCAAACCGAACGAGGAGCAGCGACGAATGCGATCTTCGGTCACGTCTCGCACTGTTCGCGCTTATGTCTAGCGAAAAAGTAGTGGCTTCAAATCGGGAAGCCTATCACAACTATCATATACTCGAGACGCACGAGTGTGGGATTGCGCTAACCGGGACCGAAGTAAAATCGATTCGAGAAGGGCGCTGCAACTTGAAAGACAGCTACGGGGTGATTCGCGAAGGCGAGGCGTGGTTGATGAACGCTCACATCAGCCCTTACAGCCACGGCAACCGCGAGAACCACGAGCCGACGCGAACGCGCAAGCTGCTGCTTCACCGCGCCCAGATCGACAAGCTCGCGGGCAAAGCGCAGGAGAAGGGCCTCACGCTTGTCCCTACAAAGATGTACTTCAAGAACGGGCATATCAAGGTTGAGCTTGCCGTCGCCAAGGGCAAGAAGCTCTACGACAAACGCGAGACCGTTAAGCGCCGCGAGGCCGACCGCGAGGCCCGCGCCATGTTGAAAGAAAGGAGCCGCTGATTGCGAATTGCGGATTGCGAATTGCGGATTTGACGAGACCGCGCGTTTGAAACCGCGCGGTGCTTCTTAAATCCCTAGTCCGCAATCCGCAATCCGCAATCCGCAATCAAGAATGGCAGTCAGAGCTGAGTTTGGAAAGTTTTACGACGTCGAAGCCGACGCGCTGGTGGTCACCATCTACGAAGGCGAGAAAGCCGACGAAGGCGCGCTCAAAGAATTGGACGAGCGCACCGGCGGAATCGTGAGCGAGATGCTCGGCACCGACGAGATGCGCGGCAAACAGGGCGATATGGTCTATATCTATCGTCCCGGAAACATCCGCGCCGGCCGCTTGCTACTGGTTGGCGCCGGCAAACGCGAAGAGTTCTCAGTCGATTCCGTGCGCAAGGTCGCCGGGGCGGCCGCTCGGTTCCTTCGCAGCAAAGGCGCGCGCACGATGGCCATACTTCGCCGCTCTCAACTCGACCTGGGCAAGAGCGCGCAGGCGGCAGTCGAAGGCGCGCTGATCGGTCTGTTCGAACCCGATATGTATAAGACCGAGAACAAGGAAGAGCGGAGAATCGATGAATTGATCCTTGTTGCCGCTGCGCCGGGCTCGGACGACGAGCTTGCCAAAGGCGTCGAGCGCGGGCGAATAATCGGCGAAGCCGTCAACTTTGCCCGCGAGCTTTCAAATGAGCCCAGTTCCATCTTGACCCCGTCGGAGCTTGCCGAGCGGTCCAAAGAAACCGCCAACCGATTCGGGCTTGAGATCGACGTCCTCGATGAAGCCAGGATGAAAGAGCTTGGGATGGGAGCGCTGCTCGGTGTCGCGCGCGGCTCGGATGAACCGGCTCGGCTTATCGTGCTTCGATACTCGCCCGATGAAGCGAAGCCGATGGACAACGACTCGGAAGTTATCGCGATAGTCGGGAAGGGAATCACATTCGACTCGGGCGGAATCTCGATAAAGCCCGCTGAGGGCATGGAGAAGATGAAGTACGATATGTCGGGCGCGGCGGCGACGCTTGCTGCGATGCGGGCGATCGCGCAGCTCAAGCCGCGAGCCAATGTGATCGGAGTCATGCCCACGACTGAGAACATGCCGTCGGGCCGAGCTTACAAACCCGGAGACGTGCTTCGAGCGATGAGCGGTAAGACTATCGAGGTGATCAACACCGATGCCGAGGGCCGGTTGGTCCTGGCCGACGCAGTGACTTACGCCCTCAAGCTTGGAGCTACCAGGATCATCGATCTGGCGACGCTGACCGGCGCGGTGTCGATCGCGCTCGGCCCGGTCAACGTAGCGATACTCGGCAACGATCAGGCGTTCATTGACGAACTTCGCGAGGCAGCCCGCGAAGTGGGCGAGCGCTTCTGGCAATTGCCGATGGACGCGGACTATCGGGAACTAATCAAGAGCGACATCGCGGACATCAAGAACTCGGCTGGGCGCTATGCGGGCACGATCACAGGGGCTTATTTCATACGCGAGTTTGCCGGGGACACGCCGTGGTGTCATCTCGATATCGCAGGCACGGCTTGGGAGAACGAGCGTAAATCGCATATGGCGAAGGGCCCAACAGGAGTCGCGATCCGTACGTTGATCAACTACATCTGCAACCACGCGGCGAAGGGATAAGTCCAAGGGCAAAGGGCCAAGGGCAAAGGGTAGGGGGCAACAACTTCGCCCTTTGCACTTTGCTCTTCGCTTACTTCATGCGCTTCACTCGCTCACAGCAGATCGGCGCGCTGTTCCTGTTAGTACTGCTTTTGGGTCTTGCGGTATATCGCGGCTGTTGATCACGTTAGAACCGGGTTTTGCGCTCGAACGTGCTACGAACAATGGCGTCGATTCCAGTTGCGGCAGTCGCCTTGCTTTCTGGTTATCTTGTAGTCGCCGTCCTTCGCGTTCTGCCGGCAGAAGCGTTCACAGTTATCTTAGTCATCGGTCGTGTCAGCCCTTCACACGGAAAAGCCGCGTCATCGCGAAAGATTCCATCGAGCCATTTCGACGAGCGCTAAGAAGCCGATTTGATTCGCTCATCAAGTTGTTGCTCGGTTGGTCGATCAAGATACTCGCGCACCTTGTTCACAAAGTCATCAAGGCTTGTATCTTTCTTGGCCTCTCCAGTCTTCTCCTCATTGCGGTTTGGACCGTAATGACCGCCGCATATCAAGCCGATGATGTAGGAGCCCAGCATGCGATAGCTCTCAAACTGAGATTCATCGAACCACTGATCAGCCGTAGAATCGTGCGGGAAAGCCTCGTCTGTTTGCGCGTATTGGTAAACATCGGCCGGCTCGGTGCCATAGAAGGTGGGCTTGATGTAGATGAGTACGCCGTCGGTGCCCGGCCCATCGACACATGAATAACCGATGGTGCCGATAGCGCAGTAGTAGCCCTTCGTTCGCTGCTCTCTCGAATAGATTTTGATCCCGTGCTCGAAGGTGACCGGGATTCCGAAGTCTATCCGGATCTTACGGACGGCGCCGCCGAGGTCTTCGAACTTGAAGTCACCGTCCTGCCCG
>Ga0193727_1000925_pt1 | contig 11955 bp, 8 predicted proteins | sample H2c2metaG_FD_143051 | JGI IMG/M metagenome (GOLD analysis project Ga0193727, IMG submission 143051) | Soil microbial communities from a riparian zone of the East river system, Colorado, United States - H2c2 | ecosystem: Environmental > Terrestrial > Soil > Riparian zone | place: USA: East River...
GCCGTTGCTCGACGTATCACCGCCCATGCCGCCACCACCGCTGTAGCTGATACCGCCGTCGCCAGCGTTGCCGCCTTGTGCGCTGTTGCCGTCGAAACTGACGTGGTTCAAGGTGACCGTGGCCGACTGGTTGACGAACAACGCGCCGCCCGCGCCCATGCCACCGCCGCCGCCAGGCGCATCGCCGCCCTTGGCATGCCCATGTTGCAGCGTGAGGTTGCGCAGCGTGACACTGATCGCTTGTGCTCCATCAGAATCCGGCTTGCCGTTGACCAGGCCGGCCGTCGTGGACGGCAAGCCCGAGACAAAGAAAATGCGATGCGCACTGCCGCCATCGATGGCAACCGGGCTCGCCAACGCGGAGGCGTCGATCGACATGTTGTTGAACAGCAGCGGCAAATCGTCGTTGAGAGAAATAGTTGCGCCGGACATGACCGGAGCGAACGTGATTGCCATTCCCGGCAACGTCGGTTTGCCGGTCGATCCCGTCGTCAGGCTCGCAGCTAGAATGCAGTCGCGCAGCGTGCCTGATGCGGTGGTCCCGGTAACGATGGTTGACGCGGCGTTTGCGTCGTCCAGGGTCTCGTTTACCGTGCAACTGGTGACCGCCGCATGCACTGGCGAGGCGGCGAAAATGAATGTGAGACTCGCCCGGAAGAGAACACCAAGCGTGTTGCGGCGGAGCGATCGATTTTGGCAAATCATGATTTTTCCTCGAGGTGACACAACGCTGCAATTCGATTCATCGCTGCACGGCGCATGTGTTCGATGACTTCTTTGCGAGACGCGCGCTACAAATCCACAAGTAGAGATAATTTTCGCGCTGCATTCGCGCGTGCTTTTTTCTGGTTGACGTTGCGCGCTAATGATTTGCCGCACCCGGCGTTGGCGTCGGCGTGAACGCCCAATCGCCGTAAGAGTTGTTGGTGTTATTGCCATTGGGCAGGCGCGCGAAACTGCCTGCGATGACATCCGAATCCTGCACAGCCGTGATCACGGCTGTGCCCCTGACCAGGCTGACGGCAAACGGAAGTCCATCGATCTGGGCGAGCGTTATTGCGCCTTCGTACGACAGCGCGTCGAGCAGTGACGGCGGATTGGTCTGCATCAGCGCGATACCGCCAGGCGAACCGTTCTTGACCTGGTCGGTGCCTCCCGGAAACACGATCGACACGGCCGACGACGGAATCACCAGATTCGATGAGTGCACGACGAGATAGCCTCCCGCCGGGAGCGAACCCGCGCTGCCAAGTTCGACACGCAGGTATTCCAAAGTGCTCTGGCCGTCCACCAGCACTACGGCGACACCGGTCAGGTCGATCGGCTGTGCGCTGTTGTTGTAGATCTCGATGAACTCGGTGTTGTCCGTACCGGGCTGGTCGTAGTCGACTTCGTTGATCACCAGCCCTTTGATCAGGCCATGATCGAATCCTTCGGCGAACAGGAGATCCGTGTATTCGAAGGCGCCGATGTCGCAGGCGTGGCCAAAGACTCGTGGTTTGCCGCGCTGGTCAGTGACCAATGGGTTGGCGTACTGGTCGACGCAGCCCAAAGTCGCATCGGCGCCGTTGATCATGACGCTGGTTGGCGCGATGGCGTGGGTCATCGTCGAGCCGCCATTGTCTTGCAGCGGACCGAATTCGGAAGATGACGTCAGTGTCGAGTAGCTGCCGGGCGCGTGCTGCGTCAGCCCGCAATTCAGCGCATCGACATTTGCAAGGCTATTGTTGCCATAGAGACCGACGGCGCCCTTGCATTCATCGTAGCTGGTCAAGTTCACGTTGTAGGCAATGACGGTGTTGCGAACATTGAACGTGGCGCTGTTTACCGTGCCGCCTCCTGCATTGCCAAAAAACCCGGTCGCTGTCTCCGCCTTGTTGAAGACGATCGTGGAGCTGTAGATGTTGCTGGTGTTCGTGTTGCTGATACCGCCGCCTTGGCCATAGGCGTGGTTCGTCGTGATCGTGCCGTTACCCACGTACAGCGTGCCGCTGTTGGCGATCGCTCCGCCGTTCAGATCCGCGATGTTCAAATTCAGCGTGCTGCGCCGGATGTCCAGGAATCCGAGGTTGCGAGCGGCTCCGCCATCGCCTGTCGCTGCATTGCCGGTCAGACTGCTGTCCAGGACGGTCATCGTTCCAAGGTTGTAGATGGCGCCGCCCTGGCCGGGAATGCCGGGCAAGGCTCCCGGCGCCGTATTGTTGTTCAGTGTGCAGTGGTCGATCGTGACGGTGCCGTAGTTATAGATGCCACCGCCATAACCGTAAGACCCGTCGTTGTGGGCCTGGCCGTTGCGCAATGTGAGCCCGGCGATTGTCGCCGTACGCCCAACGCCAACAACAAGAATGCGACCAACGGTGCCGGCGTCGATGATCGTGTCCGCCGCACCGGCACCCGAGATCGTCATGATCGGATTGCCGCTTGCAGGCGTCAGCAGGTTCAGATCGCCCATGTCATCCAGGTCAATTCCACTGCCCGGAATACCGAGCACATAAATACCCGCCGGCACAACGATGTCGACGTTCTCGCCGAGGACCTTGTTCGCCGTCATGATCGCCGCGCGCAGCGTGCAGGCGCCGGAAGCGGTGTGGCAGGCCGGGTCCAACGTGTTGTCATCCGCTTCATCGGCGACGCTGTCGACGTCGAGAGTCACGGTTGCCGACGCGCGATCGGCCGTTACCATGCCGATGATGGCCATTCCGAGGATCATCCATTTGCTGAATGCTCGAGCGCGAGGCTGGTTCGCGATTGTCGTTTCGATCCGATTCATCCGAAGCCTCCTGTGATGATTTCAATGTGTGCGGCCCTGACCGGCAATCCGGTTGCAACCGGAAGTAGGCCGGCGCATGGGGACTTCCTTGCCGGCGATCCACTCGTCTGAATGCACCGTAGACTCCCGAGAACGATCGGGCCATGGAGTTTTCTTCTCTTTTTTGTCGTGTTTGCGTCGCGCCGGCCGGATTGCTGCACGCATTGAGCCGCATTTCGCGCTTACAATGCGATTTGGGGACCGCTCCGAGAACCCATGTCTGCCGACGCTCAAACGCCGGGATCGGCCACACGCGCACCGCTGCACGTGCATTTCGGCGCCTTCACGCTCGATGCGCGCCAGCGCAGGCTCGAACGAGACGGCGCGCCGGTCGAACTGGCACCCAAACAATTCGACGCGTTGCATCTGCTGATCGAAAATGCCGGCAATCTGGTCGGCAAGGAAGAGTTCCACTCGCGCCTATGGCCGAGCACCGTGGTTTCGGAAACCAGCCTGAACAAGTACATTTGGCAGCTTCGCCGGATTCTCGGCGAGAGCGAAGGCAATCCGGTCTACATCGAAACCGTGCCCAAGCTCGGCTATCGGTTCATCGCCGCGGTGCGGCCCGTCGTCAGGAGACCTTCTGGTGTCGAATCTCCTGCAGAACGAGTTACTGCCGCCAACGACCCTGTCGGAGTCGAAGTCGCGGCATTGCCAGTGCCTGGCATGTCGCTCGCGGATAGGTCTGCCGCGCGTCCCGGGCGCAATCGAGCGCATGCTCATCCGCGTCGTTCGTTCTGGTTGGCGTCCATTGCCATCATTTTGCTGGGCGCGCTTGCAACTGGCGCGCTCGCCTGGCTGCGCCGGGCTCCGTCTCCGCTTCCTTCGACTGCCGCAACGGTCACGACAATCGCCGTACTTCCGTTCAAGCCGCTCGCGGCCGATGACCGCGACCCGATCACTGAACTCGGCATCGCCGATACGCTGATACGCAAACTAGGCAGCAGTCGTCACCTCGTCGTTCGCTCGATCAACTCGGTGAGACGCTTCGACGCGCTCGACCAGGATCCAATCGCCGCAGGTCAGCAGCTTGGCGTGGGGGCAGTGCTCGAAGGGCAGTTGCAGAAGCGCGGCGATCTGATGCACGTAAGCGTGCGCCTGCTCGCTGTGCCCGGTGGCGGCGCGTTGTGGGCCGATAGCTACGATGTCAGCCAGAACGACGTGTTTGAGATGCAGGACACTATCGCCCAGCAAGTCGCCAACGCTCTGGCGGTCAACCTCGGCAGCGATGAACGCCGCACGATGGCGGCAAAGGCAACGAGCGACCCTGAAGCGTATCGGCTTTACCTGACAGGGCGCTATCACATCAATCAAGCCAAGCCAGATGAAATCCGCATCGGAATCGATTTTCTGCGCAAGGCCATTGATCGCGATCCAAGCTACGCACTGGCGTATGCCGGCATGGCCGAGGGCTACGAGCGCTTGCCGATCACCGGCGATGTGGCGCCGCGCGAAGCATTTCCGTTGGCCAAGGCGGCTGCAAGGAAAGCGCTGCAGATCGACGACACCCTTGGTGAAGCCCACAACGTGCTCGGCTGGGTCGCGTACTGGCATGACTGGGATTGGGCGAACGCCGAAGCCGAATTCCGCCGTTCCATCGCACTGAATCCGAACATTGCGGAAGCGCATCAGGGGTTCAGCCAGCTGCGTTGGCTGCAGGGTCGCCTCGACGAGGCGCGCAGCGAGGGTCGACGCGCGCGCGAGCTCGATCCACTGTCTCCGCTGATCAATACGATTACCGCCAGTTCCGAGTTGCCGGAAGAGCGCAGTCGCATACTGGCCAGGGTTTTCGCGCTCGATCCTGATTTCTGGATCGCTCACCTGAGTCTCGGCGGAAGGGCTCTGCGCGGGGAGCACTACGACGAAGCGATTGCTGAATTCACAAAAGCGCGTGATCTGTCTGGCGGAAACCTGCATGCCGTATCGGCACTCGGCGACGCATTGGTCCGCGCCGGGCGCTCCCAGGAGGCACGCGCAATTATTGCCGGCCTCGAAGGGCGTGCGCAGAAAGGCTACATACCCGGGACCAGCATCGCGCAGATCTACATGGCGCTCGGTGACCGCGAAAGCGCCATCGTCTGGTTGCAGCGCGCCTATGCCGACCGCGACGTCGAACTGTCGTTCATCAAGGTTCGGCCTTATTGGGATCCATTGCGTGGCGATCCGCGTTTCGCTGCCATTGTTGCAGGGGTCGGACTCGGCTGATCGGGAAGCGGGTTTCCTCCATCCGATCATCCTGCTCGCTTGAACGTACACGCGTCTGGTCCAAGGAAGTCGTCATCGCCGCGGAAGCGGGACTGACGCCTGGTGTCACTTTTGATCGCCAGGTACTCCAGCAAATGTCAACCCGACCTGCCTGCGCCGTAGAGCAGGGCCCTCGCTTTGCTAGCGCCTGACTCGCCGCGCGCGTGCTGCAACCGGCATACCGGCAACCATCGTCGCCTCGCCCGCGATATCGCGCAGTTGCGCCAACCGCCCCGGTGCGAAGCGGCGGCCGATCTCCTCTTGCGCCAGCTGCCAAAGCGGCAACGCCTTCGCAATCGCCTTGCGTCCCCGGCCAGTCAGCCGCACCTCGGTCACGCGCCGGTCGCTGCCGGCCGCCAGGATGATCAGGCCATCTCGCTCGAGAGGATCGAGATTGCGCGCCAGCGTCGTGCGGTCGAGATCGAGATCCCCGGATAGCGCGGTGACCGAAACCGGTTCGTTGCGCTCCACCGAGCGCAGCAGCGAAAACTGCGTGATCTTGATGCCGGACGCGGACAGCGCTTCGTCGTACAGCGCTGTCATCGCGCGCGCCGCGCGCCGCAGGTTGACGCAAACGCATTCCGTTTGTCGTTGCATAACTACGTGTATATACTCCTTTTCGTCGTTCGGCAAGATTGACGGGACCCCGCCCATGCAAAAGCGACTCGCCAACGCGCTGCGTACGCGCCTGCATTACGCCTGGGTCGTTGCGGCGCTGACGTTCCTGACCCTGCTCGTCGTCGCCGGCATCCGCGCGACGCCGAGCGTGCTGATCGTGCCGCTGGAGCACGATTTCGGCTGGGGCCGCGACCAGATCACGATGGCCGTCTCGATCGGCCTGTGCCTGTTCGGCCTGATGGGACCATTCGCTGCGGCGGCGATGCAGAGTTTCGGCATCCGCCCCACCATGATTGTCGCGCTGCTACTGCTCGCATCCGCGATGGGCGGCAGCTCGCTGGTGCGCACGCCGCTGCAACTGATCCTGACGTGGGGCGTGCTCGCCGGCATCGGCACGGGCACCATCGCGATGGTGCTCGGCGTGACGATCGCAAACCGCTGGTTCGACACGCGCCGCGGCACCGTGCTCGGTTTGCTGACCGCGAGCACCGCGACCGGCCAGCTGCTGTTCCTGCCGCTGCTGGCCTGGGTCGTGTCGCGCGCCGACTGGCGCTACGTCGTCTGGATCGTCGCCGGCGCCGCGCTACTGCTGATTCCGCTGATTGCACTGCTGATGCCCGAGCGGCCGGCCGACATTGGACTGGCGCGTTACGGCTCACCCGGCAGTGATGCGCCCGCCGCCGCGACGACGGTCAATCCGATCGTCGCCGCGTTCCGCGCGCTCGGCGAAGCGGCGCGGACGCGCACGTTCTGGCTGCTGTTCGCGACGTTCTTCGTCTGCGGGCTGAGCACCAACGGCCTGATCGGCACGCATCTGATTGCGTTCTGCGCCGACAACGGCATTCCGGAAATCCAGGCGGCCGGCATGCTTGCGGCGATGGGCGTATTCGACATCGTCGGCACGACATTCTCGGGCTGGCTGTCGGATCGCTACGACAATCGCTGGCTGCTGTTCGTCTACTACGGCCTGCGTGGCCTGTCGCTGCTGTATCTACCCTACTCCGATTTCAGTTTCTACGGCCTCGGCTTGTTCACGATGTTCTACGGCCTGGACTGGATCGCGACCGTGCCGCCGACAGTACGCCTGACGACCGAGCGCTTCGGCATTGAGCGCGGCCCGCTGGTCTACGGCTGGATCGGCGCGGGCCACCAGCTCGGCGCCGCGACCGCAGCGTTCGGCGCCGGTGTGCTGCGCGTGCAGACCAATCACTATGTCGAGGCATTCCTGCTCGCCGGCCTCGCCTGCGTCATCGCGGCAATGATGGTGCTGTTGATCCGGCGTGAATCCACCCCACGCCAGCAACCAGCGCCTGCATAATTCAACAACGCTCAATCTTTTCACCATGACAAGGAGCCTGCCATGCCTCTCATTACTTTGACTGTTCTCAAACCCAAAACCGTCGAATTCAAGTCGGACGTTCTGGCCGCCGTGCACAGCGCGCTGGTCGCATCCGGCGTACCGCTCGCTGACCGCTTCCAGCGCGTGCTCGAACTCGAGCCTGCGGATTTCCGCTTCGACCCGAGCTACCCGGATCTGGCCACGCAGCGCAACGCCGAATTCGCGCTGATCGAGATCCTGTTTTCCGAAGGACGCAGCGTAAAGATCAAGAAGAAGATCGTCGCCGACATCCTGACGAGTCTGACTGCCGAGCCGCTGAAACTGGTCGCCGACAATGTGATGATCGTGTTCAAGGAAACGCGCTGGGAAAACTGGGTGTTCGGCGGTGGGCGGTTCATTCACACGTGAGGTAGTCCCTCTTCCCGGGAGTGGGGTCGGCCGCTGTGTCAACGTCGACAACTACCGACCGTCATCCGTCCCACCTCCACGAGCTGCAATAGCAGGCGCACTCGCGGAACGACTCGCGGCTTGTGGAGGTGGGACACCTTCTCCCAATGGGAGAACGAAATAGAGGGTACGCAGCTGACAGCGACCGCTAAAGCAAATCTGCGAGCCGTTGGGCGGTTTCGCGATAGCGCGCGGCGATGCGTTCCGCGTCGCGATGATGGAAATCGCGCACGATCCATGCACCATTGACCATCACATGCCGAACCAGGTTGCTGTTGCCGGCGAACAGGAACGTGTCGAGTGCGGTCGCGGCCGTGCGTCCTGCCAGAAGCGGCGATTCGTGATCGAGCACGAGCAGGTCGGCGCGTGCAGCAGGGAGTGCTTCGTCCGCATCACGCCCTTCGATGACGCCGACCGCAACGCCCGACGCCAATGCCCCGCCGAACAATGCATCACCCCAGAGCGTCTCGCCGACGCTGTTGCTCGATTCGGACACGGCGATGTTGCGATGGCGCGTGGCGAGGCGCTGGCCATACTCGAGCCAGCGCAATTCCTCGACCGGCGACACCGAGATGTGGCTGTCCGAACCGATGCCGATCACACCGCCGGCATCCAGATACTTCTTCAGCGGAAAGATACCGTCGCCGAGGTTTGCTTCAGTCGTCGGACAAAGTCCTGCGACCGCGCCGGTCGCCGCCAGTCGCAGCGTTTCGTCCGCCGTCATGTGCGTGGCGTGGACCAGGCACCAGCGTTCGTCGACCGGAGCATGATCGAGCAGCCACTCGACCGGCCGGGCATTGCGCAGCGCGAGACAATCCTGCACTTCGCCGATCTGCTCGGCGACGTGGATGTGGATCGGCGCGCTATCCACCAATCCGGATTCCAGAACGGCGCGCATCGCGACCTGTGGCACGGCGCGTAGCGAATGCAGGGCGACGCCAACGCGTAGTGTGGAACTCTCCTGAGCGCGCAGTTGCTGGACCAGGCGCAGATACGACTCGACATCGTGACCGAAGCGGCGCTGGCGCTCGGACAACGCGCGACCGTCGAAGCCGCCGGTCATATAGAGGGTCGGCAGCAGGGTCAGGCCGATGCCGGTTTCTCGCGCCGCCTCGATCAGTGCGAGCGACATTTCTGCCGGATCGGCATACGGCTTGCCGTGGGGCTGGTGATGCAGGTAATGGAATTCACAGACCTGCGTGTAGCCGGCCTCGAGCATCTCGACGTACAGCTGCGCGGCGATCGCGCGCAAGTCGTCCGGCCCGATGCGGCTGGCGAAGCCATACATCGTTTCGCGCCACGTCCAGAAGCTGTCGTCGCTGTTTTTTTGAGTCGTGCGGGCGTGTACGGTCGCTTTTTGATCTTCGCGATCAGAGACCAGCGCAGCCGAACGACGGCGTTCGGCAAGACCGGCCATCGCACGCTGGAACGCGTGCGAATGCAAATTCGGCATGCCGGGCAGGACGTAGCGGCCGAGATATTCCGCCTCACCGCCGCCGGCATCCTCGTCGACACCGGAAAATGTACCGCCGGCAGCGACAGCGATGCGCACGTTCGATGACCAGCCGTGCGGCAGAGAGGCGGAATATCTCGGCCGCGCATTCATCGACGTGCTCCTGAAGCAATCGCGCGAAGTATGCCAGCGTCCGCGCAATTACGAACGCATTTCAGGATGCCGCAACGCGTGTGTACGTCATGTTTTACATTCGATGGCCTCTCGCGTTACGTGCTTCTTATGCGGCGCAGAGATCTTCGCTGCGAACATTCACCTCGGATCAAAGCCGTTGCGGAAGATCAGGCCTTCAGGAAACTGGCGTTCGACCGCGCCGATGTCGTCGCCTGCCCCCGCAGGCCGCGGCAAACCGCGCTGGTCAACCTGTCCGACCGGGCCCAAGCCACCACCGGTGTTGATCACCGGGCTAGTTGCCGCCGGCAGCATGCTCAAAGTCGGACCGCCGTTGTCGGTCAGCGGCCCCAGCAGCGGATCGTGGCCGAAGATATCTCCGGGTGTACCTCCGCTCAGCGTGGCGCTGCCCAGTGTCTTGATCAAACTGTATTGCGCGGAAAAGTTGCCGACCAGATCCGCGTCATCTTGCCGGCTGGCATTGTTCGCCACGATGGAACTGCTGATCGATGGTTTTCCGAGAGCATAAATGCCGTTGCCATAACCGTAAGCGTAGGCGTCGTTGCCGGTGATCGTGGAGAAAAAACATTGGGTGAGATTGCCGGTGGCGGCGTCGAAAATTCCGATTCCGCCGCCGCGTGCATAAGCGGAATTTCCGCTGATGGTCGAATTGAACAGCTGCGCGAAACCACGTTGCTGGTGGTAATAAGAGTTGTAATAACCCAGATTCATCAGCGCAATGCCGCCGCCGCCTTGATGGGCCGTGGGGACGGCGGGCGCCAGAAGACGATTTCCGCTGATCAGTGATTCGGTCACCGCAACACCGTAAAGCCCAATGGCCATAACGCCGCCGCCGTACCCGTTGGTGGAATTGCCACTGATAGTGCTCGATGTCACATTCAGGTAGTAAACACTGCTGACCGTGCTTGCCGCGGCAATGCCGCCGCCATTTAGCGTCGCGTAATTTCCGCTGACGCGCACATGATCCAGAGTCGTACTTCCTTGGTTCACATACAAGCCACCGCCAGTGGCTGCGCGGTTACCGCTGATCACCATGTCTTTCAGCATCAATGGGTAAGCACCGTAACTGTAGATAGCACCACCTTGGTCATAGATAGCGGCTGACACGTTGCCCTGTGTCAATGTAAGTCCGCTGATATAGACGCCCGACGGTTTGGTGATGTCCCCACTGAAGTCGAAAATTCGCGAGGCGTCGTTGCCGCTGATGGTGAGCTTGCCGGAACCCGGTCCGACGATATGCATCGCGTGATTGAACGCGATCTCACCGTTGGACAATGTAATGCTGCTACCGATCAGGCTGCTATTGAACTCAACGAAATTGCCCGACGAAAGATTGGCTGCGGCGACGGCCTGGCGCAGGCTGGTGGTGCCCGGCGATCCCGGATCGCCTGCCGTATTGACGACAAACGTCGTCGCCTCGGCGCCGGTGACGCAGCCAAGCACCGCCATCAGCGCCAGAGCCGCCAGCGAGCCAGCTGGCACGCGATCGCCCGGTTGCGGCAAGCCGGCATTGATCGCTGCGGCCAGGGATTCTGGGCAACAGTGAATGACCGGATTCATTTGACGCCTCCCGCTGTGGGCCTCATATCTTCAATACGAGAAGCGCAGCAACGAAACGACATCTACGTGAAGCACGCGGGCCGAAGGACAGCGGACTAACGACAACCGCACTTGGAATGCGCCACCGCTGCCGCTCACGGCGTTCCTTCAGAACCAGCGCGGAAAATCACGCCGCTGCCCTCGTGAACGGCGGCCCAGAAACCACGCTGGCGAAAGTATGAACGGGCAGTCGGATGCGCATGGATGTTTTCCCGGTTGACGGTTGAGCGCCAATGATTCGCTACCGACCTCAAATCGCCCCTTCGCGGTCAAGAGCCAATTGCCGTCCTTAATGCCTACGCCGTTGTTCAATCCAATCTGATGCACGCGCAACGGATCAATCTGCAAATGCGGCAATGCACGGACTGTCGCTGATTGATTGCTCCATGCCATCGCGGAACAACACGTCACTGGCGTCGACCGTGAACGTTACCGGGTTGCCGTAAGTGAAGTGGCAGAGGAGATTGGGCATGTTGGTTTCGTAACCGGAGAACGCGCCGCTCACAGTGCCGGCAGTCAGCGGAAAATACGTCGTGCCGACACTTGGTCCACCGCTGAAATCGATGCGCGCGATGCCGTTCAATGTAGCATTGCCGCTCACGTTGATATCGCTGATCGCGTTTGCAGCATCCGCGTGAAAGCAGGTCAGCGCTCCCAACTGGATTTGCAGCGCGCCAGTCACGGCGAGGGTGCCGTGGGGAAAGATCGAGGTTCCTGGCGCCAGCGTGCCGAAGCTGACGATAGGTCCGGCGGTACCGTTACCCGTCAGTGTGCCGGCGGCTGCAATCGTCGTGGTCGATTTGTCGATTTTGCCGGGTGCCACTACGCGCAGGACACCCGCGTTGACCGCGGTTGCGCCGTGATAGGTGTTGGCGCCGGAAAGAACCAGTGACCCGACACCTTGTTTCGTGATCGCCGTGCCAGCGCCATTGCCGGCGGTATAACTCTGGCCGGCGGGCAAGGTAGACAGGCTGTCATCGGCAAGCGTGTCGCTAATGCTGTAGCTGCTGGCAAGATCGAACGTGGTCGTCACGCCGGTCATCAGGAACATACCACTACCTGCTGCAGCCGCTGATTGGTTTACGAGAAGGGTATTGCCAGCTGTTACGCTACCTCCCGCAATGCCGGCGCTCGCGCCCGAGGCTTGCACCGTCAGGTTGCCACCGGCGCGTACAAACACTGCGCCGCCAAAACCCGCGCCGCTGCCAACGCCGCCGCCAACGCCGCCGCCAACGGCAATATGGGAACTACTTA
>Ga0193727_1000926_pt1 | contig 11939 bp, 4 predicted proteins | sample H2c2metaG_FD_143051 | JGI IMG/M metagenome (GOLD analysis project Ga0193727, IMG submission 143051) | Soil microbial communities from a riparian zone of the East river system, Colorado, United States - H2c2 | ecosystem: Environmental > Terrestrial > Soil > Riparian zone | place: USA: East River...
AGGCCGTCCACAACTCGACTTCCCTGGACGGGAAGTCCAGCGCCGGGGGCATAACGCCGATGACGGTGAAAGCCACCCCGTTCAGATTGATGGCTCTCCCTACCACCTCCGGGTCGGCGGAGAAGTAATTGCGCCAGAAGCTGTCGCCGAGCAGCGCAACGCGCTCGGCGCCGGGCCGCTCTTCGTCAGGTGAGAAAGTGCGCCCGAGCTGAGCCTGCACGCCAAGCATGGAAAAGAAGTTGGCAGTCACTGCCGCAGCCTGCACGCGTTCGGGCGTCTCGCGACCGGTGTAGTTGAAATTCCTGTATTGGAACGCTTCCACGTCGGCAAAGGATCGGCTCTGCGCCCGCCAATCGAGCAGATCGGCGACGGCGAGCGGAGTACGAACTCCGCCAGCCGCTTCCGCTCCGCGATTCCAAACCATCACCAGTCGTTCCGGCTCATTGAACGGCAGCGGCTTGAGCAATACTGCATCGACCACGCTGAAAATGGCTGTGTTGGCGCCAATGCCGAGCGCGAGCGTGACCACCGCGATAAAAGTGAATCCGGAATTCTTGGCCAGCATTCGCGTGCCGTAGCGCAGGTCTTGCCAGAGTGTTTGCATAATAGTCGGTAGTCCGTAGTCCGTAGTCAGTAGTCCGTAATCTTCTTCATTCGTATCTTAGCGCGATCATCGGATCGACCTTCGCCGCTCGTCGCGCCGGTAAATAAGTCGCAAGCAACGCCGCCAGCGCAAGCACCAACGGGATCGCCGCAAACGTAGCCGCGTCCAACGGGCTGACGCCGTACAGGAAGCTCGCAAGCAAACGAGTCACCGCCGCCGCGACTATCAAGCCCGCTGCGACTCCGCCGCCTACGAGCACCATCCCTTCCTTCAGCACCAATCGAAGCACGTTGCCCGTTTGCGCCCCCAGCGCCATTCGTATTCCTATCTCGCGCGTCCGCCTCGCCACTGTGTAAGACATCACGCCGTACAATCCGACTGCTGCCAGCAGCAGCGCCAGCAAACCGAAGATCGCCAACAGCACCGCGCCCATCCGCGCGGCGAACAGCGAGCTGCCCAGCACTGCGCTCATCGGTTGGAGGTTGGTCACCGGAAGGTTTTGGTCAAGCGCTTGCACCTCGCGGCGCACCGCTCCCGCAACGCTGACCGGATCGCCGATCGTGCGGACGTGCAGCGCCATGCCGGTTTCGTGATTCTGCGAAAGCGGAACATAGACGGTAGGCCGCGGGGCTTCGCCAAGAGTGCGGTACTTGATGTCGCGCGCGACTCCGACTATTTCGATCCACGGACCTTGCGCGCCGCGAAAGCTCAACCGCTTGCCAAGCGCATCCTCGCCGTCGAAGTGGCGGCGCGCGAAGGCTTCGTTGACGATCGCCGCGAGCGGCCCGCCTTCGTTGTCTTGCGGCGTGAAATCGCGGCCTTGCAGCAGCGGGATGCCCATCGTCGAGAAGTATTTCAACCCGACGACGTTGGTGTTAACGGTGTACTGATTGTCCACATCGGGACCCGTGCCTTCGCTGCGGCTCACGTTGTCGGGTCCCTGCTGGCCTTGAATGAGGAGGCTACTGGTGCGGCCGCCGCCGCTCATCGGCACGATGCGCGCGAGGCTGGCCGATTCGACGCCCGGTAACGCTTCGATTCGCTCGATGACTTGCCTGTAGAATTCCCGGCCCTGCGCCTTGGTGTAGCGCAGCAGATTGATGTTGAGTTGCGCGTCCAGAATCTTGTCGGCGTTGAAACCCGGATCGATGCTTTGAGCATTGTTCAGGCTGCGCAAAAACAATCCCGCGCCGATCAGCAACACTAGTGACAAAGCGACCTGCGCGACTACGAGGAGGCTGCGAAGACTGAAGCGTCGCCGCCCTCTCGCCGCTGCCGAAGCTTCATCCTTCAGCGCCGGCACAAGGTCGGGCCGCGAGGCTTGCAATGCCGGCGCGAGGCCAAAGATGACTCCTGTTGCAAGCGACAACAAAAAGGTAAACGCCAGAACCCGCCCGTCCAGCTTGTAATCCAGCGTGAAGGAAAAAATCCCGTCCGGCGGTGTCGCCGTTTTCAGGAGATCAATCGTCCACAGCGCAAACAGCAGCCCGACCACGCCGCCCGCCAGCGACAGCAGCACACTCTCGGTCAGCAACTGGCGGACGAGCCGCGAACGGCTTGCGCCCATCGCAAGCCTGATTGCGATTTCTTTGCGCCGAGCGGACGCGCGAGCGAGTAACAGGTTCGCAACGTTGGCGCAGGCGATAAGCAGAACCATGGCGACTACGGCGAGGAGCAATGCCGCTACCGAGACGAGTTGCGTGTAAGCTTGCGGATCGACTTTGTTGACCGGAAACAGCGTGGCGATAGTGTTGCGATTATTTTCGGGATAGGCTTGGGCGAGCCCGTCGGCGATCGTGCTCATTGCGGCTTGAGCTTGCTCGATCCCGACGCCGGGCTTGAGACGCCCGATCATTCTCATCCAGCGCGAGCCGCGCTGCCCGAGCAAGTCGGGGTTCATGTCACCCGAGAACCCGCCGCGCGGAGGTCGCACCAACGCCTGCATCATCGTCGGCACATAAATGTCGTTGTTCTCCAAAACTTCAGGCCCGTTGAAGTCCCGAGGCGCGACCCCAACGATAGTGAAGGCGTGTCCGTTCAGAGTCAGTTGCTGGCCGATGATCTTCGGATCTCCGCCGAAGCGCCGCTCCCACATGCCGTGGCTGATCACCGCTACCGGGTGAGTGCCTGGTGTCGCATCTTCTTCGGGCAAGAAGGTCCGGCCCATCGCGGCTCGCACTCCAAGCGCGTCAAAGAAGTTGCCCGAGACGATCGAACCCGAGATCAAGTCGGTCTGATCGTCAGCGCGAGCGCTCATTGTGATGCTCGAATAGGTGAGAAACTCGCTGAAGACTTCGTTCTTATCGCGATAGTCGACATAGTCCGGATAAGAGGAAGTGCTGTAGGGATTCGTGAGGCTTCCATTGAACACGAAGACGAGCTGGTCAGGCTGGGTCACGGGCAGCGGCCTGAGCAACGCCGCGTTGACCACGCTGAAGATCGAAGTGTTCGCACCGATGCCCAGCGCTAGTGAAAGCACGGCGACCGCCGCGAACCCCGGACTCGCGCGCAGAACTCTAAAGCCGTAGCGAACGTCTTGCCAGAATGTTTCCATTAGTCCCTCCAGGAGTCAGTCAGTAGTCCGTAGTCCGTAGTCAGTAGCCCGTAGTCAGTAGCCCGTAGTCCGTGCTCAGTGGTCAGTCAGTCGTCAGGATATCAAGGCTCGCCGCAAAAAATGAGCTGCGGGCTACGGACTACTGACTACTGACTAACTCTCATTCATATCGTAGCGCGACCATCGGATCGACCTTAGTCGCGCGGCGCGCCGGCAGCCAGCAGGCCAGTAGCGCCACTAACGACAGCAAACCCGCAATCAATAGGAAAGTCATCGGGTCGGTCGCGCTTACGCCGTACAGCAAACTCTTCACCAGGCGCGTCGCCGCGTACGAAGCCAGCAAGCCAATCCCAACACCCGCGAACGCCAGCCTCAGTCCTTGCGTCACGACGAGCCGCAGCACATCAAGTCGCTCCGCTCCCAACGCCATGCGGATGCCGATCTCACGGGTGCGCTGGCTGACTGCAAACGCAAGCACGCCATACAGACCGAGCATGCTCAAGAAGAGCGCCACCAACCCGGCAGAGGTCAGCCCCGCGCTCGTCAGCAGCACCGGCATGTAGACGGCATTCACCTGCTGTGTAAGCGGCACGTCCTCACTGATCGGGACGTTCGGGTCTAAAGTCACAATCGTTCGCCGCAAGAGTGGGAGCATTGCCTGCGGATCGCCGGCAAGGCGCACGACGAGACGCGCGTCGATTTGCGTCCTGGTGGTGTTCTGCAAATACGCCAGGTAAAGAAACGGCTGCGGCGGTTCGAGCGCGTTGAGCAACTGCGCATCTTTGCTAACGCCTACGACCTGGTATGGCTGGTCGCGCACCATCAACGCGCCCCCCAGCGCCGAGCCTTCCGGCCACAGGAGGCGGGCCAGCGTTTCGTTGATGACTGTCACACGCGGCGCACCCGGACGGTCTCCGTCGTTGAACTCGCGTCCTTCGAGTAACGGGATCTTCAAAGTCTCGCAGAAGCGAGGGGCAATTTCTTGATAATCCACCTGAAGCTGCTCTTCTGCCGTCCGCCGTGGTTCTTCCGGCAGCCTTAGCCCCACCTTCCCGCCACTCCGCCAGGCAAGGCCGCCGCCTGTGGCCAGACTTACCGACTGGACACCTGGAAGAGCTTCGAGCCGGCCCACCGCCTCGCGCGTGAACGCCTGGGCTTTCTCCAGGTTGTAGCTCATGAGAGCCGGTCTCAAGCGAAGCGCCGCAACATGCTGTGGATCGAAGTTTGCGCCATCGCGGACGTGAGACTCACTACGAACCAGTAAGCCCGCAACGACCAACAGAGACAGGGAAAGCGCCACCTGTCCGACAACCAGTGCGCCTCTCAGCCGGTGCTGGTGCGGACTCGGTGAGATGCCTTCCTTCAAATCGCGAAGCGGGTCCTGTCGCGTCGCCTGAAGAGCCGGCAGCAACCCGAACAACAGCCCGGTGAAAAGCGTGAGCGCCAGCGCATAGACCAACCCTCGCGGACTCAGGCTCAGATCGTAGTAACGCTGCATGCTGCTAGAGGTCGTGGTGTAGAAGCTTACCAAGAGGTCCTTGGCCCAAAGGGAGATGAGCAGTCCCAATCCGCCACCGGCGAAGGCTATCAACAGACTCTCGGTTAGGAACTGCCGGACGAGCCGCGGGCGCCCGGCGCCTATGCACAAGCGGATCGCGATCTCTTTGCGCCGCGCTGCACCGCGCACCAGAAGCAAACTCGCGACATTGGCGCACGCGATCAACAACAGCAGACCGGTCACAGCCATCAGCAACTGCATCTGGTAGCGGTATCCTTCTCGCTCGTCAAACCTGACACCGAGGGCGGGCTTAAGCAAAACCCCGCGCCCCTGTTGTGCGGGAGAGGTCGCCGCAAGCTGATCGGATAGCACGCTCAACTCGGCCTGAGCGTCGGCCAGCGTCCGCCCCGGAGCGAGCCGGCCGAGGAGCGACAGCGGACGGCAATCCACTTCGGCGATTGCGTCGCACCATCGGTAACCCAAACGCAACATCATCGTCGGAATCCAAAACTCGTTCGGAAACCCCGCCAACACACCTTGAAAACCTGGCGGTGCGACGCCGATGATCTTGCAAGCGCTGCCGTTGAGGACAAGCTCTTTGCCCAGCGCCGCTGGATCACTGCCGAAGCGGCTCTCCCACATTGTGTGGCTGATCACAACCACCGGGTCGCGGTCGGGCACCGAATCCTCCTCCGGCAAAAAGAAGCGTCCCAGCCGCGGCTGGATTCCAAGCACGGAGAAATAATTTGCCGAGACGACCGCGCCATTCGTTACGCGCGAATCACCGTCGGCGACTATGTTCACAGGCGCCGTCGAATAATGCGCCACCAAAGCTTCGAACGATTGACAGTGATCTCGGTAATGCGCATAGGTCGGGTAAGCGTGTCCGTCGCTCCATCGGCCGTTGCGGGTGGCTTCGACGTTTACTAACCGTTCAGGTTCGCGCGCGGGCAAAGGACGTAAGAACATCGTATCGACGAAGCTGAAGATCGTCAGGTTCGCGCCGATGCCCAGCGCCAGCGTCAGCACGGCAATGAGCGTGAAGCCGGGTTGCTTGATGAGCATTCGCGTGCCGTAGCGCAAGTCTTGCCAGAGTGTTTGCACAGTTCCCTCGAGTCCGAATTCCACTCCCGTTAGAGAGAGTGTCATTCATTGACCTACTACAAGCTCTCTCGTAGTTGAAGGCTCTTGTTTCACGCAAAGCCGCAAAGGACCGCAAAGCCGCAGTGATCTTTGCTTCTTTGCGGTTCTTGGCGTCTTTGCGTGAAACTAATCTTCACTCATATCGCAGCGCGACCATCGGATCGACCTTCGCTGCTCGCCGCGCCGGAAGCCAGCAGGCCAGCAAGGCTACGGACGTCAGCAATAAAGAGATCACCGTGAACGTCAGAGGATCAGTCGCGCCTACGCCGAACAGCAAGTTCGCTATCAATCTGGTCAATGCGAACGCGCCTGCAATCCCTAAGCCCACGCCTGCGAGCGCCAGCTTTATGCCTTGCCTTACAACGAGCTTGAGCACGTCACTCGTGTTCGCGCCCAAAGCCATGCGTATTCCAATCTCGTGCGTGCGCTCGGTGACTGCATACGACATCACGCCGTAGATACCTATCGCCGACAAGATCAAAGCCACGCCGGCGAAGATTGTGAGCAAGAGCACTGTGAAACGCTCGCGCGCGATCGATTCGTACAGGACTTCCTTCATCGTCTTGACGTTGAAAATGGGAATGTCCTTATCGATTGCCGAAATCTCTGTTCGCACGGCCGTTGTTAGTGCACGGGGATCAGTTGTCGTTCGCACGACGAAATTTGCCGAGTTATTAGCGGTTTGCAGGAATGATTGGTAGACCTCCGGTTTGACTTCAGCGGCCAACCCTTCGAGCTTTTCGTTCTTCACCACACCCACAATCGTGATCCAGTCGTCTTCCACCTCCGGCTTGCTGAATTTGAGCCGCTTGCCGATTGGATCTTCATTGGAAAAGAAGCCGCGCGCCAGGGCCTCGTTGATCACTACGACCATGGGATGATCCTTATCATCATAGTCGGTGAACAACCGTCCGCCGGCTAGCGGCACTTTCATAGTGCGGAAGTAGTCCGAGCTGACAACGTTGTGGCGCACCTCCTTGCCATAGTCCTCGGGCGCTCGCCCTTCGATTGAAAAATCGCTGGTCCATGCCGCGCCTTGCGATGGCAGCGCTAATGTCACGGCCGCGTCCCCGACTGTGGGTAAACTCTTGATGCGCTCCAACGCCTGTTGGTAGAAAGAAATCAATTGGGGATCCTCTTTGTACTTCGATCCGGGTAGTGAAATCGCGAGAGTCAGGATGTTATCGGGGTCAAACCCCGGATCGACCCGTTGCAGGCGCACGAAGCTCTTGATCATCAATCCTGCTCCGATCAGCAACATAAGCGCGAAGGCCACCTCCAAGACGACGAACAGATTGCGCGCTCGATTATGCCGCGAGTCCCCGCCTCCTTTCTGCCCGCCCTCTTTGAGAGATGTGGTGAGATCGACCTTCGAGCTTGCCAGCGCCGGGACCAAACCAAAGATCAACGTCGTCAAGAAGGTGATGCCCAGAGTGAAACCGAAAACAGTCGCATCGACACTGATCTCATCGAAGCGAGGAATATTACCGGGGCTGAAAGCAAGTAGCAGTTCCTTGCCCCAAACGGCGAGCAGCAGGCCCAGCGCACCGCCTCCAGCCGACATGACCAGACTTTCGGTGAGCAGTTGCCGGACGATGCGACGCCGGCCCGCCCCAAGCGCCGTCCGGATAGCCATCTCCCTCATTCGCGTGGCTGCGCGCGCGAGCAGCAAGTTGGCAATGTTGGCGCACGAAATCAAGAGGATGAAACCGACGGCGGCGAGCAGGATGAGCAACGGAAGCCTCGTGTCCGTAACTGTCCAATCGTGCAACAGACCAAGTCCCGCTCCCATTTGGGTGTTGGTGCCGGGATACTCCTGCTCGAGCCTTCCAGCGATGGTGTTCATCTCGGTCTGCGCTTGAGCAGGCGTCTTTCCTGATTTGAGCCGCGCAACCACTCGCATGAAATGAGGTCGGCGAAGATTGGCGATTTTGGTTGGATCAAAACCCCAGGGCACCCAAAGGTCGACGTCCTTAGTGGGAAAATAAAATCGATCCGGCATAACCCCGACGACGGTGTAGTTCTTGCCGTCGAGTGAGATCATCTGACCGATGATGCTGGGATCTTCGCCAAAGCGCCGCTTCCAAAGACCGTGGCTTAAGATGACAACTTCGTTCTTGCCCTTCCAGGTCTCTTCGGGAAGAAACGTTCGTCCCAAAGCGGCTTCAACACCAAGAACCGAGAAAAGATTCCCACTGGTTCTCATACCTCGCAAACGTTCCGACTCATCCTTGCCTGTAAGCGCGAAGTTACCCGGCCCGGGCGAGTAATTTGCCATGCCCTCAAAGACATCATTCTGCTGCTCCCAATCATAAAAGTTTGCAGGCGCTACCGGTGCGTCCTTCCATCCCTTTAGCGGATTAGTCTCCCAAATCTCGACAAGCCGGCTTGGCTCGCGGTAAGGGAGCGGCCGCAATAACACGGCATTCACCGCGCTGAAGATCGCCGTGTTGGCCCCGATGCCCAGTGCCAGCGTAAGCGCAGCTACCACGCTGAAGCCGGGCTTCTTAAGCAGCAGCCTGAATCCGTAGCGAATGTCTTTGAAGAGAGTTTCCATCATTCCCTCGCGTAGTCCGTAGTCCGTAGCCCGTAGTCCGTAGCTTGTATTGATAGGATTGAGTACCCTCGAAGCACGAGCTACTGACTACGGACTACTGACTACGGACTGCAGTCAAGTCATTCGTATCGCAGCGCGACCATTGGATCGACCTTCGCTGCTCGCCGCGCCGGTACAAAGCAAGCCAACAGACCTACAGCGGTCAAGCCGATTCCAACCATCACAAACGTGAGCGGATCGGTCGCGCTCACTTCGAACAAGAGGCTCGCCATCCATCTTGTCAGCCAGAAAGCGCCGGCCAACCCTGCTGCCAGGCCGACAACCGTCATCTTCAGGCCCTCGCCGACGACCATCGAAAGCACGTTTCGAGTCGTAGCTCCAAGCGCCACGCGCACGCCGATCTCCTGCGTTCGCTGAGTGACCGAATAAGCCATCACGCCGTAGATCCCAATCGCCGCTAGCGACACCGCGATCGCTGAGAATGCTCCGAGCAACAGCGAGAGAAACCGGGGTCTCACCAACGAATCGGCAACTAGGTCGCCCATCGTTTGTAGTTGAAAGATCGGAACGCTCGAGTCCAGGTCATTGACCGCCGAACGAATGCTCGACGCAATCGCCGCCGCCGAAGTGCCTTCAGTCCGCACGACAAAACTCATGCCTGTGCCTATTCCGGTCGCGACCGTCTGAGGCAGAAGGAAATAAAGCTCGGTACCGGCGGGCTTGTCGACGCCGAGGTTCTTTGTGTCTTCAACTACGCCGATTACCGTGAACCAATTCGGAGTCGGGCCGAACTCGGGATTGACGCGGCGGCCGATCGGGCTTCCTTGCCAGAAGCGGCGCGCCATTGATTGGTTGATAACCAGGACCTTTTGCGCGCTGTCGTTGCGGTCCGAGGGCTCGAACGTGCGGCCCTCGATTGTGCGGATGCCCATCGTCTTGAAGTAGTCTTCGTTCACCGTGTTCCAGTAGTCGACGTTCTCGGCGGGTCCGTCGGGGGTGCCTTGATAGTCCTCGATGTCGGTGTCATTCGCGTCTATCGGGCGAAGCGGCGGGAGGTCCGAGGCAAAAGAGGCAGACTTGACTCCCGGCAGCGTGGCCAGTCGCTCTTCGAGTTGGTTGGCGAAGCGCAATCGGTCCGGCGGTTGATATCGCGAAGCGGGGAGTTGCAGGTTGAACGCCGTAACCCCTCGAGGCTCGAAGCCGACATCCACCTGCCGCAGCTTCCAGAAGGCGCGAATCATCAAACCCGACCCGATCACCGGAATCACCGCAAGCGCGATCTCGGCGACGACGAGCGTCTTTCTCAGCTTGTGACTTCCGCCGCCGCCGGAGGTCCGCTGTCCCGAGCCTCGCAACGTGGTCGCAAGGTCGCGGTCGCGCATCAGCAGCATCGGCGCCATAGCGAAGACGATGATCGAAAGAATCGAGACCCCGAGCGTAAACCCAAGCACCGTCGGGTCTATTCCTATCTCGGCGGTTCGCGGGATGCTGTCGGGCGCCGCAGCCAGGACCAGCCGTAGACCCAATTTCGCCAGACCGATTCCCGCAACCGCGCCGAGCACGACGAGAATCATGCCTTCGGCAAGAAACTGTCTGAGCAGTCTGTTCCGCCCGGCTCCAAGCGCGAGACGTATCGAGAACTCACGGCGGCGGGATTCGGCTCGCGCCAAAAGGAGATTCGCCACGTTCACGCAAGCGATCAGCAATACAAAAGCCACGGCCCCCAGAAGCATGAGCACCGCCGGCCGCGCCGTTCCAACGACGTCCTCGTGAAGCGGGACCATCAGGATTGGGTGGCGCTCGGGATCGGGTAAGTGCATACCTCGATTCTGACTCTTCCAACCGGCCGTCAGCGAGTCGATTTCCGACCGCGCCTGCTCAACTTTGACGTTGGGTTTGAGCCTGCCTATGACATAGAGAAAGTGACTGCTGCGGCCGCCGGGATTCGCCGGATCGAGTTGAAGCGGCAACCACACTTCGGCTGGATCGTTGCTGCCGGGAGGAAAAACGAATCCGGGCGGCATAACGCCGATGACCGTCGTTGGCTGCGAGTTGATCTGAATTTCTTTTCCTACGATGTCGTCTTGTTTGCCAAACGCGCGACGCCAAATTCCGTCCGAGATCAGCGCGGTGCGAGGTCCGCCGTTGCGGTCTTCTTCGGGTGTGAAGTTGCGACCCATCGCTGGTTGCACTCCCAGGGCATCGATCAAGCCGCGGGTGATGATTGCGGCGGTGACTCTAACCGGCTCGTCGGTGCTGGTAGCGACGTTGCGTCCCGTCGTAGTCCACGCGCCGATGCTTTCCCAGGAGTCCGCCTCGTTTTGAATGTCTTGGAACTCGGGCGGCGACATCCAGAACTTTCTCAGGTTCATGGCTGGGAACTCGGTATAGACGCGCACGAGCTTGCCGGGCTCGCGGTACGGTAACGGCCTTAAGAGGACGGCATTGACCACGCTAAAAATCGCGGTGTTTGCGCCGATCCCGAGAGCAAGAGTGATCACGGCGACTGCGGCGAAGCCCGGCTTGTTCAAGAGCATTCGAAGCCCGTATCGCAAGTCTTGAAGTAAAGTCTGCATCGTCCCTCCCGAAGGTCAGAGACCAATTCGCCACAGGCGCTTATGCGCTAACAGGCGGGCACACGAGCGCAGTTCTTTCTGGTTTGCCTGAGGGTGACTAACCAACTGGCGTGCCAGCGGAGTGATCGCGGGGTTCAGGGTTTTGGGAAGGGAATTGGCGGTCGGGGAATGGAGTTGAGCGGTTCGATTAAGTCCCCGTTTGATAGAGTTTGAGTGCACTGGAATGGCTATTTACGGTAATCTCGAGGGGCGAGTGATAGCCAATCTGCAATCATCAATGGCAAATCCGCAGTCGCTTGTGTCCGCCTACAGGAATGGCTTTCCCAGAATCGGGCAGAGTGGCAAGGAGTATATCTGGTCCGCGCACGCAAAGGGTCGTTGGTCAGGTTCTGGAGTGCGAAAGGATCTCCACAGAAGCCGCCAATGTGGAGAGAAATGGTAAACCGAGCGGAGAGATTCCTTTTGCAATTGCTCGCAAAAGGCCGCACCCCCTTCGCTCGGTCGGATCAACGCTTTTGGCGTCGAAGGGCGAGAGGCTACCGCAAGCCTCAATCCTCGCGCAACATAATTCGAGACTCACCAGCGCGAGCTTGCTGGCCTTTTGGCTCCAACTTGCCCACAGGTAATTCCAGTTTGATGAACGCGGGCTACTTTGCCAACGCGCTCCGCTTGTGTGCGAAACCCATGGTGCCGCAAGAAGGCGCGAACGAATTGTGCCGTCTCCGTAGGTTTGGTGTCGAGATAGACCAAACAATAGTTGCGATGGGCGAGACCAGGGTTGTAGAAGTCTCGATCCCGGGTGAAGAACGTCGAGCGGCGCAATGATGCAACAGGGGAATGATCTCGTTTAGATCCTTCATCCCGAGTCGGCCAACCTCAACCCCAACCTGCCTCACACGAATGCGCCACATCTCGAGCCGCCTTCGCTGCGGTTCGTCGATGTTTTCATCCAGTACGATCATGCAGCGCTTCTGCGCCTTTCAGTCTTGTTGGCAAGCGCCTCGCTG
>Ga0193727_1000927_pt1 | contig 11937 bp, 11 predicted proteins | sample H2c2metaG_FD_143051 | JGI IMG/M metagenome (GOLD analysis project Ga0193727, IMG submission 143051) | Soil microbial communities from a riparian zone of the East river system, Colorado, United States - H2c2 | ecosystem: Environmental > Terrestrial > Soil > Riparian zone | place: USA: East River...
CTTCCCGAGCGAGTCGCTGCTGAACACGGGTGCGACGCTGATCGCGTCCGGAGACCTGGATCTCAAGCTCTGGCTGCTGATCCTCGTGGGCGCATCCGGCGCGATCATCGGCGACAGCACCCTCTATTGGCTCGCGAGGACGGTTGGTCGCAAGCACCTGGCGGCCAAGCTGGAGAAAGCAAAGCAAAACCCCAAGGTCAGCACCGCGTTCAAGGTGCTCGGCACGAGCGCCCCCCTGGTAATAGTCGCCGGCCGGTTCGTGCCCGGGATGCGGTTCGTGATCGGGGTGACGATGGGCCTGGAACGCTATCCGTACGCCCGATTTCTCTCCTTCTCGATGCTCGGCGGCTTCCTCTGGGCGGCCTTCAACTGCGGGTTCTCCTACCTCATTGGCTCGACCAGGCTCGGCGAGTACTCAGTGCTCTCGCTTCTCACATCAGCGGCAGTCACAGGGGGCATTCTCGCCGTCCTCTACAAATCCCTGAAGCGCAGCTATGAGGAGCAGAATCAGACAGCAAGCTCCCAGCCGAAGTCCGTCGGGCTGGCCGATCACCCTGCTTGAGCAGCCCAGCGCCCGCAAGGTAACCGGGTTAGCGCGACAAGGTGACACCGATGATCGGCGCAGCGTGGCGAACTACCCGCAGGCGTATCCGCTCTGGAACATCCTGATCGTCGCTCTCAACATCGTCGTGCTGTACGCATTGACCGCGCACTGGTGTGGCTTCAAGAACTCTCTAGCCTGATCGAGGACTCCGACGCGGCTCGAGGGACACGGCTCGTTCGTGTCCCTCGAGCCGCGGACCGCTCCGAAATTCGTGCGATCTATATGACGAAGTCGGGCTGTTCTCGGGCCGATAGTCGCTCGAACGACACCGCTACACCTCGAAGCGCTCGCGCGTCATTCGTAGTCACGCTCGTGGCGCGCCTTGTGATGTTCCATCGTGGTCATGATGGCCCCCCGGCATCGGAAGGTCCGACGGGTTCGTCGCCCACGGATGCCCGTAGGCTTCGAAGCCGGAGATCATTGGCGGCGGAAACGTCGGGTCGGTGAAGGTGCCGACCGCGACCCCGACGATGTCCGGAGCGTTGGAGATCTCCCAGTACACGGTCGAACCGCACTCAGGGCAGAAGTGATACGTGCCCCCCATGCTGTCGCATCGACTGGCCGGCTTCCCGCTGTCGCTCGGAACCGTCCACGTCGTCGATTGGCCTTCTATCGTCAGGTGCTCGATCGGAAGTCGCGCTTGTACGCTAAGCACGCTGCCCGTCCGCCTCTGGCAGTCGTAGCACTGGCACAGGGATATGCGCTCTGGGTCGGGCCCTTCGTAGGTAACGCTGAGCTTTCCGCAATTGCACGAAGCCTTACGGGTGGCCATTTCCCCTCCTGTTCGTTGCGACCACGATCATGGCTCTGTCCTCACGGCTTCGATCTCGCTCGGAGATCGACCGAGTCTCGCTAGAAACGGACGTGGATCACCTCCGTTCGGGTCTCCGCGCGCGCTCTTCTTCGCCGCGCACGAATCGCGTTGGTGAGATCTGCGCCTGACTATGGTCGGAGGTGCGCCTGCCCACGTCATACCAATCGCATGAATTGAGCATCCGCTACGAGGGCCGCCTGCCCGGGTGCGCGCCAGTTCAGTTTCTCCACCTGAAACGCAACTCTCGCTTGGGAGCCGATTGACATCAACGCTTGCAAAGCGCAGGCGGGTGTAGCGGAAGCCCGCTCGCCATCGCGCATTGAGTTAGCGCGCCAGCCCGCCTAGCCGGAGGTCACTGCCTTTCCCCGGCGAATGGTTCCATGTCCGACCCCTGACGATCGCCTGGTAGGCAGCCAGGAGGGCATCGACGCGACTTGACGTATTCAGGTCTTATCGTGCATCGGTTTCGCGCCAAATGCGACGGCCGCGTAACGCGCTCCTTGGCTCTGGTCGGGGGCGTAGTCGGCGTAGATCAATGTGGTGCGATAGTCTCGGTGGCCCATCCACTCCTGAACCGCACGAAGTGGTGCGCCGGCGGCCGCCATGCGTGTGCCAAACGTGTGACGCAGATCGTGGAAGCGGATTGGTCGCAGCCCAGCTCGTTGCACGGCTCTCTTGAACCGTTTCTGCAGTATCGAAGGGTCAAGCACCGTTCCCAACAGTGGGTGCGCAAAGACAAGATCCTCGTCACCTTAGAGGCTCTCACTCGATTGGGACCGAGTCCTGCTCATCGGCGCACCAGACGCACGCGGGAAATCCCTAAGTAGGCCACGCTCGAGGCACCCGCCCACTTGCGAATTGCCCGGCGGGATCGCGTGCGCCCGCAACGGCGACCGTCGTGCGGGCCACGCCGGCCAATGCGCCAACGGCCTTCACGTTTTAGGCTCCGCGCTTCGGTCGAAAGCGGGCGTCACCGACCAGTCACGCCTGGACTTCGGCGCGCAAACCGGCTGACACAGCCCGCCGACCAGCGGAACCTCGACGCAGCCTTCGTACCCCCGATGCGACCGAGCATGCTCGCGCGCGGCGGTGCACCGTTTCGCGCCGCACGGGGCAATAGCGCACGTAGTCAAGCTTCGCCGCTGAGACAGCCTCGACTTGAATGGTAAGGAGCGGTTCGACCGTACCGCTCGTTTTTGCGAACAGTTTGGTAGCGCGTAAGTAGATGAGGCTGGTGCCGGCGATCGCTCTCCAGGACCAGATCTTGCGATTAGCAGGAGCTTCTCGAATGGAGCTAGCCGGGCTCGAACCGGCGACCTCCTGGGTGCGATCCAGGCGCTCTCCCAACTGAGCTATAGCCCCGCGGTCGGCGAAGTGTAGCTTCCGTTTCGTGGAGACGAACCGCGTCGAGGCCTTCAGCGACGGCGTCTTCGCCATTGCGATCACGCTGCTGATCCTCGCCGTCGGGATCGACGGCGCGCCCCGTGGGGACCTTGGCAGCTACCTGACCGGCCTCTGGCCCGCGTACCTCGCGTACGCGGCCAGCTTCCTGACGATCGGGATCATGTGGATCAACCACCACTTGATCTTCCGGCAGTTCGCGCGGGTCGACGGGCCGATGCTGATCCTGAACGTGCTACTCCTGATGTTGATCGCCTTCGTGCCGTTCCCGACGCGCGTCGTCGCGGAGTTCGCGCGCTCGGGCGCCGATCGGCGGGACGCGGCGCTGCTCTACGGGCTGACGATGACGCTCACAGCGATTTGCTTCTTCGCCGTGTGGTTCTACGGATCGCGCCGGCTGCTGCATCCCGACGCGGATCCGCGTGTCGTCAGGGGCATCACCAGGAGCTATTTGCCGGGGGTGCCGATCTACGGGCTCACGACGCTGCTGGCGTTCGTCAGTGCGACGGCGAGCCTGATCCTGTTCGGCTTGATCGCGATCTTCTACGCACTCGCGGCGGCACTGTTTTCGCGAACGCCCGCGACCGCCGCGGCCACGGCCGCCTCGGGAGACTCGCCGCTGTAAGCGGCGGAACCGAGCAGCAGCATCACGCCGGACCGGGTTCGCGCAGCCGCTACTTGCTCCGCGGCGTTGTCGGGCCCGACGCCTCCGCCCACCACCGCGACGCAGCGCCTCGCCGTACCAGTGACACGGTGACACGCGACGATCTGCGCGCGCACTTCCTCCGGGGTGTCGTAGACGGTTCCCGTGAACGAGCCGACCTGGACGAAGTCTGCGCCGCACAACCGCGTGAGCTCCGCGATCACATCCGGGGCAACGCCGATGGTGCGGTTCCTGGCCCACAGCGCCGCGCCGACGCGGTGGGCGAAGACCGGCACGCCGAGCTCCGCTTCGCGCAGCGCGCGGAGCGAATCGAGGCCCTGGGCGAAGGCGTTCACCATCACCGCTCCGGCACCGAGCTCGACGACGCGGGCGGCGCGTTCGAGCAGCGAGTCGACCGGGCCGGACACGTTCGGCGCGTAGCGAACGCCGTTCGGCAGCACCGCAGCGACTGCGGAGACGCGCTCGTCCAGTGGGCACCACGGCGGATCCCCGAGGAGCTCGTCGTCCTTGATCAGATCCGCACCGCCCGCGGCCAGCTGCTTGGCCGTCGCGGCTACCTCTGCCGGCGACAGCCCGAGCGAGGGCTTCACGATCGCGCCGACCAGCACCTTCTCCGGCGCGTCGAACGCCGGTCCAGGTAAAAGACCGGCGGGCCATTCCACTCCGACCAGTCGACAACGACTGAACAGCGCGGCGTCCGCCCACTCGCCGGCGAGCAGGGAGGAGACGAGCAACGTGACATCCGCTCCAAAGTTGGTGACGGGAAACTCGAGCAGCGCGCGTCCGTCCGCGTGGTCGACAACACGCGCGCGCGCCTTACTCGGCCCATCCGCGCGGCCGACGGACTCGATCAGGGCGAGCGTCTCCGCCGCCTCGGGTGGGTCGATCTCGTAGATGGCCCGGAGCACGGCCGTCAACGCTAAAGAGGAACGCGTCCTCACGCTGCGTGAGCTGAACCGAGCGCTGCTCGAGCGGCAGATGCTGCTGAAGCGCAAGCGGCTGGGCGTCCAGGAGGCGGTCGAGCGCCTCTGCGCGCTGCAGGCCCAATATTCGCTGTCGCCGTACATCGCGCTCTGGTCACGGCTGACGGGTTTTCAGAGGGAACAGCTCACGCGGGCGCTCGAAGAGCGCGAGGTCGTCAAGTCGACGCTCTTTCGGATCACCCTGCACATCACGAGCGCACGCGACTACCCCTACTTCGCGGCGGCGTTTCTCCCGGCCGCGCAGGAGAAGACGGCGCGTGACACTCCCGAGCAGATCGCGAAACTGTCACGAAGGGTGCATGCGGCCGCGAAGAAGCCGCTGACACACGAGCAGCTCGAGGCGCTCGCCGCGGAAGAGATGGGCGGCCGCTGGCGAACACGCATACTCGCGCCGCTCGTGCATCTACCTCCGAGCGGGACGTGGCGGTTCTGGGGGACCCCCACGCTCCTCGGCATGAAGACCTGGCTCGGCGTCGACCTGCCGGACCGCGAAGAGGGAGCGAAGCGAATCGTTGAACGCCATCTCGCGGCGTTCGGGCCGGCCACGCAGCAGGATCTTCTCCGCTTCGCGGGCGTCCGCGTGGGAGATCTTCGTCCCGGTCTCGAGCAGCTGGAGCTGCGGGCCTTTCGCGATGAGCGTGGACGCAAGCTCCTCGATCTCCCGCGAGCTCCGTTGCCCGACGGCGAAACGCCGGCGCCGATCCGCTTCCTGCCGAAATGGGACTCCTCGATCCTCGCGTACGCGCCGCCCGAGCGAGCGCGGATCCTGCCGGAGAAGTTCCGCAGCACGGTGATCAGGAAGAACGGCGACGTGCTGCCGACCGTCCTGGTCGACGGCTTCGTAGCGGCGACGTGGAACATCGACCGAAAGCGGGGGCTCGAGATCGAGCCGCTGCAGCGGTTGACGAAGGCGGAACGCACGGAGATCGACGAAGAGGGCGAGCGCCTCGTCGAGTTCTTCAGCGACTAGGCTGTGAAAAGCGTGAGATCGGGCTCGCGCTCGCCGCGCAACACGGCTAGGTCAACCTCGACGCAGTCGATGCCGCGCGACTCGGCCAGCGTCCGCGCCTGCGGCTTGATCGCCTGCGCGGCAAGGATGCCGCGGCACTCGCCGTCAATACGTTCTAGATACCGGGAGAGTTGCTCGACCGCGTCGATCGTGCCGACGCGCTTGATCTCGACGGCCACCCAGTCACCGCTCTCGTCGCGACACATGAGATCGACCGGGCCGATATCGGTGGGCCACTCCCGTCGGACGAGCCGAAGTTTCGCGCCGAGAACGTCAGGCCGCGCCGCAAGCTCTTCCTGCAGGTGCCGCTCGACACCGTCCTTTTGGAGCGCCGCCGACTCGCCCATGTCGTGGGTCACGTCACTCAGCACCTCGGCGATTCGAATCTCGAGGCGGTCTTCCGATTTGCCCGCCCGCTTGCGCACGACGATGAGTCCCTCCTCGTCTTCGACCATGGTTGGCGGCGTCATCCAGTTCAACGGTCTGAAACCACCTGCATCGTCATGCACCAGGAACGAGCCGTCAGCCTTGAACATGAGCAATCGCACGGCCTCGGGGAGCCGAGCCGTCAGCCGACCTGTGTACAGCACTTCGCAGCGAGCGACGAGAAGGCGCATGCCCGCGGACCGTACTGTCCGTTTCGGACAGGGCGTCTAGGTCCCGCTCATTGAGAAACGGGCGCCGCGCCCTAGGCGCGCAGTTCCACCAATCGGCGCTCGATGCGATCCCGCGCGTCGGGATCGTTGACCTTCTCGGCGACGGCGGCCGCACGCGACCAGAAGTGTGCCGCCTGCGTGTGGGCACGAAGCGACGTCGCACGGTTCGCAGCCTGCTCCAGGTACTCGAGCGCCCGCTCGAGGTCCCCACCGCGCGCGAAGTAAAAGGCGAGCAATTCGAGCTTGTCGTCCAGCGAGTCGGCGAAGGCCTGCTGGTAGGCGGTGGCCACGAGGCGGTAAAGCTCGCGTCGGCGCGCTCGGGTCAGCGTTGAGAGCGCCGCCTCTTGAAGCAGGCCGTGCGTGAACGCGTACTCGCGGTCCGGAAGCGCGCGAGTCTCACGGATGATGTTCGCACGCAGAAGACGCATGAGGTTCCGTTCCAGCTCCTCCACCCCCTCGATGAGACTGAGCACCGCTGGAGAGAAGGCGCGCCCGAGTACTGCGCCGGCCTGCGCCACGCGCCGCGCGTCTCGCGGAAGAGCGGCGATGCGAGCCACCAGCAAGCTCTCGAGCCCGGTCGGCAGCTGGGCAGCCGGAACGGTGAGCGCCCACGTGCGACGCGCCGCCAGGCCGCCGCTTTCGAGGAGAGATCGCAGCAGCTGTTCGAGGTAGAGGGGATTCCCTTCCGCGCGGGCAATCACCTCCGCGCGCGCCTCAGGGTCGAGCTCCCCCGGCGCCAGCTGCGTGAGGAGCAGTTCCGCCTCGTCGCCGGTGAGAGGTCCGAGACTCAGCTCCACGAGACGGTCGCGCCGCGCAACGCGGGCGTGATCGCGAAGTCCCCGGTCGTTCGCTTCGGGGGCAGCCCGGCTCGTGACGGCGATCAGCAAAGGCAGGTCATCGAGCAATTCGACGAGCCGGTCGACCAGCTCGAGTGTCCAGTGGTCGGCCCAGTGGAGGTCATGGAGGGCAAACACCACCGGGCGATCGCGGCAGAGACCGCGTATCCACGCAGCGTAGGCGTCACGGAGCGCAGCGCCGAACTCGTCCGCGGAGCCGTTCGCACCCGGAGTGGGCTCGTCGCCCGCGTCGGCCGACAACAGCATGGCGAGGTACGGAAGGGCGCCCGGCTCGAGGCCCAGTCGCTCGAGCGTGGACGTCCGCTGCGCCACATCGTCCCCTGCGACCCAGCCGCGCAGGGCCTCCGCAGGCGCGTGGTAGAGCGGCTGGCCGCCGTATGAGGCGCAGTACCCCTCGAGCCACGTCACGTCGTCACCAACCTCCGCGCAGAGCCACTCGAGCAGCCGCGTCTTACCGATACCGGGTTCTCCGTCGATCAGCAGGAGGCCTCCTCGACCGGTACGCAAAGCGTCGGCGGCCGAGGCAAGCAGCGCGGTCTCGTCAGACCTGCCGACGAACCCCGACGCCTCGCTCCGCCGTCGGTCAGATCGCGGGCCCAACAGTCGCCAGGCCTCGACGGGCCGTTCCCGTCCGCGCACGGCGACATGTCCGAGCGGGGCGACGAGAAAGCGTCCGCGGAGCTTTCGCGCAGTCGCCCCGCCGATCACGATCGTGCCCGGCTCGGCGGTCCCCTGGAGACGCGCGGCGACGTTCATCGTGTCGCCGAGAGCGACCGGATGGCGCTCAGCCGAACCAACCACGCCGATCGCGACCTGTCCGCTGTTGACGCCGACCCGGACGTTCAGATCCGGCAGCGTCCAGGTCTCCCGCACCTCGTCCGCGTAGGCATCGATCGCTTTCACGACAGCGAGCGCTGCGGTTGCGGCGCGCTCGGCATCGTCCTCCGTCGCGGCAGGGAAGCCGAAGAAGGCCGCAATGCCATCCCCCATATACGCGTCGATGACACCACCGAACTGCTCGACTGCACGACACATCCGATCCACACAACCGCCGATCAGGGCCGCGTACTCCTCTGGGTCCAGCCGCTCCGCAAGCGGCGTCGAGCCGACGACGTCCGCGAACAGGACGCTGACAGGCCTCAGCTCGTCCTCGGCTTCGACGGGCGTCGGCGACGAACGCGGCACCGAGGCAAGTCCTCGGCCGCCCACCGCGAGCACCTCGATTCGCGTCGTGCCGACCTTCACAATGTCTCCGGGGGCGAGGACCGTGGGACTGCTGATGCGCTCGCCGTTCACCCACGTCCCGTTGAGCGACCCGAGATCGCGAATCTCCAGTCCGCCGTCGGCGGGCACGAGGGTGGCATGAGCCCGCGAGATCTCCGGGTCGTCCAGCAGCAAGCCGGCGTCGTCGTCACGCCCGACGGTGAGCTGCCCCGCAACGCGGATACGTCGCCCGTTCTCCGCGCCGTCCAGAACCGCGAGGAGCGCGGGCTCCTGCATCACGCCAGGATCTTGCCGATGCGGTGGTGCCAGAAGCGCCACCAGCCGTACAGGCCGGGGTGATCGCTGCCACCCTCACTCGCGATGCCAAGCAAATCGGTGTGGGTCGCCTGGCCGAACTTGCGGTGGGTCCAGACGATCACGACGTCGTTGCCGGCGAAATAGCAGAAGCGCGAACCGCCGGGTTTGGGTTTCGTGCCCGGCGCCGCGGGATTGTGCAGCCAGATCCCCTCGCCACCCCAGCTCAAGCCGGTGCACCTTCCTTGATTGCGCGCCACGCGGTGCCGGCGGCGCTCGGCCTCGTACGCCCGCTGCACCGCCGCCCCGCTCGCGAAGGTCGAGAGCTCGAGCCGATCGGGGTTGAAGGTCGTCGCACCCTGCGGTGGCAGGCACGTCGCGGTCTCGACGGCGCCCGCGCGCGGTGTCTTCGCCTTCGTGCAGTTTTGCCAGACCGGCGCGGGAACGAGGTCGGCAAGAGTGTGGATGACAGGCCCTTGGACGACGCTCGGGGGCGCCGTCTTGTCGTCGCCGCGTACAAGGAAGTAGACGACAACGCCCGACGCTGCAGCGGCAATGACGACCAGGAGCAAAGTCAGCAGCAACTGCTTCAGCGGCGTCAGCCGGGAGGGTGGCGCGGGGCTCCGTTCCGGAGTGGCAGCTGGCGACGGCTCGAGCGCAGGGACGGAGTCGAACGCACTGTCCGAGCCCGGAGGCGGCGGGCTCGCCGGCGGGGCGGTATCCACCGAGGCGACAGTGTCGGCTCGCGCCGGCGCGGTTCCTTCGACGCGTCGTGCCTTGCCGCTGGCGGCATTTCGTGCAGCGTTGGCGAGCTCTCCGCACGAGGCGAAGCGGTCATCGGGGACCTTGGCCATGGCGGTTGCAATCAGCCCGTCGAATGCCTGAGGCAGATCGGGCCTGAGCCGGCCGACTGAGGGTGGCGGATCAACGAGGTGCGCGTGCAGCACGGCATGCTCGGTGCTCTGCGAGAACGGCGGCGTCCCGGTCAAGCACTCGTACAGCACACAACCCAGCGCATACACATCGGTCCGCGCGTCGACAGGTCGACCCTCGATCTGCTCGGGCGCCGCGTACTCGACGGTGCCGAGGAAGTGTCCCGTCGATGTGAGACCTCGAGCGGTCGTCTGCTTCGCAACGCCGAAGTCGGTCAGGTAGACGTGATCGGTGCTCTCCTCGAGGAGGATGTTCCCGGGCTTCACGTCTCGATGGACGAGAGCGTGTGTGTGAGCCGCATCGAGTGCGCTGGCCAGCTGTTCGATCAGGAAGATCGTGCGCCCGACGCCAAGACTGCCGCGCTTGAGGACCTCCTTGAGGTCCGGCCCCTGCACGAAACGCATTGCGATGTAGAGCAGCCCGTCTTCCTCGCCGGCGTCGTAGATCGGAATGATGTTGGGGTGGTCGATCGCCGCCGCAATGTGGGACTCACGCACGAACCTCTCCCGGAACTGCTCATCCCAGGCCAGCTCGGTGGTGAGGACCTTGAGCGCCACCCTTCGCCCAAGGCGAAGCTGCTCGGCGACGTAGACGACGCTCATGCCGCCGCGGCCGAGGACCGATTCGATCCGAAATCCCGCGACTTCGGTGCCGATGCGTGTGGATGCCGCCATCTCGAGGGGGGCGCCCATTATCCGCCCCTCAGCCGCGAAAGCCCAGGATGAGAGAATGGGAACTCCGGCCGGCGCTCCATATCGACAGGACGGAGCGACCCGCGCTTTCCTTCCGTCCGCTCGCCGGCGCCTGCGCGCGCGTACCGTTTCGGACGTGGCATGAGAGGAGGAGCGGACGCATAGCATCAGCCCGTCCATGGAACGATTGCGCTTTGCTCCGGATGCGGCCTTCATCCCTCGCGGTGATCTTCTGGACGGTGTCACCGTCGCCCCGCTGACGGCCCGACCGGGAAGCGGGAGCCCAGTGCAAGCCGCGATCTTTCGGCTAGCAGCTAACGGACGGCTCCGGCGTCACCCGGCGACGCTGCCGCAGATCCTCGCGGTCCTCGAAGGTTCTGGCCGAGTAAGTGGATCGGACGGCGAGTTTCAGCCGATTGGCCCCGGCGAAGCCGTGTTCTGGCTAGCGGGTGAGGAGCACGAGACGGAGACGGACACTGGCTTGACCGCACTGATCCTCGAAGCCGACGGGCTCCAGCCATGGCGTATTGGATCGTGAGCCTGGTGGCGCGCGAAGGGTCAGAAACTCGCGACTCTGAGCCTTAGTGGTCGCCCCCGCCTCGATGGAGCCACGGCGAGGCTGCGGGCAAGACGACCAGTGCGAGCGTCAGGCCCGCGACGAGGGCGAGCGCAAGGATGCCACTGCGAAGGGCCGCTCCCGACGTGCGGCGGCTGCGCGCCCAGTCGGCGGTGACGAGTCGCGGGACTCGGAGTGCGTAGACGAGCACGTGTAGCGCGAACGCGACGCCCCACACGACGAAGCTCACCTTGTGCAGGCCCAGGACGATCCCCCCTTGCGGGCCGATCACGACGAGCGCGACACCCGTCGCGAAGACGGCGATCGTGGCGATGACGAGGACCGGGGCGACGAGCATTCTCATCAAGAGCATCGGCGGTCCCCGGCGGACGTATTCGTCGGCGCGCCGGTAGTAGCGCGCGAACCGATACCCGGTCACCGAAAGCTTGAGCACTACCGGTGGAATCAACATCAGCCCGATGAAGACGTGCAGCGACAACAACGGGCGAATCGCGAGGATCGTCACTCCCTCGACCGCCAGCAGTACCAGCAGGACTACGCCCGTCGACGCAGTCAGCCGCGCGTTCCCTTCCGTGCCGCCTCGCAGGAGCCGGAATCGAGCCGAGGTCTGACCTGTCTCCACGCGCATCAGTGCAGCACCCACGACTAAGAAACCGATGAGACCGGAGCCAGGGCTGGCCGATCGCATCCGGCTCGTTTTCGAGATCACAACAGGGTAAGGTCACCCGAGATGCGTGTCCTGCTGCTCGACGCGGCTGCGGGCATCGGCTTGCTCGCGACCATCACCCTCTCGGCGCGAAGGGCGCCGCAGAAGCGCTCGCGTCACATTCGCGCGCTGGGCTGGATGCTCGTCGCCGGGCCCTTGCCGGTCGCGGTCGCTCTGCACGCTGCCGGGCGCCTGCCCCCGACGGCCGACCAGGTCGCCTTTCTCTCGGCTGTGGCTGCCTTCGCGATCGGAGCTGCACTCGTCCTCAGCGTCGACGACGAAGAGGACCAGCGCGGCAACGCGGACGACGATTCGCCGCCGTGGTGGCCGGAGTTTGAGCGCGAGTTCCGCGCCTACGCGCGCCGGCCGCCCGCGCGGCGGCGGACCATCATTCGGTCCTGACGCTCAGTAGACGAGCGGAATGAGCTTGCGTCGTACGGACGAGCGATAGCGCTCGTACGAAGTGTCCGACCGCAGGAGCCGCTCCTCTTCCCTGATTCGCACGAGCTGGAACGCCGTGCTC
>Ga0193727_1000928_pt1 | contig 11932 bp, 11 predicted proteins | sample H2c2metaG_FD_143051 | JGI IMG/M metagenome (GOLD analysis project Ga0193727, IMG submission 143051) | Soil microbial communities from a riparian zone of the East river system, Colorado, United States - H2c2 | ecosystem: Environmental > Terrestrial > Soil > Riparian zone | place: USA: East River...
CATAGCTCGCGGACGTTTCGGCCAGAAGTGACGTGAACGTGAAGGAGCGCGTGGAGCCGATGTAATCCGCCGTGCGCGCCCATTCGAAAAGTGCATAGCCTGTGTGTTGGGGATCCTCGAGACGAATCGATGCGCTCTGCTTGCGTTGATCCGCGCCACCGCCGTCCGGATTTTCGGGCGATTTTACTCGCGCGTAACTCGTCTGGAGCTCCGCCTGTCTCCACGGAAGAAAGGTCACCCGGCCCGACCACGAATCCCAGTAACGGTTTCGGTTGGGCGTGTCTCCGGGACCAGTGGGTTCATCCCCGTTGAACGCCCCCGCCTCGAGGATCCAGGGACCTGCCCGGAGCGCACCGATCGCAACTGCGCGCTCGAGGATCTGAGCGAGATGGTGGTTGATCGGATACTTCTCGAATGGCCGGGCCATCGGATCGTCGGTGCCAAATGGCGCAAAGCCTTTTCCCACCGAAATGGAAACGCCACTCGTGGCGTCCATTCCAAATCGCTTCGCGGACGAGAGCACAAGCTCATGGAGATATGTGTGGGGGTGGCGACGATCGATGTATCCCTCGCCGACAATGCCGGCGTTCAGCTCCCCTCTGTTGAGCGTAAGTCCTTCGAGATTGAGCGTCCCTTTGAGTGAAAGCAGCTCTCCCCACGGATCGAGCTGCACCATTATCGCAGGTTGTGTCAGATAGCCTTCAGTGATCTCACGTCCGCCGACTGCTGGTGATTCGCGAGTGAGCACGCCGATTGCCTGCGCGCCTATCTCGAAAGGCTTAAGCGCAGGGGAATCCATCTGTGCGCTGGACGTCGCTGGGAGCAGCAATCCGCCTAACAAACTCGCCCAGAGTGGTGGGAGATATATGGGCATGCGCCATTCTCTCCCAAGGCTACTGAGGCTGATTGACGAAACGTATTTCAATGTGAGTGGCTAGCCGTGGAATGGTTCCGGATGTAGACTGAGTGACGTCGGGCCTTGATCAACTTGTCAACAGAGCGTTGCAACACCGACAATTCGCATTCCGTTCAGTTGCGGTTTGCATTTCATTTCCAATATCGCACTGGGGATTTGAGCATGCTTGCTCGAACAAGATTCGCGACTCTGACAATTGCCGCCGGGACATCACTTGCGCTTGCCGGCCACGTCGCCGGCGCACAGCAGCTTACTCCTGCTGCCGCAGCGGTCGCCGCCGGCCCAGCAGTCAACGACATCGCGCCTGATTTTACACTGCAAGGCGCAGATCGATACGGCCTCATCAAGACTCCGGTGAGACTTTCGGACTATCGTGGACGCACGGTGGTTCTCGCCTTCTTTTATCAGGCCCGAACAAAAGGCTGAACCATCCAAATGGAGGCGTACCGTGATCAGTACGCCACGCTTTTCAACAACGGACGCAAAGTCACCGTGCTGGGCGTCAGTGTGGATGCCGACACGACACTCGCGTCATGGGCGCGGGATGAAGACTTCCCCGTTCTCTTTGCCAGCGACCCGGGCGGCAAGGTCGGCCAGGCGTACGCCGCGTACGACGCAAAGAGCAAAATGGACAATCGGTCTCTGTTCGTAATCCGTCCTGACGGACGCATCGCTTACGCTACGAAACAATTCAAGGTTCTCATGCCTTCAGCGTATACGGATCTGGCAGCCGTCGTGGACAGTCTCGCGCCTCCACCAAAACCGGATTCGACCAAATGACAAAGAGCCGCGGATTTATCCGCGGCTCTTTTTTCATCGGGACTCGACCAGTCAGTGAGCGCAAATGGCTACAATGCCTTCTTGAGCGCCGCCTCGAGATCCTGCTTCCCGCCGAGGCCCGTGTAGACCACACGGCCAGTCTTGTCGAGTATTACGACATACGACGTTGCGGGAGCGTCGAACGCGCCGGCCGCTTTTCCCTGAGCGTCATAGTACGTGTCGTGCGGCAGCGGATTCGCCGCGAGCCATCTGCGCACCCTCTCCGGCGACTGATTGATCGCGACGGCCAATGCCACGAACTTCACACGCTTTCCGAATTTCTTTTCAGCGTCGAGGAGCGTCGGCATGAGCTCCTTGCAGTTGGGGCACCACGTCGCCCAGAACTCGATCAGCATTGGCGTCTTGCCGATGTAGCTCCCCAGATCGACCGTCTTTCCGTCGAGAGACTGGACAGTAACCGCGGGTGCCTGGGCGCCGACCTCAATGCCGAGGTCCTGTGCGAGAACGGGCGTTGAGGTCAACGCAACTGAGAGAAGCGTCAATACGATTTTCTGCGATCGGAACAGCGTTCGAACGGTCATTGTGTTTGGATTCGGGCGTCAGTGGTGGGACTCAGATGAGAAGCAGCCCCATCTGCACAAGGTAATACTCCGCAACTGCCAACATGATCAGCGCGAAGATGCGCTTGATCCAAACCATCCATTCGCCCGCCCTCGGCAAGCGCGCCACAGTACCGCTAAAGAGTCCTACTATTACCAGCAGCGTACACATACCAAGTGAGAACACGAAGAGGTAGATGAATCCGAGCACGCCGCTTTTCGTCGCGGTGACCCATGTCAGCACGGCTGCCATCACCGGCGCTGAACATGGTGCGGCGACCAATCCCGAAGCAGCGCCCATGACGAAAACGCCGTACAGGCTTCCTCCCTTGCCCGCTGTCGCTGCCCGAGTCAGAAGCCACGCGGGCACTCTCACTGGAATGACCTCGAGCATGGCGAGCGCGGCGAGTATGAGAAGATTCGCCATCGCGAAGTACACCCACGGATTCGTGCTCACGGAGCCGAACAGCGTGCCCGTGAGTCCCGCGAACAAGCCAACCGACGCATACGCGAGGGAAAGGCCGAGTACGTAGGCGAACGTCAGTAACACGGTCTGGGCGCGTGCGCGCGGCGCCTCTCCGACTGCAGTTCCGCCCACTATCGCGGCCGTGATCGGAATCATCGGGTAGATGCACGGGGCGAGACTCGTCAGCACGCCGGCGATGAACAGTATCGGGAGCGCGGTGAGCGGACTGGAAGAGAGTTGCGTCGATATGTGAGTGAAATCCACGATTGTCCTGAATGCAGAAGAGGGATGCTATTTCGGAGCATCCCTCTTTGCAATCGCTGCGAGCCGACGGCCGCTACTTCTTCGTCAACAGCTCCTCGAACAGGTCGAGCGCGCGCGGGTCATTGGATTGCCCCAGCCAGAACAACGCCTTCTTCCGTATCTCCGGATCCTTATTGGTCCGCGCAACGGCAATGAGCGCGGGGACACCTTCATCACGAGGACGCTGCGACAACGCGAACACTGCCTGCTCGCGCACCTCGCGGTCGACGCTATTGTCGAGAACCAGCGAATTGAGATTAGCCGTTGCTGCGTCTCCTGCCGCCTGGCCAACCCAGAACACGGACTGTGACCGCGTGCTCCGCGGCAAATCAGGATTGCGCGCGATCTTGATCAGCGCCGGCCAAATTTCGGCGCTGTCGGCGATAGTGGCCGGGAAGATCGCCTTCTCGCCCATGCTTCCCTTCTCGGTCTGGGCAATCGAGACCAGATAATTCGCTGCCTCACCGGCCGGCACGGTGCCGAGATCGACGACGTCAGCGGCAGCAGGCCGCCACCGCCCACCGACGTAAAACCGGAGATCGGTCAACTCTCCATTGCGCCGGTCGAGCACGACGCGCGCGGGCCCATGGCTGCAATCAGATTCCCACTCGACGTCGCGCGACGAATTCCAGTTGTCGCCCCACGTCGTCCTGCCCCTGCCATTCGAATGTGAAATCGAGTTGCCACTGCCGCAGATCTCCGGCCTCGCCGCGAATGTCATGCGTACCGTGCCGTTCGAGACACGGGCAACTCTGCTGGCGATACTCTGCGCGGGCGCGGCTTCCATCGCACTGGCCAGAGCTGCGAGGACGACTGCCGTCGTCCCCGCGAGCGATGTGATTCTGAATGTTTTCATCGGTTGATCAGGTCCAGGAGGAATTGCTGCACACGCGGATCGCGCGATTGACCGAGCCAAAAGATTGCCTTCTTCCGTAGCTCCGGATCTTTTTCGTTCTTGGCGATGTCGAACATCTTGTCCATCGCGGCCGGATCGTGCTGGCGCTGCGAGAGTACGAAGATGATCTGATCCTTCATCTCGGTATCGTTCATCCGGTCGTAGAGCTTCGACAGCTCAGATATCGCGACGCCGGATTGCCCCGCCAGGAAGAGCGCCTTCTTCCTCAGCTCGATGTCTTCCTTCGGATTGAGGGCAATGTTCATTATCCACTGCTCATTCCCAGCCCCCCTCTGCTGCGAGAGTGAGAACATGATCTTGTCCTTCAGATCTTCATTCGTGAGCTGCGTGTAGAGGCTGCGCAAGAACTCCGTGTTCTCCGCCGAGCGGCGCTGGCCAAGCTGGAAGATCGCCTGCTCCCGAAGGTCGCTGTTCTCGCCGTCGCGCCCGGCGAAGTCGCGCAGGATCTGCTGTGCCCTTGGCTCGTTTTGCTGCGAGAGAGAGAACAGCGCTTTCTCCTTGATGTTCTGGTCGCCGTTGCCCTTGAGAATCTCCTCGAGGAGGCCCGTCGATCCCGGAACCTGTGAGAGCCAGAACACCGCTTGCTCGCGAACCTCCTGGTCGGGATCGCTCCGCGCCGCGGTCATGAGAATGTTCGCCGTCTCAGGGGTTTTTTTCTGAGACACTAGGAATACGGCCTTGCGACGCAGTGCCACCGAGCAAGCGTCTCGACGCGCGAGAACCTGTTTCAGAATCGGCATCGCGCGCTCGGTATCCATCTGGAGAAGCGCATTGAGCGCAGCGATACGATCATCGCTGTCCTCATCGGCATCCGGAGAGCAGTTGCGTCCCTGCGATGCCGCTCTCGTCGCGACGTCGCTGCCACCGCGCGCCGTACTGTCGATGGACATGGCGCAGGATTCGTCCCCCTGTTTAGCCAATTCGCCGCATACGCGAGTCAGCAAACTCGCGCCATCGCTCTTTGCCATTTTTGGAAAGCGGGCCTTCAACTGGTTCAACCGTTCGCGGGCTGTGCTCAGGTCACCACTGCGGTAGAGGGCGAACGCCTCGTAGTAGAGCGCTTGCCCAGATGTCGTGTATGCGGACTGTGGATAGCGTTCGGGGATTCCGTGAAAAATCTCGGCGGCACGCTTGTAGTCACCGCGTGAGAGCGCTTCCCGCGCCAGGCGGTACAGAGAATCCGCAGGATCCGCTTTCGCCCACGGCTCGGGGATCAGCGGATTGGCTTGTTGGTCGAGTGAGGTGAACGCCGCGCTCAATTGTGCGTCCGCGCCAGCCAGGGCGAGCGGAGCAACGTTAGAGTGAAAAGAATCGAGGCCTGTCGGAGCCTGGCTGGCTCCGAACGCCGAGGAAATTATTGCTGCTGCCGTGAGTAGTGTTCGCATTGTCATTGAAGTGGTCTCAGCTACCGCGCTGCGCGCCCGCGGGAATCGCGGTGCGCAGCCTCGTCATTACGTGATCCTGCCGCAACGTCTTCTCTATCATCTCACGATCCTGCGGCGTGCTTCCGGGCGATAGCTGGACGATCTGCACGAGCACGAGCTCGAGATCTTCCAGCAGCGGACGACGCTGCGGATCGTTGGCGACTGGAGAATCCAGTAACAGCCGGGTATTGCTCAAAAGCTGGCGCGCCCAAGATCCCATCTGCGCGTCCATTTGCTGATCTGCCGTCGTGCGCGTCCTGAACGAAGTCAGAAGCGCTTCGGCTTCACTGAGGTGGCGTACCGCCGTGAGCTGATAAGCGGAATTGCCAGTTGCGTTGGAAGTGGAATTGGGGGACGGTGCGGTGACCGCAACCGTTCCGTCAGTCCCATCAAGCGCGCGAGGTCGACGAGTTCCGCCAATCCGGACCGGCTCGCGTGGGGGCGACGCCTTGCCTCCTTCGCCACCAGCCGTATGCGTCGATGCAACCGCGCCCGAACCTCCAGGTCCTAGAGCGCCCGGTGTTCCGGCACCTTCATTAAGACCAGCGTCCGGTGTCCCGGCGCCTGCATTAAGACCAGCGCCCGCCTTTGCCGGACCAAGAACCGCAGTCGCACTCGACGCATTCGAGCGAGTGCTCCACCGCCCGAGCCCGACACCGGTCGCGAGCAGCAGAATTGCCGCCGCAGCGGTACCGACCCAGATTCGCGAGCCGAAGCGCCGCGCAGGCGCGGGTGCTAGCGAACCTCCGCCGTATATGACGCGCGGCCCCGCGGCACGCTGCGCCTGGATCGCGCTCCACATGTCATCGCGGGGAGTACGAGCAGGTGGCGCGTTGTAGCTCTGCGCCGCCTTCTTGAGAAATTCCTCGAAATTGTCTTCAGTCATGACACCCACTCCGGTGCAAAATCGGCCAATGCGACGCGCAGCTTGCTTCGAGCCTGAAAGAGATGAGACTTCGATGTCCCTATAGGAATGTTGAGCGTCCCACTGATCTCCTCGTGCGTATAGCCTTCCACGTCGTGCATCACGAATACCGTCCTGTATTTGTCCGCCAGCGACTCGATCGCCCTCGCCATTCTCTCTTTCAGATCGGGCTCGGCCTCAATGCGGGTCGATCCGACCGTCAGTCCCTCTTCCATAGGCGCTTCACGATTTCGCTGCCGCTTGGTTTTTCTCAGCCCGTTCAGCGCCACTGAAACGCCGATCGAGTGAAGCCAGGTCGAAAGCGATGACTCGCCGCGAAAGCTCCCAATCTTTTCAAAAGCGCGAATGAAGGTCGCCTGGGTGAAATCCCGCGCCAACTCGTCATCACCCGCCAGGCGAAACGCCAGGCGGTAAATGCGATCGACATACATCTCGTATAGCTCACGCTCAGCGGCCGCATCGCCGGCAACCACCCTCGTGATGAGTTGGATATCGTTCACCGAGCTCCGAGACTCGTAGGCAACCATTTGCATTGTCGACCTTCTGACAACGGTTGCTCGGAAAGGGTTGAGCTCGAGGCTGCGGGGGAGAGTTTTGGGCGCCAGGAGGGCATCCACATAACCGAAGCAGGGAGCTGTCAGACTTTGCAGCTTATAGCTAAGAGCTTTTCCGGTGGCGTAAAGAGCCCGCCTCAACGGCGTCGCCCCATGTCTTTAACGCCTGTATGAAAGCTCCGAGCCTACTAGCTTTGGTCTGCCGGCAGCTCCCTGCTTTGGTACTGTGGATGTCTGCCGAAGTGAGACCATCTCGCCCGGGAGAATTGTGAAGTTCATCCAGTTAGGCCGAAGCGGCCTCGTTGTCTCGCGGATCTGTCTCGGCTGCATGACCTACGGGACGCCAAAATGGCGTCCCTGGGTTCTCGACGAGGTGGACTCCCGGCCGTTCTTCAAGAAAGCGCTCGAGCTCGGGGTCAACTTCTTCGACACCGCCGACATGTATTCGCTGGGTGTCAGCGAGGAGGTGACAGGCCGAGCCCTTAGGGAGATGGCCAAAATGGACGAGATCGTCCTCGCGACCAAAGTCCATTTCCCAATGGGCGACGGTCCGAACATGGGTGGTATCTCGCGCAAGCACATCGTGCAGGGCTGCGAGGCGAGTCTGAAACGACTGGGCGTCGAGACAATCGACCTCTATCAGATTCACCGCTTCAAGGGGACTGCTCCCATAGAAGAAACACTCGCGGCGCTCGACCACCTCGTGCACCAGGGCAAAGTACGGTACATCGGAGCGAGCTCAGGTTACGCGTGGGAGTTGGCGCGTGCGCTCAGCATCTCGGAGCGGCGCGGTTGGGCGCGCTTCATCTCGATGCAGGATCACTACAACCTCGTGTACCGGGAGGAAGAGCGTGAGATGATTCCGCTCTGCCTCGAAGAGGGCCTGGGACTCATACCATGGTCGCCGCTCGCGCGCGGACGACTCGCGCGCATGACGCCCTCGCCGTCGCAGGGGACGACTCGAGCGGACAACGATCCATATGCCGTCGACCTCTACGACTCTCCGTCCGACTTGAAGGTGATCGAGGCGGTGCGCGGAGTCGCGAAGGAGCTGGGCATCCAGCCTTCCGAAGTGGCTCTCGCGTGGCTGCTCCAGAAACCCGGCGTCGCCGCGCCGATCGTGGGCGCTACCAAGATCGAGCATTTGGAAAGCGCCGTTCGGGCATTGGATGTCGTGCTGACCGAAGAGCAGATCCGAACGGTCGAAGCTCCTTATCAGCCGCATGCGGTGCGCGGCATCTAGTCAGGTGACGCGCTCGCGGTCGCCAACAGCAAGAGTCTGAAATCGTGCCCGAGACCTGACAATCGAAGACCAGAGTCGAAAGGTGCCCGACCCAGCGCACCCGGATATCTCGCGTCAATCGCCGTGGCGCCAGCTGGGCCGCGCACTTCTCCTGCGGTGTCCCAACTGCGGTCACGGAGGTCTGTTCACGGGGTTCTTCAATGTGAAGGAGAGATGTCCGAACTGCGGAATCCTCCTCGAGCGTGGTGAGTCGGATTACTTCCTGGGCGCGTACACGCTCAATCTCATTGCCGTCGAAGTATTGCTCGCGCTCGGATTTGTGGTCGTGATGTATGCGACCTGGCCCAATCCGCCGTGGGATGCTCTGGAATACGGCGGAGTCGTGCTGTCGATTCTGGGAGCCGTGCTTTGTTATCCGTTCGCGAAAACAATCTGGCTAGCAGTGGATTTGATTTTCAGACCACCTCATCGCGAAGACTTCATCACTCGCGTCAAATAGTCCCTACGCTCCCGCGCTGTCCCTACTCTCCCGCGCGATAATTCTGTGATGGAGATGGAAGCTGTGCGACGTTGACGTCGATCGGCAGTCTCACGCCGTTGTGCGTCTCCACTACGTCGAGCACACCTTGCCAGACCTGCGCGAACGCGTGGCCGACCTCAGTGGGCGCCTTGTCGATCGCAAAGCCACGCTCACTCGCGATCCAGAACGGCGGATCGTTCGATATGCCTGCCGCGGCGAGAACCTGCTTCACATCGCGATATATGAGATCCGCGTTGAAGCTGTGAGCGTAGTACGCCGGGCGAAAGCGTCCGTCCTCGACAACTCGCTTTGTCCACGCTTCGTAATAGTCGCGCATTGCCTTCGGCACCGACTCCATCCGCTCGATATCCAGAAAGATGACGGTGCCGTTTCCAAAACCTTCGGCCGCCGTCTTCGCTATCGCATCGTTGGCATCGGCAGTGCCGCGGGCCGCGCTAACGAACTGTGTCGAGCAGCTGGAGCCGGGAGACGCGCGTGGTGAAAGGAGGACTTTGACAGGGACGCGTTTGTGGACGTAGCTCACTGTCCGCTTGCCGTTGCGTGTCTTGACCTGGCGAACCCGCTTCGTGATGTAGCGAGTGACGGCGACTTTCTGTCCCGGGGTCCGTCCCCAGGTCTGCTGCCCCACATAGATGACCGCCATACCCCAACCCATGTCGGAGAGCGTTTCTCGCTTTCCCTCCCAGGAGGAATCGCTGTGACAAGGTGCCGACAGATAGTAGCCGACCCACCGGTACGGCTTGTCCGCCGTCAGCCAGGCGTGCATTGCATCATCGCCTGGATAAGAGAAGGTATCGAACCCGAGGTGTGGGCCGTCGGAAAGGTTGTCAACGATGTTGGCCGAGGCGGTTTCGACGGCGTCGCCAATCGAGCCAACAGAGGGCGGTCGAAGCGCCGAGCCTGTGCTGACGATGAGCCCGGCGGTAACCAAAGCCAGGATCGAGCGCCATTCAATTTTTGGCATTTCGCGTCTCCGGGCTTGAGAGGTGGGAGGCCCTACTCGTGACACGCACGGTTACGCGAGCGTCCCAGCGAGGTTCTCGCCCAACAGATGTTAGACCGAAATCACGTCCCTGCGTTAACGGCTACGGTCACCAATTCGGAATCGCATTCGCCGTTTAGCGGTACAGGTCGCCGATGGGCCCATTTCGTCATACCCGGTCATTCGAGATCGTTCCTCTGACCTCAGCTCTTGTCCGAGAAAGGTGACAATAGGATGTTTATCGCTCCGGTTGATTCGTCTAACCTATTGTACGATAAGGTTTTAACGGAGTGGCACGACCTGGTCCTGCTAATGCCTTGTAAGGCCCCAACCTCTTCAGTGGAGTCGCTTATGCACCTGCGACGCTTGATAGGTCTCTCTGGAGTCCTATCATATCTGGCAGTACCTGTAGGTTTGCTGGCCCAGGTGGCCGGCGGTGTCGAGTTCTATGGCGCACTCGATAACGCCGCCCCAATTACCCGCACGATTGGGGGCCTCGCCCTGAGTATGGGCACACCATTCGTCGGGATTCGAGGAAGCGGCGGCCTGGGAATTTCCTCGCTCACGACGCAGTCGACGGGGATCAACCAGGGCCCTTCAGATCTGGTCTGGGCGACAAACGCCGATCTCATCTTCGGACCCGTCAATGCCAGACTCGGCGAAGGCATCATGCCCTACGCATTTGGTGGGCTCGGACTCGAGAGCAGCGCACAGCCCTCCTCTTTCACCGATGCCATCCGAACCTGGAGTTATGGAGGCGGAGTTCAGCTCGCACTCGGTCGACTTCTGTCGATCAATGGCGAAGCCCGATCCCGCCATTTGGCCGCGCCAGCAACGGTGGTCGATTCCCAGTTCGTTCGCGGCATCGAGTATCGAGTGGGAATTGGATTTCATTTCGGAGGCGGCCGATCGCGTTCGTCAGTCTATTCCAGGCGCACCGCCGATATTCCCCCTAGTGCCCCCCGGCCAAGCCGGACATCAACATCACGCACGACCTGGCCCGTCAGCACAACCACCTCTGCGAGCGGAGCCGCTCGCAGAGTAGTGCCGACCGCGGAACAGTACATCGGCGTGCCGTATAGATATGGCGGGACATCGCCGCGAACCGGATTCGACTGCTCGGGCTTCGTTCAGTATGTGTACGGAATTCAGGGAGTTGACCTGCCGCGCACGTCGCGACAGATGGCGGGAACAGGAATCGCCGTTGAGCCATCGACTCGCTCCCTCGTTGTCGGCGACCTGATGCTATTCCAGCAAGGCGGCCGAATAAGTCACGTTGCGATCTACGCGGGAAATGGAAGATTCATTCACTCGTCGTCGAGCGGGAAAGGGGTCCGGTATGACGACCTCGGAACGCACCGCGGCAAGTGGTTCGCGGACCATATGGTCGCGGCGAGAAGGGTCACGGGTGACGGCCACGTATTTGGCAATGCGTTCGCGGGCGGAGCAGCGATCGCCTTCGACCACCTGGATCCACCCGACAGCGCGCCTCCCCCATCAAGATGATCAGGCGAAAGGATCGGTCGCCGCTCGCCGGCGACGTTGAAAGATCGCACCCGACCGTCGCCGACTCGATCGGCGACGAGTTGGGGGGTGAGCCTCAAGCAGCCTAGCTCGGCTCCGGCTTCCGCCGATGGCGCCGGCGCGATTCGCTGTGCACGATCGGCCGCACAATTTCTTCGGGAAGGGCGGAGTCATCCCCCGCTCCCAGCCATCTCAATACACTTTCGATCGCCGCGTCGTCGGTAAGCCGAGTCCGTACGCGCGCCGGCGTAATTCCAAAAACGCTGACCCAGTGGTCGGAGAAGATGCGGGCCGTCTTGTAGCCCAACTTGATCGATACATCCAGAACCGAGTAGCCCGGGTCGCGGAGATAACCAAAACCACGCAAGACCTTGGCGGCAATGAGCAGTCGCTTCGGAGAGCCAAGCTGCGCGTTGTCCAGGTTGCGATAAACGCTGACGATAGCAACGCCCGCTTCCATCCCCAGATCGAGTGCGCTCGTGTACCGGTGAGGGTGATCGAAGAGATTCTCCACGGCCACTGAAAGCTGTCGCGGAAGCTTCCCCAACCGGTCACGTAACGCCTCGATGACATCATGGGTCAGCGCATTTCCCTCGACCCGCTCGACCCGTTCACGAAATCCCTCGGGCTCGTCGTCGAAATGGTGAAGGACGACCTCCTTCAATCCGAGGCGCCCTAATTGGGCGACCGCATTGAACTGAGGCGCGTGGAGGGTGACATATGCAATCAGTGGAAGCGACGGGTATCGCTTGAGGAGTC
>Ga0193727_1000929_pt1 | contig 11923 bp, 12 predicted proteins | sample H2c2metaG_FD_143051 | JGI IMG/M metagenome (GOLD analysis project Ga0193727, IMG submission 143051) | Soil microbial communities from a riparian zone of the East river system, Colorado, United States - H2c2 | ecosystem: Environmental > Terrestrial > Soil > Riparian zone | place: USA: East River...
AATCGGATTCGGATTCATGTACGTGAACCAGGCCAACTGGCACCCGTTCATTCCACCCAATACCGGGGAGTACGGACATTACGGCTGGAGCGGAATCGTCCGCGGTGCCGCGGTCGTCTTCTTCGCCTATATAGGATTCGATGCCGTGTCTACAGCCGCGCAGGAGGCGAAAAATCCGCAGAAGGACATGCCGATAGGAATTCTCGGATCGCTCGCGATATGTACGGTTCTTTATATCCTGATGTCGCTCGTCATGACCGGATTGGCGCACTACACCGAGCTCGACGTTCCGCACCCGGTGTTCGTCGCGATCGAGAAAGCCGGACCGGCGCTCTCCTGGCTCGGCAAGTTCATCAACATTGGCGCTATCGCAGGCCTCGCGTCGGTCGTGCTGGTGATGCTCATGGGTCAGCCGCGCATCTTCTACTCGATGGCGCGCGACGGGTTGCTCCCGCCGGTGTTCGGCAAGGTTCATCCGAAGTTCAAGACACCGTACGTCACGACGATCCTCACGGGTATCGTCGCCGGCGTTGTCGCTGGACTCTTCCCGATCGGCCTGCTCGGTGAGCTGGTTTCTATCGGAACCCTGCTGGCGTTCGTCATCGTCTGCGCGGGAATCATCGTGCTGCGTTACAAGTCGCCGAATCTGGCGAGACCGTTCCGGACGCCGTTCGTTCCACTCGTTCCGATTCTCGGAATTCTTATCTGCGGCTACATGATGTCGAGCCTGCCGCGGGCGACGTGGGAGCGACTCATCGTCTGGATGATCATCGGCCTCGTGATCTACTTCTTCTACAGCAGATCGCATTCGAAGCTGGCCCGCGCGGAAGGCAGTGCTTGACCTTCTAAGCGTCCCCCAGCAACGACGGGAGGCGATCGAGCGTCTCGCGCAGGAGCTCCGCGCGGGACGCTCTGTTGCATTGTCCACCCATATCAACGCGGACGGCGACGGCTGCGGTTCCGAGACGGCGCTGGCGCGGCTGCTTGGGCAGATGGGAATCCGCTCCAAAATCGTCAACCCCACGCCGTGGCCGGAGATGTACAAGTTCCTCCTCGGCACCGATGTTCGGGACGCAAGCGACACGGGAGCGAAGGGCCTCAAGGACGTCGACGTGCTCGTGGTGCTCGACATCTCCGACGTGAAGCGCCTCGGCATTCTCGCGGATGCGGTGCGGAAGCTCACGATTCCAAAGCTGGTGATAGATCACCACCTGCCGAGTGACGAGCCTCCCAGCACCAAGATGGTTGCCGACACAGCGGCGTGCGCGACCGGAGAGCTGATTTATGATTTTGCGACGGTCATGGGGCTCAAGGTGACGCCTGACATCGCGCGGGCGTTGTACGTCGCGTTGCTCACCGACACCGGCGGATTCAGGTTCAGCAACACGTCGGCGCGCTGCCTCAGCATCGCCGGGCAGCTGATCGCGTCAGGGGTCGAGCCGGAGGAGATGTACGGACGGCTCTATGCGTCGATGCCGGTTGGACGACTGCATTTGCTGCGAGATGCGCTGGCGACGCTGGAAGTCGATCCCGAGTACGGAATCTCCTGGATCTCAGTCGCGGCAGGCGCGGCCGAGCAGTACGGGTTGCGGTCCGAGGATCTGGAGGGGATTGCCGAGCATCCGCGGTCGATCGGCGGCACGCGCCTCGCCGTTTTTTTCCGGGATCTCGGGCACGACAAGGTGAAGGTCTCCTTCCGCAGCACGGGCGATGTGGATGTGAACAAGTTCGCCAAGCAGTTCGGTGGCGGTGGCCACGCCCGGGCAGCGGGTGCTCTGATCGATGGAAATCTCGAGACGGTTCGGCGAAAGGTCGTCGTCGCCGCGCGGGAATTCCTGCGTGCGGAGGACAAGGAGGGAGTGGCGTGAGCGCAAGACCGTAGCAACTCCTCCTTCCCATGTCTAACTTGCGGTCATGAGCGTTCTCCGCCGCAATCGATCCCGCCCGCAGAAAGACGTCGAGCACCAAATCCGACACGAGCTCGCGGAGATTCTGCCGATACTGAGGATCGAGCAGTGCGCCATCGAGCTGCTGACCTTCGATCCTGCAACGGGAACCGCCGTGCTCGTGATCAGGGGCGGCTGCCCGGATTGCGAGGTATCTCCCGCCACCTTCATACAGGGCATCGAGGTCCAGCTCAAGCTCAGGGTCTCGGAGCTCAAAGCCGTCCTGGCCACGGAAGAACCAGCAGGGTGACCGCGAATCTCCAGGAACGCGTGACGGATGCCCTTTCGCGCATCCGGAACAACCGCGTCGGCACCAACGTGCTCGAAGCCGAGATGATCCGCGATATCGCGACCACTACCGATGGCAAGGTGAGGCTCAGTCTGTTGCTCACTCCGGACGACGACGCCACCGTCGTGCGCGAGGTCAGGCAAACGCTTCAGCAGATTCCGGGTGTCACCGATGTGCGCGTGGATGTGAAGGATGCCTCGCAGGCGAACAAGCCTTCGACGCGCCCGCCCGCGGCCGGGGGGGCAACGCCAGCCGCCGCAGCGCCAAACGCGTCTGCTGCCCCGCCAGCGCCCAAGGGCGCATCCCGTACGCTCCCCGTCATGGGCCAGGAGCCGCAGTCACAGCGCGCTGCCGTGCCCGCGCCCACGCCCATCGCCTACCCGAACCTCGGAAAGGTCATCGCGATCTCGAGCGGAAAGGGAGGCGTCGGTAAATCGACCGTCGCATCGAATCTCGCTATCGCCCTCGCAAAGCAGGGCGCCCGCGTCGGACTGATGGACGCCGACATCTACGGCCCGAACATCCCGCGCATGATGGGCGTCAACGCACCGCCGCCCGTCGAAAACGAGAAGATCATTCCGCTCCAGGCGCATGGCGTCAAAATCATGAGCCTCGGCTTCATGATCGAGCGCGACCAGCCGGCCATCTGGCGCGGCCCGATCATCATGAAGATCATCACGCAGTTCCTGCGCGACGTGCAGTGGGGCGAGCTCGATTACTTCCTCGTCGACATGCCGCCCGGTACCGGCGATGCGCAGCTCTCCCTCGTGCAGGCGACGATGGTGCACGGCGCGATCATCGTGACCACGCCCCAGGAAGTCGCATCGGGTGACGCGCTGCGCGGTGCGAAGATGTTCCAACGGGTCGCCGTTCCGGTTCTCGGCATCATCGAGAACATGAGCTACTTCATCTGCCCGAACTGTGAGGAGAAGCACAGGATCTTCGGCAGTGGAGGAGGGAAGCGACTCGCCGAGGAGCTAAACGTCCCTCTGCTCGGCGAGATTCCGTTTTTCGGAGGAGTTCTCGAAGGGGCCGATCGCGGTGAGCCGATCGTGGTCAGCGAGCCGAAAACTCCGGCCGCGCAGGCGCTATTCGAGCTTGCTGGACGCCTTAAGGGACTGCTCTAGACAGCTACAGCGTTCTTCTTGGGCCTGCTGCGCCACCAGGATAGAATCACCGCGCCGAACCCCGTGGCGACCGCAACGAACGTCACCGAGAAGGCCAGCATCCGAAGTACCGAGCCGAGAATCGGGAACCAGGTGAAGGCCGCGGCGACAATCCACAGGGCGCTGAAGGCAAGAATGCCGGTGTAGAGATACTGCAGCTCCTGCCCGGCCGGCGTCTCCGCCTCTCGCTTTCCCGCGATCGCGATTCCGGTCACCTGTGCAACGGCGAGAAAGCCAAGCATCGCGATTCCGGAAATCGCGATCATGAAGGCCGCGGCTCCGATCGGGATGAAGACGATTCCGATGATCGTGATCGCCATGGCCACTACGAGCACGACGAAAGCTGGAATAGATGCGAGTCCTCCAATCACTCCCGTGACGAGCGAACGGCCGGTCTCGTTGGTGATGACTTCGACCGCGCGCTTGAAGTAGTCCCGCATGAAAAAGAGGACGAACGTTCCGACGAGAAGCAGTACCACGAGCCAGATAACTGCCGAGAGGAGAGAGCCGAGCGTCGTCCGCGGTCGTCCGCCGAAGCTCACGGTCGAGCGGTTGTGCGTCGCGCCCACATCCTTGACTACGCCGAGGATCGATCCGCCTTCGTTGCGGACGTGCCCGCCGAGTGCGACGGCTCCGCCACGAACTCTTCCGCCATCGTGCACGATCACGTCGCCCAGGATCGCGGTGGCTGCGCCATCGACGTTTCCATAGACGTCGAGATCGCCGCGAAAAACCATTACTGAGCCCGATGTCGTGGTGCCGGCGGGAATGGTGAGGTCACCGGTCGTAACCTGCGCGTATCCCCTGAACCCGGAGAATCTGACGCCATCGCTCCGCTGAGCATGCGCATCCTGCGCGGCCACGGCCGCAGCCAACAGTGAGACTCCGAGCAGGATGGATTTCATTTAAGCTGCCTTGCGTTGGGCGATTTGAGCCGCGGTGTGGATCGCGGCATATCCGCCGAACAGTCCGACCGCGAGCGTCATGTAGAGGACAACGGCCTGGACCGAGCCGGCCTGGAGGTAAGCGATTGTCGAGGGTCCCAGAACCATTGCGCCGATCTCAGAACCAGCCGCCGCGATCGCGAATGCGTAATTGGTCGTGGCGCCGCTCAGGATCGCGGTGAGGATATCGACTTCGAGGAACATGAATGCGGCGACGGTGACCAGGGCCACACCTGCCGCGACCTTCCCCGTTGCCCGCATGACAGTCATCGGGCGGCGCCGAACGACCGCCTGCTGACCGCCCTGTTGCAGCTCCAGATGCCTGGAGGCTCTCAAGGGGGCCACAACCTCGGCGGGCTGCAGACGGTCTATTCTCGCGACTATGCGATCAGCAAAGTCGCGGGATGGCGTCAAGTACGGCAGTCGCTGGAGCTCCGCCGCAATGGGAACAAACTCTTCGGGGAAATCGTGCTCTATCATGGGTTCCTCACGTGATGACCTACGGGTTCGGTACGGGTCAGGTTTCAGCTTTTTTCAGGTTTTTTTCGGGTCTTTTTGAGGCCTTTTTGGCAGTCATTTTTGGGGCCATTTCAGGGCTGAAATCGGGGATCCGCAGGGTCATCTCAAATCCCCCAGGTACTCTCTCAGCTCCTGCCTCGCGCGGTGGATGTACGTCTTCACCGTACCGAGCGGGAGCTTCACGATTTCCGCGATCTCGTCGTACGAGTAGTCCTCTACGTGGCGCAGGATTATGCAGGCGCGATACTCCGGTCGCAGGCGCGCAATCGCCTTTTCGATCGATGCGCCTAGCTCCTTCGACTCGAGCTCCTCGAGCGGGGATTCGCCGCCGCTCGTCACCGTCACCGACGTCGCGCGCGCGCGTTCGGCGGTCACAGCATCGGGTGATCCCTCGATGCTGATGGTATCGATCTGCCGGCGCCGGAGGTGATCGATCGTGATGTTGTTTGCGATCTTGAACAGCCAGCTCGAGAATTTGAACTCGGGGCGGTAGCGATCGATGTTGTTGAGGACCTTGATGAAGGTCTCCTGCGCGAGGTCCTCAGCCGTCTCATTGTCGCGCACCATGCGGTAAATGAGCGAAAACACAGGTCGCTCATAGCGCTTGATCAGCTCACGATAGGCGTCCTCGCGCCCTTCCTGGGCGAAGACGACCACCTGCTGGTCGGATACGTCGGTGTAGGACTTGGGCGTCATGTGAGGGGGCGCGAGTAAGATAGCTTGCCCCGCGCACGGTTGCCGGGCAACTTTCGGGCGATGCTGGTCACCGACATGGACAGGGCGACTGCCAGTGCCGCCGCTGCCGGTGGCGCTGAGAAGCGCGCGTACGTACAGCGCATATTCTCCGAGATTGCGCCCCGCTACGATCTGCTCAATCACGTCCTCAGCCTCAACATCGACCGGCGCTGGCGGCACCGGGCAATCGCGTCGCTCGGCGTCGAGCGGGATCAGGCGGGGCGATATCTCGACTTGTGTGCGGGAACGATGGATGTCGCTTCGGAGATCTCGAGTCTTCCCGGCTTCCGTGGTCTGGTCATCGGAGCTGATTTCGCGGAGCCGATGTTGAGGGCCGGCGCGGACAAGGTAAAAGGCGGGCGAATCGCACCGGTGACGGCGGATGCAGTTCAGCTTCCGCTGCCGTCGGGCCAGCTTGCCGGCGCGATCGTCGCGTTCGGGATCAGGAATGTGGCCGGTCTCGAGGCGGCACTCGAGGAAGTGTTTCGCGTGATTGCTCCCGGCGGCCGGTTCGTGATTCTCGAATTCTCGACGCCTCGCCTTCGCGTCGTACGAGCGCTCTATCAGACATACTTTCACCACGTGCTGCCGCTGATCGGTCGCCTGGTGAGCGGACACCGCACGGCGTACCACTATCTTCCCCGATCAGTTGCGAATTTTCCCGTCGAAGAGGAGCTCGCGAAAAAGTTGGAGAACGCCGGATTCAGGAAAGTGACGTGGTCGAGCCTGTCGTTTGGAGTCGCGGCGATTCACGTCGGAGAACGTCCCATCAGCTCCATCGGAGCCAAGTGAGTCTCGACAACATCTCGCAATTCCTGTCCGCTATTGACCGCGCCGGTGAGATGGTGCGCGTCAGTGAGCCGGTAAGAGCGCGTCTCGAGCTGTGCGAGATCGCGGATCGCGTCATGAAACAAGCCCGCGGCGGAAGCGCTCTGTACTTCGAGAATGTGATCCTGGATAACGGCGAGCGATCTCAGTATCCGGTCGTCATCAACCTCTTCGGCTCGATGCGACGGATGTCCCTCGCACTCGGAGTCGACGATCTCGACGAGGTCGGTGCGCGCATCACCGAGATGCTGGATCTCAAGGTGCCGGAAGGCATCATGGGCAAGCTCTCCATGCTGCCGCGGCTGCTCGAGTTGGGAAAGTTTCCGCCGCGGGTGAAGAGCGGCAAGCCGGCGTGCCAGGAAATCGTGTTGAAGGGCGACGAGGTGGATCTGTCAAAGCTGCCGATCATGACGTGCTGGCCCGAGGACGGTGGGCCGTACATCACGCTGCCGATGGTGATCTCGAAGGATCCAAAGCGCGGGATTCGCAACGTCGGCATGTATCGCGTGCAGGTGCTTGGACCGCGCACGCTGGCCATGCACTGGCAGCGACACAAGGTTGGCGCGGCGCACTGGCGCGAGATGGCGGAGAAGGGAGAGCGGATGCCCGTCGTGATCGCGATCGGTGCCGATCCGGCGTCCGTCTACTCTGCATCGGCGCCGCTGCCACCTACTATCGATGAATTCCTGTTCGCGGGATTCCTGCGGAAGCATCCGGTCAGTCTCGCGAAGGCAGTCACGTGTGATCTGGAGGTTCCGGCAGAAGCCGAGTTCGTGATCGAGGGTTACATCGATCCGTCGGAGCCACTGGTGGTCGAGGGCCCGTTCGGAGATCACACGGGTTTCTACTCCGAGGCAGATTTGTATCCGCAGGTGCACGTGACGGCGCTGACGATGCGGCGCTCGCCGGTATATGCATCGACGATCGTCGGCCGGCCGCCAATGGAGGATTACTACCTCGGGCACGCAACTGAGCGAATCTTCCTGCCGCTGCTCAAGCTCACCGTTCCCGAGATAGTCGACTACCACATGCCGGCCGAGGGGATTTTTCACAACCTGGTGTTCGTCTCCATTGACAAGCAGTATCCAGGGCAGGCGTACAAGGTGATGAACGCGATGTGGGGACAGGGTCTGATGTCGCTCGCGAAGGTGATCGTTGTGCTCGACAAGGAAGTAAACGTTCGGAACGTGCAGGAGGCGTGGTGGGTCGCGCTCAATCATATAGATCCGGAGCGCGACGTCAGATTCTCGATGGGGCCGATTGATGTTCTCGATCATTCGAGCAGGGCGTTCACCTACGGATCGAAGATGGGAGTCGACGCGACGCGGAAGTGGCCGGAGGAGGGATTCACGCGCAATTGGCCGAAGGTGATCGAGATGGATAGCGAGACCAAGAAGCGGGTCGACGCCGTGTGGGCGAAGCTGGGAGTGGGGGAAGGGGGAAGGGGGAAGAGGGAAGGGGAAAGGGGGAGTTGATGCCCATTAAGGATCCACAGACATCGCCGGCGGCGCGCGAGGGGCAAACGCTCAGCGGGCAGGGGTTGTTTCTGCGGCACGCGAATCTCGTTCGCCTGCCGCACACCGTGTTCGCGCTGCCGTTCGCGCTCGTAGGAGTCGTGCTCGCGAGTTACATCGCGCCGATCACACTCAACGATGTTGTATGGGTAGTGGTCGCGTTCACGACCGCGCGCTTTGCGGCGATGGGATTCAACCGGATCGTCGATCGCGAGATCGACGCGCGTAATCCCCGCACGCGGTCGAGAGAGATACCCTCAGGGACGATGAGCGTGCGCGAGGCGAGCGCGGCCGTCGTCATTGCCTCGGCGATCTTTCTGGTGGCGGCGTGGCAGCTCAATAGCCTTTGCCTGATTCTCGCACCCCTCGCGCTCGGGTGGGTCTTGTTCTACAGCTACACGAAACGGTTCACGCGATGGTCGCACCTGGTGCTCGGCGTCGGCCTGTCGATCGCGCCGGTCGGCGGATACCTAGCGATCACCGGCCAGTGGAGCGATCCGTGGTGGATGCTCGTCGCGCTGGCGATTGCGGTGGCGACCTGGGTCGGTGGCTTCGACATCCTATACGCGCTGCAGGACGTCTCGTTCGATCGGGAAAACGGGCTCTACTCGGTCCCTTCGACTTTTGGTGAGGCGAACGCGCTCGGCATTGCGCGCTTGCTGCACGCGGTCACAGTCTCGGCGCTTGCCGTTGCGGGGTTGGGGGCCGGCGCCGGGATTCTCTACTACGTGGGAGTTCTCGTGGCGGGGCTGCTGCTTCTGTACGAGCACTCGCTGGTAAAGGCCAATGATTTTTCACGGCTCGACGCGGCATTCTTCACGATGAATGGCGTCATCAGCATCGTCTTTCTGGGCTTCGTGTTCACGGAGCGGCTGCTGAGGTGACCACCACCCCGCCGATCGTCGTTGGGATCACAGGTGCCTCAGGGGCGCCCTACGCGGTGAGACTGATGGAGCAGCTCGTCGCGGCGCATCGGCCTGTGTCGCTGATCGTGTCGAAGTACGGATTGCGACTGCTGGAGACAGAAACCGGAATCGCCTCGATCGACGCGCTGCGCGACACTGTCGGCAAGCATGACTGGGATTCGTGCGTAAAGACTTATTCCAACGAGGATCGAGGTGCGCCGCCGGCATCGGGTTCCGCGGTCACGGCAGGGATGATCGTCTGCCCGTGCTCGATGGGGACACTATCGGCGATCGCTGTGGGTGCATCGCGCTCGCTGATTGAGCGGGCGGCTGATGTCACCCTGAAAGAGCGGCGGAAGCTCATCCTCGTTCCGCGCGAGACGCCGCTCAGCGCGATCCACCTCGGCAACATGCTCCGCCTCGCTCGCGCCGGGGCGGTAGTCATGCCCGCGTCGCCCGGGTTCTATCACCGGCCGAAGGAGGTGTCCGACCTCGTCGATTTCGTCGTCGCCAGAATGCTCGATCAGCTCGGGGTCGAGCAGAGTCTGGTTTCGCGCTGGAAGGGCAACTAGCCCGGATCAAACGCTTGGTGTAGCTGGATCCGCCCGCACCCTGTCACCCTGCTCCAAACGGCGAAACCGGCTGGCCAGCACCAGGACACATGTGAACCAGATCGCGCAAATGACTCGCTGCAACAGCCCGGCCCATGGGTGCAGCGGAGTGCCGTCGTCGATGGCGAACCTGCCGAGCGCTACGAACAGCACCGCCATCGTCGCGCCGGTAAAAAGGGTATAAGGAGCCAGGTCACTCCAGCGATCGTCTGTTGCAAGACGCCGCGAGAACACCATTAATCCCAGAGACGTCGAGCCAAAGGACGTTATCGCCGCAGCGACGTGCGCGGGCGTCTCACTGGGAACGCCATTCACGAGCACCCACGGAAAGATGCCGGCGAACACGATTCCGATTCCGCCAAGGGCAAGCAAAGCGAAACCAACGGCGCCGAATCGCGAGGGTGCCACCCGGCGGTGGAGTCCGACGGCGAAGACAACCATTAGGATGCCGGTAACACAGAAATTGAACCTTTGAACCCAGCCGGCCGGCCATGCCGTGAGAGCGCTGATCGGCATTGCGACGTGGCTATAGCCGTCCTGGAACCCCTGGACGATCACCAGGAGCGTGAACCAGATCGGTGCGATCAGTCCGGCGAGAGCCATTAGCTCACTTGCCTCGTCCGTTTCATCTCCTTCGGGAATCTCCGGAACCACGACGATAGCAACAACAGCTCGTCGATCTCGTGGGTCGGCACCTGCGCCGGCGGCTTGTCATCCGGCGAGAAGATGTCCTCGACCAACTGCTTCATCGTGCGGCGATCTTTCGAGGACTTCGGCTTCGTCACCTCGGCGCGCACGACTCCGCGCCGAATGAGATAGACCTTGTCCTCTCCTTCGTGTCCCGGCACCGTGTACACGAAGGAGAGATTCTCGACCGCGAAGCGCAGGCGCCCGAACTGCGCGCGCAGCGCCTCCAGTCGCTCGAGCTTGTCACGATAGACCCCGGCCCGCTCGAACTCCAGTGCCGCGCTCAGCCGCTCCATCTCCCCGCGGAGCGTGTCGATGGGGCCATCGTCTGATCCCTCGAGAAACGCACGGGCGAGCCCGACGCGCTGATCGTATTGCGCCGCCGAGCATCCGCCGACGCAGGGACCGAGGCACTTGGATATCTCGTGGCGGATGCAGCCGGGCGTGCGGGGCGAGAGCTGAAACAGCTCGACCTGGTCGCTATAGAACATCTTGAGATCAGCTCGGCAATCGCGGAGCATCAGCGCGTCGTTCAGCTCCCGAACCGCTTCACCAACTCGCTGCGCGCCGACGAATGGACCGTAGTAAATGCCGGCTTCCTCGCCGGATGCTCCGCGCACGACGAGGAGTTTCGGTGCCGTCCCTTTCGTCAGCTTGATGAACGAGTAATGCCTCGCGTCGCGCATCATTGCGACGTTGTAGCGCGGCCGGAAGCGCTTGATCAGCCGCAGCTCCTGCAGAAGCGCCGCGAATTCGCTCGGCGTGTAATCCCATTCGATGGTCTCGGCCGAGCGAAGAATGCGCGCGCCTTTGTCTTCCGGGAACTCGCAGCGGAAGTAGCTCATGAGGCGCGAGCGGACGCGCTTCGACTTTCCGACGTACACGACTTCGCCTTCGCTCGAGAGCATCCGATAGACGCCGGGCCTGTCCGCCGCCGTGTCGCGCACGTTGTTCCGCATTATCGCGAGTTGTGCATCGCTCGTGTGTGGCCTCTCGAGCCTCGCGGCGGCGCGACTCATTTCAATTCTGGCATTTGACGCACATCGTCGTGGCGCGGCCATCGATCGCGTGCGTGGCGACCAGCTTCGATCCGCATCGTCGGCAAGGGAGTCCGCCCCGTCCGTACGCCTCGAGCTTGTCTACGAACGTGCCCCGTTTTCCTCGCGCATCGCGGTAGTCGCGAAAGCTCGTGCCGCGTGCCTGGATCGCTTCACCCAGAACGGCGACGATCGAATCACGAAGCAGCTTCGCCTGCTCCGGCGTGATTGCCGCACCCGGACGTGATGGGTCGATGCGCGCTCTCCAGAGCGCCTCGTTCGCGTAGATGTTGCCGATGCCTGCGATTTTTCTCTGCTCCATTAAGACTTTCTTGACGGGCTGGCTCGTCGCCCGCAGAACTGCGGATAGATGGTCGGCCGTAAATGCACGGTCAAGTGGCTCGATGCCGAGCTTTCCCGAGTACTCTTCGAAACGATCGGCATCCATCAGCGCAACTGTGCCGAGTCTCCGGACGTCGGCGTAGTGCAGAGCTCTGCCGTCATCGAGGTCGAGCCTCAGCGTCGAATAGTCGAGCTCGGAGCCCGTGAAAGTGCCGTCGTCGATCAGGAGCGCGCCCGTGAAGCGTGGCTGTACCACGATTCGGTCGTCCGTATCGAGATCGATCACCACGAGCTTGGCCCGGCGCCAGCTGCGAAGGATCGTGGCATCGCGAAGCCGGCGTGCAATTGAGCGCGCACTCACCTCGCGCAGCACGTCGGCTTTGCGGACGGAAACTTTCTT
>Ga0193727_1000931_pt1 | contig 11920 bp, 5 predicted proteins | sample H2c2metaG_FD_143051 | JGI IMG/M metagenome (GOLD analysis project Ga0193727, IMG submission 143051) | Soil microbial communities from a riparian zone of the East river system, Colorado, United States - H2c2 | ecosystem: Environmental > Terrestrial > Soil > Riparian zone | place: USA: East River...
TAGATATAGTTGCCGCTTACGTAATGGCGAACGTCGTAGTCGGCATTGCCATAGTTGGCGCGCAGATCGTTGGGATTGTCCGGAGAAATGCTGTTGCCGGAGAATCCATTGAATCCGCCGTTGGAGATCTCGTCCAGGGCATGGCTCCACTGGTAGTTCACGTTGAGCGTAAAACTCTTTGATTGGTGCTTCAGGAATAGAACAACGCCGTTGAAGTTCCCTACGGCCGAACTCGAGACCTCTGTGACGCTGGCGAAGTTCGGATTCGGAGGAGCGCTCGCGGAGAGTTTAGCGAAGCCCGGAGCGCCGCCGCCGTTGTAGGCGTTCACGCCGTTGTTCAGCTCTGGCTGATGGTAAGTCCGGTTGCCGACGTACATCACTGAAAGCGTATCGGAATGCGTGACCTGCTGTTCCAAAGCCAGGCTCCATTCCTCGTATGTTGGGTTGTCGATCTTTTGCTTCGCGGTTTGAATATTCGGAGAAGAGAATCCATTCAACGAAGAAAGACTGTCGTTGCTGGCTCCGTTGGCAAAGCCACTCGAGAAGGCAGCCGCTGAAGCGGAAGAGACCGCGGAGGCGCTGGTGGGGTCGACGGGAGCGAGCGCATTATTCGAGCCGCCGAATGCAGGTCCGTAGATCGTGATCGGAACGTTGGAGGGGGCGTTGTTAAGAAAGGAGTCGGCAATCTGACCCGGGAAGGCATCGGCGAACATGCCGAATCCGGTCCTGACCGTGGTCCTGCCATTAGGGCCAAACGGAAGGTAAGCTAAACCAATTCGCGGCTCGTATCCAAGCATTTGCATGCTGTTGAGTGCCTGTCCGAGATTGGACCGGATCAATTTGTTGTAAGGTGTCGCTGTGCTGGAATCCGTAGCGGAGAAATCCGTGTTCAGACGCGCAAAGCAGCTCGTGCGGCAGATCGGGTTCGAGTTGTGTTCCATCCGTAGTCCGTAGGTCACGGTCAGGTTCGGCAAAATCTTCCATTGATCCTGCCCGTACCATCCCATCGTGTAGAGGGCAACCGGCTGAGTGGCGCGCGTTGGGAACTGTTCAAACCACAAATCCACGTAGCCCTGCTGGAAGCTGTCGTTCGTGACCAGGGCCTCCGGCGAGCCCGTATATTCTGAAGGGCTGAAGTCGGTCAGATCGTCACGGCGCATCGTCCAGCCGAAGCTGAGCGTGTGCTTACCCTTCGTCCAGCTCAGATCGTCCTGGAACTCGTAGCCCGTAACGGTGCGCCCCTGCGGCCAGATGATGTCCAGGCCGCCGGGCCACGCTTCCGTTCCGTTGGATCCCAGGTCGCCATCGGCAAAGATCAGGCTGAAAGGCGAAATCTTCTGTGCGGCCGGCTGGTTGGTGTTGGTAAACACCGCGCGGTAGTAAATGGTGGAGAACATGAAGGCGTTGGACAGAGTTGGCGTAAAAATATGCGTTTCGCCAAGCTGGCCTTCATAGGATGGCTGCGGGCTCGCCGCATTGAAGATAGGGTTGAGCACGCTCGTAAAGGTCGCCTGAACACCTTTGTCAACCGTGGCGTGGCCAAACAGGTGGTCCCGGTCACTAATGGACTGGTCAATGCGGCCGTTAAACAAGTATTCGTGCGTGTAGTTTCCCGCCGAGGCGTTGAAAGAGACGGTACCGTATCCACCACTGTCGGCATCCGACGTTGAAACCGCTGCGTTCGCGTAGCCAGGGTTGCTTGTGTAGGTCTGAAAGAGGGCCTGGTACAGGGGAATCTCGTCGGCCAGTCCGTTCGCTGTGAGGTTTGCCAATGTCTGGGCTTGATAACTTGCGTCGGGCGCGTAAACCGTCGCGCGTGTTGGAAGCACCACGCGAAGACCCTCGGAGTTGGCGAAGAAGAAAGTTTTGTCGCGCTTGATGGGGCCGCCAATCGAGGCCGCCCATTGGTTCACGTTGTCGAACGGACGGGGACTGCCGGAATTGTTATTGAAGAAGTCGTTGGCGTTCATCACCCGGCCGTTCCACCAGTAGGCAGCATTTCCGTGAAACCGGTTGGAGCCCGCCCGCGAGATCTCCGAGACCTGCGCCCCGCCCAGGCCGCCAAAAGACGCGTTGTAGGCGTTCGAGGTAACGGTGACAGACTCAATGTCATTGGCCCCGAGCGTCAGGTTTGTGGCGCCCGAGTTGTTCAGGTTCAAGAATGGGTCGTTGTAGTAGCCGCCCTTGACGGTGTAGGTGTTCGCCGTACCCGGCAAACCGAACGAAGAGAAGTTTCCGTATCCGCTCTGGGTGTTCATTACGCTGCCCGGCGATGTCTGTGCCACGAAGGTGAGGTCGTTACCGGGGTTGGGGAGACTCTGGACCTGCTCCTGGGTAAATGTCGTAGAGATTTGCGCGTCATCCGTGTGCAACAGCGGCACTTCGGAGGAGGAAACCTCAACGGTCACACTCGATTGGCCGACCGTCATGGGAAAATTCACTGACACCACCGCGCCGGGGCCAAGGTCAATCGTTCGAGTGGTAGTTTCAAAGCCCCTTGCCGTGACCGAGAGGTTGTAACGCCCTGGTGAGAGCTGGGATATACGGTAATCGCCGCTGGTGTTGCTGGTGGTCGCGCGCCTTTCTCTGGTCGCCACGCTCTCCACGGTGATGGTTGCCCCCACAACCGTTGCACCAGTCGCATCGGTCACTACGCCGACTATGTCACCCGTTGTGTTTGTTTGTGCGTAGGCGACCGGGGGCAAAGACAAAGCACCGATTGCTCCTAAGAGCCACATCGCCAACATCGCAAAGTGCATCCGGGAAATTCGCATTCACTCCTCCAATATCTGTGGGAATAGCGCCCTGAACAGGACGTGCTGGTCTTTTGATTCGATCTGCCATTGGAATTCAAGCCGACTGAAAGTCGTGCACGCTCTAGACAATGTGAAGCGGTCTAACAATTTGCCTTCGGTTAAGCACGGAGCGATCGTCGTGCGGGGGGAACGAAGGTCAAAACCACTTGTTCAACTGAAGCATGATCGATGCCATTTGATCGGAATTGACCACGATCACGGTAAGTGGTCGACTTTATTGTCAACAATAACGACAACTTTGTCGTTAAATTGTCAATTCAATACGTAAATATGGATATTCCTCCCAGAAAATCCCAAAAACTGGTTAACGATCTCGCTTTCGGAAGCGGCCGGCCCTATTGGAGCCGCAGACCCGATTGCGGTTGGTATCCTCCTCCTAGTGCACCTCACCCTCGCCCACATCGGAGCTCGTTACCCGGCCGGAGACGATTTCGAGAAGCTCACCCAGCTCTACTTTCAGCGCATCACGCCGTTTGTCCGCTGCGAAACGGCGGCATTTCGCAACGAGGGCGCGCTGTTTGACTCGCTTGACCGCCAGCCGGGGCGCAGCGCGGCCCGCCTTATCCTGCTGGACAGCCGCGGAAAGCAGATGTCGTCAGAAGCTTTTGCCACCTGGCTCGGAGCCCGCCGGGATGAGGGTACGCAGCGCATGGTCTTCGCTATTGGACCCGCCAGCGGCTGGTCAGACGACGCTCGACAGCGAGCCCATCTTCTTCTTTCGCTTGGGACATTCACCCTCGCCCACGCACTCGCCCGCCTGGTGCTCGCCGAACAGCTCTACCGCGCTTTCACAATCCTCGCCGGTCACCCGTACCACACCGGACACTAACCCCCACCCTCACTGATAATCTGAAACCTGAAGATGCTGGGTTTTCTGATCCCTGGCCCCTGATCTCTGCCATTTATGACTGAATCTCGTCGCGGACTTATCCTCATCAATACCGGCCCGGGCAAGGGCAAAACCACCGCGGCGCTGGGAACCGCATTGCGCGCCGTGGGTAACGGCATGCGCGTTCTCATGCTCCAGTTCCTCAAGGGGTCTTGGCATTATGGCGAACTCGACGCCGTTCAGTCCTTCGGCGCGAACTTCGTCCTCAAGCAGATGGGCCGGGGTTTCGTAAAGGTGGGCGGGGCGGAGACCGATCCTGAAGACATCCGCATGGTTGAAGCAGCGTGGGCGGAGGCACGCGAAGCCATCCTTTCCGGCGACTGGGATCTGGTCGTCCTTGACGAAATCAATTACGCTATCGGCTACGGCATGCTCGATCCAGCCCAGGTGGCCGAAACCCTGCGCACGCGCCCTGAAATGGTCAACGTGATCCTCACCGGCCGGAACGCTCACCCGCTTCTGGTTGATCTGGCGGATACTGTCACAGAAATGCGGGAAGTGAAACACGCCTATCAGAAGGGAATTCTCGCCCAGCGCGGCATAGAATACTGATACAGCAGTTCGCGATGCCCCCTGCCCCCTGGGGCGCAGGTTGATCGCCTTCGACTGAGAGGTCAGATGTCCTGGTTCAAACGAGAAAGTGGAGATTACGAGTCGGGACCGGCTGGTCCTGAACCTATTGACAGCCGCCGCGTCCGCACTGACGGCCTTTGGGTCAAGTGCCTCGGTTGCAGGCAGGCCATTTGGAAGGCCGATCTCGCCGCCAATCTCAATGTGTGTCCCAAATGCCAGCACCACTTCAAAATGGGCGCCCGCCAGCGAATTGAACTGCTGCTCGAACCCGGATACGAACTCGTCGATGGTGGCCTTCGGTCCACTGACCCGCTCAATTTCTCTGACGTAAAGTCCTACAAGCAACGCCTGCGCAAAGCCCAGGAAGAGACCGGCCTCGACGACGCCATTCTCAACGCCGTCGGCCAGCTCGGCCAGCACGATGTGGTGATCAGCGCAATGGAATACAGCTTCATCGGCGGTTCCATGGGCGCAGTTGTCGGAGAAACCATCGCCCGCGCCGTCGATCGCGCCCGCCTCGGCCGCAAGCCGCTCATCGTTATCGCCGCCTCCGGCGGCGCCCGCATGATGGAAGGCGTAGTGAGCCTGATGCAGATGGCTAAAATCTCCACGGCCCTCGGTCAGCTTGACGACGTGGCCGTCCCCTACATCTGCGTGCTCACTGATCCCACCACCGGCGGTGTCACTGCCAGCTTTGCCATGCTCGGCGACCTCAACATTGCCGAGCCCGGCGCGCTCATCGGCTTTGCCGGCCCGCGCGTCATCGAGCAGACCATACGCCAAAAACTGCCTGAAGGCTTCCAGCGCTCCGAGTTCCTTCTCGAAAAAGGTTTTCTCGACGCCGTGGTTCACCGCCGGGATCTGAAAAGTTACATTGAGCGTGCCTTGGCCTTCTTCCAGGTCGAGGCTCCTGCGCAGCTGGCTGAGAACGTTGAAGCCGCCGTCAGTCGCTCCGTTTAGAACCGACGACAGCGTAACGAGAGCCCGTTTTTCTACCGATTCGCTGACCGCAAAAAGGGCGCCCGTCAGGGCGCCCTTTGAGTTTGAAGCTTGCTACTCGATTAGAACTGGAAGTCGACCTTCAGCTGCGTGAAGCGGTTGCTGCCGTAGTTATAACGGTAGTCCCAGAACGAGCTGCCTACATCATCAAGGACGACGTCCGGCGTTCCCAGATATTGACGGTTCAGTGCGTTGTACCCAATAACCGAGATCGTCATGTTCAACCGTTCACTGAGCTTTGTCACCTTTTGCAGGGAAGCGTCAAAGTTGTTCCACGACTGGGCACGAAGGGTGTTGCGGCCTACACCGCCGTAAGGACTGTTAGTTCCTTGGCTGGTTACAGCCGTATTGCGTAGCCAGTGGAACTGAGACTGCGTCCCGGGGGTGCAGGTCCCCCAGTCGTAGTAGCCCGCTGGGCCGCAAACCGAGCCGTCGTCCAAAATGCCCACGGAGGTGATCGGTGCGCTCGGATTGTTCAGGATTGGACGGTTGGTGTCGAATCCGCTCAGTTGCCAGTTGTTGAACGGTACATCACCAAAGCTCTGCAGCGCCGGTGTGGTGCTTCCGTCGTAAGGACCGGCAGCAGCCTGTGCCCCGAAGAAACCGTATTGCACCGGCGTCGCGGGCTGGCCCGTGTTGAACGTCCAGATCGTGTCAAGCCTGTATCCGCCCAGCAGGCGCCCCAAAAAACCGTTTCCTTTGTGGTAGCTTGGCAGCGCGTAGCTGAAGTTCGAACTGGACACATACTTTTCTGAGTCGCCGCTGACGGCGCGCTCCGGGATATTTGGGTCGAGTGGATTCTCGGCAAACGCCACCGAATTGCCGCCAGCGAACGTCGAGAAGATCTCTGACGCGTTGTCGATCGTCTTGCTCCAGGTGAAGTTGAACTGCGCGGTCAGTCCGTGCCAGTTGCGCGTGGTTATCTTCGATTCCAGCGAATTGTAGACAGCGAATGCGCCGTTGTCGCGCATACGAAGGTTCCCACGATTGCAGTCGGGACGCCCATATCCTGGCATCGTCGAATCCTGGCAAAGACTTAGGCCCGCGTAGTTCGGAAAATAGTTCTGAACTGGCAGAAGGAAAGGGTTGGCATTCTTCGATTGGAAGTTCCCCACCTGGTGGTTGCCAACGTAGTCCACTTCAATCACCGAATTGCTTCCCAGCTGGTGCGATACGCCAAGGATCCACGATTCCGTGTAGGGGTTGTGGAAGTTCGACGCAACATTTGTCTGGTTGCGAGTTCCAGGGTTGATCCCAGGGCCTATCGGAATGTAGGGCAGGTCGAGAGCGCGCACTTCCGCGCCGCTCGCCCCGGACGATGGCAAACATTGAATTGTAGTGCCGCAGCCCTTAATTGACCCGAGGTTCACCACAGGCGCCGCCGTGGCGACGTTCAGGAACATGTTGTAAAACGCGGGGTCGAAGTTGATCGACATACCGCCGCGAACAACCAGCTTCTTGTCAAACGTGGGGTTGTAGGCGAAACCGAGGCGTGGCTGGAACTGCTTCCAGTGCTGCGGTGTCGCATTCACGGTGCGGATATAGAGGGGGAGCGACATGTCCCAGAAGGCGGTCGATGAACTGCTCTCGCGCTTCACAGTCTGGTCATGCAGAAGGTTCACAGCCTGACCAAAGAACTCCCAGCGGACGCCGAGGTTCAACGTCAGTGACGGAATTACTTTCCAGTCATCCTGGAAGTAAGCCGCCGCATCGGGCTCCGTGAACTTCGTTGTGAACCCGTTGCCGTTGCCGAGCGTCAGCGAGCCCCGTCCGTGCATGAAAGTGTCGAAACCTGTCAGATGGAGAGAACTGATGCTGGAGAAGCTGAATGCGCCGTTGTAATCGGGAAGAAACGGATTTGGGGAATTCTGATAATCCCATTCGCCGCCCATCAGGATGGTTTGCTTGCCCTTGGTCAAGGTCAGGTTGTCCTGCACCTGCGTCACCTTCACAGTGCGGCCCTGGGGGATGTTCGTGGCATATCCAAAACCAAGGAACCCATAGCTGGCGCCGTCCACAAAGGTATGGCCATTGATGGCCATCGTAGCCGTGCATTTTTCCGGCGTGGTTACCGTGCAATTCGCTTGTCCGCCGCTTTGGAAGTTCAAAGCGGTCTGCTGGTACGAGTAACGCACCTGGTTCACAAGGGAAGGTGAAAGCGTCCGGCTCCAGTCCGCGCCAATCGAGTGCGCCGTATCCGGCACGTTATACCAGGAGCCCGCTACTACGCTGCCGCCAGCATTGAGGTACGGGTCGTCCTGATAAAAGTAGCGGACAAAGAAGTGGTCCTTGCCTGTGGGTGCCCAGTCCAAGCGGCCCAGGAGTTCCTCGTCGTTATAGAGCGATGGAACGCTTCGACCGATCTCTGCCATCTCAACCGACTGCGTTGTTGATCCTACCGTGACGGGAATCATGACCGGTGTACCAACTGGCCGTGGGTTACCCGTCTTGACTGAGTAGGGTCCGTTGTTGACCAAAGCCGCCACACCGGGTTCACTCGGGAAAAATCCCTGGAGCTGCGTGAGCCCGTTCGGCGTGGGCGTTACAGTTGACGGGCCGCTCAGGCTCGTCCCGCCGCCATTCCGATAACGGTCGAAGTATCCGCTGCCGAAGAACCAAAGCTTGTCACGGAACAGCGGAATCGGTCCACCTATTGTGCCGCCAAAACGGTTATCCACGTAGCGGGGTAGTGTCGTTGGGATGCAACCGCCAGAGGTGGTGCCGGGTGCGCAATACCCTTGGAATGGCGACTTCTGGCCCTGCGCGAATGATTCGCCCCAGTTGCCTTCGTAGAATTCAAACGCCGAGCCGTGGAACTGATTGCTGCCGGCCTTGGTAAGGTAGTTCACGATCGAACCGGCGTTGCGACCGTACTGCGCGCTAAAGTTGTTGGTAATCACTTCAATGCCGGTCAATGCGTCCTGGTTCGAGAAGAACACCTGGGGTCCGGCCACTGAGTTGTCATTGTTCGACTGGCCGTCAATTTCGAAGTTGTTCGAGCGGCCGCGCTGACCTTGTGAAGAAAAGCCGCCATACGCTCCGTTGCTATTCGAAAAGCTGTTGTCGTGTGTGATCGCAACACCGGGTGTCAGAAGCGCCGCCGAAGGGAAGATTCTCCAGGGCCTCCGACTGCAGCGTGACCGATATCTGCGATTCCTCGGTGCTCAGCAACGGCGCCGCCGCGCTCGCTTCAACCGTCTCCACGCCCTGACCAACCTGTAGGATTTCATCGCCCAGCGTCAGTGTGCCCACCGTGATATTCACGTTGTTCACTGTCAGCACTGAGAATCCGGCAGAGGTGATGGTCACCTTGTAAACGCCCAATGGAAGGTTCAGCACAGAGAATGCGCCATCACTCCGGGATGTTTGCGTGTAAACCGCCCCGGTCGAGACGTTCGTAACCGTGATCTTGGCATCGGGAACCACCGAACCCTTCGGGTCGACCACCGTACCGCTGACTCCGCCCGTCGTGATTCCCTGTCCGTAAACGGGGACAACGGCGACCGTAAGCAGAAGGAGTAGAACGAGGGTGATTCCTGACAGAGAGAACCAGGTAGAAATACGCGTGCTTGAAAGGGCCATGGGAGCCATCTCCTTTGAGTTATCGAACGAGCGTTTGGGAGCCAAAAGACCGGAATAAATGGGAGAGAAGGGGAAGCAGACAGTTACCCGAGGGTGCAACCATCGTGCCAATCCTGCGATACTCGTCACTTAATGAGAGCTGTTTGTCACAAAAACTTTCGTAAATTTATGAATATATGTGAGATAAATCACAAAAAATATAGTCTAATTTGATTCCTTTCACAATGTGATCAGGTGGATTTTCGGGTCAAAAATATGAAAATACATATCAATGACCAGGATTCCACAGAAAAGTGGATCGAAGTCGAAGCGTTTGTGATACTTCCGCTCACGTGGACCACGTCGCAAGGGGGTTAAAGAGCGTCCATTGAGCGTCATGCGGCCGGATGGGGGGGGATCCCCCGATTGGCCCTCCGATTGCACCTTAGGTCTGTGTTCGGTTACGGATTCGTCGCCCCAAGACCTAGTGGGATTTGAAAGCGGGGCTGGCGATGCAACTCTGTACCACGAGCTCCATCAGTCAACAGCCATAACCCAGATCTCAACCCTTTTCTTGGAGAAAAGTCCGTGAACGCAATCAGGCGAGTTCTATCCGTGATTTTGATGCTGGTCTTCGGCATCTTTGTTGCCAATGCCCAGACCTCAAATGGCACCATAATTGGCGCCGTAACCGATGGTACGGGCGGTGCCATAGTGGGTGCCACTATCACGATCACCTCCGTGGACAACGGCGCCGTCAGGACCACGACGACCAATCAGGACGGAACCTACCGCGTCGAATCGATGCTGGCAGGCGTTTACAACATCTCCGCCTCTGCTGCCGGGTTTGAGACGACTGTGAAAACGGGCCTTCAACTCCCCGGCTCTGCCATCATCACCGCCAGCCTGGAGCTGAAGGTCGGCAAGACCTCTGACAGGGTCGAAGTCATCGCGGACAATTCCGTCATCAACACTGACAATGGCCAGCTGAGCGGCACCATTGGCGAGCTTGAGATCAGCAGCCTCCCCATCGCCAGTCTGAACCCATACGAACTCGCCCTGACCCTGCCGGGCGTAATCAACACCCAGGCCGGCGGCTTCTCCAATGGCGTCGACTTCAACGTCGGCGGCGGCCGTCCTCGCGCCAACAACTTCCTCATCGAAGGCCAGGACAACAACGATGCCGGCATTCAGGGCCAAGGCCTGCAGCCCGGCAACGATGAAGCGGTCAAGGAAGTCACCATCATCGAGAACGCCTACACCGCCGAATACGGTCACGGGCTGCGCTCCGTCTCCAACCTGATCTACAAGAGCGGCACCAACCAGTTCCACGGCGCGGTCTACGAGCGCCTGCAGAATTCCTCACTTGACGCCATCGACCACAACGACCATTTCTTCAAAGTCAACACGAGGGCAAAGTATCGCGAAAACCTGCCGGGCTTCCGCATCGGCGGCCCCGTTCTCAAGAATAAGGTCTTCGGGTTTGCCTCATACCAGTGGGACTTCAACCGCCAATCGGCAAACCTCGACAATCTCACCCTGCCCACTGCCGACGGCCTGGCGGTGTTGCAGCAGTACTCCTCGAACCCGCGCGTTGCCAACCTCATTAAGTCTTTCGGTGGCTTGGTAGGCGTACTGGATCCGAGATGCCCCGACCCGAACCTCGACTGCCCGACTGCGATTCCTCTCGGTCCTGACCCGGTTACCTTCGCCGACCGCGGCACCGTCGTCATGGGCCTCGTCAAGCGCAACCTCGGAGCAGCCTTCGATGCGCCCGAGCTCGACCTCAAGGGCGACTACATCGCCAGCGAACGGGACACCGTCACCCTTCGTTACATCCGCACCCGCTTCACGGCTCCCTTCGACGTGTTCAACGCTCCCGGCCAGCTTCCCGGGTTTGATTCCGATCAGGACGGCACTTCGCACAACGCCGGCATCGTTGAAACCCACGTTTTCTCACCCAGGGTCGTCAACGAGTTCCGCGTCTCCTATGGGCGCATCGGCTTCACCTTCGGCTGGCCCGCAAGCACCCTCGCCAACCCCCTCTACAACCAACCCTCAGTGGGCGTTGCCGGCATGACAGGTTACGGCGCCTTCTCGTTCGGCGTTCCCCAGGGACGCTTCCACTCTACCTACCAGCTGCAGGACACTATCAGTTGGACCAAGGGAAAGCACTTCCTGAAGATCGGAACGGACCTTTCCGATACCCGCGTCAAAGACGAGGTCCCGTTCAACTTCTACGGCACCATCGCCTTCAACGACGATAGGAACCAGACCACCGTGAACGGGCAGTCAGTTAAATATCACGGCCTGGCGAACTTGATGGATGACTTTGGGGGCACCAGCGCCCAAGTAGCACAGCAGTTCGGCAGCCCCATCTCGCAGCCTCGCCTCTTCAGCCAGAACTACTTCGCGCAGGACACCTACCGTCCCATTCCCACGCTCTCGCTCGACCTGGGTTTCCGCTACGAGTATAACGGCGCCCCGTTCAACGCTGTGGGCACTCCTTATCCCGCCATCGACGTGACTCAGATTGCCTGCTTTCCACTTGATCCGGGCGCCACTTGCCACAATAAGCAGCTTCCTGACAAGGACCAGTGGGGCCCCAGAGCCGGTATCGCCTGGAGTCCGACTCTCCTCGGACAGCACAAGACCGTTATCCGCTCCGGCTTCGGCGTCTTCTATGATGTCATCTTCACCAACATCATCGACAACAGCCAGGCCGCCGCACCCAACGCTGCATCTCCTGTAATCACCAGCAGCACTTCGGCAAACGGTGGCCGCGGTAATGCGAACTGGTTCGAGCAGTTTGCCAACCTGAACAAGAACCCCAGGGCATCAAACACCTCCGACCCCATCGCCCAGCACCTGCTTTCGCCTCGTACCATGCACTGGAACCTGAACATCGAGCAGGAACTACCCTGGGCGACCACGTTCCAGGTTGGCTACGTAGGTGAGCGCGGCGAACACCTCTATGGCAACACCAACCTCAATCCATTCGTTGGCCAATACGAGTTTGGCGGACTTCGCGTCGTCCCCAATCGCGGCCAGATCATCCTCCGCGACAACTCGGGTGATTCGG
>Ga0193727_1000932_pt1 | contig 11918 bp, 7 predicted proteins | sample H2c2metaG_FD_143051 | JGI IMG/M metagenome (GOLD analysis project Ga0193727, IMG submission 143051) | Soil microbial communities from a riparian zone of the East river system, Colorado, United States - H2c2 | ecosystem: Environmental > Terrestrial > Soil > Riparian zone | place: USA: East River...
TGAAATAGAACGATCTAGCCGCACAGTTCCGGCCAAAGGCTGGCGGAAGCAATTCGGGATCCGCGGCCCCAAACAGGCGCAGGTAGCCCAGCCAGGTCAGCCCCGCGTAGGTGACGTGATAGATCCTCGTCGTTTCGTCCGCACCGGTCGGGGCGGAAAACGTCTCGTCGCGCGTGATCGACACATCCCGCCCATGTTGCCGACGCGCGCCGAGCCATTCATCGATGGCCTGTTCCACTCCTGCGTCACATCGATCTACGGTCGCATCGATCCGCCAATCCAGATTCATCGCACCGGGAATCGAGGCCATGGCAGCCGAAAAAACCAGGCCGAGGACGATCGAGGCGCACAGTTTCGCTTCGACCTTGCCAATGACCAGCAGCGCACGCAGCAGCTGGCTATACCTACCAATCATGCCAATTCCTGCATCGCAGTTCCCCACGTAGCGTCACGACCGCGGCAATCCAGCATCGGCCTGCGACCGGCAGCGGCTGTCCGGGTTGCAAGAAGCGCTATTTGCATTGGTTTACCGCTGCCAACTGCGCGGCCAGTACTTCGCCGGTCAGCGGCTTGCGCAGAAACGCATCCATGCCGGCGGCCAGGCACAGCGCTTCCTCGCTGCCGGCCGAGCGCGCGCTGATGCCGATTAGCACCATGCGCACTTTTCCACTTTGTGCTTCGCGCGCTCGCAGCAGGCGCGCCAGGGTGAGGCCATCGATGCCGGGCAGGTCGAGATCGATCAGCGCGAGGTCGAATGGGGCGCTGTCGAATTCGGCGAGTGCCGCAAGTCCCTGCGCCGCACGCGCGACATCGTGGCCGAGCAGTTGCAATTGCGCGGTGATGACTTCGGCGACCGTCGCGTCATCTTCGACCAGAAGGATGCGGCGCGATACCGTCGCCGTGTCCGCATCGGTTGCCGGCTGCGCCGTGGGCCGCCCTGCTTGCACGGCGGCGACCTCCGCTTCGGGCAGTGGCAGATGCACGCGAAACGTGCTGCCGCGGCCCGGCTCGCTGTCGAGTGCGATGCTGCCGCCCATGCGGGCAACCAGTTCGCGGCAGATCGCCAGACCGAGCCCACTGCCGCCATGGCGCTGCGCGCCGTCGGCTTGTTCGAAGCGCTGGAACAGCCGCGCGCGCGTCGATTCGGCGATACCGGGACCGCTGTCGGTGATCGAAAACTCCACGCCAAAAGGCGACGCGCGGCACGCATCGAGCGTGACGTTGCCGCGCTCGGTGAACTTGATCGCATTGTTGACCAGGTTCAGCAACACTTGCTTGACGCGAACGGCATCGCCGCGCAACCAGCGCGGCGCGTCGGCCGCGAGATGCACCGTCCAGATCAGTCCCTTGGCCCGCGCCAGCGGTTCGGCCAGCGCGCCGATCTCCGCGATCAATGCCTGCAGGTCGAACGGTGCTTCGTCGAGGTCGAGCTTGCCGGCTTCGATCCGCGCCAGATCAAGCGAATCGTTGACCAGGCGCAGCATCATGCGCCCGGAATCCTGGATCGTCTGCGCGTAACCCCGCTGGGTCGGGTCGAGCGGCGTGCGCAGCAGCAACTCCGCCATGCCGAGCACTCCCGTCATCGGCGTGCGGATCTCGTGGCCCATCGTGGCGAGGAACTCGGTCTTGGCGGCGCTCGACTGCTCGGCGAAGCGACGCTGCTGCTGCACCAGTTCATACATGTGGCGGCGCCTGAAATGTCGACGGTAGGCGCGAAAGGCCGACAACAGCGCGAGGATCAGCAGCAGCGCGTAACCGGCATACGCCGCAGGCGTCGCCCACAGCGGCGCTGCAACGTGCAATCGCAGCGGCTCGATCGGAACGCTCCACGGTGACGCCGCTGCCGACGCGCGCAAGCGCAGGCGATAGTTGCCTGGCCGCAGCTGCGAAAATTCGCGCTCGCCGCGGTTGCCGGTATCGATCCAGGCGTTGTCGAATCCGGCAAGCTGCCACTGATAGTGGTTTGCCGACGGATTGACATAGCTCAGTGCGCGCGCCGAGATGCGCAGGTCGCGATCGCTCCAGCGCAGAGCAAGGTCGCCGATCGCCGGGTCGACAACTTCGTCCCGGCCGTCGCGGCGCACGACCACGTGGTCGATGGCCAGCGGCGGCGGCGCGACTTGTTCGACGATGCGATCCGGGCGGAAACCGACGACGCCGGCGAAGGTGCCGCCGAAGATCGCGCCATCGGCGCGCCGCACCAGCGGAAACCGGTTGAACTCGGAATTGGCCAAGCCATCGCGATGATCGAACAGGCGAATCGCCCTTGTCGTCGGCTGATAGCGCCATAAGCCGCGCGTGCTGCTGACCCAGATCGCTCCCGCCGCATCGACCTGAAGTCCGCCCACCGTCAGCGCTGGCCAGCCGGCGTCGCCATCGACCCGATCGAGCAGTGTGAGGGACAGCAGCCCCTCGACGCGGTAATGTTCAAGCGCTCCGAGCCGATGCAGCCACAGCGAGCCATCGGCGGCAAATGCGAACGCATAGACGCGCTGTTCCGGCGCGCCCGCAACCGCGACGAAGCGCCTGCTCGCCGGATCGAAGCGGTCGAGGCCGGCGCCGCTGGCGATGAGCAGGTTGCCGCCCGGGTCGAAGCCGATCTGGTCGATTTCCGCATTGCGCAGCCCGGCGTTGCTCGCATCGAAACGCTCGATGCGATGGCTGGCCGGATCGATGCGGTGGATGCCGCCATTGACGTCGAACGTCGACACCCAGACCGGACCGGCTGGGTCCTCGGCCATGTGATCGACGAGGCCGGGGGCGAGGGCGTCGCGGCGCTCGCGATCGAACGGAAGATCGGCAAATTGTCCACTTTGCAAATCGTATACACGCAGCCCCTGCGCATGCCCCACCCAGAGGCGGCCAGAGCGGTCCGACAATACAGACCACAACGTCTTCGCCGGAACGGCCAGGCGTCCGGCCATGCGCTCGACGCGACCGGTGGCGGGATCCAGGCGGTCGATGCCGCCATCGATGTCGACCACCCAGAGCGCACCATCGGCGGCGACAGCCAGTCCCTGCGTCCGGTTTGCGCTGAGGCTGCTGGTTGTTGCCGGGTCGTTGCGAAACAGCGCGAAATTGCGCCATGAGGCAGGCAGAAACGCCACGCCGCCATCGCTGGTCGCAAACCACAAGCTGCCTTCGCGATCGCGCATGGCGTCGTTCACCGTGTCGCCGGGAAAAGCGCCGGGCAGTGCCGGGTTCTGCAGGTAGGCAGTCAAGTCTCGGGCCAAGGTTCGCCGATTCAGGCCGTGACGCGTCGCAATCCATAATTCGCCGGGGTCGGGGCCGGGAGCTGCGCCGAAGACGATCCTGTCGCTCAGTCCTTCGCCAGCGACCACACTCGGCGAAGGGTTCTGATCGATGCGAACCAGGCCGCGTCGCGTACTGGCGAGAACCGCACCGCCGTCAACTTCGGTCATGCTGTACGCGTTGATGCGTCCACTACCCGGCAGCGTCGAGACATCGACACGGCGAATCGAGCCGTCCGTCGCAATCACATCGATACCGGCATCCGTGCCGACCCACAGACGGCCATCGCTCGCGGCGAACAGTCCGATCACGATATCGGAGGAAATCGTTTGCGGATTTCCCGCATCGAAGCGATGGTGGACGAAGTCGTGGGCACCCGGCTCGAGCTTGTCCAGGCCGCCGGCGTAGGTCCCGACCCAGATCGCGCCGGCTTGGTCCTGCGCGATGGACCAGACGTCGTCACTGCTCAGGCTTGCCCCGTCCTTGTCGTCATGCCGGTAGTGCGCGAACTGGTCGCGACGCGCGTCGAGCACATTCAGGCCCGATTCCTCCGTGCCGCACCACACGCGATTGTCGCGATCGACGAACAATGCGCTGGCGACATTGCCGGCGAGGGAGCTCGGATCCTTCGAGCCAGATGTAGCCGTCACGATCCTGCACGGTCTTGTAAACGTGGCTGGCGGGCAGTCCGGCAGCGGTGTCGAGTACGTGGAAGTACGGCGTTGTATACAACCGCGTTTCGCTTTCCGGCGCCTGCGCGGCGGCAGCCATACTCACGGCGAGCGCCAGTCCGATCCACATGGGTTAGCTCCCTCTATCCCGCCCGATCCAACGTGCCGATGATGCCAGAAAACCGCTCGGCGTTCCCGTTGGCGGGCATCAAAAAGCCTCAGCGTGATTACCGCCGCGACCTGGCCGGCGCCGTCGACCCAGCACCGCCTAATGCATAATCGACTGTCGCACCAACCACCCACTTTCGATGCCGAACACAAACCGCCCGCTGCGCCTGATCCTGCTTGCCGTGCTGGCGGTCGCGCTGCTGTGGGCATTGCTTGGAGTGCTGCACGGCGCGATAGCGCTGTGGCACGAATGGCAGGCTCTGGCCGCTTGGGCGCAGGCGGCCATCGCGATCATCGTTGCGGCAGCCGTGGCGGCGATCGTCCGGGCCGGATTCTGGTTACTGGGTCCGCGCCGGCGCCGGACGGTAGCCACCGCGCCGCCGACGCGCGCACAGGTCGAACAGCGCATCGACCTGCTCAAGCAGCGCAGCGCCGATACCGCCGCGCTGCAGGCCGAACTTGCCGAACTCGACCGGCGCGGGCGTTCCGAGGAGCTCTACGTGGCGGTGTTCGGCGAGATCAGCGCCGGCAAGTCCAGCGTGATTCGCGCACTGGCGCCGGACGCGCCGGCGCAGGTCGACGTGCTCGGCGGCACGACGCGCGCCGTGACGCACTACCGCACGCCGCTCGCGAGCGGTGCGCTGCTGACGCTCGCCGATGTGCCCGGTTCGCACGAAGTCGACGGCGCGCAACGCGAACAGCTCGCGCGTGACGAAGCGCTGCGCGCGCACGTCGTGCTGTACGTTTGCGCCGGCGACCTGACGCGTGACCAGGACGCCGAACTGCGCTGGCTGCACGGCTTCGGCAAGCCGCTCGTGCTCGCCCTGAACAAGGCCGATCAGTTCGACGCCGCCGAGCGCAACGCGCTCGAGGGCGCGCTGCGCGACCGTTACGCCGGCGCCACCGACGCCTGCCTCGTCATCAGCGCCGGTGGCAGCGAACGTTTCGAGCGCCGCCTCGCGGACGGCCGCCGCGAGCAGGTGCAGCGGGAGCGTGAGGCGGATATTGGTGCATTGTCCCCATTGCTGCAGCGCTACGCGGCGGCAGGCGCCGCCGCGCTCGAGCCGGCGCGCGAGGCCGCGGTGCTGACCGCGGTTGCCGGCCAGGCCGAAACGCTGCACGCGCAGTCACGCGAAAGCGAAGCACAGGCAATCGTGGCGAAGTACACGCGGCGCGCGGTGGTCGGCGCCATGGCCGCGGTGGTGCCGGGCAGCGACCTCGTCGTGCAGGGCGTGCTCGCCACGGCGCTTATCCGGGAACTGTCGAAGCTGTACGAAGTGCCGGTACGCGACCTGGACATCGAAGCGTTTCTCGGCCAGGTCAGGCTGACGGTGCGCACCAGCGCGTCGATCGTGCTGGCGATCGCCGGCAACGCGGCCAAGGCTTTTCCGGGGCTCGGCACGCTCGGCGGCGGCGTGTTGCACGCCATCGCCTACGGCCTGATTTTCGATAGTCTCGGCGAAGCGATCGCCCTGACCCTGCGTGAGCAGAGGAAACTTGACGCCTCGGTCGCTGTCGATGCGTTGTCGCGACTGCTGGCCGAAGCCGGCGGCGAACGCTTGCGGCGCATCGCGCGTCTGGCGCTCGAAGGCGACGCGCACGCACCGGAGTGAACCATCACCTTGCGCAAGGGAACAGCATCTTGCGCGGTCCTGTGGATGCGCCACCTGTTCCTCGCCGCACGGTGGTGTTTACGCCAACGGCATGTCAGATTGACCTGAAAATGATGGAGGAGTTCGTGAAATTCATTCGTAGCGGCATCATCGTCGCGCTGCTGTGCTGCTGCCCGGTCGCGCTGGCCGCACCTGCCGCTTTCAAGATCGACGCCGTGCACTCGCAGATCTTCTTCTCGGCCAGCCATGACGGCTACACCAATCCGACCGGCCGCCTGCGCGTCAAGGACGGCACGTTTCGCTTCGATGGTGACGACTGGAGCACGGCGCAGGTCGACGCAACGATCGACATTCCCTCGCTCGACATGGGCGATGCGCCGTGGAGCAGCAAGCTGCTCAGCGGATATTTCGACGCAACCGTGTATCCGACGGCGCGCTTCGTCAGTACGCGGGTCGAGAAGACCGGCGAACGAAGCGGCGTGATTCATGGCAACCTGACCCTGCTCGGCCGTACCAAACCGGTCGACCTCAAGGTTACGTTCAACCGTGCGGCATTCAATGGCTATACCCTGCACTATGTCGCAGGTTTCTCGGCGACCGCCGCGTTCAAGCGTTCCTCATTCGGCATGGATCGCGAGACCAAGACCGTGGGTGACGATGTCAGTGTGCACATGGAAATCGAAGGCGTGCGCAGTGGCGATGCCCAGGCGCAACCGGACACCGCGCCGAAGGCAGTAGCCATGCTGAGAAGCGGCAACGAGCAGTGGGGTAGCCTCGCCAAGTTTTTTCACTGGACGATCGTGTTGCTGATCATCGTCCAGGGCACGATCGGGCTGATCATGGTCGACCTGCCGAAGAGCCCGCGCGTGATCCCGTACTTCAGCTTTCACAAGTCGCTCGGACTGACGATCCTCGCGCTGGCCCTGTGGCGACTGAGCTGGCGCGCGATCGATTTGCGCCCGGCCGAGCCGGCCGGCATGCCGCCCTGGCAGGTCAGCGCCGCGCGCATCGGCCATGCGTTGTTGTATGTGCTGCTGTTCGCCGTGCCGCTGACCGGCTGGTGGTTCGACTCGGTGTCGGCGCTGCGGCCGCTGTACTGGTTCGGACTGTTCGAAGTGCCGCACCTGACCGGGCCGGACACGTCGCTCAAGGACCTGGCCGCCGCCATGCACCAGGCCCTGTTCTGGCTGCTGGTCCTGGTTGCCACCGGCCACGCCGCGGTCGCCCTGATCCATCAATTCGTCACGCGCGACAACGTGCTCGGCCGCATGTGGCCGGCGTCGCTGCAACGCAAGCCCACTTCCCCACTGTTACCGGAGACTGCCGATGATGCCTCGCCGAGTCCTGCTGCTCCTGCTGGTGCCAATGTCGCTGATATCGCTGCCCGCGATCGCACGTGACTGGCAGGTCGACGCGGCGCACTCGTCGCTGACCTTCAAGGGTACCTACCAGGACGGGCCGTTCGCAGGCCGCTTCGGCAAGTTCGATGCGGCGATTGCATTCGACGAGGCGGACCTGTCGAAGGACAAATTCGATGTGAAGGTCAGCGTCGCCAGCGTCGAAACGGAAAGTTCGGAACGCAACGACACGCTGAAGACGCCCGAGTTCTTCGATCCGGCCAGATACCCGCAGGCGCACTTCGTCAGCGAATCGTTCGGCAAGGGGACCGACGGCGGTCTCGAAGCCAAAGGCACGCTGACGATCCGCGATGCGTCGAAGCCGGTAACCCTCAAGGTGAAATTCGTCGGCAGCGGCAATGGCGCAACGCTTGACGTCGACACGACCTTGAACCGTCTCGATTTCGGCCTCGGCGCCGGTGGCGACTGGGCCGACATCGGCAAGGACGTGCCGGTCCACGGACACCTGGTGCTGACGCCGAAATAGACTGGCGCGACTACCGGAAAGTCGAGACGCCGCTGGTGCACGACGCTGCTGATACGTCTGTTCCTAAGACGCTACTTTCGCTCTTCGACTATTTTCGCGGACGTATCTCATCCCTCCCTCCGCCTTCGTCGGGGAGAGGGTTGGTGTGAGGGCCGTCTGAGCGGTCGATTCGCAGCGGCAGAACCGGTCGCCTCCCCTCACCCTGCCCTCTCCCCATCGCGCACGATGGAGGACAGGGTTATTGTGTCGTTCCGCGTACGTACCAGCTGCAGACCTATCCATGCGTGATCTTGGCGAATACTGGCAGAGCCTGCGCGCACGTTTCGCGCGGGCGCCGGATATGCGCGCAGCGCGACCTGCTGCGGCGCATACCGCGCAAACCAGCGAAGCGTTGCGTGCGTTGCTCGACGATCCGGATATCCCGCCTTCCGTGCGCGGCGAACTTGGCGCCGACTTCGCCCAGATCGAATCCTTGCTCGACAAGCTCAAGGCCGGCGAGCTGCACATCGCCGTGTTCGGCCGCGTCAGTGTCGGCAAGTCGGCGCTCGGCAACGCACTGCTCGGCCGCGACGCGTTCGCCACCGGCGTGCTGCACGGCACGACGCGCGCGCGCGATGCGCAGCGTTGGCAGGAAGTCGCCGGCCAGGGCCTGCACCTGATCGACACGCCCGGCATCAACGAATTGTCCGGGGAGGATCGCGAACGGCTGGCCTTCGACGTCGCCGGCATCAGCGACCTGGTCATCTTCGTCGTCGACGGCGACATGACCAGTGCGGAAATTGCAGCATTGTCCACATTGGCAAAAACCCAGCGTCCATTGCTGCTGGCCTTGAACAAGGCCGATCGCTACAGCGACGACGAGCGCGAACGGCTGCTGGCGCGCCTGCGCGAGCACGCAGGCGGACTGGTCCATGCCGAGGACGTGATCGCCTGCGCGGCCCGTCCTGCCGACCGGCGGGTCGTCCAGGTCGGCGTCGACGGCCACGAGACCGAGACACGCAACCCGCAGCAGCCCGATGTCGGCGCACTCGCGGCGCGCCTGCGCGCGATCGCCGAACGCGAAGGCAAGACGTTGGCCGCACTCAACGCCGGTCTGTTCGCCGGCGAACTGTCCGACCGCGTCGCGACGCGCGTCGCTGCGGCCCGGCGCGAACTGGCCGACCGCGTGATCCGCAATTACTGCCTGGCCAAGGGCATCGCGGTCGCGCTCAACCCGATTCCGGTGGCCGACCTGCTCGCCGCCGCCTCGCTCGACGTCGCGCTGGTCGTGCATCTGGGAAAAGTATACGGATTGCCCTTGACGCGCAGCGAAGCCGGCACGCTGATCGGCACGATCTGCGCGCAGCTGGCCGCGCTGATGAGCGCGATCTGGGGCGTGCACCTGGTCGCCAGCGCACTCAAGGGCGTCAGCGCCGGCCTTTCGACCGTGGTCACGGCCGGCGCGCAGGGCGCGCTTGCCTGGTATGCGACCGAACTGGTCGGCCGCGCCGCCGAGCGCTACCTGTTGCAGGGAAAATCCTGGGGTGAACAGGGCGCCAAGCGCGCTGTCGCCGACATCGTCGCCAGCCTCGATCGCGACTCGATCCTGCGCGAGGCGCGCAGCGCGATCATGGCGCGGCTGCGCGGGTGACGTTTCCGACGCGCTGCCGATAGGCAGATTTCGCCATCAACGCGGCACGCCTGCAAGCCAGGCTGCCACCGCTTCCGTATCGAACGGCCAGTTCAGCTCGCGGGTCGAATCGACGTCCCGCAGCACCGGCACGCGGTCCCCGTAGCGCGCATCCAATACCGGGTCGTCGTCGATGAAGACGCTCGTGAAATCCGGCACGCGTGCCAGGGCGAGCACGCCCAGCGCGAGATCGCAAAGGTGGCAGTCGTCGCGTTGATAGAGGATCAGGTGCATGCGTGGGCGGCAGACGGAGACGGAGACGGAGACGCGCAGACTATAGGCTTCGGGTTGGAGGTCAAGGTTTTCCGCCGGTCTGGCGGAATCGGAATGCTGATGCCGTACGAGCAACACCATCCCCACCCAACCCTCCCCTTGAAGGGGAGGGCTTGATAGCGGACCTCCTGTGCCGCGCGGGAATCGCGGCCCCTCGCGTCTCCCGCCTCCCCGTCTCCCTTCTCCGATCCCCCGTCCCCTGTCTCCCGCTAGAATGCCAGCCTGTTCGCCCTCATATCAGTTGTATGGCCGTCAGCATCTTCGATCTCTTCAAAATCGGTATCGGGCCGTCGTCGTCGCACACGGTGGGTCCCATGCGCGCCGCCGCGCGCTTTGTCACGCGCTGGCTCGACGAGCGCGGCGTATTGGCCCAGGTCGCGCGCATTCGCGCCGAGCTGTTCGGCTCGCTGGCGCACACCGGCCGCGGTCACGGCACCGACAAGGCGGTGCTGTGCGGCTTCGAGGGCGAGTGGCCCGACCGGATCGATCCGGACGTGATCCCCGAGAAGCTCAAACGCATCCGCGCGCAAAAAAAGCTGCAGCTGCTCGGCAAGCACCAAGTGGCATTCGACGAGAAGACCGATCTGGTCTTCAACAAACGCCAGAAGCTGCCGTTCCACAGCAACGGCATGCGTTTCACCGCGTACGATGCCGCCGGCGCCGAACTGGCGACGCGCGACTATTACTCGGTCGGCGGCGGCTTCGTCGTCAATCCCGACGAGGCGGCCGAGAACCGCATTGTCGCCGACACTTCGCCGCTGCCGCATCCGTTCCACAGCGGTGACGAGCTACTGAAGATGTGCGAGGACTCGGGCAAGACGATCGCGCAGGTCATGCTCGACAACGAACGGGTCTGGCGCAGCGACGCCGACATCCGCAGCGGCCTCCTGACGATCTGGAAGGCGATGCAGGATTGTGTCGCGCGCGGCATGCGTGAAGGGGGCGTGTTGCCGGGTGGATTGAAAGTGCAGCGGCGCGCGCCGCAGATGGTGCGCGAACTGCGCGAACGTCCGGAGCAGTCGCTGCGTGATCCGCTGACGATCCTCGACTGGGTCAACCTGTACGCGCTCGCCGTGAACGAGGAGAACGCCGCCGGCGGACGCGTAGTGACGGCACCGACCAACGGCGCCGCCGGGATCATGCCGGCGGTGATGCACTATTACGATCGTTTCGTGCCGGGCGCGAATGAACAGGGCATCATCGACTTCATGCTGACCGCGGCCGCAATCGGCATCCTGTACAAGGAAAACGCGTCGATCTCCGGCGCCGAGGTCGGCTGCCAGGGCGAGGTCGGTGTCGCCTGTTCGATGGCCGCGGGCGGGCTCACGGCAGCACTCGGCGGCAGCATCTATCAGGTCGAGAACGCCGCGGAGATCGGCATGGAGCACAACCTGGGCCTCACCTGCGATCCGATCGGCGGCCTCGTGCAGATCCCCTGCATCGAGCGCAATGCGATGGGTTCGGTCAAGGCGATCAACGCGCAGCGCATGGCGGCGCGCGGCGACGGCAAACACCACGTTTCGCTGGACAAGGTCATCAAGACGATGCGCGACACGGGGCGCGACATGCAGGACAAGTACAAGGAAACGTCGCGCGGTGGACTGGCCGTCAACGTCATCGAATGCTAGGACGGGAGACGGCAGACGTGAGACGTGAGACGGGAACGAGCCTAGAACCTGCGGCTCTCGTCTCCCGTCTGACGTCGCTTGTCATTCGTTTCTTGCCTATCGCGATTGCGCTCGGCGCAATAACGTGTGGCACAGCAGTGGCCAAGCACGTGTATCAGTACACCGACGCGCAAGGCATCGTGCACTACACCGATCAGAAGCCCGGCGACGATACGCACGGCGTCAAGTCGACGCTCGTGCGCACCGACCATCAGCCGCTGATCCACATGCGCGAGGACGGAACCGACGCTGATCGCACGATGACGTTCGTCAACTCCGCCGGCGGCCCGGTGACCCTGGACCTCGAGTTCGTCAGCCGCAACAACGTGGAATCCGAGCCGCAGCTGCCGGCGCGCATCGTGCTGCCGGGGTTGAGCGAAACGCCTGCCGTGCACATCACGGCACTCAATCTGTCGGCCGGTTTCAACTACCAGCTGCGCTACAGTTCGATGCCCGGCGACTTCCGCGCGCAGCAGAGCGTCAATGCGGTCTACCGGCTGCCGTTCCGCGACAGCCAGCGCTTTCCGGTCGCGCAAGGTTTCGGCGGCAAGGCAACGCACACCGACAAGCAGAACTACTACGCCGTCGATATCGTGATGCCGGAGGGTACGCCGGTGCTGGCGGCGCGCGATGGCGTGGTCATGACGCTCGACAACGATTTTTACGGCGCCGGCCTGGACATGGCGCAATACGGCGATCGCGCCAACAACATCCGCATCGT
>Ga0193727_1000933_pt1 | contig 11910 bp, 6 predicted proteins | sample H2c2metaG_FD_143051 | JGI IMG/M metagenome (GOLD analysis project Ga0193727, IMG submission 143051) | Soil microbial communities from a riparian zone of the East river system, Colorado, United States - H2c2 | ecosystem: Environmental > Terrestrial > Soil > Riparian zone | place: USA: East River...
GCCCGGCTGGCATAGATCGAGGAAGTTGCAGACCCGGCAATGACCGGCAGGCCGCGTCTGAAACCTCTCGGGCTCGGTTGACGAAACAAGCTCAGCCGTCGCTTCATCAATCGCGCGGGCGGCAGCTTCGCGTTCGAGCAACGCCTCGGGCAAGCTGACTTCGATGTCCGGGTCGAGGAAATGCAGAGTCACTTTCACGCGCTCAATCTCCGGTATCAGCTCGCGCACCGCCAACGCATAAGCCTGCATTTGCAACCGGTAGTCGCGCGCAGCAGCCTCGACCTCAGCGTCAAGCGAAGAGGCTTGCTGCCTCACTGCGCCCGCGAAGTCGAGGGTCAGTTGCTCGCGCGCGTCCTCGACTGATGCTTCCTTCCGAGCATGAAATCGATTCGTCTTGAAATCGATGATCTCGGCGCTCAAGCCCGCGAGCGACGGATAGACCAGCAGCTTGTCGATCGTTCCCGTCACCAGTCCGAGCGGCCGTCGCAATCTGAAGCGCAGCTCGCTGGTAACCCCGGGGGGAAAGTGATCCGTGATGCGTGATTCGTGATTGGCCGCGCGAGCCGCTTCGATTCGCTGGCGCACTTTGCTCGACACATAGTTCCGGGCCAGCGGCAGCAGGTCGCGAACGGCCCTCTCGGGATCGATCTCGACGAGCCGTTCGCTGAGCTGCGCCTCTCGCTGCTTCAACACTTCTTCGAAGCTGCTCTTCAACCTTGTGTGAAGATCGTCACCCTCCGCGTACATTTCGCAGAAGCGATGAATGACCGCACCCTTCAGAGTCGCGGTGAGATTAGCAGGCGGTTCGGGCGCGTCCGCATCATTCCACACCGCGACTTGATCTTCGGACGGTGTGTGCAGCACTCGATCGAAGTAGTACTGCCGCGGGCAGCGCCGGTAGTTCAGAAGCTGAGTCACGCTGAAGCGGTGAATCCCGCTCGCGCGCTGGGGCTCGATTCGTTCAAGCAGCGGAAAGCGTTCATCCTCGGGCGGCGAAAGCTCTGCTTCAGCTTCGAAAGTCCGACAAGCTGCCGGCTTGTCGCATTCTCCGCCAAAGGTCGAATCCGAAGACGACGGCAAGCTGGCAGCTTGCCGGACAGCAGTATCCCCTGCCGGCGAGCTTGATTGAGCCGAATCGTACACCAGATTCACCGTCATTCGAATCTCAACCTGCTCGGTGGGTTTGAGTACACAGCTTTCTGTCTGTGCGCTGAGACCGAGCGCCTTTGAGACCCAGCCGAGCCACGAAGTTTTCAAACTCGACAGGTCTCTCGCGGCGCCCGCGAGGATGAGTCGGTCTTGCGCGCGAGTCGCCGCTACATACAGCAAGCGCATACTTTCAAATTCTTCACGCCGCTTCGCGCGCTCGGCGAAAGCAGAAAACGCGCATCCTGCGACCAGCCTGCCTCGGCCGTCGGGAACCTTCAGCGTCAGCCCGCGATGCCTGTCCAGCGCCCACCATTCGCGCCGGTTGTCCGGCTGCCGATGGAGGTCCGGGATGATCACAACCGGAAACTCGAGCCCCTTCGATTGATGAATCGACATCAGCCGGACCGCGTCCGCCGAGTCGTCGGTCTGCCCTTCGCTTTCGCGCCCGCCGGCCTCCTCGAACTCTTGCACAAATCGCACGAAGTCCCGGATCAAGTAAGCGCCCGAGCGCTCGAACCGTTCCGCCAGCGTGAACAGTTTTTCGATGTTGGCCAGCCGCTGCGCGCCGTCGAATGTAGCCGCGGCAACGTTCCGGTACTCCGAAGCGTCAATCGCGAACCGCAGAAGCTCCGATAGCCGAGACCGCTTCGCGCCCGCGATCAACTCGTCCAATAGCTCCCTGGCGCGCTCGAGCGCCTGGCGGTCTGAGGAGTCTATGAAATCAATCAACTCGTGATGACCAAGCGCGTGAAGCAGAGGCCGAACCCCGCTGCGTCGCTGCAATCGGTCGCGCTCGACAGCCTTCGTCTTAAGCGGCCCACATCGAAGCGCCAGCAGCGCGTCGTCCGACAGCCCGCAGATCGGCGAACGCAGCACCGCCGCAAGCGCAACTTCGTCGGTCTTGTTGTCGAGGAAGCGCAGGAGCTGAATCAAATCGGTGACTTCCTCGCGCGCGTAAAAACCTTTCCCATCAACAGTCACGTAAGGAATGCCCGCGCGTCGAAACGCGGACTCGTAAAGATGCACTTCGGTCATCGCTCGAAACAGCAGCGCGATGTCGCGATATTCCAGCGTGCGGTTATGTCCGGCTTCGTCAGCGGCGGAGCGGGCGGCGCTGATCGATTCGCTCCCGACCAGCGAGATGATGCGCCTTGCCAACTGCTCGGCGTCGCGCTCGCGGGGCTTCTCCTGCGGCTGATCGCCGGCCGCTTCGTCATCGGGTCTCAGGTCGACGAGCAACTCGACGACGGGCGGCGCGTCTCCGTCTTCGCGCGCGGCGATGCTTGATTCGTGCTCGACGTAGCCAAGCTCGTTCAACTCATCGGAGTCGATGGTTGGGTTGCGCTCGAAAACGCGCTCGAACAGAAAGTTGAAGAAGCCAATCAGGGCCGGCTGGCTTCGAAAATTTCGATTGAGCTGAACGGGCAAGCCGTTCCGCGCTTCGATGCTGGCGGTCATCTCGCGAAACACGTCCACGTCCGCGCCTCGGAAACCGTAGATCGACTGCTTGCGGTCGCCGACTATGAACAGGTTCGCGTGTGGCGCAGACTTCAGTCTGCGATTCGCAGCGTGACTGTCGCCCGACTCGCGCAGACTAAAGTCTGCGCCACCGAGCGCCAGCTTCGCCAACAAGTCGCGTTGCAAGCCGTTGGTATCCTGAAACTCATCGACGAGAAAGAACCGGTAACGGTTTGAGGTTCGCCGCAAGACCTCTGGATGCTCTTCCAGCAGCTTGAGCGCGCGCACCTGCAAGTCGTCAAAATCAAGCGCAGACCTTCTCCGCTTTTCTTCGTCGAGTCTTTGCTCGACGCTCTCTACTACTTTGATCAGCTCCTTCGCGTATCGTCTTGCGTGGAGATCGAAGAAGGCTTGCGGAACGCTGCCTCTGAGGTTGTCCTCCCAGATCAGCTCATCAAGCGCTTTGACCAGGTCGCGAATTTTGCCCTGCGCGCTGGGCCGAGTCGCGCGGCGGAACTCCTGAATCTTTTCGGAGAACTCTGCAACCGATGACGATTCTGACACGGCGAAGAGGAACTGATGAAGCTCGCGCCAGCGCCGCTCAGCCTCCGCGCGCTTCTCTTCGGCTGAAGTCGAGAGTCCGCGAGTCTGGATGAACTCGCTCATCTTCGCGGTCAGCGACTCCACCTCTAATCGGTAGTCCTCAATCGTCTTGTGGCTCTTGTCCACGAGGGCTGCAAGCCGTTCGAGGGTCAAGCCCTGGTTCCGCATCGAGCGATAGATGCCAATCAGCCCGCGCGCCAGCCTCACTCGTCCGACTCCAGCGGCGAGTTCAGTGATGGCTTGCTGACTAGCGCTGATGAACCCCGTGAGCGATTCCTCGGCCACCTCTTCTTCGAGCATCGCCGATTGATGTGCATCCAGCAGCGCGAACTGCGGATCGATGCCGGCCTCGACCGGGAACTCGCGCAACAGCCGCGCGCAGAACCCGTGAATAGTAGTGATGATCGCGCCGTCAAGCGTTCGCTTATGGCGCATCCACCTTGCGCGCTCTGGGAGCGCGGGCGTCTCGCCCGCATCTGGGAGCCCGCCCGCATCGGCCGACCAAATCAGCTTGTCCAATTCCCGCCTGAGCCGCTCGCGCATCTCGTTAGCGGCGCGGTTGGTGAAGGTGATGGCGACGATTTGATCTACGCTGATGTCGTAGGTGCGAAGGATGTGCAGGTAGCGCTCGACAAGCACCGTCGTCTTGCCCGCGCCCGGACCGGCGGTCACGGCGACATGCCGTTCGAGCGAGTGCGCGGCCTGGCGCTGCTCGGGTTTAAGCTCGCGAGTCTTGTTCACAATCTCGGCGTTCATACATTGCAACAGATCTTCGTCCCTCATCGATTAAGGAGGCCTGATCAAGTCGAACCATCAAACAAGTAACAGGTTGGGAAGGGTGGCTTGCCCCCGCCGGCTTGTCTTTTACCGCTGACTCGAAGAGCGGGGGCAAGCCACCCTTCCCAACCTGTTATCGTTTCGAGGCTCTTCCAATCATTACTTCTCTTGCGTCCCCAAGCTAGCCACGCCCTTCGTTTTCACAACGGCTTGCTTCCCACGAATCCGAAACTTCTCATACCGGCAAACCGCCGAGTAGTCGCAGTGCGGGCACGTAGCTTCCGGCGCTGACGGCTCAACCTCTAATTGCCCGGCTCGCATTCCGTCGATGAACTCCCAAACGCGCGCTTGCATCTCGGCGCGGACCGCTCGCCACTCCGAGTCCGACAACGTCGAAGCGGTCCTGGTACCAACGCCCGTGTAGTCCCCGAACGCAGCCCGATACAACCCCTGGTTGCGCCGCGTGTGGCCTCCTTTCATTGTGTAATATCCGCCGCCGGCGATCTCGCTCCCGGGCAGTAACAATTGTTCGAGCGCCGCAAGATAGATATGGAGCTGCAACGCGCGTCCTTCGATCATATCGTCGAGTCCCGCGCCTTTCGAGAGCTTGTAATCGTACGCGATCGCGGTCCCGTCACGCGCGAGGTCCACTCTGTCGATCTGTCCGCGAACACGCACTGTTTCAGTCTGATCCCCGTGTTCGCGATGAAGCTCGAGCGGCTGTTCGGTCGAATGTGGATCTACAGCGCCGCCCTTCATTCCGAAAGCAAGCTCGAAGTAAGCCGGCCTTACGTCCCTGGTGCGCGTTTTTTCCTGGAGCTCCAGTTCGTAGTCGAGCACCTGTTCGAGCAGCAGTTTTCTTGATTCCCGATCGATGCCCCACACCTGAGGATTGAGCGGAGGCACCAGGCGCTCGTGCTCGTCGAAGACTGCGTCGGCCACTTCGCCAAGCTCGCGCCGCAGCTCCGCGCGGTCGAGCTCCGTGAGCCGTTCGCCGCGATGCCGCTCGAAGAAACGCCTGAGCGCTTCGTGCAGAAGGCTCCCCGCGTCCAGCGCCGTCAAGTCGAGCGCCGCCTCGCCGCGCGGCTCGAGCTTGAGCACTTTCTCGGCGAAGAACTTGAACGGGCACTTGCCGTACAAACTCAACTCGCTCGCGCTGAAATCGTGGTCCGCGCCGTACTGATCTTTGAGCCTTTGTATCAACCGCTTGCTGTCGATAATTCCGTCGAACCTTCCAAAGCGGGACCCGCCGCGTTCTCGTTCTATCGCGATGCGCCGCCTCGCGGACTCGCTCAAAAAGCCTCGCTCGCAAGCAGTCGTCATCAACCTCGCGATCACCTCGCTCGGAAAGTTGCCTCCGCGCTGGGCCCGATACCGCCGCCTTTCTTCTTGCCGCACCAGCAGCGTCGCAAACTCCGAACCGCGCGACGACTCAAACAAGGTGCGCCCATCGAAATCAACTCGCACAACTTGTCTGCGGATCTCTGCCGGCGCGACTGCCCGGCTCAGCTCTTCGACATAGTAAGACGCGACCGTCTCAGAACCGTCTTCCAACACGAGAGGCCGAGACAAGCACAGCAGCTCGGTCGCGCGGCAAACCGCTTGATAGAAGTAGTGTTCTTCTTTCAGCAGCGTGTCGGGCGAGATGTCTTCGAGCGTCAGCCCGTACTGCTTCAACCGCTCTCGTTCTTCGTGCGGGTAGATCCAATCACGCGAGGCGCGCAGCGGGAAGCCGCCCTCGACCAGGCCGGCTACGAACACCGCGCGAAACCGCAGGCCGCGAATATCGGTAGCTTCGAGAACCTTCAAACCATCCGGATCGCCGCCATTCGTCACCAGCGATTGCGCTCGCAAGCATCGCATAGTCTCTTCCAGGAGACTCGCGAGCTTGATAGTCGAAGGGGTAGCTTGCGCCACGGTGCGTTCGGAAAACTCGATGCTCTTCGTCGCCGCCGCAAGCGCCCGGCGCAGGCCTTCGAGCCCCCGCAGGTCGAGCGTCAACGCAGGAAGCGCGGCGTCGGCAACGGTCGCGTGCTGAGACCCTCGCACTTCGCCGGCAAACTGAAGCTGCTCCAGCAATCTCATCATCGCGTCGCGCAGCTCGCGCGGCCGAGCCTCGCGCGGCGCGCCCTCAATCAGATGCGCGAGCCGCTCGACCACCAGCGCCGACCACGCGATCAAGGCCGGATGAAGCTCGCTGGCAGGTTTCGCTCTGCGTTCCGATCCGGGAAGGGGAACATCGACGGGCTCGGCGCGTTCAGCTCTGCGCCTCGAGACGGCAGTTTGTTGTTCGGGCGCGGCAACGCCTTCCTCGTCCAGGTCTGATTCGTCGTCGGGTTCGGCTGCGATCAGGTTTTCTGTTTCCGGCTCGGCCAGCCGAGAGGTCAACTGCCGCGCGCGTCGAAGCCATCGATCGACGCGCAGCTCCGCGCCTACGTACGCGATTGCGTTCTCAAGCTCGTCCGGGTCCCACTCACCGACGTTCAGATCATCAGGCCCTTTGCGATAGCCGGTGACTTCGAGTAGATGCTCGTCTTCTCCCTTGAAACGCGCGCGCAACGCGTTCAGCTCGCCTTCAGACAAACTGAAGTAGCCGGACTTCACAAGGTCGGCCAGATCGCTGACCTTGACTGCGCCGCCGCCCTCGCGTGCCCGCTCGATCAACAGCTCGAACAGCTTCACCGCCGCGCGAACTGCGGGAACATCGCTCAACTGCGCGCGGCGCTCGAGCGAACAAGGCATGGCTTCCTCTTCGAAGACGCGCGCGATCACGTCGGCGTACGATGCAAGCTCGCGTACGACCAGCGCAATATCAGCGAGCGCGTAACCGTCTACCAGAACAAGCCGCTTGATGCGCTTGGCTATCGCGCGGATTTCAGTTTGCCGGTTGCTGCACTCGAGCAGTGTAATGCGTGAGGCGCTTTCTGACGCAACTTGTATGGGAGGCCCTCCGTGGCCTCCCATCATTTCTTCTCCGAGCGACTCATCCCACAACGGATTGAACAATCGCTTGCGAAGCGGCGCCAATTCGCCGGCAACCGGCAGAGCTTCAGTTTCGATATGCATCTCGAAGCTTGCGATTGCGTCGAGTTGATCTATCGTGGCGTCAAACGGACGAAAGATCTCCGCGTTGCTCGCATCCCGGTTCGAGTTCACGATTACTTCCGGGATTGAAGGAATCAAGAAGCGCAGCATCTCGCCCTGCGCGGGAGTGAAGTCGAAAAAACCATCCAGCACGAGCAGTTTTACTCGTGCCAACCACGGCACGCTAACCGGGCTTCCGTCGATCTCGCCTCTCAGCACTTCGAGCGCGCGCAACTGGTCGGCGTCGTCTTCGGTCAAATGAAAGCGATCGAGCGCGGCTTGATACGCCGAATAGATCAGACCTATCTCGCGGTCGAAATCGATCTGACGCGGGACTGTGTGAGCGGCCCGGTCTTCCTCTCGCCCCGGTTCATCGAAGTCGCGCGCGCGCGCCTCGACTATCGACACAAACTCGGCGGGGCTTTTGGCGGCGCGTTGAATCTCGCCGACGAGCGTTGCGATCGAGTTCACGCAGCCTTCTCGATGAGCGATCGGCGCAAGCGCTTTCAACTTTCCTTCCGCGAGCAGGCGCGACATCACCTGGGAGATCAAGCTACGCTTCAGCGGAAACTCATCGCGATCAATCGATATGCGCGGAGCGACCGGCAGACTCGAATCGTCGACAACCGCAGTCGAAAGCAGATGCCGGACGAACCCGCGAAACAAGAAGACTGGCAACGTGCCCCACATGCCCCGATTGCGCTCGCCGTCAAGAAGGCCCGCGGTGACCACTTCGAGGAGGGGACGAGACGCAGTAAGGTAGAGGAAACCATCGGAGCGCCCAGCCGCGAGCATGTCTGCGCAACGCTCGATCAGCCGCCGCCGGTTGTTGCTGAGGATGGGAGCCAGCCATATTTGTTTGGACAACATGACCCCGAATCGAGTGTTGGAATGGAAGAATTGCAAATTGAAAATTGAAAATTGAAAATTGCAAAACCGAAGACTCGCGCGATGCCCTTACGCCATTAAGCCGGGGGTTCTTTTCCAATTTTCAATTTTCAATTTTCAATTCCTTCAGCTCCAGTTCTTCCTCCTCGTCCTCAAGCAATCCCGGAATCAGCCCCGTTTCGCCGAGGTCAAGGAGCCTGGTCGAACGATCAACGATCTCGAGACGCTCTATATCTTCACCGGTAGTCGCGCCCAGTTCCTTGAAACGCCGAGCCGACACCAGCACCCGGCCTTCAAACGAGCCGACCGCCTTGTTGTACGAGTCGACCGCTCTGTCCAAACCTTTGCGGACTTCTGAAAAGTGCTCGGCAAGTGTGCGCAATCGATCGTAAAGCTGACGCCCGAGCTTGCTGATCTGCTGAGCGTTCTCCGTCACCCGCTCTTGCTGCCAGCCGTACGCAACCGCTTTCAGCAGCGCGATCAGTGTCGTCGGCGTAGCCAGAATCACTCGCTGATCGACGCCGAATTCGATCAGCGACGGATCCTGCTCGAGCGCCGCACTGAAAAATGTTTCGCCCGGCAGAAACAGGACGACGAACTCCGGCGTGCAATCGAGCTGGTCCCAGTAGCTCTTCGCGCCAAGCTTCGTTAGATGGGTGCGCACCTGCCTCGCGTGATCCTTCAGCCGCGCGGTCCTCGTCGTTTCGTCCGAAGTCTCCAGGGACAGGTAATAAGCTTCGATCGGCGCCTTTGAATCCACGACGATCAGCCGGTCGTTGGGAAGCCTGACGATCATGTCGGGACGCAAGCGTCCGTCTTCGGTGGTGATGGTCGCTTGCTGGTTGAAATCGCAGTGTTGAAGCATACCGGCAAGCTCGACCACCCGCCGAAGCTGAATCTCACCCCAACGCCCGCGCACTATAGGACTGCGAAGCGCGTTGACCAGCTTCGAGGTCTCGGTCTGAAGCTGGACCTGTGAAGTTGCGAGATGTCTGACCTGTTCGGTGAGCGACGAGTAAGCCGACGCACGCGAGGACTCGAGCTCGCGAATCTTGGTGTCCACCTTTTCGAGCGATTCCTTTAGCGGCTGAACGAGTTCGCCGATCGCTTTATGGCGAGTGTCGAGGTCGCCCTTAGCAGTTTCCTGAAAATGCCCGAGCGTCTCCCGGGCGAGACTAAGAAAGTTCTGACTGTTTTTGTTGAGCGCTTCGGCTGACAGCGCTTTGAAGGCGTCGGAGAGATTGGTCTGCGCGTCTTCGAGCAGCCCGAGTTTTTCAATCGAAGCCTTGCGCTCGGCGTTGAGCTGAGTTTCAAGCGAGCTAATCTGCGCAAGCAGGCTCGCATTCTCGTTTTGAAACTCCGCCAGCCTGGCGTTCAAGCCGCTCAGGTCGGCTTCGAGCTTTCGAGTCTGCTGATCTTTGCCCTGCAGCCGTTCGACGAGCGTCGCGCGTTCGGCTTCGAATTCGCTTCTGGCCCGGTCGTACTCATGTTTGATACGCGGCCGAAGGACGAGCCACACGACTACGCCGCCTAGCACAAGGCCAAGCGCTAACATCAGGAACGGAAAAACTGTTTGAGACAATCCACCTCTCCCTTATCCCACCTTCGAGATCTCTGTCAGCCTCTCTAACACAATACTGATCCTGCTTTGACTAGCCGCGTCGCCCAATAGATAGCCAGGCAGAGCATCCGTGAACTCATCTGTCCTCAGCATCTGTCCGATAGCCTCAGCGACATAGGACCGCACGTCATTAGGTGCGGCTTGCAGCTCTTTCACAAGTTCTGATCTGCCATCCACGACCGTTACGAGGTCTTCAAGATCACTCGATCGATAGTCGCCCTTGCCTCGTCCTCTGAAAGCCTCAATTTTAGTCGCGCAAAAATAGGGCGGGGTGACGACTCTGATGTGAAGGTCCGTCTCCAATTCATAGTCCTGCGCGGACCGGTGGGCAGACTCGTACCAGCGATTCGAAAACCCGAGAATGGCCTCATTCAACGGCATCACGTCTAGCTTGGTCTCGCCATTCAGCCAGCGACACGTAGGTGCACCTTCGCTTGCGTCTTCGGTAAAGCCGAGCTTGCGAAGCCGTTCGGAAAAGGCGGTGTAATCCGCGTAAGATGTGATTTCAGTAATGGCATCGACATCGACCGTGGGACGGACATCACCTGCACCTTCATCACTGATCAGCAAACCTGTCGTGCAGCCTCCGACAAAGACCAATTCCCCCAGAACGGGCCTCAGTAGTTTTGCGGCCTCCTTGAGGAGTCGAATGTTGGGATCAGCCATTGGCCTTCCTGCGCAGAATCTTTATAAGTTCCTGTTCTGCCAGTTCCAGTTGTCGCGCGCGCGCTCGGCCGTCTCGGATCGCATCTATGAGCGCGAGTTGCTCGTACAATAGGGGATCTTGGAGCGCCGCAATAGGCAGGAGTTTATAAAGGGGAGCAAAAGCGGTCCCTCGCTTTTCTCCTTTGCCATAGGGCCAGACCGGAATCGGTCCATTGCCAGGATCGATCAGGCGATTGAGCGGCGCGGCCGCATATGACGTCGGCACGCCGCGGGTTGGTTCTCCGTGCTCGGCGGGAAAAACGTATTTGATTCCGTGAATGAGGAATTCCTCTAGCGCGCTTACGATGGGTCGGTTGGACAATTCCGGGCCGTGCAAGAGATGCGCTGCTTGAGCGCGCCTCATCGCGCCGTGGACTTCAGACGAACTTAGGCAGAGCTCACGAGCAATCTGCGCGAACGGCGGTCTGCGCGAATCGTAACCAAGGAGCTTAAGCGCAACAACCACATCTTGAGGCTTTAGCATCACGGGTCAATTATATATTCGCTATTCGCGAATAGCGAATGGCCTCCATTATCATCCTTAGCTGCAAACACTTATCTAAATTCACGTCGAGCGCGGATATGCGCGCGATGCCATTTGTTGTTTCTTGAAACGCCAACCGTCTCGCTAGTAAGGTGGAGAAAGTTCCGACCGTTTTTGTTTGAGCTTTGGCTGACCAGCGCTTTAGGGCGTAAAGAGATGGCGTTTAGGAACTCTTCGCGAGCGGCTGCGAGGAATTCGATCTTCATCAGCGCTTCCTGTTCTGGATGGAGTTGAATACCTCTTCGGCAGGAATGGCTTTGATCTCGCCCCGCTCGTAGGCGTCCAATCGATCTTCGGCTTCTCGATCCCAGAGGAGATCTACATTGGATAACTCCGGCTCCAGGCTTGTGAGGAGACGGTCGGCCACCGCCGCGCGCTCGTCAGCGGGAAGATTAAGCGCCTGTTCAATGAGTCTTTCAGCCATCTCTGACATCCTATCCCTCCGCCTTATTTGTGTTTCTCTGGATCTCGTCCAACACTTCGAAGGCCGGCCTTCCGAGCGCCTTCCCTTCGTCGATCTCCTTAACGCGCTTAAAAAGTTCTTCCCATTCAGCTTCGGCATCTGCGTCGATCGTGTCGACGAGCGACCTTATCAGCAGATAGCAAGATCGGCACGCTCACGCTTGGAAAGCTGAAGCAAGGTGGCCTCGAGGTCGTCGCCTGGTTTCGTCATTCAGCGTAACCTTATCCATTTCACTGAGTCGGGTCAACTTTACAACCTTAGAAGGAAGCCACGTGAAGGCAGGCCGCTCGCCCGAGAGATTGCCTTTGCGTACAACGCGACTTGATTCCGATACTCGTCAATCCGGCCTTCGATCTCGAAGTCCGTCTTAAAGTCAACAACCGTCCACGAACCTGACTCATCAATGAACGCCAGATCGACCACGCCCTCAACCAGCAAGCCATCTTCAAGCTCGATCGCGACCGGAGTCTCGCGCCGCAAGCTCCCACCCGAAGCTCGTCTCAACAGCGGATGGGCAAGCGCTCGCGCGACTGTTTCTGTCGCTGCTGCGACTTCTTCAACAGTTGCGCCGAGTGTTCTTCCTTGAAGCTCGGCGGCTGCTTCGACGCCCGAGCGATC
>Ga0193727_1000934_pt1 | contig 11903 bp, 9 predicted proteins | sample H2c2metaG_FD_143051 | JGI IMG/M metagenome (GOLD analysis project Ga0193727, IMG submission 143051) | Soil microbial communities from a riparian zone of the East river system, Colorado, United States - H2c2 | ecosystem: Environmental > Terrestrial > Soil > Riparian zone | place: USA: East River...
GGCCAGCAAGGAGATCGGCACGACCGGACGCGGGATCGGCCCGACGTACGAGGACAAATTCGGCCGTCGCGGAATCCGCGTGCTCGACCTGCGGAATCCGGAGCGCCTGAGAAAGCTCGTCGAGCGGGGAGTCGCGCACGCGAACATCCAGCTCTCGATGGCCGGAGCGAAGCGCGCGGACGTCGATTACACGCTGGGTGTTCTGGATCGGTTTACCAAGCGGCTGCTCCCGCTTGCCGAGGACGTCGGGCTCATGATTCATCGTGCGATAGTCGGCGGCGCCGCGGTGCTGCTCGAGGGCGCACAAGGCTCGCTGCTCGACATCGATCACGGCACTTATCCCTACGTCACTTCCAGCAGCACGACATCCGGCGGCGCCGCAACCGGTGTTGGAATCGCTCCCGGCGAGCTGGATTCGGTGATCGGAGTCGTCAAGGCGTACACCACGCGCGTCGGAAACGGGCCTTTGCCGACGGAATTCGACGAGCCGCTGGAGTCGGAGATTCGCCGGCTGGGCAACGAATTCGGAGCGACCACTGGCCGTCCGCGCCGCTGCGGCTGGTTCGACGGCGTCGTCGTCCGCTACGCCGCTCGCGTGAACGGACTCACCGATCTCGCCGTCACCAAGCTGGACGTGCTCGACACCCTGGACCGGATCGGACTCTGCACCGGCTACGAGGCTGATGGCGAAGTCTACGAGGAGTTTCCCGGCGACCTCGACGTGCTGGATCGTGCGGTGCCGAGGTACGAATGGTTCGATGGGTGGAAAGCGTCGACAGCAGACGCTCGGAGCCTCACGGATCTGCCGGCTCAGGCTCGTCGCTACCTCGACCGGATCGAGTCGCTCGTCGAGACGCAGATCACCTACGTGAGCGTGGGCACTCGCCGCGACCAGATCATAGGCGTAGAGGGCGCGCTGCCGGCGGGCCCGGTCGTCGTCGCCTGACGGGCAGGTCAACCGATGCCAAATGACGCTGACGTAGTGATCGTCGGCGGGGGACCGTGCGGTCTCGCCGCGGCAGTTTCGGCGCAGCGCGTGGGGCTGCGTCCGCTGGTTATCGAAAGCGGTGTCGCGGTGAGCAGCATCGCGGCCTACCCCACCTACGCCAGATTCTTCTCGACGGCTGAGAAGCTCTCGATCGGGGGACTGCCATTCGTTATTGCGACCGAGAAGCCGACGCGGCGGGACGCGCTCGCGTACTACCGGGCCGTGGTCTCATACTTCGCGATTCCGCTGCGACAGCGCGAGCGTGTGACCGCGATCCAGGGCTGGTCCGGCGAATTCACCGTGGTCTCGCGCACGGCTGGAGGCGAAGAAAGCAGAACGAGAGCGGGGGCAGTCGTCGTCGCGACGGGATACTTCGGTTCCCCCAACCGCATTGGTGTGCCCGGCGAGGATCTGCCGCATGTGACGCACGTGTACCGCGAAGGGCATGAGGCTTTTCTGCAGGACGCCGTCGTCGTCGGGGGCGGTAACTCGGCGGCCGAAGCGGCGCTCGATCTGTGGCGGTCCGGCGCGCGAGTGACGCTCGTCCATTTCGGCCCGACGTTCGACAAGAAGATCAAGCCGTGGGTGCTGCCGGATTTCACCAACCGCGTGAAGGAAGGTCTGATCGCGGTCAGGTGGGACAGCCGCGTCAAGACGATCCTGCCGCAGGACGTCGTGCTTACCACCGGGAAGCACGAGGAACGTCTGAAGGCCGATCGCGTTTACATCATGACCGGATTTGCGCCGAGCGTCGATCTGTTGAGGGAGACGGGCGTGGCGATAGATCCGAAGACGGGCATACCGGCGCATGATCCGCACACGCTGGAGACACCGACGCCGGGATTATTCGTCGCGGGAGTCGTGGTTGCGGGCTACGATGCGAACAAGGTCTTCATCGAGAACGGCCGGTTTCATGGCGACCGAATCGTTGCGCGGTTGATGGGTCAGCGCGCGCCGGCGGAGCCGAAGCTGAGTGCGGAACTGGATACATAGCGCCCGGGCCGACTAGCTTTCGCGGATGCCCAACCACCCCGATGTAATGGAGAAGCTCGTGTCGCTCGCAAAGCGGCGCGGCTACATCTTCCAATCCTCAGAGATCTACGGCGGCACCGGATCCGTGTGGGACTACGGCCCGCTCGGCGTCGAGCTCAAGAGGAATCTGAAGGATCGCTGGTGGCACTCGATGGTGCGCGCACGGAACGACATCGAGGGACTCGACGCCGCGATCCTGATGAATCCGCGCGTCTGGGAGGCGAGCGGGCACGTCAGCGGATTTGTGGATCCGCTCGTTGACTGCAAGAACTGCAAGAAGCGCTTTCGCGCCGACGATCCTCGCATCAAGGGCACGCCCGGAACGCCCGACGTGCAGTGCCCGGCGTGTGGAATGAAGGGCACGCTCGGCGAGGCGCGGCAGTTCAATCTCATGTTCAAGACGTTCATGGGACCTGTCGAAGATTCGGCGTCGGTCGTGTATCTCCGCCCCGAGACGGCGCAGGGCATCTACGTCAACTTCCTGAACGTGCAGCAGTCGACGCGGCAGAAGGTGCCGTTCGGAATCGCCCAGATCGGGAAGGCGTTTCGCAACGAGATCACGCCCGGGAATTTTATTTTCCGCACGCGCGAGTTCGAGCAGATGGAGATGCAGTTCTTCGTCGAGCCCGGCACCGACATGAAGTGGTTCGAGTACTGGAAGGAGCAGCGGATGGAGTGGCACCGCGGGCTCGGGCTGGCTGAAGACAGGCTCCAGTTCCACGAACACACGAAGGACGAGCTGGCGCACTACGCGCGCGCGGCGTTCGACGTGCAATTCGATTTTGGGGGCACGCTCGGATTTCAGGAAGTCGAAGGCGTGCACAACCGTGGCGACTTCGATCTCAAGCAGCACCAGGAGTTCTCTGGCAAGAAGCTCGAGTACTTCGACCAGCCGAACAACAAGCGGTTCCTCCCGTACGTCGTCGAGACATCGGTAGGCGCCGACAGAGTCGCGCTCGCCGTCCTGGTGAACGCGTACAGAGAAGAGTCCGTCGAAGGCGAAACTGAAGGCAGGACCGTGCTGGCACTGCACCCTTCGATCGCGCCAGTCAAGGCGGGCGTGTTCCCGCTCGTGAAAAAAGATGGAATGCCCGAGATGGCGCACCGCATTGCCGATGAACTGAGGGCATCGTTTCCCGTGTTTTATGACGACAGCGGCGCGATCGGCCGCCGCTATCGCCGGCAGGACGAGGTTGGTACTCCGTTCGGCATCACCGTCGACGGCGAGTCGCTCACGAACGCGACGGTGACCGTGCGCGATCGCGACACGCTCAAGCAGGAGCGAGTCGAGGCCGGCCAGCTCAAGGACTATCTCACCCGCATGCTTGCTACGTGAGCGTCCTGGACCTTCAGCGCCTGAGAGCTGAGGGTCAGGCGTTCATGGAATTGATCTCGCGCGAGACTTATCTCGCGTACGCCGGCCTCAAAAAAACGGCGGAGCTGCAGCCGATCTACGAGCAGTACAAAGACATACTCGGCGAAGAGGCCCTCGAGCTCACCCTCGACGCGTTCCATTCGGCGACAGAGAACACCGACGACAGGAGATCCGCGCAAGCGCTACTCGATTTCGAGATCGAGTCGCAGGCGGCGAAACCATTGGCCGCGCTCGACGAGCGCGAGATCGAGTGGGAGAATTCCGCATTTATTCGCTCGCCCGATGGCCGTGTTATCTCGTACCAGGCAGCGCCGATCGAAATCGCAAACACCAGCGACCGTACGCTGCGGCTGGCGCTGGACCAGGCGAGAACGAAGCTCGTGAAGGAGGAACACGCGCCGATCCGGCTCGAACGCCTTCAGCGGGAGAAGGACTACATCGAATCTCTCGGGGTCGCCGGGGACTACAACGCATCGTTCGAGGCCGTTTCCGGGATCTCCCTCGGTGCTCTGGGTGCGAGCTGCGAGCGATTTCTGCGGGATACGGATTCGATGTGGAGCGACACGCTCCCGCGCGTGCTGAAAAAACATCTCGGCATCAAGCCGTCTCAGGCGAAGCGCTCCGACGCGCTGGCCTTGTTCAGAGCCTCCGAGTACGATGACGCCTTTCCCGGCAACGAGATGGAGACGGTAATGCGGCGGCAGGTGCTGGAGATGGGAATCGATCCGACCGCCGATGGCCGCATCATCTTCGACGTCGGTGAGCGTGAAGGGAAGCGATCGCGCGCGTTCTGTTCTCCAGTTCGGGTTCCGGAAGAGGTGTACCTGGTACTGCGTCCGCACGGTGGGCAGAGTGACTACAACACGTTCCTGCACGAGCTTGGGCACGCGCTGCATTACGGGTATGCGAGTCCGGACTATCCGTTCGAGTTCAGGTGGCTCGGTGACAACTCGGTCACCGAGGCGTACGCGATGCTTTTCGACCACCGCATGCAGGACAGGGGCTGGCTTTTGCGCTACACCGGGCTCGGCACCAACCGGGTCGGAAAGTTTCTGCGCACCGCGGGATTCGAGGAGCTGCATTTTCTGCGGCGCTACTGCGCCAAGTTTCTCTACGAGCGCACGCTCTACAGCGGGGAAGTGCGGTGGTCGGACCTGCCCGACCTCTATGTTCAGCTACTCAGCAAGGCGACTGGGTTCGAGTACGACGCAGCCGACGCGTTCGTAGACGTGGACCCGAGATACTACTCGGCGCGGTACCTCCGCGCATGGCAGCTCCAGTCGATTCTCAATGAGGAGCTGACATCCCGCTTCGACATGGACTGGTTCCGGAATCCGAGCGCGGGGCCATGGATCACGAACGAGCTGTTTGCGCAGGGACAGCGCGAGACCGCGGACGAAATCGCGACGAGGGCGGGCGCCGGCACGCTGTCGTTTCAGCCGCTGATCAGAAAAATCGAGTCGCTGCTGGCCTGACATACAGCTTTCATCTGCATCGCGCGATAGCCTTGAGCGGCGCGTTTCCTTTGTCCCTCGGCTTGGGTCGAGGCGGGGTATCCTCTCCGCGGCTACGCTCGCTTGGTCGGAGCCCCTAACTGCGCTCCCTCGCTCCGCTCGGTCGCGGGTCTCCTCCTCGCGCTCGCTTTGGAAAGCCGCTACGAGGACACCCCACCTCTCCTTGTCTGGGTCTGTAGGAGCCGCACGGGCTCAAGGCATTCGCGCGATTCTGATGAGCGCGAGGTCTGCCCACGCGCTTACCACATCTCGCCGCCGCTGCCTCGTGCGTGCGGGCCCTTTGGACCACGGGCAAACTGCAGTCGCGCGGGGCGCGACGCGCCCCGCAAGCGAGCGCGGGGCGACGACGGCGATAGCGCGGCCCGCCCGGAAGCGAGCGCCGCGTGGAGGAGCGTAGCGCCGGAGAGGAACCCCCTCCCGACTGACCAGCGCGACGATCTAGAAGCGGCCGCGCTGGCAACTAACTAACTATCGACCCGTTAGCTCGTCCGCGATGCGCGAGCCGTCGTACATTTTGCGTAGCGCCTCCACAATCCCGCGCGAGTGAACGCTGACGGTCCGGCCTACCTCCGTCGAGAAGATGAACCGGTTCGAGACCCCCTCGATGTTCGAGTCGAACACGAGACCCACGACCTCGGCGTTTTTGTTGATCACGGGACTCCCCGAATTCCCGCCGATGATGTCGTTGGTCGAGACGAAGTTGTACGGGGTGCTCAAATCGAGATTGTTTTTCCGCTGCACCCAGCGCTGGGGAAGCTTGAACGGATCCTTGTCGTCGAACGCCGCGGACCGCTCGTAAAGACCGTAGAAAGTGGTCTTGTAGGGAGCGATCGTTCCATTGCTCGGGAATGACTTGACCACACCATCGCTGATGCGAAGGGTGAAGGTTGCGTCGGGCGGAAGCGCGGTCCCATAGGCGGCGAACATCGCCTGGCCGATCTTCTCGCTGTTCGTGGCGATGATCGCATTGAGCGCGTTGGCTCTCGCCGTGACCGCGCGGTTGAGCGGATCGACGGCGCGGACCCACACGATCAACGGATCGGTCGAGGCATTCACGGCCGCCTCTCCGCCATTGAGCAGCGATTGACGGAACGCGGGATCCCCAACTTTGGTGTTCTTCACCAGGTCTGCCGCGACCGCATCTGGAGTGCGCCCGCCAAGCGCGACCTGGAGGAATGGATCCTTGGCCGGAAGGTCGCTCTGCGCGGCGCGCAGCTGCGCCGCGATCGCGAGACGCTCGAACGCAGTGTCAACGGGGATCGGGCTCGAGAGCTGCGTTTTCATGTTGTTGAGTGCGGGCCCACGGTACTGTGGAAGCCGCGCCGAGTCGGGCTTCCCGCTCTCGGTCGCTACGCGCACGAGTCCCGCGCCCAGCTGGAGCAGCGTCGATGCGCCGCCGAATCCCCTATACCGCAGCTGCGGACTGAACGTCGCCAGCTCGCGCTGGGCGGCGGCGATCGCGTCCCAGGTCCCGCCGTACTGCGCCTGAAGCTTCGGGTCCGCCGCGATGCGCGCACGGAACTCCTGCTCGAAGGCGCGCTTCTTCGCCATGCTCAGCGTGTCGATCAATCCGGCACGATACCCGGTGACCGCCTTCTGCGAATTCGCCACGCCGAAGACGTCGTTCTGATAGCGACGCGCCGCGGACGTATCCCTGCGCGCCAGCTCGGCGTAGATGGCGAGCGCCCGCTTGTAGGAGGCGAGTGTTGCCGGATAGCCGACGTCGCGGAGGAACTCCATCTGCGCAATCGTGTTGAGACGTCCCGTCGAACCCGGGTTGCCGACGACGAACACCAGGTCATTCTCGACCGAGCCCGCGGCGCTCCATTTGAGATAGTCCGGCGGGCTGTACGGCTGCCCGTTCTCGTAGACGCGAAGCAGCGTCAGATCGAGATCGTACCGGGGATATGTGAAGTTGTCGGGATCGCCGCCGAAGAACGCGATGTCTCCCTCTGGCGCCATCACGAGCCTGATGTCGCTGAAGCGCCGATAGCGATAAAGGGAATAGATGCCGCCCTGATACAGCGTCACGACCTGGCAGGTGAGCTGCGTCTGCTGATTGCATTCTGTTTGTATCTGGCCGATAACGGCGGCGCGCTGCGCTGCCTGTTCGGCCGGAGTCTTTCCCGTGATGGCGCCCCGAACCCGGTCAGTGACATTCTGGATCGACTGCAGCTGGTCGACGTAAAGTCCCGCGCATTTCTTCTCATCGGCCAGTGTTCCGGCCGAAAAGCCTGTCTCGATGTAGTTCGAATCCGCGGGTGAAGCGGAGGCGGTGCAGTCGCGTCCGCAGTGATGATTGGTCATCACCAATCCCCGCGCCGAGACGAACGACGCCGAGCAGTTGGGCAGGCGGACCGACGAGAGCCGGACGTGGTCGAGCCACTTCTGATCCGGTGCGAACCCGTAGGTCTTCCGCCAGTACTCGAGCGGCGGCGCGTCGAACGTCCACATCGTGCCGAACTCAGGTCGGTAGGTGGCCGGCGGAAGCTGGGTCGACGCTGGTCGGGCGGTGGTGACCTGACCCGAAGCCTGCGTGGATACAATGAGCGTGGAGGCGAGTGCCAGTGCACGCAGCGCGGATCGACTCGTCAGCATTTTCGTCCGTCCTGTTCGTGGAAGTTTGACGAAACCAAAGTTGCAAGATGCCGACCGCCTCCGCGAGTCAACTTGTAGCTCTCGCGGGGCGGGTCTAGATTGCACGGACTCTACAAACCCTTGACTCGGCATCGATGGCACAGCCCAATCGCACGCTCCAGGAAACAACGACCTCGCACACTCCGGCCGAAGTCCTACGTTCGGCGAAGGACTTTTTCGCCCGGCAGACCGGCGTTTACGCTGCTTTTCCGGAGCAGGAGTCAAAAGTGCACGTGACGCTGCGCGGGCAGGGTGGAGAAGAAGTGGTGATAGGCGTCGCCCCAGGGGCGGGGGCAGGGGCGACGAAGGTCACCGGCTCGACGTACCTCTTCGATCAGCAAGTTGCACGTTTCCTCGCCACCCTCGCGCCGGTGCCCATGGAGGCCGGTCAATGAGCAGTGCCTCTACGCAATTCCAGGTAGCGCCCGCCGTCGGTGGAGGGCGCCGCGAATGACTGCCCCGACTCCGTTCGTCAGCGGGTTGAGAACTCAGGGTGCGGCGTTCAAGCTCGGCTCAGGATCTGGCCCGCTGCTTCAGCTGAGGGCACAGGTCCTCGAGGCGTGGGACGCGATACGCATCGACGCTGATCCCTCGGCTTCCGTAAAGAGCCTCAAGGCGCTCGCGTTGAAAGAACTCTATCCCGATGTCCAGAAAGACGACCAGTACATGGTCAAGCTGCACGGCTGGGAGATTCTCGACGAGAATGCCCCCATCTCTTCCACGGCGGCGAAGAACGGATCGATCTTCCTCATCACCGACCGCCGCCGGCGACCGGTAGAGTAGGCGCCCCGCGAAGTGCGGGCCGCGTTCATATCCCACAGCGACTGCGGACGCCACGACACCGGCTGGGGACATCCGGAGCACGTCGGACGGCTGCGCGCGATAACCCGCGCGTTGCGCGACGACCCGGAGCTCTTCCACAAGGTCGAGCATCTCGAGGGACGCCACGCGACCATTGCGGACCTCGAGCTCGCGCATGATCCTACGTACGTTCGGTCTGTCCGTGTAGTCGCAGAGCAGGGAGGCGGGCGGCTCGACGCGGATACCGTCGCGAGCAGCGGATCGTGGGAGGCGGCGACAGCAGGCGCCGGCTGCGTCCTCATGGGCGTTGATCTTTCGATCGGGGGCGTCCACCCTCGCAGCTTTTCAGCGGTCCGTCCCCCGGGTCACCACGCCGTCCACAACCGAGCCATGGGATTCTGCCTCTTCGGCAACGTCGCCATCGCCGCCCACTACGCGCGCAAGCAGCATGGCTTGCAGCGGATCCTGATCGTCGACTGGGACGTCCACCACGGAAACGGCACCCAGGCGCTGGTGGAGCGGGAGCCGGACATCCACTTCGTCTCGATGCATCAGTGGCCCTGGTATCCCGGAACGGGCGCGGCCGACGATCGCGGTCCTCACAGGACCGTCTGGAACATCCCAAAGCCGGCGGGACTGCCGCCCTCGGAGTACGTCGAAGCACTCGAGAGGGGCATCGATGCCGCCACGGAGGGTTTCGTCCCGGAGCTGATACTTATTTCCGCTGGATTTGATTCGCTCGCCGATGATCCACTGGGCGGCTTTACGCTCGAGCTCGAGGACTTCGAGGCGATCACCCGCTCACTTGTGGCGCGCGCAGACGCCTGGTGCGGAGGTCGCATTGTCAGCGCGCTCGAGGGCGGATACGAGCCCGACAGGCTGGCTCAGGCGGCCGTACGTCACCTGGGCGCGCTCGCCACCTAATTTGCGGCGGTTCCCTCAGCTGGGCGCGCTCGCCACCCGGTTGCGACAGTCCGTCACCTGGGCGCGCTCGCTACGTAACCGCTAACTTCCAAGCTGATGAGCGCCGCACGAAAACCCCGAAAACCGCTCCAGGAAACCAGGCCTACCGCGGAGCCCCGCCCCTGGAACTGCCAATACGAGCCGAGCGGGCGGATGAAGCAGTATCTGTCCCGCGACGAGATCGCCCGCGCCGTTGCTTCAGGTGAAGGCACGCTTTGGGTCGACGTCGATACCCGTGCTGCAGACCAGGTTTCGCTGCTCAAAGACGTCTTCAAATTCCACCCGCTCGCGATCGAGGAGGCCGTCAAACCCGAAACCAGGGTGAAGGTCGAAGAGTTCGATCAATACGTGCTCCTCATCATCCGCACTGTCGCCTTCCGCGAGACAACTGACGACCCCTACGACCTCGATACCGTCAACATCAGCTTTTTCCTGGGGAAGAACTATCTCGTCACCGTGCATGGGGGCGAAACGAACCCCGTCGCCGCGACAGCCGAGCTGCTCCAGCGGAAACCCGAGCTGGTCGCTCATGGACCGGCGAGGCTGATGCACGCCATCGTCGACCAGGCTGTCGACGCCTATTTTCCGATCATCGACCAGCTCGACGAGTTCATGGACGGCCTGGAGGAGAAGATCTATGGCACGTTCGACCAGAACGCGCTCCGCGACGTCTTCGCGGTGAAACGGCTCGTACTGACGCTGAGGCGGCACCTGGCGCCCGAACGGGACGCCTTGAGCGTCCTGACAAACCGCCCGAGCACGTTGCTGACCCCGGATACCCAGATCTACTTCCGGGACATCTACGACCACGTCCTCCGCATCTACGACTCACTCGAGACGTTCAGGGACCTTCTGAGCAGCACTCTGGACAGCTATCTAACACAGGTATCCAATCGTCTAGGTATGGCGACCAAGGCACTGAGCGTCGTCGCCACAGTTACTCTTCCGTTCGTCGTAGTGAGCGGAATGTGGGGAATGAATTTCGAGCATATTCCGCTTCACAGTCATCCACACGGTTTCATGATCCTGATGTTCTCGCAGCTCGCGATCAGTCTGACAATTCTTGCGGGTCTCAAATGGCGCAAACTGCTCTAAGCTCGCTGCGTTTGTACGGCGTCGCCGCCGTTGAATCGGGGCACGCGTTGTCGCTGGCCGAGGGCACGACGCTGGTCCATTATCGCGCGCTCGCAGCGATCGTCGAGCCGTCGCCATACACCGTTTCGACTCTCGAAGACGCCGAGATGTCCAAGTATCTGGCAGTCCTCGAGGAAGCGCATTCGCACTCTTCCGTGCTGCCGGCACCGCCAGGAACCGTGTTCAAGTCGCAGGGAACTCTGACGCGCTGGCTCGAGCTGCACTACTTCACGCTCACCGAGGCGCTATCGGTGGTCGAGGGCCACGCCGCCGCGCGCGTGAACATCACCGCGAAAGACAGGCACGACGACGATGCCAGGAAAACATATTCCGGTCTTGCCGCCGAGAGTCTCAGGTTGCTGAGGGGCCAGGCCGCTGCGACGGTCACCCTCCCGACGATGGATACTGACGATGAAGACGGTGTCATCGCCCGCGCGTCGTTCCTCGTCGATTCTCAGCGCTGGCAGGCGTTCAAGGACGTCGTCTACAAGGAGTCTCAGCGCCAGGATGGCCTCGAGATGGAAGTCACCGGGCCCTGGCCGCCGTACGACTTCGTTCGCATGCAGTTCGGGGCCTGACGATGTTCTGCACTGACTGCGGGAGCTGGAATCGGGGAGAGGCAGCGCGCTGCCTCCGTTGCGGGATTGTCATGCCCGAAACCTCTGACCGCCGCCAATCACCACCGGATCCCTCGGTGACAGCGCTGCGCCAGGTGACGGGCGGGCGATACACGATCATGCACCGTGTCGGCGAAGGCGGCATGGCGAGCGTCTACTACGCGCTTCACGTCGTCCTCGATTCGCCGGTCGTGATCAAGGTACTTCATCCACATCTCGCGCGAGAGCATGAGATGCGCGAGCGCTTCAAGCGCGAAGCAGAGTCCGCGGCGCAGCTGATGCACCCGCACATCTGCAAGATCATCGACTTCGGAATGGTCGACGATCACGTCTTCCTGGTGATGCCGTACCTTGCCCGTGGAACGCTGAGCGACCGCATTGGTGGGCACCGCTCCCTCTCGCCGGAGACCACGGCCGCCGTCGCGGCGCAGGTAGCTACGGGACTCGATTACGCGCACCGCCGTGGACTGGTGCACCGCGACATCAAGCCCGACAATATCCTCTTCGATGAGGACGAGAACGCCGTCGTCACCGACTTCGGAATCGCAACCGGCCACTTCCGAAGCCGCATGACCGGAAGCGGGAACGTCATGGGGACTCCACACTACATGTCGCCCGAGCAGGCGCGCGGGAAGCTGCTGGACGGCCGCAGCGACCTGTACGGCCTCGGCGTCGTGATGTACGAGACGCTGCTTGGCTTTCCGCCCTTCGACGGAGCGGACAGCTATTCGATCAGCTACAAGCACGTCACCGAGACGGCAGTGTCCCCCGACGTCGTGGATTCCAGGATTCCAGCGCAGCTCGCCGCCATCGTGATGCGCTGCCTCGAGAAGAATCCCGCG
>Ga0193727_1000935_pt1 | contig 11894 bp, 13 predicted proteins | sample H2c2metaG_FD_143051 | JGI IMG/M metagenome (GOLD analysis project Ga0193727, IMG submission 143051) | Soil microbial communities from a riparian zone of the East river system, Colorado, United States - H2c2 | ecosystem: Environmental > Terrestrial > Soil > Riparian zone | place: USA: East River...
AGTGCTCGGTGATCTTGCCGTCCTGCACACGCATGACGTCGACTGACTCGAAATGAATCTTGCGATGCGTTGGGACAATTCCGAGGAATGGGCCATCGTGGGTGCCATAGTAGGTCTTGTATGTTGCACCCGATCGCCGTCAGTCAGCTGCCAGTGGATCTTCGCGTGAAAGTCGGGGAATGCGTCACGAATGTAGCCGTAGAGTTTACGTACGCCCGCTTTGTCGGGCGTCATGTTTTGCTGCGTTGTGTGGTCAACAAAGTCGTCCGCGAACAGTTCTTCGAACACGTCGAAGTTCCCCTTTCCCTGGACTTCTTCGGTATTTCGACGGACAACAGCCTTTGCGGCATCGGATGAAGTGATCGTGCTCATTTGAACGATTCGGCGGGAGTTAGGGTTTTATGACGCCTAGCTGTTGCATCAGCGACAGATTGTCCTCCAGGTGCCAGTTGTCGGAAATTTTCCCATCTTGCACACGATATATGTCAACTGCGCGGAAGCTAATCGCGCGACCATCGCCTTTCACATCTTTGAAGGTGCCGGTGAAATGTCCCATAAAGGTGTATCGAACAACCGCGCGATCGTTCACGACCAACAGCTCCTCAATTTCCGCTCTCAGATCAGGAATGGCAGCGCGAAAGTTTTTCGATGCCTCGAGGACGCCCTTAAGACCTTGCGGGCGTCCTGAAGGGAGCGTGCGGTCAACGAAATTCTGCGCAAGCGCCGCTTCCGCGTAGCGCGCCTCGCCCGTATTCCAGAAGGCAGCATACCTCCGGGCGGCAAGGATCACTGGTTGCGCAGCTTGTTCCTGTCCGGCCGTGACTATAATGCTCCGCGGGGTTGGCAGGGATTCCTCGGCAGAAGCGACTGCCGTCGAAGCAACGACGGCAATGAGCAACAGCGAGCTAACGAACGATTGGCTCAGGATCATATTTTTTCGACGGCTAGTTGTGCTTGAAATAACATCAGGACTCATGAGGCACGTTGGAAGCTGACAAAGCCCATTTGGCAATCTCGTCCTTTCGCATGAATACTACGCCCTTCTGCTTTTGGGCATACCTGATAAAGGCCTCGAGGAGCTTAACGCGTCCGGGAATGCCAGATATGCGGTCATGTGCGCTGATCGACATCATCCTTCGACGGGTGGCAGCCTCGGCATAGAGGATCTCGAAATCATCCTTCAGGTCCTGCAAGTAGGCGGCATTGCTTGTGGCTGGGGAATCGAAGCGCACGATGTCATTATTGCGAATAGTGTAGGGAACGACGGCAAACGGTTTGCCGTTCACGGCTACTGTGAAAGGCTCGTCCCGGCTAATATCGTCGATGTGGTAGATGAAACCCAAGTCCTGAAGGATGCCCACGGTGTTCGGCGTACCGCGAAGCCAGAACGCATTGAAACCAATCGGCCGCGTGCCTGTAACTCTTTGAATGGTGTCGATGCTTGCCCGATAACCAGCTCGTTCCTGCTCCGGGGTCATGGAATATTGCGGCTCCCAAGTCTGCCCGTGTCCGGTGGCTTCATGCCCGCGGTCGACAATTTCCTTTGCCAGGGCCGGGTGCTTCTCGACGGCTTGACCGACCATGTGAGAACTCACCTTCACGCCGACGCGATCCCACAGGTCGAGCAGGCGCGGAATGCCTTCCTTAAAACCATAGTCGTACCATTTTTGGACGGGAAGATCAGGATATTTCGGATCAAGGGGTGGAAAGGGACTGCTGGCTCCGCGTTCCGGTTGAGCGCCAGTTTCAAATTGCATGGAGATGGAGATAACAAGTCGTGCCTTGTTAGGCCAAAAGCCTTCGGTCGGTGTCGGCCTCGGTGTCTTTGCTTGAGCGCTGGTGGTCAAAATTGGGTTACTTGCGAGGCCTACAGCAGCCGCGCTACTTGTGGTGATAAATGTTCTTCGATCCATTTTTGGTTTAACTCATCAGTGGTTAAAAATTAGGAAACTACTCCGCTGCCCAACGTCAGCTTTTTTGTTTGCCTGCATTGCGAGGTTTTCTACCGGGCGTGCGATGCAGCTTCTTCGATCAGAGCTGCAACCTCTTTCGGCCTGGAGACATAGACCGAGTGACTGGCGCCTGAGACTTCGACCTTGTGGCTCTTGGCTCGTGCGGCATACCACCGTTCGAGGTCGGGATTGATGGTTCTGTCTTTTGTCGCTACCAACATCCAGCTCGGTTTGGTTCTCCATGCAGCCGTGGTGATGACCGCTTTGAAATTGTCGGCTAGGTTGAGCACTTGCGATCGCGCCATGAAAGCGGCCTGCTCAGCAGACAGGTCGGCTGCGAAGTACTCGTGAAACTGCGCGGGATCGAGGTAAGTGAAACCGTCTGCTGTCTTCTTTATCGCATTGGATTTGCTGAGGTCACTTGGGAAGCGCTTTCCGTCGTCAGCTTCATTCTCTCCCGCATCCGGCATGTGGGCTGCGATGTAGACCAAACCGGCAACAGATGGATCTGTCCCCGCTTCGGTAATTACGGCTCCCCCATAGCTGTGAGCGACGAGAATGCACGGGCCATCTTGTAGAGCAAGGACGCGCTTCACAGCGGCGACATCGTCTTTAAAGGACGTCTCCGGCTCTTGGACGATGCTGACGTTGTAACCATCCTTGACGAGAATGTCGTAAACGCCTTTCCAGCCCGAACCGTCTGCCCAGGCCCCGTGAACCAGAACAATGTTCCGAACGCGATGCTCTTCGTTCTGTGCTGAGAGCGCGCAGCAGCTCAACAGCGATAATACGATGCAGATGGACTGAGACAGTCCCCGTAGTGTTTGCATAGCCTTCAGTGAATTACTCATTTTGTTACTCCTTTTTTGCGATTGATTTGCATACCAGTTGGAAAATACTCATTCGGAGACTCAGAGCGTCAGATAGACGACTTGGACGAACTGGTCGCCGTTGATGATGCCTTTGCCCCATACGGGTTCGAGATCGGCGAAGGGCTTTTCCGCGACGGCTTCCAGGGCGGATTTTCCCGCGGACTTCAATTTCTGAACGCGATCGCGCGAAGTGATGAGCATGTCCCGGGATTTCGTGAGGTCCGCTTTGTTGCCGAGCGGGCCGTGCCCCGCAACAATCTTGGTGTCATTGTCGGCGAGCGAGAGAATTTTGTCGGCGGCGGCAATCATGCCGGTGATTTTGCCGCCCGTACCGGGGTCGATGTAGGGATACATGCCGTTGAAAAACGTGTCGCCCATCTGAATCACGTTGGCCTTTTGAAAATGAACGTAGATGTCCGAATCCGTATGTGCGGGAGCAAGGTGTTGGAGCGCGAGGGTTTCGCCATTGGCTTGCAACTTGTAACTGTCGGGGAAGGTCTGCTGCGGCAAGGCCTCCGCGGGCGAGGGGTCGAAATGCAAGTCGTGGAGCGCGCCGTCTGCGTCTCTATACAAGACCGGCAGATCATGCGGCTCGGACATGCGCTTCTTAGTGTTCTCGTGGGCAAGGACTGTGGCTCCTGCGGCGTGAAGATGCGCGTTGTTATCGGTATGGTCGAAGTGCCAGTGGGTGTCGATGACGTATTTCACCGGAGCGTTGCCAATGCCATCGAGAGCCGCTTTGAGCTTGGGCCAGGCGGGCAAAACGAAAGAGTCCACCATGAATTTGCCGTCGGGGCCGTTGAGGACTACCACTGCTCCGCCGGGGCCGTCGAACATAGTGACATTGTCAGCAAGCTTTTGCGTTTCCATGGGAACGGCGTTGAACTTGGCGCGCATACTCGCGAGCAGGTCGGCCGCCGAAGGTGATTGTTGCTCGAAGTCCGCTGTGGCGGCGCGGAGCAGCCTCGCGGAAAAGAGGTGCGCCAGGAGAGCGCTGCCTGCCAACGTCACTGAATATCGCAACATTTCGCGTCGTGAGGTTTGCTTCTGTAAGAAATTGAAGTTCATGTTCGTTAGTCCTTTCTTTCGATCAGAGTTTGTTTTCATACCCCATTAGACGCCTCGGGCTCTAATTAGTGAAATTGTTTGTTTTGTTGTCTGTGATAAGATCTGTAAATAAGGCTAGCGCGATGGAGCTTCGTCAAATTCGGTCATTTCTTTCTATCACCGAGACTCTGCACTTCGGGCGTACGGCGGAGTTGATTCATCTCAGCCAACCAGCCTTAAGCATTCAAATACGAGCTCTTGAGGAGGAGGTCGGGGTGCGACTCTTCGAGCGGAACCGACGCAAAACAACACTCACCGCGGCAGGTTTCGCCTTTCGCGACGATGCTGCTGCGGCGCTCTCGCAATTGGACCAAGCGACTCGCAAAGCGAGGCTGGCTGCCAAAGGAAAACTGGGTCTATTGCGGATCGGCTTCATCTCAACTGCGGGAAGTGAGATTGTGCCCAATATCATTCGTCAGTTTAGAGAGCTAAATCCCGAAGTAGAGTTCTCTTTGCGCGCTATCACCACGGGGGATCAGGTACAGATGCTGGAGACCGGGTCGCTCGACATTGGATTTCTTCGTCTGCCGATTGGCGGGCATTCGGCCCTTGATGTTGTCACAGTGCATCGCGAACCGTTCGTACTCGTGGTACCCGCGTCCCATAAACTGGCGAAAAGGAAAAGAGTGCGCCTAAGCGAAGTGTCGGGTCAGGACTTCGTGATGTATGAGCGTCCCCATGCCCCTGGATTCCACGATCTAATCTGTGGGATGCTTCGCGATGCCAGGAGTGTTCCCAATGTTTCCCAGACCGCAGCAGAGATGTCAACGCTGATCTCGCTAGTCGATGCGCACATGGCTATCGCCATTTTGCCCGCATCGGCAGTCAAACATAGTGTTGCTCCGGTAATCGCTTGTGACATTGTAGACCAGATACCGATGTCTGAAATTGGTATCGTTGTTAGTAAACGAGTTCGAGCGGCAGCCGTAGATAACTTCAGATCTTTCGCTCTAAAAAACTTAGGTCGGGGAAGGAACTCTTTTGTACGCTAATCGGAGTTGACTTCTGCGCTGAATACTCCGGGCAGTCTTACTGCTGGTGCGACGGCTAAGATTGCGCGTTGGTTCGCCGCCGGAAAGATCGGGTCTTTCTCCCCCGACATTACGAGCATCGCTGGTCGATGCGTTCTGAAGTAGTCGTGGATCCCAGGATACTGCGCGTGGTTGTTCCGAATGTCGTTGTTGGGCCGCGTCTAACGTAACTCAAGCAAAAACTCTGACACGCAGCCACGCTCTCCGCCACAATTACGTCCTCCCTCGAAAGAGGCACTAAGAAATCCCACGACTGCTTGGTGGTGACAGGCCGCAGGCCCGTTAGCGTTTGGAGACAAACCAAAATCACAATGAAAACCACACAACGTGAAAATAATTTCAGGAGAACCCTGCGCAAGGTCTTTCGACGACGCGCACACAGGCACGACCCAATGCTCGTGCTCAATATGTCGATCTTTAACTATACGGATGGCTGGAGCCGCACATTTTCGAAATATGAATACGCGCGCTTCTACGCCTAACAAACCGATGCCGAACCACGGGAACAGGGCGCGGGCGATGGACGCCGCCGAGGGATCGATCGTGGTCAACGCGCCAGTTACGGATATCTACCAACGCTGGCTGGCGTTTGAGGATTATCCAAAATTCATCACCGCGATCAAACGCGTGCGAAAATTGGACAACAACCATTTTGTCGCGTCGCTTGGTTTCAACGGAAAGCAATATGAGACGACACTTGAGATGATGCTGCGCGTTCCGGAGCGAAGACTGGCCTGGCGAACCCTTGCCGACCACCGCGCTCCCGATCATCTCGCCGCAGGAGTCGTTTCTCTCACATCGCTTTCTGACCGGAGCACGTGCGTGACCCTGAAGCTGACCTCCAGTTTTGGCGGCGCCGTCTCACGCCGTGTCGGCACTTACCTCCAAAACTTTAAGACGCTGATTCAAGCTGAGGCGGCTAGAGAAGACGGGCGCTGACGATTCAACAGTCTCGAGAATAGAATCAGATCTTCGCTGCTGATCGTTCGCAGAAGAACCTGCTTTTCCGCTCGATCGGATTGTCGATCGTTACTCATATCTGCGATGGCGGTAGTTTCAGAAATCGCGTTCGTATAATTAAAACACAGTAACGCCTCGTCGATTCGATTGTCGACGTGTCCAAAAGAGGCATTCACAATCCTTTCTTCGGTAGCACCGCAAAATCCCACGCACGCGCCGTGGCGACCGAGTGATGGCGTCCGTAGCTTTTGAACATGAAAACAAACAATTCAGTCGTTGTAGCACTGGTCCTTTGGTTCTTGTTCTTCGCCTCAAACGCCTTCGCGGTGCTTAGGTCTCCTTATCCGCGGAAAACTGATCCACCGGATCACATCATTATTATTGTTGATGGTGGCGTTAATCACATTGTCGGCACGGCAAATAAACCAAAGGTTCCGCGAAATTCCGGACTCAAATGATGCCGAATCTGGCGGCGTCCGTGTGCTAGAATTTGTGCTGGAACGAGGGTGTTTCTGCCCACCGTTCGTGACCGCGACGATTTTACCCGAAAAACCCTGGTTTTCCCTTCGTAAAGCGCCTTCGCTTTGAAATGAAAAGCGCCGCCTGAAATCGATGATTTCGCAATCCTAAGTCTGGCGCGTCTGCCAATTTCGCCACCCTGGCGCATCCAATTTACGAGCTGCCGATAAGAACACCAGTTACGAAAACCAGCGCGCCGCCCAATCCTACCTGTAATGCCGCCGACACTGTAGGAGTGTCCATGTACCGATGCCGAATCCAAGTAATCGTCGCAAGCTCAATTAGGACGACACCGAAGGCGACGACCATCGCCACCCGAAAAACCGGAACCAAAAAAGGCAATGTATGACCAAGCCCGCCGAGCGCGGTCATCGCACCACAGATCAATCCGCGAAGCCACGGATGTCCCCGTCCAGTTAGCGTGCCATCATCAGAGAGTGCCTCCGCAAATCCCATGCTGATTCCAGCGCCCAGTGACGCGGCCATACCGACGAGAAAGGCAGCCCAGGTGCTACGAGTTGCAACGGCCGCGGCAAACACTGGCGCCAGCGTTGAAACCGACCCATCCATCAAACCTGCCAAACCTGGTTGCACGATCTGAAGCACAAATAAACGGCGGCGGGCTCGATCTTCATCTTTTTTGACTTCTGGAGTCAGTTTTTGCTCGGTCAATTCTTGCGCTCTGCTCTCGTGCGTGCGCTCTTCTTGCGCGAGATCATCCAGCAGCTGCCGCACGTGGGCGTCTTCAGTTCGGCGCGCCGCCTTCTCATAGAATCGGCGCGTTTCTACTTCGATTGCACTGGCCTGTTTGCGTACGACGTCCAATCCAAGTGGACGTATGAGCCAGACCGGGCGACGTTGCACGAACCCCTTTACGTCCTGCCGCCGAATGAGCGGAATATGTTCTCCGAATTTCTCTTGATACAATTCAATGAGCCTTCGCCGATGACTGGATTCCTCGCTCCGCATCGCATCAAATAAAGAACCCGACGCCGGATAGTTATCCTTTAGTCCCTCTGCGAAATCGGCATAGACTCGTTCGTCCTCTTCTTCTAGAGAGATAGCCAGCGCCAAAACCTCGCGCTCAGAAAGATCATTAAAATTTTTCATAGATATTCTTCAGGGTTCTTAACGGATGACAGTTTGCTCGTATCTCGGCTTAGAAAACAATTGCTAATTGCACGGCAGCAGCAACGAAGTTGCTCAACGCGCCGAAAGGTAAGGGGTCCAAATGGCGACGCCTCTTCCGAAATTTCCGGACTGTTGTAGCTGGTGCGCCGCGTGTTCATCGGAAGTTCCTTTCACTGGCTCGATTGGCACTGCGTCATTACGAGGTTGCGCCGCAGTTTTTGGGCGATGCTGTACGGGAGCGCGATTCTCGCCCTATCGAAGGTAAATGCATCGTAGCGGCTTACGATGCGTTAAGAGGAAGGGGCGGTTTAAGCAGTAGCGGGGGCCGCTGGCGACGGCGGTGCTGCTGGCTTCTTTTTCGCCGCGGCCTCAGCGAGTTTTGCATCGACCTCTGCGGCCTCAGTCGGGCAAATGCTGTGATAATAGATGTTCGACTTGGCCAGCTCGCTCTTGCGCTGGAGCAATGCATCGAACCGTTCGCGCCGGCTTAGTTCGTAAACCTTGTCCATCTTAATGGCTTCAAACGGACAGACCTCGACGCAAATCTGACAGCTCATGCAGACAGAAATATCGATGTCGAAGACGGCCGGATAAAACTGCGGTTTGCCCATATAATCGGGCTTTTTGTCTTCGCTCTTAGTTATATAGATGCATTGCGGCGGGCATTCTTTCTCGCAGATCTTACAAGCGACGCACCGCAGTCCGGCCGCCGGATCATCGGTGTCGTAAATAAGGAAGGGAAAGTTGCGGTAGTTCTCGGGTAGCGGGCTGCGCTCCTCGGGATACTGGACCGTGATCAGACGATCCTTTTCGAAATAACTTCCGACGAAGTTCCGCGCCGTGACTGCCATCCCTTTTAATATTCCCAGGCCGATCATCGATCCACTTCTCCCATCACAATATCCACGCTGCCGAGGATTACCATCACATCCGCCACGGTGTGGCCGAGGCAAAGATCTTCCAAGACCGTCAGGTTGATAAAACTCGGGGGACGCACGCGATAACGGTACGGATTCGTACCGCCGTCACTAATTAAATAGAAACCCAGTTCGCCCTTCGGCGCTTCGATGCGTCCGTACGCTTCGCCCACGGGCGGGCGAAAGGCACGGATCTTCACCTTCGGATTCGCGACGGGACCCGCGGGGATTTGTTCGAGAGCTTGCTTCAGGATTCCTACGCTCTCGCGCATTTCGAGTGCCCGCATCATTAGCCGATCGTAGGTATCACCGTGTTCGCCGAGCGGTACCCGGAATTTGAATCGCGGGTAGAATCCATAGCCATCCACTTTCCGCACGTCATAGTTAACCCCGCACGCGCGGAGCATTGGGCCAGTGATGCCAGCGTTGATCGCCAAGTCGGCGGACAGTTTGCCGACCTCTTGCGTGCGGGCGATGACAATCTCATTCGAAAGGATGAGCGCCTCGAATTCATCCAGAAATCGTGGGAACGCATCGACAATCTTCTTTGCGCGCTCCATCCAATCCGGTCCCGCATCGATTCGGCATCCGCCGAAACGCATGTAATCACACATCATGCGCGAACCGGAAAGCGACTCGAAAAGATCGAGAATCTTCTCTCGCTCGCGGAACGCATACATGAGCGGCGTGCCCCAGGCACCCATATCGCTGAGCAGGAATCCGAGCAGCGACGCGTGATTCTGCAGTCGCGTCAGTTCGGCCAGAATAACACGGAGATATTCGGCGCGCTCCGGGACTTCGATTCCTGCTAGCTTCTCGACACTGAGCGCATAGGCCCAGTTGTTTGTCATTGAACAAAAGTAATCGAGTCGGTCGGTGTAAGGCATCGAGCCTAGATAGCTCGTATTCTCGCCGATTTTTTCGTGATTGCGATGCAAGTATCCGAAGACGGGCTTGAGCTTGCGTACGATCTCGCCCTCGAGCGCAACGTTCATGCGAAACACACCGTGGGTCGAGGGGTGCTGCGGCCCCATGGATATTTCGAGCAGCTCACCGCCGAGCCTTGATGTCATTCCGCGCGGCGGCTCAAGTGTTTGAATCGTTGCGCTCATTTTTGATTTGTAGCAACCGGCCTGCGGCCGGTTCGCACGTCGCACAGCGACGCGGCGACAGCCCCCAGTTTGCCGATGTCCATCATTGCGCCGTGATATTTTCCGCGCCATCCAACTGCGGCCGCGCGGTGTAATGCTGTTTCGCTCTCTGCAAAACGTCGTCATGCGGCGTCGGCTCGTATTCGTAATCGTCGGGCTCGCGATAATCTTTGCGCATCGGATGATCGACAAATTCGTCCCACATCAGAATGCGTCGCAGATCCGGGTGGCCGTCGAACCGAATGCCATAAAGATCAAAGATTTCCCGCTCCTGGAATTCAGCACTTCGATAAACGGGAGTGAGCGACGGTAAACGTGCACCATCTGCGCGATCGGCCGTTCGCATCCGAATCACCAGCGGGCCGTGTTTGTGTGCCATCGAGTAAAGGTGATAGACCGCTTCAAGATAGCCTGGGAAAAATTCCTCCTGGGTTTCGTCCAATTCCTTTTCCACGCCATCGATCACTTTCTTCACTTTCACGGTCTTCTTCACCGTGCGATCGAGCCAATCGACACCGGTCGCGTTTGAACAAAAATCGAGTCGCAGCGCGGGATCGTCGCATAGAAACCGCGCGACCGCGGGCGCGTGTTCATTGTCGATCAAGAGCGAGGATTGCTGTGACGGACCAGGATTGATTATGATGTCGATCTTAGCCCCCGCCACGGCCACTTCGACGCGTGCTTTGATTTGCTCTAGTGTCTCCACGACGATGTTACAAACGTTAAAAGGGTTACAAGTGTTACAACAGCAGCCCCTCAACTGCGTCGTTAAGCTCTGAATCTGCACCGTCGGATTCGCGGACGGATGAGGAACGGCTTCGGAGATAGCGCAAATAGCCGTTGATTAGAATCAAGACGCCGCGCGCTTGCTCCTTCAGTTTCGCTACTTCGTCGCTTGGGAGGTACTTCTCATCTAAACAGCTATTAAGATCGTCAACAAGTTCCTCCAGAGAGCCGCGAGAGTGAAGAAAGAATCGGATTTGATCAGGGTAATGAAAACGTCCATGTCCCTCCGCCATATTGTTCGTCAGCGACACTGAGGCGCGTCGAATCTGACTTCCCAGTTCGTATTTTTCAAAGTCCGGCAGACGGCGATTGACCGCATACATTGCCTTGCGAAACTCGCGCGCGGCCTTGTAGACCTCCAAATCTTCGAAGGTCTGGAATCCGCGCTTGCCATCGTTGTCGCGAACTTGCGGCGTCGCGGGATGCTCTGGCTTGGCGAGGCGACCCTTTGTAACCTTGTAACTCATGTAACTGTTTTAACCTCGCTTTTCCACTTTCGGCGGATGAAAAACATCGGGATTCGCGGGCGGCTGCAAATCGTGTTCGCCAAACGCCGGCACCGGAAACTCGCTTGGTTGCGCCGCATTGAGGTGCTCAGCTTTCTTATCGCCGGTAAGTTTCTGCCCGTCGATTTTCCGTTGTAGTTCCATGAAAGCGTGCAGGAGCGCCTCGGGGCGAGGCGGACAACCGGGAATATAAACATCCACCGGGATGTAGCGGTCGATACCTTTGAGCACGTTGTAACCCTGCTTGAACGGTCCCCCGGAAATTGCGCACGCGCCCATGGAAATGACATATTTCGGGTCGGGCATCTGGTTGTAGAGTCGCACGATTTGCGGCGCCATTTTCTTGGTCACCGTGCCGGCAACGATCATCAAATCGGCCTGGCGCGGTGAGGGCCGGAAGATTTCGCCACCGAATCGCGCCAGGTCGTAGCGCGATGCAGCGGTTGCAATCATCTCGATCGCGCAACAGGCCAACCCAAATTGCAGCGGCCAGATCGAGTTGCGTCGACCCCAGTTGTAAAGCTCCTCCATCGAGGTCACCCAGATCCCTTGTTTTTGCAGCTCGCTGCGCAGTCCCTCGTCGATTTTCTCGCTCATTCTTCCCCCATCACGCCCTTCCCAATACTCCCTCCGTTGCTCGTCTCACCTTGCCCAATTTAAGCACCCTTTGCTCCAAGCCCAAACGAGTCCTTCAATTAGCAGCAGCAGGAAAACCAGGATGGCGATGAACGCCCCGACCGGCAAACCGGTGAAGGCCACGGCAAATGGCACCAGAAAAATCGCTTCGACGTCGAAGATGAGAAAAATGATCGCGTACAAGTAATACTGCGACCTGAACTGGATCTGTGCGTCGCCAATTGACTCGACTCCGCACTCGTAAGTTGCATTCTTCTCCGCGCCTGGCTTTGGTGGCTGGAAAAGTCGTCGCCATAGCCAGGCAAGCGTCAGCGGTATCAACGGAA
>Ga0193727_1000936_pt1 | contig 11892 bp, 7 predicted proteins | sample H2c2metaG_FD_143051 | JGI IMG/M metagenome (GOLD analysis project Ga0193727, IMG submission 143051) | Soil microbial communities from a riparian zone of the East river system, Colorado, United States - H2c2 | ecosystem: Environmental > Terrestrial > Soil > Riparian zone | place: USA: East River...
CCGCGTTTCTTCCAGGACACGCCCCACCTTGTCGTATTGGAAGAGACTTTTTGAGCGGACCTTGCCTTCGGCATCAAGCACAGTTCGGCTGGTCGGGTGCCCGAGATTATCGAGTTCATACCGGATCTTCTCGCGCACCTTGCCGTCGCGATCAAAGACAGTGGAGAAACCTGTATGATGGACGTTATCGATCTCGTAAACAGTGCGCGAGCCATCTGCGTTAGACTGGGTTCCGGACTTTGTGGGTAGTTTTTCGGCTGCCTCAAAAATGGGCGCTGGCGCCCGTTGAGTAAAAGCGAGAAGCAACAAGAGACTGAGAAGTAGCTGCTTTGTGCGGCCTATGGTGACGGGAAGACAACGGGTCAAATCAACTCTCGGTCGGCGCAATAGACTGGAAGAAACAAAGTTCATGGCGCGCTTAGCTTCGCTACAAACATTTCCGTACCATAGTTGCACTGGTAAAACGCGCTCTTGCCGTCATCGGAAAAGCGGATGGCGAAAGACTCAGGTTCCCAAAGAATGCCTTCTGGCTTGGAGACGACTTCGCGGCTCAACGCCCGCAACGTGTCACCGTCCCATACGCCAGTGAATTTCACGATAGTGTCCCCGCGTGTGCTGCTTTGCGTCATTATGCCAGATGCACAAAGAGGCCCGAATTTCATTGTAATGGGTACAGTTTCCGAAATCATGCCCTTATACACTTGCAGGGCTTTAGCCAGTGTCACGGTTGTCTTGAATGTCTCCCTCGAATTCAACTGAGCTTTGATCTCGCGAGGCAGATAACCCTTAAACACGAACAGGAAATTAGTCTGGCCGGATGGAAAATTGTCTAGGTGAAGCGGCGTGCTGCCAAGCAGAGTATCGCCTTGAAAAACTTTCGCTCCTTGTGGAATCGTGGTGAGTTCCACTCCGGTCCTGCTGCGTTGCAAAGTGATTGTTCCCAGATCAACAAGTTCGCCTTCCCTTGCCTCAACCTCGTGCGCCACCGGCTCGTAACCATCAAGTTCGATAAACAGCGAATATTTACCTGGGTTGGCATTGAACGTTACAGGTGTCTTCTTCGCACCCAACCCGCCAAGAGCGGCGGTCGCACCAGGCGGTAATGTGTTAATCCGCACACCACCGATGCCGGGCGGAAACGCCACAGCGGGCGTGGATAGCCTCTTTAGGTTTGCAATCGCATCTTGGTTACCTTGATGGGCCGCTTTTTGATAAAGTTCTGCTGCTTTCGCCAAATTCTTGGGCGCACCCAACCCAAACTCATAAAGCGTCGCCAGTTCGGTTTGTGCCTCGGCGTTGTTCGCCGCTTTCGCTGCGAGGCCGTCCGCTAATGCTTTCTTTGCCCACTGCGCTGCCTTGACCTTATCCCTAGCCAGTCCGCCAACTCCATTATTGATCCAATAGGCTAGACGTGCTTCTGCCTCCGGCACGTTTTCCGCCGCCGCACGCTGCAAATATTCTGCTGCTTTAGGTAAATCAATTCTCGTCCCACCAAGGCCGGTTGCGAGCTTTATTGCTTCGGCATAGTCGTTTGCCGCTGACCGGCCGACTGATAGATGTAAAACTTGAAATATAAGTAAACCCGTGGCGAAGATCGCGAGCACGACGGTCATCGCGACAATCTTCCGTCCAGTACGACGCGTGACCGGTTTGCCGTGTTCGACTTCCGATTCGCGCACAATTCCTTCGGGAGTAATCTCGAATGCCCAGGAGAAAACCAGTGCCGCTGGAAATCCGATTGCGAGGATGACGACGAAGATTTGCATCAACCACGGCGGCGCATCGAACGTTGGAAACAAGATCGATGCGGCCTGGATCAGCAGCCAGGCCGCGACCGCATAGGCCACGGCAACTTTGTAAACATTGCGCCGCTTCAGCTCGGTAAAGAAGGACCGCTTCTCAGAGCAACGGTGCAGGCGCGCTGCTAATTCATGGGTGCCAGGCCGCGACGCCGGTTCGAATGCGAGCATCGATTCGAGTAGCGACCTCAGGCCAAAGGGCACATGGGCCGCTTTGAGTTGTTCGAGGGGAAGCACATTTGATTTTTGGGCACGGTGAATCTCGTCAACGCTGCGGCCTGCAAACGGCGTTTTTCCGGTAAGCGCGAACCAAAGTGTCTCGCCCAGCGAGTAGATATCGGAGCGCACGTCGAGCGCAGAATGTTTAAACTGTTCAGGACTCGCGAATGCTGGCGTTCCGACGAATCTGTCATGGGTCAGCGACTTCGGATCCGTCGCCGTGTGAATTGCCTTAGCGAGACCGAAGTCGATTATTTTCACCAGCAGTTTTTCGTTGTTGCTAGTTTCGCCATCGGGCGCGAAGAGCATCAGATTTGCGGGCTTTAAATCGCGATGAACTAGCCCGTGCTTTTCTGCGGCGGCCAGCGCCGACGTGAGTTGCTGTGCAATTTCAATGGTGATACGCGCATCGAGCGGCCCGGCGCGGCGAACGCGTTCTTCAAGGGTTTCGCCCTCGATTAATTCCATCGCGTAAAAATATTGCCCTGTCTCAAGGGACATCCCGAATTGGTAGACGGTGGCGATATTTTCGTGTCGCAATGCTGCAGCCGCGCGCGCTTCGCGCATAAACCGTTCACGGGCGTCGGCGCTTCGCTCAGCGATATCGGTTTTTATGATCTTTAAGGCGACTTTGCGCTGAAGCGTGGTGTCGGTGGCCCGATACGTCACACCCATCGCTCCGCGACCAACCTCATAAAGACTTCCGTCAGCATGACGATCGATTTGATAGACACCAAAGCGCACGCGGTCTTCGAGAGAGCCGAGCGTTGGATCATGCACGGTTTCTTCTTCGCTGCCGATTCCAGCGCGTAACAGACAAGAGAAGCAGCCGAGTTCGCCACCGGGTGTTTTCTCGAGAACGCCGCCGCAGTTCGGACAAGTCGAGACCTCAGGGGAGGCGGGTTGCATTTGATCGGGTTAAGTTACAGCCACCGTGGTTTTTGAACACCCCACATATTAACTCCAACACACGCAGAATTGTGCCCCCGATGTTTTCAGAGCGAACTTTGAATGTCGAGTACGAACGTCGTCGCCAGATCAGGAATGCTGCAAAGCCGTACCCCTCTCCAGCTGGGCTGCGGTTGACTACAGATCAGGCTTTGAGCTTGGCTGCGATTGCGTCTAGCTTCGCGTCCAACGCACGCATCTCAGCACATTTGGATGTTTCCGGTGGAGCACTCTTCAGCGCGGCGAGTACAAGCACGAAAGCAACACAGAGCACGCCAACGCTCTCGAATAACGCTTGACACAATAGCGGTCTAAGTACTGGGATATCATCGCTGACAACCTCAGCAAAGCCGGATCGACTTGCGGCTGCATTTCAGCGGTGACCAGCGAGGGGCGAATAATATGGGTTGCTGATGCACACTGCAGTGACGGAAAACGTTTTGTTGTGGACCCCAAATGAAAGGTTGGCTGCGCTTCTCGAACTCGAAAGCATCACGCAGCTGCACTGCTGAAGCCTGCGGGCCTGGCTTTTCTTGCGTGAAAGTCAGTTATCCTGAATTCAAGATCAGCGGAAAAAGGTCGACAAAAATCGGTCGGGAACAAATTGACATCAACGAAAGTCACCGAATTTTGTCGGATTTGTGCTCACTTCTGTTCTCACTCACCCCGACTTGAGTGACGGAGCACGACGTAACAGCTTAATTCAAAAGAATTAACGTTCCCGGCGGGAATCGAACCCACATCTAAGGTTTAGGAAACCCTTGTTCTATCCGTTGAACTACGGGAACAACGACATTTGCGATTTTAGATTTGCGATTGCCGATTGCAAATGGCGCAGGCTGCCGGTGTAGACGCGTTGGTGGTTTCATTTCGGCGAGGCTCTGTGTGAGATGATCATGCCTGAGCACGATTCCCATACTCTGGCGGTTTGCCCGAGGCCGATGCGAGATTAGCATGGACCGATCTCGATCGCGTGAGAACCCAAAATGTTGCCATCACTCGCTGGATAGCCGGCGCGACTGTCGCGTTGTTGCCTGTGCTGGCCTGTTTCCTGGGCGGGTCCACTCAAAAATGGGAAGAGGGCATCGTCATTATGGTCCTCGCAATCTGCCTGCTGTTGCGACCGCCTCGGTTTTCACTCGGCACGCTCACGAACCTCGTTCTTCTCGCCCTCCTTGTCCTGGCCACAGTCGCCTTTTTCCCAAGCCGCTGGTTTTTCCAACCCGAGTGGCGTGCAGCACTCGTAAATGACTTCGGGATTCAGCTTCCATCGACGCTCACTCCCCAGCCGTGGATCACGCTGGGCTATCTGGTTAGCTTCGCTGCTGGGCTGAGTTGGCTCTATATCGTCTCCACGCAAGATCTGGAGCTTCGCGAGGTGCGCTTTCAACTGCGCTTGTTTACCAGTGGAATTGCTGTCTTAGCCGCAATCTGCATCGCGCTTTACCTCGCACACACCACGCTCGCATTCTGGCACAACGACCAAAATTTCGGTCCATTTCCAAATCGGAATCAAACCGGGACTCTTTTCGCGCTCGCCGCGATCGTGATTCTTGCCTGCGCTCAGGACGATCTTCGCAAACGAAGAAAACGCTGGATCGTCTGGATCCTGGCGCTGGTCCTGGTCGGGACAGCGATCATTTTGAATTTCTCGCGCTCTGGAGTCGCGATGCTCATGGCGGGCAGCGCATTTTGGTTTGGCACGCAGGCGTTCAGACAGCGTTCTCCCTGGCGACTCGCGCTTGGAATCTCTCTTTCTCTTCTTCTTTTGCTACTCACGGCGGTGCTGCTTTTCAGCGGGCAAACATTCGAGAGATTTCAACTTCACGACTTCGGCAGTGCTGACATCTCATCGAATCTCCGGTGGCAAATTTTTCATGACACGCTGCGACTCATCCGTAATTCCCCCTGGTGCGGGATTGGTTTTGGAAATTTCGAACCGATCTTTGCAATTTTTCGTGACGCTTCCCTCGGCGGCGTGCGAGCCTTGCATCCGGAAAGCGACTGGCTTTGGCTTTGGACTGAACTGGGGTGGCCAGGCGTGGTGTTTATCATCCTCGGTCTTGCGCTGCTTGCTCGTCGAGCTTTCCCGCTGCGAACGGGAACCAACCAAGGTTATCGTCTCGCCGCGCTTATCGCAGCGCTCCTGTTTGCGATCGATGGAATTGTCGATGTTTCCGGGCACCAGGTGGGTACGGCGTTTGCGGCAATATTTCTGCTTGGGCTCTCAGTGCATCGGCCGCTCTCTTTAAAAAAGAGCCGGTGGACGTCGATCTTATTTCGTTTTGTCGGGTTGGTGTTGCTTGCTGCGGGCCTGTCGTTGGTAGTCGCAGCCCGCGGTGGAAAACTCCTTCCTGGCTCAGTTGGTGTTGCCAGCGCGAAGCAATTGTCCGCCGCGGCGGATACCGAACGCAATTTTAGTGAAACTGTTGCACTAACGACTAACGCGCTTCGATGGGCGCCGCTCGATTGGGAACTTTACTTAGAGCGCGCGATCGCAGGGGTCGAACTCAAACAGACGAAGAATGCAGTCGATGATTTCCGCCGGGCGCGCTTTCTGGAACCGATCGCTTATGAAGTTCCGCTTGCCGAAGGAAATGCCTGGCTGCCTAACGATCCCGTTTTGGCCGTAGCAGCGTGGCGTGAAGCGTTACGCAGAGCCGGACCTCTACGGCCGCAAGTCTACGCAAGCATGCTGAGCGACGCTTCGCTCGGGAGTCCAGAAGTTAGCCCGATTCTGGAGGCGATTGGACTGAACGAACACGATTTAGCGCTGCCCTATCTCAGCCGCATTTCCGGTGCTCGTTTCAATCGCGCTCTCGCGCAACTGTTGAGAAACGATCCGGACTTACATTCGTTCGGTGAAACAGAAATACTCGCGCTCTTCGCGTTTTGGTCCGAACGTGGGGACCCCGAGGAGATTTCCCGAGCCGTTGAACAGCGTCCCGACTGGCTTCGTTATGCCTGGCTTGGCGTGGCGAAATACAAAGCCAGCAAGAATGATTTTCGCGCCGGCTACGAGTTAACCCAGCGATACGGTGAACCCGTCGCGCTGCCGCGAGTCGCCACAAATTTCTCTCTTCAAGATTCGGAAAAGCGCTTCCATGCCGCGCACGATAACTATGCCATTGGTTACGAACTTTATCGGGCGCAGATGCAGAACGGTCGGATTGATGATGCGCTCCTTACCGCCCGTCATTTTAGCGAACGGCCGAACTCGCCGGCCTACTTTCATTTCTTGGAAGCGCAATGTTGGGCGGAGAAACAAAATTGGGAGCGCGCTTGGAATGCCTGGCAGGCCTTTCAGGCCGCGCAGACAGCACAAGCGAAATAGAGACTGCCGGCCTCGCCGCAGGCCGCATCATGCGCGACCGGCAATTACGCGGCGATACAGCGCCTCGTATTGAGGAAGGATGCGATCTGCCGAGAAGCGTTCGAGCGCGCGCCTGCGACTGCGTTCACCTAGTTCGCGCGCGAGATTCGGAGATTCGACCAACGTATCCAAGCCAGCCGCCGCCGCGGTTACATCGCCGAACGGATATAGAGGACAAGAATCTCCTATGACTTCTGGAATGCCGCCGACGTTGAAAGCAACGACAGGTTTTCCATAGAACATCGTCTCAAGAATGCTTAGGCCGAAGCTTTCGTATTCGGATGTGTAAAGTCCCGCATCCGCGGCCCGCACATACTCGTCCACCACAGCTGTATTTTGGCGAACAATGACGATATCCCGAAGTCGCAATTCATCGAGCAGTGGCTCGTAAGGATCAAAAGGGCCGCCTCCTAGAATGAACAATCGAATGCGTTCCCGATTCTTCGACATCGCGATTGTGCGCAGCAGTAGATCGATGCGCTTTACGGGTCGTAAACTCGACATGTGCAACACGAGAAATTCGTCGGTGATGCCGAGCTCCCGTCGAACTTCCTCGCGGCTTCGCTTCGGTTTATTCGGCGTGAAGAAATTCGGAATGACTTCAATCGGTCGTTTCAGACGGAAGCTCTCCTGCGTTTGATTCCGAAGACTTTCCGAAACTGCCGTCACCGCATCAGAGTGCCCGAGGGCGTGTTCGATAGCGGTGCGATAATCGGGATCCTGCCCCAGCAGAGTGGTGTCGGTTCCATGCAATGTCGTGATAATGCGCGGAGCTAATGGGCCTAACATCTGCGAGGCCAGACATGCGGCGAGTGCGTGAGGCACAGCATAGTGAACATGAAAAAGATCGAGCTGCTGGGAACGCGCGACCTCCGCCATTTTCACCGCGAGCGGCAGAGTGTAGTCAGGACATGGAAACAAAGGATTGTGCGCAACATCGACTCGATGGAAATGAAGGTTGTCCTGCGGCAGGTCCAGCCTAACGGGTTGGGCGTAACTGAAGAAGTAAACTTCATGACCGCGGCGCGCCAACTCTGACCCGAGCGCCGTCGCCAGGATCCCGCTTCCACCGATCAACGGAAAACACGCGATCCCAATTTTGAGCGGCCCCGATTTCATCACCCCGTGTAGGATTTGCCGGAGTCGGAGATTTCCTCGCGCCTGACGAATTTCACCTCGGGAGCATCCGCCTTGTTGACGTAATCCTGCTCGCTCGCGCCAGCTACGTAATGGGTACACCGAATCACTGATTGCATCCAAACGAAACGCGTGTCTCTAGTCGGGCTGATTTGTTCCGGACCGAATTCGCCTCCGAGAATTTCCAGAAACCGATCGCCGCCTTTGTGCAGCAGCAATTTTCCGTCGCGATAACGTGCACGAACGATTTCTCCTTCATACGGCTGATCGACGAAATAGTCTGAGACCGCCGCAGCACGTGCTCTGAACTGTGGTGCGCTGGAGCGCTCTACACGGACGCCTTCCAGCAAACCCATTCGGGTGTACATCTCGAGACAGAAATCCGCGACGTTCGACGATCTAGTTTCCTTAAAGTGTTCCACCAAAGTCTGCGGTACATAACTTGGAAGTTGGCGCGCAGTTTTCTCGTGCCATTCCGGAAGAACGCGTTTCGCGTAGAGCGGCGAAAACTGCTTCTGTATCCGATTCTCGAACTGAAAATTCAGAGCGACTTCCCGGTTACCGTCCTGGTCTCGCAAAATGGTAGTTGTCTCGCGCGGGTCATGATCGCTGTCGTGACAGAAAAAGACGATTTCTCCGCCGATCTCCTTTTGCAGCCGGCGAGCGGTCACAATTTTAGCGAATAGGAATCGCTTTGGAAAAAATCCACACGGTTGCTGGCCGAAACAAATGATCGGATGATCCATGACTCAGAACGAGCTTCATACCCCGGCGGAGGCTTCCGCGCTGCGAAACAGAGTTTGCTGCAGGATCGACGCGAGAATCAGTACGGCCGCGCATCCAATAAAATTGTACCAGAGGTAACCGATATTCGTCGTCGCGAACAAAACGAACACGAGCATTTGTGCAATCAGCGCCGCAAAAAACACCGCTGATCCGGTGACTCGGCGAATAAAGAAAGCTGTCAGAAAAAGACCGAGAATGCTGCCGTAGAAGACCGAGCCCAGAATGTTGCCGGCTTCGAGGAGATTTTCGACCAAACTCGCAAATGAAGCGACTCCTATGGCGATCAAACCCCACGCTGCTGTCAGCGCCTGGGCCGCGACTACGTAATGATGGTCGCTCGCGTTCGGTCGAATCAACGGCCGATAAAAATCGATCGCGGTAGTAGACCCGAGAGCATTTAGAGTTGCTGCCATTGCGGACATGGTGGCGCACAAGATCACTGCGATGAGTAATCCGACAATTCCGTGCGGCATCTGTTGAAGAATAAAAGTGATGAATACGTAATCTGATTCCTTGCTTTTCGGATCCACGCCCGCTTGCACGAGAACTGCCTTGGTTTGATCCCGTAACGCGTGCGCCTCTGCATCCAGTTTGCGTAGCCCGTTCATCGCCGCATCGCGCTCGCTTGAGGATGCAGTGGAAACAGCGCGAATCGCTGTGCGCTTTTGCGCGAAGACCTCATCGGATCGCGTCTGCAACTCCGTTAATTGTGGCGCATAGCCGCTTTCCATCGCGCGCTGGTACGCAGGTTGATTGAAGTAAATCGGCGGCTTTTCGAATTGGTAAAACATGAAAACAATCGCGCCGAGCAGCAGAATGAAAAACTGCATCGGCACCTTCACCGCGGCATTGAAGAGTAACCCGAGGCGACTCTCTTTGAGCGAACCTCCCGCGATATATCGTTGCACCTGTGATTGGTCGGCACCGAAGTACGACAACGCGAGGAAAAACCCGCCAATAAGGCCCGACCAGAATGTATATCGCTTGTGCGGGTCGACCGAGAAATTAACGGCTTCCAGTTTCCCCATTTTACCCGCGATCGACAGCGTGTTTTCAAAGGAGAGATCGGGCGACAACCGGTAAACCGCGACGGCAAATGCAATCGCCATTCCGACCAGGATCACAATCATCTGGTAGCGTTGCGTGATGCTGACAATTTTGGTCCCGCCGATCACTGTGTAGACAATGACGAGGCCACCCGCGAGCCAGATGGTCAGGTTCAATCGCCATCCGAGTAACGCGGAGAGAATAATAGCAGGCGCGTAGATCGTGATCCCGGCCGCGATGCCGCGTTGGATAAGAAACAAAAATGCGCCGAGTAACTGCGTCTTTCGATCAAAGCGTTGGCCAAGGTATTGATACGCTGTGTAAACCTTCAGCCGCTGATAGATCGGAACGAACACTGCACACACGACGATCAGTGCGAGCGGTTGCCCAAAATAATTCTGGATAAAACCTATACCGCTTTCATACGCCTGGCCGGGCATGGAAAGGAACGTGATCGGCCCAGCTTGGGTTGCGAGGACAGACAGACCGATAGTGGCCCAGCGAATACTCGAATCGCCCTTTAGATATTGGCCTAACGAGGCGCTGCCGCGCGTTCGCCAAAGGCCGTAAAGCGGAATCGCCAGAATCGTGGCGATGAGAACAAGATAATCCAGCCGGTTCACGAGAACCGGAGAGTAAACAGGTACAGCAGCACCACCTCCACCGCAAAAAGTGAAAGCGACAGGCCGTACGCTTTGCGCCAGGAACGCGCATCTGCGTTGTCATCTCGTGCGCTCATTGGCCCAATGACAACATGTTCGCGAATAAGCGGTAGGCTCCGGGGACTCCGGCTGGCAACTGCCGGAACCAGGAATAACTGGTGTATACAAAGAAACCTTTGCCTGATTTCGCAATCAGTAGACCGCCGTCGAGTGGTTTTTCTTTAGGATCATTGCACGACAGGATCGGTGTCCAGGCGGGATCCCACTTGTTAGGGAAATAAAGCCCGCGTTCCTGAACCCATCCGTCGAAATCTTTCGGCGTGATTTTGTTGGGGAGGTTCATGAGCGGATTATTCGGCGCCAGAACGCGCACCTGTGCATTTTCGTCGGTGACGCGGTCGCGGGAAATCTCCAATGGATACGGCCCGAATTGGTTGGTCTTAAGATCCGCGAGCGTGTTGTACTGTGCGATGACAACTCCGCCTTCGTTCACATAGGCAAATACTTCAGGCAACCAGTTGGAAATTCGATCCTGCGTGTTGTAGGCGCGAATCCCCAGAACGACGGCAGAGAACTGCGCCAGGTTCTTCGCCGTGATGTCCGGCTCGCTCAATATCTTCACTGAATAACCGATTTGTCTCAGGCTTTCGGGAATGTCATCGCCGGCGCCGGGAATGTAGCCGATGCGGTCGCCTTTCTTGCGGATATCGGCGCGAACTAGTTTGGCTTGCGCCGGTGGCATCAGCGTCTGCACGCCGATGTGCGGATAGGAGATGCGCACGCGCTCAAGCGAATAGTCGCGGCCGTCAATTGACACGATTGCTCGCAACGTACCTTGGCCATTTTGATTCGGTGGTTTGATGCTAAACGTAGCCACCATTTCGGCATCGCCTGCCTTCAGGTCTACTGGGATAGACGCCGGAGAGATTTCCCATCCCTGCGGTGCAGTCAATTTGAGTTCTCCTTTCACAGGGCCGGTGGCCGCGGTGACGTGTACTGAAACGGTCTTCGATTCGTTCGTAGGGAACACCAGCACGTTGTTCGTCACATTCGCGAAAACTGGCGGCGCAATCACTAATGATCGCGGCACTTCAGTGGGGACGGTATCAACTGGGCGGTACTTAGTATCCACGGTGTACCGCAGTTCCTGCCCGCTGACTTGTAAAACTACCTCGATCGGAAGAGCAGGGGGATTCTCGGGAAAACCGATAAGCTTTTGATCGTCGACGGTGAAGGTTCCGAGCGTCTCGGGTTTGCGAAGCCAGTATGGCTGCGAATACGGAGCATTGTCGGGAATCCTGCAGGACAGATCTTTCGTAACGAGCTCGTTCGATGGAAGCGCCGCATCGAGCTTGTTTGAATCGCCAATGTTGGGGAATCGCGCTTCTTGCAGTGTGACCGGAACGTTCGAGCGATTGATTGCCTCGAGTTTTATTTTTGCGGTTTGGCCAGGTGTAAACGTTTCCGTTGCTGTCGACGCTTCCACATGCAAGCCGAGACATGCAGCGATGATCGTGTCCAGCTGTGCTTTTTTCTCCGCTATCCAGGAGTCATCCTGAATTCCACTCATCGTCTGCCGTAACTTCAACAACTCAGGTACCGACGCAGCCGGATCGGCGGGATTGAACTTCGAAATGATCTGACGAATTTGTGCGGCAACGGATTCGGAATTCGCAACGCGCGACCAGGTCGTGTCCACGCCTTCGAAAAGCGAGTTGGTCATCGGCTGACCTTCTAACGGTTTGAAATATTCTTTTCGCGCGCCCCGTCGCGGCGGGCCGCCGACGCCCTGGCTCTTGTGCATACTGATACTAGCCGCCGCGATTTCCGTGTACGCTTTACCGAGAAGCGGATTGTAACCGCCGGCTTCCAAAACGGTCAGGCCGGTCGGGTCGAATGGAAGATTCCGGTTCGTAAAGAA
>Ga0193727_1000937_pt1 | contig 11885 bp, 9 predicted proteins | sample H2c2metaG_FD_143051 | JGI IMG/M metagenome (GOLD analysis project Ga0193727, IMG submission 143051) | Soil microbial communities from a riparian zone of the East river system, Colorado, United States - H2c2 | ecosystem: Environmental > Terrestrial > Soil > Riparian zone | place: USA: East River...
GAATTGCAAACCAAAATAGAGGCCAACGAAAACGAAATCGCTTCCCTGAAAAAGCGGATCGAAGGAGCGGGGACAGCAGCGGGAACAACGACAGGGACGGGAGCCGAACCTGCGGAAAATCCGGGTGCTCCATCGACAGCGGAGTTACAGGCACAACTCGATGATGCTCGCCGCCAACTCGACAGCGCGGAACGCGAGAAAATTTTTCTGTCTGAAAAGCTTCGCCCCCAGGATCATTCGGCCCAGCCCCAACGGGAGACAAAACACCGCGAAGTGGGCCCCCGAAAACCGGGCGTGCGTGGCACCGTCCTTGCAGTCAATCAGGCGTACAATTTTGTGGTTCTAAATCTTGGAGGTCGTCAGGGCGTCGAACCCAACTCGGAAATGCTTGTTTTGCGGGGCGGCACCTTAATTGGCAGAATTCGTATTTCTTCAGTTGAACCCGCGACTGCTATCGGCGATATCATCACCAGCAGCTTGGCGCGCGGCGTCCAAGTGCAACCTGGAGACATTGTCATTTATGCTGGCGCTCATTCCTAAGCTTCGAAAAAACGTCACTTCCGCTCTGTTGTTTGCGACGACGATTACCTTCGTCTCGTGCGCGACGCAAAAGGAGACACCCCGTCTGGTCGATGATCCGGACGACCACCACGAGTCAGTCATTCCTTGGAATAAACAGGAGAAATGGGAGACCGGGGGTCAGTTCGCAGGCATGACCGATAGACGATAGCGGCGCCCCGCCGCAGCCGTGTTCGCTCCCGCGGCGGTGAAAAATCACGCTTCGGGAGACCGGGGTCACCGACCTTCGGCGACAACGAGCCCGATCAGATCCAGAAGCCGGCTGGAATCACGGCGTTTTTTGGTATCACGACGATGCCATCGCGGATGAAGTAATTGTCTGCGTCGAAATTCGCCGGTTTCCCTTCCGGTGTAATCACAGCTCCGTCAGAAATGCGTGCGTTCTTGTCGATGATCGCGCGGTCGATCACGCAGTTGCGCCCGATTCCAATCGGCGGTCGTGTTGAGTCTTCTTGTCGATCTTGATCAAAATAATCCGCGCCCATTACAATGCTGTTCCGGATCGTCGCGCCGCTTTGAATAATGCTGCGAATGCCGACTACGCAGCGCTCCAAGTGCGCATCTGAAATGATGCATCCATCTGAAATAATCGCTTGTCGAAGCGTGGCTCCGTTTATTTTGCTGCCAGGCAAAAAGCGCGGATGGGTGTAAATCGGTGCCTCCGTGTCGAAGAAACTGTATTCTGGGACCAGATCGGTCAGATCGAGATTCGCCTCATAAAACGCCCGGATCGTCCCGATATCCTCCCAGTAGCCTTTGAAAATAAACGCACTTACATGTCGATCTTTAATGGATTGTGGAATGACGTGTTTTCCGAAATCGACGAGGTCATTGTTCAAACATTCAATCAGCACCTTCCGATTGAATACGTAAATCCCCATCGAAGCCTGGAACATCTGCTCGTCTTTGTTCGAACCGATCGCCCCCAGCAGTTCGGGGCTCATTTTCATTTCCTGAAGAACAGCCTCATCGGTCGGTTTTTCAACAAAGCGCGCGATTCGGCGATCGACTCCGCTTTGCATGATGCCGAACTCGGAACCCTGATGTCGATGGACGGGCTTGGTGGCGAGGGTGATTTCGGCACCCGAACGGATGTGCTGATGCAGGAGCGCGCGAAAATCCATCCGGTAAAGCTGATCGCCGCTCAGGATCAGATAATAATCAAACGGGCGTTCGAGGAAATAGCGCATGTTTTGCCGCACGGCGTCGGCAGTTCCTTGATACCACTGCGAGCCTGCGGGCGTTTGTTGAGCGGCAAGAATATCGACAAAACTGCGCGAAAAATTATCGAACTTGTAACTGGCCTGAATATGTCGATGTAACGACATGCTGTTGAATTGTGTGAGCACATAGATCGACCGCAGCCCGGAGTTCAGGCAGTTACTGATCGAAATATCGACGACCCGATACTTTCCACCGAGCGGCACCGCGGGTTTGGCGCGATCTATCGTTAGCGGGAACAAACGCGTGCCCGCACCACCGCCCATGATGATGGCGAGCGTTCGTTGCGTCGTGCCGGGCGGAAGCGCAGGGGTCGAGATTGCGGGAAAAGGATCGTCCGATGGCGATTCGCTTCGGGATCGATGTTGCGTTGCCACGCCTCAATAATTCAGCGTCCGCGCGTTCCGGCAACTGTTTTGCGTCATTGTCACACTGACGCGTCCTCCCCAACCCGGCAATCTTGCGGCTGGAGACAGCCGCCACTACACTCCAAACATGTGCGGAATTGTTGGCTATGTCGGGCGCGCTGAAGCGGCGCCCATTTTACTCGACGGGCTGCGGCGCCTCGAATATCGGGGTTACGACTCCGCCGGCATTGCGATTGTGGATGGAGGCTATCTCGAGACTCGCAAATGTGCCGGGCGCATTGCGGCGCTCGCAAAACTGACGATGGAGCGACCGCTTACTGGCTCATTCGGTGTCAGTCACACGCGCTGGGCCACGCATGGCAAAGTGACTGACGAAAATGCGCATCCGCACTTCGACACGAGCGGTAAGCTTGCGCTCGTCCACAACGGTGTGATTGAAAATTATCAGGCGCTCAGAGACGATCTCGTCCGCGGCGGTGATAACGGTTTTCGCTCCCAAACCGACACCGAAGCGCTCGCGCATCTGATCGGGAAGCTGTATGACGAATCGTGCGCTAGCACGGTGGATGTTGATCAGAAGAAAGCGCGCCTCCTCGCTGCTGTTCGCGCTGCGCTTCAGCAGGTGATCGGCACGTATGGCATCGCGCTAATCCACGCGGATATTCCGGATTTTATGATCGGCGCGCGGCGTGGGAGCCCGCTTGTGCTCGGTGTTGGCAAAGAGGAAAATTTTTTGGCCAGCGATGTCAGCGCCATCGTCGCCTACACGCGCGAAGCCGTTTACTTACACGACTTCGATATCGCTACGGTAGAACGGGGCAAATTCGAGATTAGCTCGCTGGCCGGAACAAGTGGTGCTCATCAGGTCAGCAAGCTCGAATTCACTGCCGAGGACATTAAGAAAGGCGATTACCCCCATTACATGCTCAAGGAAATCTATGAGCAAGCGAACTCGGTGCGCGATGCGATGCGCGGCCGACTCAGCCTGGAAGAATGCAGCGCCAAGCTGGGCGGCTTAAACATGACGCCCGCGCAGTTACGCGACGTCGGACGCATTGTTCTTACCGGCTGCGGCACGGCTCTGCACGCCGCCATGGTCGGAGAATATTTGATCGAACGGCTCGCCACCATTCCCACGGAAATCGAGTACGCGAGCGAATTTCGCCATCGTAATACGCCGATGACGCCCGACACACTCGTTTTCGCCATCAGCCAAAGCGGCGAAACGGCCGATACACTCGGTGCATTGCGCGAAAGCCGGCGCAAAGGTTTTCGCACGCTGGGGATTTGTAATAACGTCGCGAGCACGATCGCGCGCGAGAGTGATGGCGGCGTTTACATGCATGCCGGACCCGAGATCGGTGTCGCGGCCACAAAATCTTTCACGTCGCAACTGGTCATCCTCACGCTCATCGGCCTGCTCCTCGGTCGAATGCGAAATCTTTCCACCGCGGAGGGAAGCCGGATCATTGAAGCGCTGGAAGCGTTACCCGACCAGATCGAAGCTGTCTTGAAGCTGAGCGATCAAATTAAAGCGATCGCAAAGAAATATGTCGATGTTAACGGAATTCTTTTCTTCGGACGCCAATTCAATTTTCCCATCGCCCTCGAAGGCGCGCTGAAAATGAAAGAAATCACTTATCTTTTCGCCGAAGGCCATCCCAGCGCCGAGCTCAAGCACGGCATCATTGCGCTGGTGCGTCCGGATCTTCCCTCGATTTTTATCACCCCCGACGACGCGGTATTCTCGAAAAATCTGAATAACATCGAGCAAGTCAAAGCTCGTAAAGGCCCGATCATTGCGTTCACCAGTGGGAATGGTGCGAAGCGACTCAAGCAAACTGCTGACGAAATTATCTCTCTACCGGAGGCGCCCGATTGCCTGATGCCGATCCTCACCGTCATTCCGCTTCAGCTACTCGCCTACCATCTCGCTGTCGAGCTGGGCCGCGACGTCGATAAACCCCGCAACCTCGCCAAAAGCGTCACGGTGGAGTAATTCCGGAATTTGGCTGTTATCGACCTGCCGGCTTTGCTCGCCGCTCGTTGACAGTGCCGAGGGGGATTGTACGCTTTGCCTCAAGCCAAAATCGCGCTTTCGCCATCCCACTCGTGCAACCCAACGAAGACTACGTGCTCCGAATCCTGCAAGAGGTGGGACTTGTGACACGACCCCAGATTGAAAGCGCGCGTTCGCGTCTAAATGGCGCAGGCAACGTTGTCGATGGTTTGATCAAAGACGGGGTTGTTTCCGACGCCGACGTTTCGCGCACGCTCGCCGCACAAGCGCAAATGGATTGGATCGATATTTCTTCGATGGTCATTCCGCCGCAAGTCATCAATCAAATCCGCGGAGAGGAAGCGCGCCGCTTCAAAGTGATTCCGGTGGCTTTCGGTGAAACCGGACTGGTTGTGGCGGTAAGCGACCCCCTCGACATCGATACGATCGATAGCCTGAGTTTTCTCCTCCAGCGCGAGCTCGAATTGGTTTGCACGAGCCCGGAGAAAATTCGCGAGGCGCTGATTAAATATTACGGCACGGCTGATGAAGCCGCGGACGTTCTTCAACAAAAAATTGGAGAAGATATCGATCTTGGCCTGGAAATCGGCGACGGCGCGGAAGCGCTTGCGGGCGATGAAGTTGATGCGCCGATCATTCGCATGGTCTCAATGCTATTGATCGAGGCGCATCGTGTGGGCGCGAGCGATATTCATCTCGAACCGCTCGATAAAAAATTCCGTGTCCGTTTTCGCATTGACGGCGTATTGCAGGAAATGCAGGCGCCGCCCAAGCGCTTGCAGTCAGCCATTGTCAGCCGCCTTAAGATCATGACTGGTTCGATGAGCATTGCGGAAAAGCGCTTACCACAAGACGGTCGCATCCAGGTAAAAATCAAAAAGAAACCAATCGATCTTCGGGTCTCGACCATTCCTACAAACCACGGCGAGAGCGTGGTCATGCGCGTGCTGGACAAGTCCAGCTTGATGCTCGGTTTACCGGAGCTTGGATTTCTTTCCGATGATCAGGAAACGTTCGAGCGTCTGATCAAGCTCCCCGACGGCATTCTTCTCGTCACCGGTCCCACTGGCTCCGGCAAGACGAGCACGCTATATGCCTGCCTCAATTACATCAACAAGCCGGACCGCAAGATCATCACGGTGGAAGAGCCGATCGAGTATCAGATGAACGGGATCAACCAGGTACAAGTGAATCCGGAGATCGGCATGACGTTTCCGGCGGCGTTGCGCTCGATCCTCCGCCAGGCGCCGAACATCATCATGATCGGCGAAATTCGCGACCTTGAGACTGCGAGCATCGCTACAAACGCGAGCCTTACCGGACATCTTGTTTTCAGCACGTTGCACACAAACGACGCTCCCGCTGCTGTCGCCCGTTTGATCGACATCGGGGTACAGCCGTTTCTCGTCGCCTCTTCGGTGCGCTCGATTATGGCGCAGCGACTTGTCAGGCGCCTTTGTCTGAACTGCAAACAACCAGGGGAGCTAAGCGAGACGGAATTGCGTGCCCTGCGGATTGAACCGGGCCAACTTGGCGAAGCGCAGGTGATGAAGGCAGTCGGATGCGAACAATGCCGCCAAATCGGTTACAAGGGCCGAATGGGCATATTCGAAATTTTTGCGATCGACGATGAAGTGCGCCATATGATCAACAAACGCAGCTCGACTTTGATGCTACGACAACGGGCCCGTGAACTCGGGATGCGGACGCTGCGCGAAGATGGCGTGCGCAAGGTCCTGGCCGGGCTTACGTCTGCGGAAGAAGTTATTTCCACTACCATGGGTGACGTCAGTTAGTTATGGATCTCGAGAAAAGTTTGCGATTACGTGGCTGCAATCGCCGGCACGCGAGACGCGCGCGTTGCCCGAAAGCCGCCGACGTGTTTCCGATCTGTTGATCGCATGAATGACAAGCAAATCGCCGAGTTTTTTGTCGAGCGCCGTATCTTGGAACCATCACAGGCGGAAGACGTGCTGACTGAGGCGGACTTGAATGGAAAATCGATCGAGCAGGCGATGGTTGATGGCGGTTTCGTCGACCAGCGCGGCTTTTACCAAACGATCGCCGACGCGCTCGGCACCGATTTTGTAGACCTGGCCGAGCGTGAGATTGCGCCGGAAATTTCGCGTTTGATTCCGAGCGGACTAGCCCGGTTGCACGGCGCGCTCCCGATTGAAATAAACGGCAACGTACTGCGTGTCGCGCTCGTAGATCCGCTCGATCCGCGCGCGGCGGAGGATCTTCGCTTCGCGCTCGGCAAGGACATTCACGTGGTCGTTTCGCCGACCGAGCAAATCGAAGATCGGATCAAGCAGTGTTACGGCACCGATACGTCGAGCATGGAGGAGGTTCTCAAACAGCTCGGTGAAACGGGCGAGCTTTTGCAATTGCGTGAAGGAGATGGCGCCGACGTGGTAGAAGCAGAGGCGAATACAACGCCGATCATTCGTTTCGTCGATCTTATCCTATATCAAGCGATCCAGGATCGGGCGAGCGACATTCATTTTGAGCCGTTCGAAAACGAATTCAAAATCCGCTATCGCGTGGATGGCGCGCTTTACGAAATGTCGCCACCCCCCCGTCATCTGGCGCTGCCAGTCATCTCTCGGGTTAAGGTGATGGCAAGTATGAACATCGCAGAGCGGCGACTGCCCCAGGACGGCCGCATCCAAAAAAACATCGCGGGACGCAGTATCGATCTTCGAGTTTCAACTTTACCGACGCAGTTTGGTGAGAGCCTAGTGCTTCGTGTGCTCGATCGCACGACTGTGAACCTTGATATCGAGGCGCTCGGCATGCCCGATTACATCCACGATTATCTTCTCGAAATCATCAATCGTCCCAACGGCATCTTCATTGCGACCGGACCAACCGGCTCGGGAAAGACGACCACGCTTTATTCCTGCCTGCGGAAGGTAAATACGATCGATTCGAAGTTGCTCACTGCGGAAGAGCCGGTCGAATACGATCTGGAAGGAATCGTGCAAGTGCCGGTGAACGAAGCCATCGGCCTGACGTTCGCGCGTGCCCTGCGCTCGTTTCTGCGCCAGGATCCCGATCGCATCATGGTGGGCGAGACACGCGATCTCGAGACGGCACAAATTGCCATTCAGGCGTCTCTGACCGGCCATCTTGTCTTCACGACCTTGCACACAAATGACGCACCTGGCGCGGTTACGCGTCTAATCGACATGGGGGTAGAGCCATTTCTGATTTCATCCACCCTCGAAGCCGTCCTTGGGCAGCGTTTGCTGCGCAGCATTTGCCATAAATGCCGTACGGCTTATCAGCCGAATGAGGAATTACTCGCCGAGCTAGGGATTTCGCGGCGCGACATCGGCGAAAAGCATTTCTATTACGGCAAGGGGTGCGACGCGTGCAATGACACCGGCTACAAAGGGCGAAAAGGAATTTACGAACTATTGAAAATCACCGATCCGCTTCGTGAGTTGATCAATGAGCGCGCACCGACCGTTACTCTGAAGGAAAAGGCGATTGAGCTTGGGATGGTGACGCTCCGCCAGGATGGTGTGCGCAGTATCTTCGCGGGCGACACCACAATCGAGGAGGTCCTAAAATACACGTGATCGTCTCCGCTCGAGGGAGCGCCCGCGCTCGCCCCAAGCAAAGACTCGACACCAATCTTTGGAGAGTTACCATCTAACCGTTTATGGCGCGTTATAACTACGTAGCTCTTGACGCCAAAGGACAAGAGGCGAGTGGGTTGATTGAAGCTGGTTCAACCAATGAAGCAATCGGCCAATTGCGTCAAGCCGGTTATTTTCCGACGAACGTTTACGAAGAAACCGTAACCGGCCGTGACCGAAAAGTCGCTCGGCGCGCGGCAAAAATGGCCCGTGTCGCGCGGCCGCGCGGGAAAACCAGCATTGTTCTTTTCCAGCGCAAAAAAGTTAAGCCGAAGGTCCTGATGATTTTCACGCGCCAGCTGGCGACGCTAATCGAGGCCGGATTGCCCTTGCTGCGAAGTTTAAATGTTCTGATGAAACAGGAACGTGACACTGTCTTAAAAAACACAATCAACAAACTTGCTGACGCGGTGCAAGGCGGCAATACATTTTCCGACGCTCTTGCCCTGCATCCGCGGATCTTTGACGATCTCTACGTCAACATGGTGAAAGCGGGTGAGGTCGGCGGCGTGATCGAGCTTGTCCTAACCCGGCTTGCGGAATTCCAGGAGAAAGCCGCGAAGATTAAGAACAAAGTTGTCGCGGCGATGGTTTACCCGCTCATCGTGATGACGATGGCCGTAGCAATCATGGGCTTCCTGCTCGTCTTCATTGTGCCGAAGTTCGAAGCGATTTTTCACGACATGCTCGGCAACAAACCGCTGCCGGCCATTACTACGTTTGTGATCGGAGCGAGTAACTTCGTTAAGAACAATGGCTTGCTTCTGCTCGGCGCGGTCGTCGCCACGGTTATGGCTTATAAATTCATCTCTCGGACGCGCGCCGGAAGATGGTGGATCGATCGTTTCAAACTGCGGATGCCGCTCTTTGGCGATTTAATCCGCAAAACGGCGGTCTCCCGTTTTTCGCGCACACTCGGGACGCTGGTCACGAGCGGCGTTCCGATTTTACAGGCGTTAAATATCACGCGCGAGACAGCTGGCAATGCCGCCATTGCTGACGCGATCTCGAAAGTGCACGACAGCGTGAAGGAGGGCGAATCGATTGTGCAACCGCTCGAGGCCAGCCGCGCTTTTCCGCCGATGGTGGTCAGCATGATCGACGTGGGCGAAGAAACTGGTCAGCTCCCGGAAATGCTTTTGAAGATTGCGGACGTTTTTGATGATGAGGTCGATAACGCGGTGGCGGCGATCACTTCGATGCTCGAGCCGATCATGATCGTTTTTCTGGCAGTTATCGTCGGCACGATCGTGCTCGCGCTCTTCACGCCGCTCATCAGCATCATCAGCGGCTTGCAACAGCAAACCTGACGCTGGTCAGGGAATGACGAAATCCGAATGACGAATGATGAATTAATGACGAAGCTCCAATGACGAAAGGAACTTCACGCGCGTTTGGGGTTTCGGATTTCGTCATTCCTTCGGGCTTCGGCATTCGGGCTTCATCATTTGGCGCCATGGGCGCCTTCACGCTCATCGAACTTCTCGTCGTCATCACCGTCATCATCGTGCTGGCCGGATTAATCTTGAGCACAATCGGCTATGTGCAAAAGAAAGGCGCACGCGCACGCGCCGAAACCGAGATTGCGGCCATTTCCGCCGCCTGCGAAAGCTACAAGGCCGACAATGGAATTTATCCGCGAAGCTCTGCTGAGACGGATGTTTTGAATCCGAGCAGCACTGATCCTACAACGTATCAAACAGCAAGCCTGAAGCTTTACGAGTTTCTTAGCGGGGATTCCAATCATGATCGCATGGCGGACACAAAATCGTATTTCACGTTTAAGCCTAATCAGTTAATTCCAACGGATCAGACGCAAAACGTTGTCGCTTTACGGGACCCGTTCGGAAATTCCTATGGCTATTCGACAGCGAAAGCGTCAGGTGCCGCTTTTGGTTACAACCCAACCTTCGATCTCTGGAGCACTGCTGGCGGAACCCAAGCGAGCGATGTTCCAGGCTGGATTAAAAACTGGTAGGGCACTGTAGCCACCGCCCTATGGGCGGTCTCGCTGCCGCGAGTTTGAATTCTGACGGCCCACTAGGGCCGTGGCTACAAGCGACGCTCTTGCAGTGGCCACTTTTCCGGCGCTCGCAGAGCGCTCGCTACAGCTCAGCCTTCGCTCGTGTGCACTACGATCTCGACACGGCGATTCGGACTTTGTTCTTCGATCGAGCCGTTCGGCGAAGTGCGGAATTTTGCCATGCCGTAACCACGCGTTTCGATTTGCGCAGGACTGATTCGCATCGCCTCGACTAAATATTGTTTTACGCTGTCAGCGCGGCGTTGGCTCAGATCAAGATTGTATTCCGGAGTGCCGAACGAATCGGTGTAGCCTTCTACAGTGAACGTCGCTTTCGGATTGCGCTGGATGAGCGTGCCAAGCTTTTGCAATTGATCGATCGCGCTCGACTGCAATGTCGCGCTGTCATATTCGAAGAGTTGATCGTCAGGCATCCGCAATTTCGTGCCCGATCCGAGCGGACCTTTTTGCGCGAGCAGCTGATCCAAATCGCTGAAACCTGGAGCGTGCCCCTTATTCGGTCCAGCGCTGTCGGCCGGCATTTTGCTTGTGAAAGTATTCGGCCGTTTAATCGACGTGCTTGTGGCAAGTTCGGTCCCGCTTAAGGCCGGTTGAGGCCGGCCAGACATCGCTGTGTCGTTAAGCAACGATTGTTGGTGCCTCGCGTTCGGATTATTGGAAAGAGTTTGTGCGGTTGTGGGCTCAATCTCGGTAAGAACAGTGCTCACGTCCCGTTGTTCCGTCTTCGGCTGGTCCGGCAGGACATCGCTGATGTCGTCCGGCATGGCCGCGCTGGCCTGAATGTCCTGTAGCAACTTGTCGAACGATTTCTTTTCGTCCGGCAATTGCACATCGGTTTTGTCCGGCTCCGGTTTCGCCGCCGGATTGTTTTGATCCATGCTGCTTTTGTCGAGCTGCTGGGCAAGATCGACACTCTTGACTTTGAACGTGGGCGGTTGCGGTGCTCCCGCCATCATAGCATCCACAGGTTGAAAACGGACACGGTAGAAATAGGCGCAAAGCGCGAAGTGTATTCCCAGCGAGACAATCAGGCCAAACCAGAGCCAACTGCGCTCCTTGCCTCCCGCAAGCAATCCTTCGGTCTCGAAACTATCGAAATCGCCGTACTTGGAAACTTTCATTACTGGATCAACATAAACCGGCAGCGCGACAAAATTGTCAAATTGGCAGGCCGGTTTACTTGCTGTCGGAATTAGACAACGCGTTGCCGCTTCGCGTTCGTTCAATAAACGCAGTTGCAGCCCGTCGAATCTCATCCGCAACGCGTGCTGCGGGTGCAACGAACTTGGGTGTAAACCACGGAAATAATCCGATCAGATCGTGCGTGACCAAAATTTGCCCGTCGCAATGCTCGCCTGACCCGATGCCGATGGTTGGGATGCTAATCGTATTCGTGATTTGCTTCGCGATTTCCGCGACCACAATCTCCAGCACCACGGAGAACGCTCCGGCCCTTTCCACGGCGCGCGCATCTGCAATCAGCGCTTCAGCTTCTGATTGCGTCCGTCCTTTGACTTTATAGCCACCTTCGTCCTGCACACTTTGCGGCAGCATTCCAATATGCCCCATGAACGGAATTCCCGCCTGCGTGATCGCCTCGATTTGTGCGACGTGGCTTGCGCCGCCTTCGAGCTTCACCGCCTGTGCGCCAACAGCGACAAATTTTTTTGCCGTTTCGACTGCTTGTTTAGGCGTGTCGTAGGTGTGAATCGGCATGTCGGCAACGAGCAGGGCCTGTTTCACACCACGTGCCACCGCGCGTGTATGATGCAACATTTCGTCCAGCGTGACGCGCGTGGTGTCTTGATAGCCGAGCACCACCATCCCTAACGAGTCGCCCACGAGAATGATGTCGATCCCGCTTTCATCAAGCAAACGGGCCGTTGGATAATCATAAGCCGTCAGCGCAGTGATTCGTTCATCGCGCCGCTTCATTTCACGAAAATCTTTCATCGGGATTCCCAGTCGCTGGTGAGGCAAACTACATTACCTGACTCATGAAGTTG
>Ga0193727_1000938_pt1 | contig 11874 bp, 9 predicted proteins | sample H2c2metaG_FD_143051 | JGI IMG/M metagenome (GOLD analysis project Ga0193727, IMG submission 143051) | Soil microbial communities from a riparian zone of the East river system, Colorado, United States - H2c2 | ecosystem: Environmental > Terrestrial > Soil > Riparian zone | place: USA: East River...
GTTGGTCAATCCCGAGTGCGCTATTTCCCCGTACATCGAGGCCTTCACGGGGATCAGCAGCGAGATGGTAGCCGATGCGCCGTTGTTTGCGGATATTGCCGCAACAGTGCTCGAAAAGCTGCGCGGCGCGGTGTTCATCGCGCATAACGCCCGATTCGATTACTCCTTCCTGCGCAGCGAGTTTCGCAAAGTAGGTGTGGATTTCTCTTCCGAGGTTCTGTGCACGGTCAAATTGTCGCGGCGCCTGTTTCCTGAACATGTGCGGCACAACTTGGATGCCGTCATGGAGCGCCATGGCCTGGCGTGCAGCGCCAGGCACCGCGCGCTGGGCGATGCGCAGGTGCTGAAGGACCTGTGGCTGAAACTCAAGGAAGAGGTACCCGCGGATGTGCTCGCGGCCGCCGCAGCCCATGCCGCGCTGGCGGTACCGAAGCTGCCGGCGCACCTGCCGCCGGGACTGGCCGATGAATTGCCGGAAGCGCCGGGAGCGTACCGCTTCTTCGGTGAAGACGATGCGCTGTTGTATATCGGCAAGAGCAACTCGCTGCGCGGCAGGATTTTGACTCAGCTCGCCGACGCACGTGTGGGTTCGCGGGAACAGATATTGGCCTCTCAGGTGAGACGCGTCGATTGGCGGCAGACCGCAGGCGAACTCGGTGCCATGCTGCTCGAGTCCGACTGGATCCGCTCGTCAAAGCCGCTGCACAACCGGCGCCTGAAGAGCCACGCGGACGCGGTGACCTTGCGGCCGGCCGCCGACTCCTCGGGCCGCGTGCAACTGCAGCGCATCGACACATTGGAACCCGAAGATCTCGCGCAGAGTTTCGGCGTATTTCATTCCGAGAAGGATGCGCGCAAGGCGCTGATCGACATTGCCCGGGCGCGCGAGCTATGCCTCAAGGTGCTGGGGCTGGAGGAGAGTGCCGGATCCTGCTTCGCCCTGCAGGTCGGAAAGTGCCGCGGCGCTTGCACGGGCAAGGAACCGCTCATTCTTCACAACATGCGGGTTCAACTGGCCTTGTCCGCGTTGAAAATCAAGAGCTGGCCCTTTCCCGGCCGCATCGCGCTGCGCGAACGGGCGGTCGGCGGTTTCTCATCCGATGGGACCCGCGGCGGTGAGTTTCACGTGCTCGATCATTGGATGTACTTGGGCTCCGCACGATCCGAAGACGAACTCGCCGCCTTGAGCACGCGCCACGCCTACGCCGTGTTCGATGTCGATGTCTACAAGATATTGCTGCGCTATTTCTCAAATCATCCAAACCTCGACTGGCATGATCTGCGCGACGTAAAAATAGCCGACGTGTCTTGAGCGTAAACGACAACGTCCGCTACTGGATCGCCACGGCGCCGGTGGGCGCTGCCTCGGTGTTGGCTGAAGAGCTTAAGCAGTTCGGCGCCGAGGATATTCGCGAGCGTAGCCATGATGTGAAATTTCAAGGCACGCTCGAGGTCGGCTACCGGACCTGCCTGTGGTCGCGCACCGCCACGCGCGTGCTCTTGAGCTTGGGATCCATCGACGCGAGCAGCTCGAAGAATGTCTACGAGGCGGTGAAGCGGATCGATTGGCGCGAGCATCTGGTCCCGGGTGCGACCTTGGCGTGCGATTGCAGCGGCGGCAACGAGTCCATCCGGCATACCATCTACGGCTCTCAGCTGCTGAAGGATGCGGTTTGCGACAATCTGCGCGATGCCACCGGCGAGCGGCCGAACATCAAGCCCGAGCGTCCCGACGTGCTGCTGCACTTGCATGTCGAGGGACCCACGGCCTTGGTGTCCGTGGATTTCTCGGGAGAAAGCCTGCACCGCCGCGGCTACCGCAGCGAAGGAGGGCGTGCGCCCTTGAAGGAAAATGTAGCGGCCGCGGTGTTGCTGCGCGCCGGATGGCCGGCTATTGCGGAGCAGGGCGGCATACTGCTCGATCCGATGTGCGGGTCGGGGACGTTTCTGACCGAGGGCGCCCTGATTGCGGCGGACGCGGCGCCGGCCCTCGACCGGGACTATTTTGGATTCTTAGGGTGGCGCGGTCACGATGCAGAACTGTGGGAGCGCCTGCGGACCGAAGCGCGCGCTCGCCGGGCAGCACGCCCGGCGCGGCGCTGCATTCTGGGATCGGATAATGATTCCGAAGCGGCTCGCATGGCCATCGCCAACGGCGCCCACGCCGGCGTGGCCGACTGGCTGCACATCGAGAAGCGCTCACTCAGCGAGGTCGCGCGTCCGAAGGGTGAGGCAGGGCTCGTCGTCGCGAATCCGCCATACGGTGAGCGGATCGGCGCGGAATCGGGCTTGCCCGCACTGTATTCAGAGTTGGGCGCCGTCCTGCGCGAGCGCTTCCAGGGCTGGCAGGCGGCGATTCTCACCGGCAACCCGCCGCTGGCCCGCAATTTAGGAATCTACGCCAAACGCACGCACCGTGTGTTCAACGGCACCATTGAGTGCCGGCTGCTGCGCTTCGATCTGAACGAAGCCAGCGCTCAGCGTCCGGCCGAGGAGGTGCGCGCCGATTGGTCGAGCCGCCCCGGCGCGCAAATGTTCGGCAACCGGCTGCGCAAGAACCTGCAGCGCTTGGATCCATGGGCGGAGCGCGAACGCATCGATTGTTTCCGGGTGTACGACGCCGACATGCCGGAATATGCCTTCGCCATCGATCTTTATGGCCGCGGAACACGGCACGCGTATGTTCAGGAATATGCTCCGCCAAAAACCGTGAATCAGGAGAGTGCCCGTGAGCGCCGCCGCGAGGTGCTGGCGGTATTGCCCGAAGTCTTGAGCGTGCCGATCGCGCAGGTGCATTCGCGGGTACGCAAGCCGCAGAAGGGCGCCGAGCAATACGAGAAGCGCGAGAGCGTTGCCGAGCGCCACGCCGTTTCCGAGGGGGGCTTGAAATTCTGGGTCAATTTCCGCGATTATTTGGACACCGGGCTTTTTCTCGACCATCGCATCATGCGCGACATGCTGCGCTCCTGGGCGAAAGATACGGATTTCTTGAATTTGTTTTGCTACACCGGCAGCGCGAGCGTTTATGCCGCCGCGGGCGGCGCGCGCAGCACCACCGGCGTCGATCTGTCGAATACCTATCTCGATTGGGCTCATGAAAATCTGCTGCTCAATGGCTTTGGCGGCAGTAATCACGAACTGTACCGCGCCGATTGCCTGGCGTGGCTCGAGGAACAAGAATCGCGCGGTCCGCGATTCGATCTGATCTTCGTGGATCCCCCGACCTTCTCCAATTCCAAACGCATGGACGGTGTGCTCGATGTGCAGCGCGACCATGTCGGGATGATCCGCAGGTCATTGAGGCTGCTGCGCCCCGCGGGCCGGTTGGTGTTTTCCACCAATTACACGCGCTTCAAGCTGGACTTGGAAGCACTCGCGGATCTTGCCATCGAGGACATCAGCGCCGCGACCATCCCGAAGGATTTTGAGCGCCACGCGCGCATTCATCGTTGTTTCATCGTGCGCTTCAAATAGTCTGGCCACTCGAGGCCGGCTTCGGGTAATCTTCGAGCGCATGAAAACCCATTTTTTTCGCGCCGTGTTGTTGCTGACCATGGCGGGGTCGGCTGCATTTGCCGCCGCCGACACGGAGCCGACCAATCCGGCGCCCACGCTGAAAGATTGGCAAGCGATGGCGAAGCTGCCGGACTTGGGCGGCGTATGGACGCCGCTCATCAGCGATCAAGTCGCGCAAGAGCGTACCAATCCGCCTCCCTGGAAGCCCGAGATCGCCAAGCAGGTCGAGCACATGTACGCCGAGGAGAAGGCCGGACGACCGTTCCCCGTGATCGACCACTGCTTCCCGACCGGCATGCCGAGCTACATGCTCATCACGCACAACGCTTTCGAAATCCTGTTGACGCCGGGCCGGGTGACGCTGCTGGGTGAGGGCGACGGCAATCGCATGCGCCGCATCTATACCGACGGCCGGCCGCATCCGGCAGATCCCGACCCCAGTTTTCATGGCCACTCCATAGGACACTGGGAGGGACAGACGCTGGTGGTGGATACCATCGCGGTGCTGCCGCAGTCTTATTTGGCCGTCAATGAAGCGGTGGGCGTGCCGAACAACGGCGACATGCACATCGTTGAGCACGTCCATCTGCTGAATGCCCATACGCTGGCCGACGATTTGGAAATCACCGCCAACAAGCTGCTGGCAAAACCCTGGAAGACAACCCGCAAATATGTGCGGCAGCGGGCGCAGAAATTCGACATCGTCGAGGGCGTTTGCGAACAGGGCAGCTATAACGACGCCGTCGATAAGGACGGCAATGCGATTTTTGCGCCCATCAAGTTCCACAATGGCGTTCCCGTCGGCTCCGACTCGAAATGACACAGGCACTAATGAATCAGGCACTAATGAATCAGGCACGAATGAATCAGGCAGGAACGAATCAAACAAGAGTGAACCGGTGGCGAATCACGCAAGGCCTTGGCGCAATAATCCTGGCCGCCGCGGCCGCCGCCTCGTGGCCGGCCTTTGCACATCACTCCTTCGCGGTCTATGACCGCACCAAGACGCTGACGCTCAAGGGCACCGTCAAAACCTTTCAATGGACCAATCCCCATAGCGTTGTGTGGGTGCTGGTGCAGCCGGAAGGCGGGGGTGAGCCGCAGGAGTGGAGCTTCGAAACCACCAGCCCTGGGGTCTTGACGCGCGGCGGTTGGACCCGCAATTCGATCAAGCCCGGCGATCGCGTCAGCGTCGAGTTCAATCCGCTGCGCGACGGCTCGCACGGCGGGGGCTTGAATTCCGTCACGCTGCTGGATACCGGTCAGAAATTGTCCGCCAGCTTCGCCGCTTCCGAAAAACCGAGCTGAAGCGACGCTTGGCGCCGGTCTCGTTCAACACCCGCCGGTAGCATCGGTATCGTGTTGTTGATCGGTTCGAGTATTCGTCCGGGCGAGCGCTAGCCCAACCGGTCATCATCACTGGGCCGGGCCGAGGTACTACAACACGTCGCGTAGCCGGTAGTACAGCATCGCCAGCATCAGCGACGGCCGCCTCAAGAGGCGGCCGCCGGGAAAGTCGCGATGCGGGATGCGCCCGAACACATCGAAGCGCTCGGCGGTGCCGGCGATTGCTTCGGCCGTCAATTTGCCTGCCAACCCGGCCAGTGCGACTCCGTGACCGGAAAAGCCTTGCAGGTAGAACACGTTGCGCGCGAGGCGTCCGAAGTCCGGCGCGCGGCTCATGGTGATGTCCAAGTAGCCGCCCCAGGCATAGGCGACCTTGACCTGTTCGAGCGCCGGGAACGCGCGCGCCATGCGCCTACGCATCGACTCCGCCAGACGCGGCGGCTGGACCGAGCTGTAGCTGACTCGTCCGCCGAATAGCAGTCGATGGTCTTGCGAACGCCTGAAGTAGTCCAGGATCCAATTGATGTCGGCAACGGCTGCATTGGTCGGCAGCAGGTTTCTAGCCCGCTCTTCGCCGAGCGGCTCCGTCGCGATGATGTAGGTGCCCACGCCCAAAATCCGCCGCGCCAATGCGGGCGCCACGGCGCCGATATAGGCGTTACCGCACAGCACGAGATGGGTGCAGCGTATCGCGCCTTGCGCGGTTTGTACGCGGACCTCCGGACCGTCCTCGTAGCGCAACACCTCGGAATTTTCATAGATCGCGGCACCGGCCGCTTCTGCGGCTCGGGCCAGGCCTCGAGTGTACTTGAGGGGGTGTAAGTGCCCGCTGCGTGAGTCGATGAGTCCGCCAAGATATCGGTCGCTTCGCACGTGGGACTGAATCTCGTCGCGGCTCAGCATGCGCACCGACTCGTAGGCGTATTCCTCCTGCAGCTCGCGGCTCCATTGCTCAAGCTCCTGCACGTGGCGCGGTTTCACGGCGACATGCACATGATTGGGGTGGTAGTCGCAATCGATGGCGTGGTCGCGCATCAGCGATTGAGTCAGATCCAACGCCTCGATCGAGAGGGCGAACAATCGCTGGGCGTCATCCCGGCCTACTTGGGCGATAAGCTTCTGTTGACTCACGGCCAACCCAAATATGGTTTGGCCGCCGCTGCGGCCCGACGCCCCGTAGGCCACCTCACGTGCTTCCAGCAGAGCCACCTTGTAGCCGCGCTTGGCAAGATGTAGTGCCGCGGAGCATCCGGCGATGCCGCCGCCGAGCACGCACACATCAGCCCGGATGTCGCCGCGCAAGGCGTCCCGCTTAGGCGATGGGCCGGAAGCCAAGTAGTAGGAGGGGGCGGGGGGAAACGAGAGGCGCATCGAGTTTTTGGCGAAAGTGTTTAAAATCTTATGGCTATTGACAGGATTGGGTGCCTGTGAGCCTACAGAGGTTTTCCATCAAAATGCAATATTGTTGCATGGCACAAAACACGTCTAAGTGTTGGAAATGCCTAAATCTTAGCTCTTTTTGCACGGGTTCCTAAGACGGGGCCCGGGCGGTGTGGTGTAATACTGCCGTTCTCAAAGGTTAGTCGTCCACTCGGACGTTTAATATATTAAACATGCCGCGCCTGCCGCTCATTGGAATTCCGGCTGATCGCCGGCTGTATGGAAAGCACTATTTCCACATGGTCGGCGAGAAGTACATCGAAGCTGTCGCCCAAGGCGCGAAGGCGGTGCCGGTGCTCGTACCCGCTCTGGGGTCCGAAATTGATTTGCCATCCTTGTTGGATGCCTGCGATGGATTGCTGCTCACGGGCAGTCCATCGAATGTTGAACCTCAACACTACGGAGGACCGGCAAGTGAGCCGGGAACGCTACATGACCCAAATCGGGATGCTACGACGCTTCCGCTGATTCCGCAGGCTGTCGCCGCCGGCTTGCCGGTGCTGGCGATCTGCCGCGGATTTCAGGAGATGAATGTCGCCTACGGCGGCACATTGAACCCCCGCCTGCATGAGGTGCCCGGGAACCTCGATCACCGCGACGATGAGTCCTTACCCCTGGACGTGCAATACGCGCCAGTCCATGAGGTGCTGCTCGAGCCCGGAGGGCAACTGCAGAAAATCGCAGGCCGGGATCGCTTGAAGGTGAATTCACTGCATTGGCAGGGAGTTGAAAAACTCGGGGCCGATCTTAAGGTCGAGGCGCGTGCACCGGATGGCGTGATCGAAGCCTTTCGCGTTGCGGATTCACCGGCCTTCGCCCTGGCGCTGCAATGGCATCCGGAGTGGCAGTTTGCACGGGACCCCTTTTCCAGCGCGTTGTTTGCAGCATTTGGCAAGGCCAGCCGTCAACGCTCGATTGCTTCAAGGTGATGTATGGCGAGCACGATTCAACAGTTCTTGAGAGAACACGGTATTTCCGAAGTCGAGGCGATCATTCCGGACATGGCCGGCGTTGCGCGCGGCAAGTTGATGCCCGCCGAGAAATTTGCGGAAGAGGAGGGCATGCGTCTGCCGGAAGCGATCTTCCTGCAAACGGTCACCGGGGACTATCCGGAGGACCAGAGCGCGATGAATCCGTCGGACATCGACATCGTGTTGAAGGCGGATCCGAAGACCGTACGGGTCGTGCCTTGGGCGGCGGAACCGACGGCGCAGGTGATCCACGATTGCTTCTACGGCGATGGCAGCCCCGTCACCATGGCGCCGCGCTATGTGCTGCGGCGGGTGCTCGATCTGTACGAGGCGCAAGGCTGGGAGCCGGTCGTCGCGCCCGAGCTGGAATTTTTCTTGGTGGAACCGAACATCGATTCCGATTATCCCTTGAAGCCGCCGGTGGGCCGCTCGGGCCGTCCGGAGATCGGCCGGCAAGCCTATAGCATCGCTGCGGTCAATGAGTTCGACCCGCTGTTCGACGACATGTACTCGTTCTGCGAGGCGCAGGACATCGAGATCGACACGCTGATTCACGAATCCGGCGCGGCGCAAATGGAGATCAACCTGCTGCACGGCTATCCCATGGGCCTGGCGGACCAGGCCTTCTTGTTCAAGCGCACGGCGCGCGAAGCGGCCATGCGCCATAAAATGTACGCCACCTTCATGGCGAAGCCGATGGCCAAAGAGCCCGGCAGCGCGATGCACTTGCATCAAAGCATCATCGACTCGAAGACCCGCAAGAATATTTTCAGCCTTTCCGATGGTTCGCCTTCGGAACTATTTTTCGGACATATCGCCGGGCTGCAAAAATACCTGCCGGGTGCGATGTCGCTGTTTTGTCCCAACGTGAACAGTTACCGGCGCATCAGCCGCTATTCCTCTGCGCCCATCAATGTGCATTGGGGTTACGACAACCGAACTGCGGGCTTGCGCGTGCCGATGTCCGGGCCCGACGCCCGGCGCGTGGAAAATCGCGTGGGCGGCGCCGACGCGAATCCCTATCTTGCCATTGCGGCCTCGTTGGCCTGCGGCTATCTCGGCATGATGGAGCGGCTCAAGCCCTCGGAGCCCATCGGCGGCAGTGCTTACGATATGGCCATTGCTCTGCCGCGCACCCTGGCCGAGGCGCTGCGTTTGCTGCGGGAATCCAAGCCGCTGGTGGACCTGTTCGGTGATCGCTTTGTATTGGCCTACACGGCCGTCAAGGAAGCCGAGTACGAGACTTTCGCGCAAGTCATCAGTTCATGGGAGCGCGAACACTTGTTGTTGAACGTCTAGGAGTAGCCTGGCGGTCGCGTGGCTGCTGCGCTATAACTAGCGGACCTTGAAAAAATAGAGGAAGCGTCGGATGTTCAGCGTTCGTCGGACGGCGATTCTGGCGCTTGTGTGTTGGTTGACCTTGAGCGGCTGCGGCGGCAAGTCCACCAGCGGGTCGGCCTCGGGCAGCGCCGCTGGCGCCAAGGATCTTAACCTCTACATCTGGTCCGATTACCTGGCGCCGAATACTCTCCCGGATTTTGAGAAGCAGACCGGCATCAAGGTGCACGCAGCCTACTTCGATACCAACGAAACGCTCGAGACCAAACTGCTTGCCGGCAGCAGCGGATTCGACATCGTGGTGCCCACCGCCTCCTACTTCGAGAGGCAGATCAAGGCCGGCGCCTTTCTCGTCCTGGACAAATCCAAGCTGCCCAATTTCAAGAACATGGATCCGCAGCTCATGGCCAAGGTTGCCCTGCATGATCCGGACAACCGCCATGGCGTCATCTATTTGTGGGGCACCAACGGCATTGGCTACAACGAGAAGATGGTCAAGGCTCTCATGCCCGATGCGCCGTTCGACAGCTGGCGTCTGGTATTCGACCCTGCAGTCGCCTCGAAAGTGGCGAAGTGCGGCATCAGCCTGCTGGACTCGCCTGCCGAAATGCTGCGCGCCGTTTACAACTATCTGGGAAAGAATCCGAATTCGCAGCGCTCGGATGATCTGGCACAGGCGGAAGCGGTACTGAGCAAAATTCGGCCGTACATCCGCAACTTCAGTTCGTCGGAATACATCGAGGCGCTCGCCAACGGTGATCTGTGCATCTCCGTGGGCTACAGCGGCGATGTGATGCAGGCGCGCGATCGTTCGCGAGAGGCCAATAAAGGCATCGAAATCAAGTACGCCGTGCCCAAGGAAGGCTCGATTCTTTGGTTCGATATGCTGGCGATTCCGAAAGATGCGCCGGACCCGGAAAGCGCCTACGCCTTCATGAACTACATCATGACGCCGCAGGTCATCGCGGATATCTCCAACTTCAAGCGCTATGCCAACGCCAATGCCGCCTCGCAAGCTTTGGTGCTGCCGGCCGTCAAGGATGATCCGGGGATCTATCCACCGCTCGATCAACGGCAGTCACTGGCGGTGCAGCTGGCCGATTCGCCCGATCAGACTCGCGCGATCACCCGGGTTTGGCAAAAATTCAAGACGGGTCAATAACCGATGGCGACTTCCGCGGGAGGCGTCGTCAAAGCCCAGCCCTGGAACGATCCCGCTGCGCGCCCCTACGTAGAAGTCGAGCGCATCACCAAGTCTTTCGGTGATTTCACCGCGGTCAACGACGTTTCCCTGAAAATCTACAAGGGCGAGATCTTTTGCCTGTTGGGTGCCTCCGGATGCGGCAAGACCACCTTGCTGCGCATGTTGGGCGGATTCGAAACGCCGACGTCGGGAAAAATTCTCATCGACGGCGAGGACATGACCGGCGTGCCGCCTTACGAGCGGCCGGTGAACATGATGTTCCAGTCGTACGCATTGTTTCCTCACATGAATGTCGAACGCAACGTGGCCTTCGGCTTGAAACAGGACCGCCTGCCCAAGCCTGAGATCCAGGAGCGCGTAGCGACCATGCTGGAACTGGTGAAAATGAGCGAATACGCCAAACGCATGCCGCACCAGCTATCCGGCGGGCAACGCCAGCGGGTCGCGCTGGCCCGCTCGCTGGTGAAGCGCCCCAAGCTGCTGCTGCTGGATGAACCGTTGGGCGCTCTCGACAAGAAACTGCGCGAGCATACGCAATTCGAATTGATCAGCCTGCAGGACAAGCTGGGCGTCACCTTCATCGTCGTCACCCACGATCAAGAGGAAGCCATGACTTTGGCGAGCCGCATCGGCGTGATGAATCACGGCGAAATTGTTCAGGCGGGAACGCCGTCCGAGATCTACGAGTTCCCGAGCTCGAAGTTCGTGGCGGATTTCGTCGGCTCGGTGAATATGTTCGAGGGCAAGCTCATCGAAGATGAGCCGGACTATGTGCGCATCGGCTCGGCGGAACTCGGCGGAACGATCTACGTCAGCCACGGAATCAGCGCGCCGCCGGAGGCCGTCGTCTGGGCGGCCGTGCGCCCGGAAAAAATATTCATGTCCACCACGGCGCCTGCGGGCGGCGCGGATAACGTGGTGCGCGGCGCCGTTCAGGACATTGCCTATCTCGGCGACTTGTCGATCTACCTGGTCAAGCTGCCCACCGGTAAAGTGGTGCGGGTCACACAACCTAACACCTCGCGCCACGCCGAAGCGATCGGCTGGGATCAGCAGGTCTATTTATCATGGGATGCGACCAGCCCGGTGGTGGTGACCCGTTAACGCCGCGACCCTGGCAGGGCAGCTTCGCCGGGTCGGCATCACCGGCCGGGGACTGGTTGTGGCGCTGCCATACCTGTGGCTGCTGCTGTTTTTCGTCGTGCCTTTCGTCATTGTCCTCAAGATATCGTTCTCGGACATGGACCTGGCGATTCCGCCCTACAAGCCGCTTCTGGAATGGATCGGCAAGAACTCTCTGGCGATCAAGCTCAATTTCAATAACTACGCCTTCCTGTTCACCGATTCCCTGTACCTGCACGCCTTCGCGAACTCGATCAAGGTCGCGTTTCTCTCGACGTTGATGTGTTTGGGCATAGGCTATCCGATGGCCTACGGGATCGCGCGCGCCAGGCCGGCGTTGCGCAATGTCCTGCTGCTGCTGGTCATCCTGCCGTTTTGGACGTCGTTGCTGCTGCGGGTCTATGCCTGGATCGGGCTCTTGAAGGCCAATGGCGTGATCAACAATGTGTTGATGTCGCTGGGAATCATCCATGAGCCCTTGACGATGTTGTACACGCCGTTCGCCATGTACGTGGGCATCGTGTATTCCTACCTGCCGTTTCTCATCTTGCCGCTGTACGCGAATTTGGAAAAAATGGATTGGCAGTTGCTCGAAGCGGCGGAGGACTTGGGCTGCCGCCCCTGGCAGGCGTTCTACAAAATCACCTTGCCGCTTTCCCGCAACGGCATTTTGGCGGGTTCCATGCTGGTGTTCATTCCGGCGGTCGGCGAATTCGTCATCCCGGCGCTACTCGGCGGTCCGAACGCGCTGATGATCGGGCGGGTGCTGTGGGATGAATTTTTCTCGAATCGCGCATGGCCGGTGGCCAGCGCGGTGGCGATTTTGCTGCTGATACTCTTGGTGCCGTTCATGATGTGGTACCAAAGCGTGCAAGCGCGCGAGTCGGCGGGCGCGCGATGAACTATCGCAGTTCGTTTTTCATCCTGACCTGTATT
>Ga0193727_1000939_pt1 | contig 11872 bp, 10 predicted proteins | sample H2c2metaG_FD_143051 | JGI IMG/M metagenome (GOLD analysis project Ga0193727, IMG submission 143051) | Soil microbial communities from a riparian zone of the East river system, Colorado, United States - H2c2 | ecosystem: Environmental > Terrestrial > Soil > Riparian zone | place: USA: East River...
CTGCCCGTCCCCGGTGATCGTGCGCGACAGCACGTCGAGCGTCTGTCGCAGCATGTGATCTCTGGTATTTGGCTTCTCGGCGGCGGTCTTGAGGTTGACGATCGCGGAGTTGACTCGGAAGTGTCCCGCCTTGATGTCACAGGGCGGCTGCGGAGGGTTCCACGTCTGAGCGGCGAGGGGAATGGCGCCGCTCAAGGCGGCGACGACGAGAACAGCCGGGCGCGACAGCATCGGTGGTGAGAGAGCGGGCGACGGGATTCGAACCCGTGACGTCCAGCTTGGGAAGCTGGCATTCTACCCCTGAATTACGCCCGCGAACTGGGCGGAATGTGTCTCCACATCCCGCCCCATGTCAATCGGCCTTCACTCCTTGTGGTACCGCCAGGCGACGACGCCCTTCGCCGGGACCTGAATCTCGAACATCTGCGTCCCCTGCGGCGGCAACGCCGGCACGTCGGTGGACTGTTTCGCGAGGGCCTCGCCCTGCGCATTCAGGAACTCGAAGACCAACTTGAACGGCTGCCCCGCGGTGTTACGCAGGTTGGTCACGAGCCCCTTCACGCGCGCCGTCGAGTCCTGCGGATCGAACTCGCTGAGCGTGACATCGGCGATGAGCGTCGAGTCAGCCAGGCGCAGGTAGTACAACGTCGAGTCGACACGCCCCACCCGCTGGTGCGCGAACGCGAGCAGTCGGATCGACATCCGGTTCATCGGATCCACGCCCACGAGCCGCCGCGCCACCGGCACGACGTGGGGCGAGTCGTTCACCTGGAGGTACGCGTTCATCAGATTGTACAAACCGTCGCGATAGTACGGGTTCATCTTGAGACCCGCCTCGAACGCCTCGGCGGCCAGGCGATACGTCACGCCCGATGCCGTCTCGTAGTCCCGGATGGCGCCCTTCGTAACCGAATCGCACCGCGCCTTGATCCGCACCGGCGTGAGCCGACTGGCCCTGGCCTGGGTGCGACAGTCGCCCCCCGCCTTGGAGGTATCGGGTTCGTCCGCGACCGCCTGGAAGATCTCCACGCCGACGCGGAACATGGGCATCGCGCCCACCGAGTCGGCCTGCGCAATGATGCGACGGTACATAACGAACGCGCTGTCGCGCTGGCCCGTCTGGCTCAGCACGCTCGCCAGGCTCGCCTGCGCTTCCGCGTCGTTCGGGTACAGCGTCAAGTACTCGCGATACGCCGCTTGCGCCTCGGCCCAATGCTTCTGGCTGTGCTCGATGCGCGCCATGTTGAACAGCGCGTCCTTGCGATCCTGCTGGAACTTGGCGTCCTTGGCCGCGATGTCGGCCGCACGCCTGAAGTACACGACGGCGGAGTCGAGCTGACCCGCTTGGTACAGCAACGAGGCCAGGTACTTGAAGCCCGTGGGCTCCGCCTGGTAGATGGCGTTCGCACGCCGGAACGCCGCCATCGCCGAGTCGGTGTTGTTTGCCTGCCAGGCGGCGATGCCGTTGTTGAACACGCCAATCCACACAAACCGCCGCCACAGACCGATGTCCTCCGCGCAGTCCGGCTTCAGCGTCTCAGCCTGGCGAAACGCCGAATCTGCGCCCGTCAGGTCCTGCGTCAGGATGTAGTAGCGCGCCAGGTAGTACCACGCCCCCGGGTTCTTTTCCTGGCCGCCTGTGGAGAGTGCCTGCATCAGGACGCCGCGCGCCGCGGTCAGGTCCTTCTGCTTCTGGTCCTCGAATCGCGTCTCCGTGGCGCTCTTCAAGTACTGCCGCCCGCCCTCTACGAGGTAGTGACCCGGCTTGATATCGCACTTGGGCAACGCCCATTTGTGCGTGTCCGGCTGTTGCTGCGCCCTCGCCTGTGGGGCGAGCGCGAGGACGGCCACGAGAACTCCGAAGACTTCACTGCGGTACTTGCGCACGATTCACTCCTTGGTTTTCGCCACGAGGGCTGCGGCGTCGCGCTCGACGGCGCGCGCCACGTCGATCGGCGGCTTCCCCAGGGCCCGGGCCGCCGCCAGTACGTCTTCGTACTCCGGCTTCACCCGTACCCCACCTCCGCCCGCCTGCTCCAACACCTTCACCCGGACAGCCACACCGTCCACTCGTACCGTGACGTGATGCCGGGACAGGGTCGCCCGCTCCGCCACCCAGCGCCGCACCCCCGCGGTCGTGCTGTGACGGAACAATTCGGCAGTCACCGCCTCCGCCAGCGGCTCCGGCGCCATCGCCTCCACGCGGAAGCCCTGGCGCCCCTTTTTCATCTGCACCGGCCATGTCTGCACGTCGAGCGCACCGGCCGTCAACAGGGCCTGGCGCAGCGGCTCCACGTACTCAGGACTCATGTCGTCCACGTCGGTCGCGAGCAAGACCACGCGCCCCGCCTCCGCCGCTTCCTCAGCCACGAGGATACGTAGCGCGTTGGGGTACGCCTTGGGGTCGCGCTGTCCCGCACCCCAACCGCTCCCGGCCATGCGCCATTGTGCTGGCGGCGCGCCCGCCGAAAGCACGCGCAACAGCACCGCCCCCGTGGGCGTCGTCGCCTCGCCCACAGCGGGACCGTCCGTCGCGATCTCGAGTCCTTCGAGCAGGAGCGCCGTCGCGGGCGCGGGGACGGGCAGCTTGCCGTGCGCCGCCTCCACCCATCCGGTCCCAACGGCGACGGGCCAATGATACACGGCGTCGACGCCGAGTCGCTCGAATCCTTCGATCGCGCCCACGATGTCGAGCACGGCGTCCACTGCCCCGACCTCGTGCAGGTGGACCTTGTCCGGTGCCACGCCGTGCACCTTCCCTTCGGCTTCACCGACGAGTTGGAAAGCGCGAACGGCGCGCTCCTTCACCCAGTCGGAAACCCCCGCACCCTGCACGAGCCGGACCAACTCACCGACGTGCCGACCGTGTGGCTGCTCGGGGATCGCGAACTCGACCTGCTTGCACCCCACGCCCGCCCGGCGGACGTCGCGAATCGTGACGCCGACGTTGGCGAACCCGAGACGCGCGGGGAGCTCCTCCAGCCACGACGCGGGCACTCCCAGCGACAGCAACGCCCCCAGCGTCATGTCGCCGCTGATGCCGGCGGCCGGGTCGATTATGGCGATGCGCATGGGGAGAAGTGACGCAATATAAACGGGTTAGGCCCTGTAGAGCCACCCGGCACCGGTGTTGAAAACGACCACTCGTTCCTCAGCCCTGATGAGACCACGCCGCAGCAACTCCATGGCGCCCGCCAGGGCTGCCCCACCTTCGGGGGCGGCGTCGATGCCTTCCACGGTCTGCATCTCCTCAGCGGCGGCCGTGAGGGCCTCGTCGCTCACCGCCACGGCGCCGCCGCTGCTTTCCCGTAGCGCCCGGAGCATCAGCCGATCGCCGAGGGGGCCTGGCACCCGCAGGCCCGCGGCGACCGTCGTCGGGTCGGGCCACGGCGTGCAGCGCTCAGCGCCGGTTTCGAACGCACGAATCACCGGGGCGCAGCCCGTCGCTTGCACGCTGTACATGCGTGGCAGCGCGGGGCCTGTCACCCACCCGCTCGCGCGCAGTTCCTGGAATGCCTTCCACATGCCGATCAAACCGGTGCCTCCCCCGGTCGGATACACAATCGCGTCGGGCAGGGTCCAACCGAGCTGCTCCGCCAGCTCGAGACCCAACGTTTTCTTGCCCTCGATGCGATATGGCTCCCGCAACGTCGAAACGTCTACCGCGCCAGTCTCGGCGGCGAAGGCTCGCGCGGCTTTGCCGCAGTCGCCGATGTGCCCGTCCAGGAGCACCAGGTCGCCACCGTCGCCACTGAAAGCGCGGATCTGCGCGAGGATGGGCGTGGGAGTCGTGGCCGGCGCGTAGACGCGGGCCCGCGCTCCGGCGCGCGCGGCGTAGGCCGCGAGCGCGACGCCCGCGTTTCCGGCCGTGGGTACGACGAATTGCTTCGCCCCCGCAAGCACGGCACGCGTCACGGCGGCGGCGAGGCCCCGCGCTTTGAAGGAGCCCGTCGGGTTCGTGCCCTCTTCCTTTATCCACAGGTCGGCAAACCCACTGCGAGCGCCGAGCCGTGGTACGCTCAGGAGAGGAGTACCGCCCTCGCCCAGAGTTACCGGACTCTCGCCCGCGAGGAGCGGGAGCCATTCCCGATAACGCCACATCGTCCAGGGCCTGCCCTCGAGCAGCGCCTTGGCCTCAGGGCGCGGCGCCGCGGCGTACCGCACCAGGTACGGTGCGCCGCACGACTCGCACACACCCGGCAAGCCGTCCGCGGACCGTGTCCGCACCGGCACGCAGGCCGAGCATTCGAGGCTCCATGTCATACGCGTTGGGTCAGCTTGTCGAGGATGCGCTCGGCGAGGCGCGTCGAGAATCCGGGGAGCGCGGCGATTTCTTTCGGTGTGGCCGTCTTCACCCCGGCCAGCGAGCCGAAGCGTTCGAGCAGCGCCCGTCGCCGCGACGGACCGACGCCTGGAATACGCAGCAGCTCCGACGTGATCGTGCGAGCCGAGCGGCGCTTGCGACTGTAGCCCACGGCAAAGCGATGAGCCTCGTCACGGGCGCGTTGCAGCAGCTTGAGCGACGGGCTGCGGCGCGACAGCCGCAGCGGGTCGGGCTGAGCAGGCAGGAACACCTCTTCATCACGTTTCGCCAGACTCACGATCGGTACTCGCTCGAGCTGCACGCCGCGCGCAGCGTCGACGGCGGCGCCCAGTTGTCCCTTCCCACCATCAATTACCATCAAATCGGGCAATGATTTTCCTTCATCGACACGGCGCCGCAGGAACCGCGTGACAACCTCGTGCACGGCGGCGTAGTCGTCCTGCTGCGCCACGCCTTTGATCTTGTAGCGGCGGTACTCCGCCTTGCGCGGGCGACCAGCTTCGAACCACACCAGCGAGCCCACGGTGTCACGCCCCTGATTAGTGGAGATGTCGATACAGACCATCGACCGCGGAACCACAGCGAGTCCGAGATCGCGTCCCAGGGCGAAGACGGGATCGGCGGACCGTTCGTCGATGTCGAAGGCCTCGATCTTGAAGCTGTCGAGCAGGTGCCGCGCGTTCTGGTCGCCCAGCTCCGCGAGCTTGGCGTTGGCGCCCCGCTGCGGCACGACAAAGTCCACGCCGGGCGCCAGTTCGTGAAGCGCGTCGATGTCGGCCGGGGCATAGGGGAGCACGACGCGGGCGGCCCGTTGCTCGAGCGGCAGGTAGTAGCCCACCAGGAACGCGCTCAAGACCTGGTCCTCCGCCGCGTGCTCCACATTCTCCAGGAACCGATGCTCTCGCGCGATCAGGCGCCCGTCCCGAATCCGCAAGATCACGCCGCACGCGTCGTCTCCGTCACGCGCCAACCCGATGGCATCGGCGTCCCCGCCCCCAACCACTTCCACGGTTTGCGGCTGCTCGAGCTGGTCGAGCCATTTCAAGGCGTCGCGCAGCTGAGCGGCGCGCTCGAAATCGGTCGCCTTGCTCGCGCCCTGCATCCGCTCCCGCAGACGCGTGCGCACATCGAGAGTCTTGCCCTCCAGGAAGAGCACGACGTCCTCAACCATCCGGCGGTACTCCTCGACGCTCTGGTACCCGACGCAGGGTGCCCTGCAACGATCGATGTGATAATCGAGGCATGGGCGATCGGGAGCATCGGTGGGCAGGTCCCAATGACACGACCGCACGGTGAAGATGCGCCGGATGATCTTGAGCGTCTGGCGCAGCGTGGCGACGTCGGTATACGGTCCGAAGTAGCGCGCGCCCGGCAAGGCCACGCGGCGGACGACGAGCACGCGCGGGAACGGCTCTCCGAGCGTCACCGCGATCTGCGGATAGCTCTTGTCGTCGCGCAGCCGAATGTTGAATCGCGGCTGGTGCTCCTTGATGAGATTGTTCTCGAGCAGCAGCGCCTGCGCCTCGCTCGGCACCACGATCGTCTCGAGATCCGCGATCTGGCGGGCGAGGGCTTCGCGTTCCGGCGTGGCCGGGTCGGCGTCGGACAGATAGCTCGGCACACGGGCGCGAAGGCTCTTCGCCTTGCCCACGTAGAGGATCTCGCCCTCGGCGTCCTTCCACAGGTAGACGCCCGGTTGGTCGGGGAGTGCCGCTAGCTGGCGCGCGAGCCGGTCAGGGATTGCCATGAGCGTAACGCATCGGGGTGGCGAAGCACCAACGTCAGCGCTCCGTAGGTCACCCCAAAGATACCGAGCACGGCAAGGCCATGCGGAATCGGGCGCCAGCCGGCGCTGAGGCCGGCGCCCGCCATCGCGAGCGCGGCGCCCGCCAGTCCCGCAAAGACGACCACGCCAAAGAAACGCCAATCGGTGACGCCGAGCACCGTCCCGATGCGGCGGTCGAGATCGCGCAGATGCAGCACGACGTTGAGCGTTGAACCGAGCGACGAACCGAGGGCGATCCCCGCGGGGCCGAGGCGCCGCATGAAGAACCACGACAACACCGCGGAGACGCCGAGGGAAAGCACCGCGATCCGGACCGGGGTACGGGTATCCCGCAGTGCGTAGAACCCGGACGCGAAGAGCTTCACGGTCGCCTGTCCGAGGAGACCCACGCCGTACGCGGCGAGCACGCCACCGACCAGGAGCGTGTCATCCGCGTCGAACCGCCCCGTCTGGAACAGGGCGCCGACGATCGCCGGGCCCAGGGCCACAAACGCAAAAGCCGACGGCACGACGAAAAACGCAATGCGGCGGAAGCCGACGCCGATCCGGCCCCGCAACTGGTCGTTCGGCGCCGGGCTCGCGGCGTCGCGCGCCAGGTCGGGCAACGCCACGGCGGCCACGGACACACCGAACAGGCTGACGGGCAGCACCTGAATCAGCTGCGCGTAACCGAGGCTGGCCACACCGCCGGTGCCGGTGAACGAGCCGAGGAACGTGTCGATGAACCCCGACAGCTGCGCCACCCCTGCCCCGATCACGAGCGGCGCCCAGGCCATGATCACCGGTCGCACGCCCTCGACGGCGGTGGAGAGGCGCAGTCTGATCCCACCGAGCAGGCGCCAGCACGCAGGGACCTGCACGGCGATCTGGAGGATGCTCCCGGCGACCGTTCCCCACGCCAGGGCGAGCGAGAGGCGGTAGAGCTGGTCCGGCAACGGCAGGTTCCGGCCCGCGAGCCACGAACCGGCGGCGACCATGGCGATGATCCCCGCCACGTTCCACAACGCCGGTGCGGCATACGGGAGGAAGAAGCGGCGGTGGGTATTCAGGACCCCGAGGCACCACGCGGAGACGACCATCAACCCGGTCATCGGGAAGAGGATGCGCACGAGGACCGTCGTGAGCTCGCGGCGCGGACCGTCGAAGCCTTGGGCGACGATCGCGGTGAGCGCGGGCGCGAAGGCGATCCCGAGGAGCGCCAACACGCCTGACGCCAGCAGCAGCAGGCCCAGGACCGCCCCGGCGAGGGCGCGCGCGGCCTCCTTGTCCTCCCGTTCGTTCAGCGCCGCATACACCGGGATGAACGACGCCGAGAGGGTCCCCTCGCCGAGCAGGTTGCGAATCGCGTTGGGGATCTTGAGGGCGGCGCGAAACGCGTCGGCCGCCGCGCTGCTGCCGAAATAGTAGGCGAACAGCCGCTCGCGCACGTATCCCAGGACGCGCGTGACGAAGATGCCCGCGGCCACTCGAGCGGCGGCCACGGTTAGGTGTTGGGTTTCTTCCGGTGAGGATCTTCCAGCAGACGCTGCATGAACTGCACCTCGTCGCGCATGCCGGAGAGCGAGCGGGTGAGATCTTCGATCTCCGTCTCGAGCGCCTCGACTTTGCGCTGCAGGTCACGGAGCTCGGGCGCGGGACCCGCGCCGGTTCCGGCTCCGCCCTCCAGACGGCGTGCCACGGAACGCCCCAGCGGCGAGTCCACGAGAATGGCCGCGACCGGAATCATCAGCGCGACGATGAGAATAACCGCGAGTACCCACATATGGTGACGGATTCTATGGAAGGCCCGCCCACCGCGCCACCTCTGCCTCGATGGCGTCCACCAATTCAGGGCCATAGCGCCCCACGAACGAGGCGGCGGTGAGCACGCGCTCCTGTGGCTGCCCCTCGGGGAACAGCGAGGCACGGGCGCGCCCCAGCTGTCCCGACAGCGTTTCATTGGCCCGCTTGAGGCTCGCCACGAGTTTCTTCTCGACCTCCTGCGTCCCGGCGAGGGCGGCGTTGCGCGCCGACTGGACATTGCGCTCGAGCGTCGGATCGATGCGCGCGATCGCCGTCGCCAGGCGCCCGTAATACTGGTCCAAATCCGCCCGCAGGCGCAGGAGACTGTCCGAGATTTCCGCCGGGACGGCGTCGCGGGCGAAGCGCGCTTCCAGCGCGCCCGCCCCCGGAGGTCCGGCGAAGTCAGCGGGAGTCAGCTTGTAGCGCTCGAGCACCTTCTCCACCTTCGCCTCGAGCAATATCCCCGACCAACGCGGCACGGGCGTTTGCCGCGTGACCCCGAGCTGCACGTACAGCGGGGCAGCCGTCGCCAGGTACTCGAGCTCGGCAGGTCCCGCGGCGTACGCAACCGTGGGGAACAACGCGGCTTCGATCACAGGGCGCAGCAGCACGTTGGGCGACAACCGCTCGGGCGACTCGGCGGCGATGCGCTCGAGCGCCGCACGCGTGAATCGCTCGCCGCTGCGGCGCGTCTTGGCAGACTCGCCGCCGCCGCTCAGCCGGTCGCGCCCGGCGCTGCCCTCCACCAGCACCGGCGACAGGCCGTCGGGAAGCGTCAGGTCCAATCCCTTGAGCAGCCAGGGGGCGGCGGCCCGCTTCGCGGCGGGATCGTGCGCTCGGAACACGGCGATACCCCGAGGGCCGAGCAAGCGATTCAGCGCGTCGGCGCCGGCATCGGCCAGGTTGACTTCGGGCCGGTATGAGGCCTCGAGCCACGCGAGGGTCTGCGCCGTGAACTCGGTCTCGGGAAGGGCGGCGCGCAGCTGTTCGAGCGCTTTGCCGATCTCGGGACCGCACGGCTCGCGAAACAGAGGTAAGAGCAGCGCGTCGGGTGGCCGCTCGCGCAGGACGATGCGTACGACATCCCCCGCGGTGTTCAGGACCGACGCGTGATTCGCCTCGGCAAAATCGTGATCGTCCCCCGCCACCCAGAATACCGGGACGACGGGGACCTTGACCTCGCGCTCGAGACATCGCGCCAGGGCCGCGGCAGAGAGCGCCTTGTAGATCGTATACAGCGGTCCGGTGAAGAGACCCGGCTGCTGGCCCGTCGTTACCGTCAGCACCTCACCAGAGGCAAGCCGATCGCGTCCGGGCCCGGGCAGGACGGCCGCCAGCACATCGGCGCTCACGCGGCGCGGCTTGACCTTAGCGGGGACGCCCGCGCCGGCGATCGGCGTCGCAACGATGCGCGGAATCATGAGGGGCGCGTCGCCACGAGGATCGTGCGCGTCGCGTGGATATCGAGCGGCCCGCCGTCATAGTCTCCGAACACCGCGTCCACGCGGAATCCCTCCTCCTCGAGCAACGTGCGCAGTTCAGGCGGACTGAAGAGGCGCACCCGTTCCTGGAAGCTGCGGTTTTCCGCGCCCAGCTCGATCTCCTTCACCACGTATTTGCCCTCTTCGCTGAAGCGGCGCCGGACGCGCACCTCGGTGTGTGTCCCGTCGACTTCTTCGGTGTCACGCCGCAGGGTGCGACGCACGTGGTCGGCATTCAGATAGTCGAGGACGAATCGCCCGCCCTGCCGGAGCGACGCGAGCACCTGCCGCAACACCAACCGGTGCTCCGCGTCATCGCGGAAGTAGCCGAACGACGTGAACAGGTTCACCGCCAATCCGAAGATTCCGGGCCGGAACGGGAGCGCGCGCATGTCGCCGCGCACCAGGGGCCCGCGCACGCCGAGCCGCGCCCGCCGCAGCATCGACGGCGACAGATCGAATCCCACCACCCGCGCGCCCAGCCGTTCCAATTCGGCGGCGTGCCGGCCGGCACCGCACGCCAGGTCGAGCACCCAGAACCCGGGTTCCCAGGCGGCAACCTTCTGCACGAGCGCGACCGCGCGCCGCGCCTCCTCCTCGTCGCGATGAGGATAGAGGACGTGGTATTCCTCTCCGAACCACTGTTCGAACCATTCGGTCATTCGCTGAAGACGTCCGCCTCAAACGTGGAGACCTGGGTGCCCGGTTCCCGCCACGCGTGCGGTCCCAGGCCCGCCTTGCGGCAGGCGGCGCTGAGAAACGCTGTAGCGTCCAGGCCGTGCTCCGTTGCCACCTGGGGCAACAGCACGCCCAGGGCGCCGCCGCGGCGCACCAGGAGGCCATCCCGCCCGATGACGAGCCCCCCCCCGTCGGGCCGCGCCACGTCGAAGGGCACCGGTGTGCCCAGCACCGAGATCTCGAGCCGCAGCTCCGGCAACTCGTTCGGCTCGACCGCCGGGAAGCGGGGATCCTCGACGGCCGCCGACACCGCCACGGTTCGCACCACCTCCCCCAGGGGCTGATCGCCGGTCACGCGGCCGATGCAGCCGCGCAGCGCCCCATCCCGCCGCTCCTCGAGCGTCACGAACGCGCCGCGCTTGAGCCGCGCGCCGGGCACATCGGGGAGCGCGGGCGCGGGCTCGCCGGCCAGGGCCGCCGCGATCGCGCGCCGGGCCAGGGCCAGCAGCGCCTGGCGGTCGGGGCTCGTCAGGTCAGGTGCCGCGATGGTATGGCTCTCCACGGCGAATCGTATACGCCCGGTAGAGCTGTTCGTATAGCAGGACACGCGCCAGCTCGTGGGGCAGCGTGAGGCGCGACAGGCTCCACTTCCGTTCGGCTTTCCGCAGGACGTCGTCGGGCAGCGTGTCGGCGCCCCCAATGGCGAACGCCACATCACGCCCGTCCATCTCCCACCGCTCGGTCCATTCCGCCAGCTGCGCCGACGAGCATTCTTCGCCGTGCCGCGTCAACGCGACGAGGCGCGCGTCCTCGGGGATCGCCCCGAGGACCCGCGCCTCGTCCTTCACCTCCCGCTCCTCGACCTTGGTGTAGTGACGCAGCCGGTCGAGATACGCCTCACAAGCCGTCCGGAGCGTCGCGTCTTTCACGCGGCCCACCGCGACGACGCGGTAGCGCATCAGGCATACATCCCGCGCAGCCGGTGCATCGCCGCGACCCGGTCGACGGCGAGCATGTAGGACGCGATGCGGGCGTTCACCTTGTGCTTGTCCGCCATCGCCATCACCTCGGCAAAGGAGCGCACCATGATGGTCTCGAGGCGGCGGTTGACCGTGTCTTCATCCCAAAAATAGCCGCCACGGTCCTGCACCCACTCGAAGTAGCTGACCGTGACGCCGCCTGCGTTCGCGAGAATGTCGGGGATGACGAAGACGCCTTTCTCCTCGAGGATCTTGTCGGCGTTGGCGGTGGTCGGCCCGTTCGCGCCTTCGCAGATGATTTTTGCCTTGATGTCTTTGGCGTTCTTCTTGGTGATCACGTTCTCGGTCGCGGCGGGGACGAGGACGTCGCAATCCACGACGAGGAGCTGGTCCTTCGCGATCGTCTCGGCCTTGGGGTAGCCCGCCAGTTGGCGGTGCTCCTTCACCCACTTGAGGAGGTCCGGCACGTCGAGGCCCTGGGGATTGTACAGCCCGGTGGACTTGTCGGACACCGCGACGATCGTCGCGCCTTCCTTGGCCATCAGGTCCGCCGCCACCGACCCGACGTTGCCGAAGCCCTGCACCGCGATCCGCGCACCCTTCAGGGTCATGCCGAACTTGGCGAGCGCCTCGCGCGTGACAAACATGCACCCCCGTCCCGTCGCCTCGCGGCGGCCGAGGGAGCCACCCATCTCGACCGGCTTGCCGGTGACGACCGAGGTGACCGTGTGGCGTTTGTGCATGGAGTACGTATCCATGATCCACGCCATCACGCGCTCGTTGGTGTTCACGTCGGGCGCGGGGACGTCGGAGTCGGGGCCCAGCGTGTCGATGATGCCGG
>Ga0193727_1000940_pt1 | contig 11871 bp, 13 predicted proteins | sample H2c2metaG_FD_143051 | JGI IMG/M metagenome (GOLD analysis project Ga0193727, IMG submission 143051) | Soil microbial communities from a riparian zone of the East river system, Colorado, United States - H2c2 | ecosystem: Environmental > Terrestrial > Soil > Riparian zone | place: USA: East River...
CTCGCCCGGTTCATCGATCTCGGGTAGCGCCAGGCGCGGCAACGGCAGTCCGGTTGGCGTCCGCGAGACGGGAATTTTCGCTTTGGTATCGTTCCAGCGCCCCAGCAGTTCGCGTCCGAATTTTTCATCGGTGCGCGCTCGCTTCACCTGATCGAGAACGAACTTGTTGTACTTCTCGATCGACTCAACAACTTGTCCAAGCTTGCTCATCTGTTCCTTTCCTCAGCGCCTATTCTGGGCCCGGGCGTTTGCCACAAACGCCGCCTGCAACTCGCTTCGCGAGATTAACCCAAATAATTCGTCTACGCCAGAATCGCGATGCCGTTTTGCCACCGTGTCGATCAGCTGCTGATTACGGCGGTTTTGCTCCAGACGTTGCTCGATTTCCGTGTGCGCGGTGCGGGCACGCTGAAGATCGCTCTTGTTCACCACCACGATGTCAGCAAGATCGAGCATTACGATTTTTTGCAGCTGCAATCGGCTGCCGTAGTCAGGGTTCATTACCAGCACCGTCTGATTGACGATGCCATTTTTTTGAAATGGCATCGCCTCCTGGCCAGTGCCCACTGTTTCAATGATCACGTAATCGAAGCCCGACCGGGCGAGTAGCGTCAGACAATCCTGCGTGGCGGGCGAAAGACCGCCGGCCTGGCCGCGCGTCGCCATGCTGCGCATGAACACACGATCATTTTGCGAGTTGATCATCGTGGCTCGATCGCCAAGTAATGCTCCTTCACCAATTACGCTCGGATCGTGCGACAAAATCGCGATCCTTCCCTTCGGATTCTGATTCAGAAAGCGCAGTACTAACTCGTCAATCAGCGTGGTTTTGCCAGCGCCACCCGGGCCGGTAAAACCAATGACACGCGCTTTGCTCGAATTTCGAATTTCGAATTTCGAATCTCGAATCTTCTTGTTGGGCATTACGCGTTGTACCTTGGACGTTAAGCGTTTCGCTCTGGCGTAGGCGTCCTCGATCGCCGTCAGCCTGTGGGCGAGCTCCTGGCCGGGCGATTTCGGCCGCGACCTTTTCCCGCGCGGCCCTCCGTAGTGCTTGCGGACATAATCGGTCATTTCTGCCAGTGATGTCCCGGCAAAGAAAATGTTGTCCACGCCTTTGCGCTTCATGGCCACAGCGTCTTCATGGGTGATCGTTCCGCCACCACCGCCAAAGACCTTGATGTCGTTCGCTCCGCGTTTTCGCAAAAGGCCAACAACTTCGGCGAAGAACTCGATGTGACCGCCGTTGTAACTCGAGATGCCGATGGCGCGCACGTCTTCTTGGATTGCGGCGCGTACGATGTCGCCTACCGAACGATGATAACCAAGGTAAATGACTTCAATGCCGTGCCTGATGAATTCCAGGTTGATTGTGTTGATCGCGCTGTCATGCCCGTCGCAAATCGGCACCGCGGTCAGAATTCGAATCGGTGAAGCCATCGGAAAAATCTAGCGTTGAACCGTTAAATCGTTAAATCGTTAAATCGTCAAATGCCTGATCCACTCGATTTCAGCGGCAAAGTCGTGCTCGTCACCGGTAGCTCGCGCGGGATTGGCGCGGAGATGATCAAGACATTTGGCCAATGCGGCGCGCAATGCGTGGTGAATTATGTGACCGACGCGCAGGGACAAAATAAGACCGATGCGACCAATGTGGCCAGTGAACTCAATGAGCCGCTGATGATTGAATGTGACGTCATGCAACCGGCGCAGGTCGAGGCCATGATGAAGCAAATACAAGATCGGCATGGTGGGCTGGACATTCTCGTGAACAATTCTGGTATCATCAGTGATCGCACGATCAAGAAAATGTCGATGGAGACCTTTGAGAGCGTGGTGCACGTAAATCTCTCCGGCACATTCACCGTCACGCAAAAGGCTGGCGCGATTCTGCGAAACGGTGGGCGGATCATTAACATGTCGTCCGTCAGCGGTCAGCTCGGGTTATTTGGCCAGGCCAATTATTCGTCGAGCAAAGCGGCCATCATTGCACTCACGAAAGTTTCGGCGCGGGAGTTTGCGCGCCAGAACATCACGGTGAACGCTATCGCGCCGGGTTTCATCGACGTCGGCATGAGCAAAGGTATGCCTGATGAAGTGACCCAGAATTTCATCAAGCAAATTCCACTCGGCCGGCTTGGTGACGTCAGCGAGATTGTAAACGCGGCGCTTTTTCTCGCATCCCCGATGGCTTCGTACATCACCGGACATATCTTGAACGTAAACGGCGGCTTCTACATGGGCTGATCGCCCTTCGCCAATCCGGACTTCGCGGACGCTAAAGGGAAGTAAGCGGCTACGGGCGGACAGGCATTAGTCGAGTTTCTGCACGAGCAGCCAGACCAGGGCTGAGAGCATCGCCGCAAAAGTCGATAGCACGAACGTGGCGCGCTTCGTCTGACGTATTTTGAAGGCAGGTTTTGGGATGTCGTCGTGAATATGGCTTGCCTCGAACAGCTTCATCAGCGCAAACGCGACGATGAAACCGACCGCGGCCCATTTCAGGCATCCCAAAAACATGTCAAGCATCCCGGCGGATTGTAGCGCAGGCTCCTGCCGTGCTCAACTAGCGAAAGCTTTCGGAGTCAGCGCCCTCGGCCTCGGTCGAGGCATCGCTATTCCCTGGCGTTGTGAAATGCAAAGGCGCAGCGGTTTGCTGTCTTTCCCCGCCAGAATCGCCAGCCCTTGCAAATGCGTTGACTGTAATCCCGCGGTTTGGTTACGCTCGCGTCCATGACTAAAAGATTCTTTACTCTCTTCCTCGCAATCGGACTTGCGAGTGTTTGCGCCGTGCAAGCTCAATCGCCGACCCCGGGCGAGTCGCCGGCAAAACATCGCGGACGAAAGAAAGCTGAAACGACGGCATCAACCAGCGAAACCACTGCGTCGCCTGCGCCGGGAGAGTCCCCTGCCGGTGCACCAAAAGCAAAGCGCGGTCGCAAGAAAGCGGAGGCTGCCACGGCAGCGAGTCCGGCTGCAGCGCCTGCTACGTCGCCCGCAGCCGCGCCCAAAGCAAAAGGCAGTCGAAAAAAAGCAGAGACAGGAACGAGTGCTTCACCGTCGCCTGCTAAATTCTCGCTTGGCGACATGTTCAAGCCGAAAGGCTCTGCGGCAGCCAGTCCCGCTGCCGTAAGCGGTGCCGCTGCCAAGAATACGAGCGCCGCGGCAGCAGCTACTGCGCCGGCTCCCGGCGGTGGCCACGGCCTGGTGTGGGTTAACACGGACTCGCATGTGTACCACAGGGAAGGGTCGCGTTTTTACGGCACGACCAAGAAGGGCAAATACATGACCGAGGCCGAGGCGGCCAAAGAAGGAAACAGGGCCGCAGGCAAAGGTGAATAAACTGGAGAGAAATTAGCTGAATCCGGCCAATTCGGAGTTGGGCCGGACGTGGTGGCTGGGTGGGCTACTCTCGCGCAGCTTTCGGCTGTCATCGCTCGGTCAGGCTTTGCAGCGCGTCAGCTAAGGTTTCGAACGCTGCGATTTGGATTTCGGGACCGTAATGGAATTGTGACAGAATATTGAGACCAATGTCTTTGTGTGGATCGGGCATCACTCGCGTAACGGAGGAGACCCCTTTTTCAGCAAGCGTGTCCATGATCCTGGCAATGTGAGGCGCGGCTGCCGAATCCATTGATTCCAACCACCGGAAATCAGCAAGAACGCGGAAGCCGGGTGCAACATCGCGCACAAGCTCGTGGACCTGCTTCGCGGCCAGCTTTGCCTGCTCTGCCGTGACTTGTTGCAGGGCGCTGATCACCAGGAGACGTTTCGATCGATCGATCTCAATTGAATACATGCTTTTTGATCACGCGATGCGGTTACCGCCGCAAGTCTATATTCGACTGTAGCCGCCTTTCTGTGAGAGGCGCGACCAACGTGTGCTATACATCCTTAGCGCCGCGTTTCGCACAGCGAAGCGTCTACAGCGATGTGCGCTAGCAATGTCGCTGTAGTCGCTCTACAACTGCAGACGTTAGGTTGTCCTTAACCCTTTTCGCTTCTTTATTTCTATTGTGAGCGGGACGGATATCACCGTTTGGATTATCTCTGGGCTTCTTGCGATCGGTATCGGCTCGACCAAGTATGCAAAATGGAGAACGCGCAACAAAGTGGTGCGCGACCTGGCAGCCATGGATCCGGAACGCCGTGAAAAAATCCTTAGCCGTATGAGTCCTGAACTTGCCATGGAAGCCCGGCAGGAATTAATGCGTCGATTTCACATAAGCTGACTCGCCGTCCACTTTGTTTTCGAATTCGTAGTTCTAACCTCTCCCGAAATCTCCGATGTCGTCCGCACGTTTTGAAATGATCATTCCGGTGCTGCCCGGTGATATCGACGAGCAAAATCACGTAAACAACACGGTTTACTTGCGATGGGTCCAGGATGTTTCCACTGCGCACTGGCGGGCTGTTGCCAGCCCGAAAGCGCAGGAGACCATTGGTTGGGTGGTCTTGCGACACGAGATCGACTACAAAGGGCCTGCCACGCTGGGCGACGAAATGATGTTGCGTACCTGGGTCGGTAAAGCCACTCGGCTGACGTTTGAGCGATTCACAGAGATCCGCCGCAATCGCGACGGCCGGCTCTTGTCCGAGGCTCGGACTCTCTGGTGCCCGATAGATGCGCAAACCTGCCGACCGGTCCGCGTATCGGAGGAAGTGCGCTCACAGTTCTCAACCTGAACTAATTTGGAGGAGTTGATCGTTGAGCGTTGAGCGTTGAGCGTTGGGCGTTGGAAGTTCCATCTCCTGATTCACGCCCGGTCATCGCTTGTTATTGCGCGACATTTCTGAAGCCAGAGATGTTGCATATCTATCGGCAGATCACAGCCCTGGAACGATGCAGGCCCGTGGTGATTGCGCAGAAGCGCGAACAAGCCGAGCGCTATCCGTTTGAGCCAATTTACATAGCTCCAAAGCCAGGGACGCATTTCTTGCGACGCTTTTGGTTCAGGCAATTGCGTGACGTGCCATGGCAGATTTCGGACAGGGAGCTGCGCGTGTTACAGGGCATTTTGAGCAAGACCGATGCTCGCCTGTTGCACATTTACTTTGGCCAGATCGCCGTCCATCTCCTGCCGTTGATTCGCTCGTGGAAGAAACCGTCGATTGTTTCGTTTCACGGCGCCGATGTGACCGTCGATATGAACAAGCCGGCCTATCGCGACACCACGCGGCAAATGCTCGATGCAGTCAAGCTGGTCCTTGTTCGTTCTGAATCGCTGCGGCGCGCAGTCATTCATCTGGGCTGTGACGAAAGAAAAGTCGAGATCCAGCGAACCGGGATCCCGCTGGACGAATTTCCTTTTCGCGAACGAAACTTTGTCGCCGCGGCGAAGGAATGGCGGTTCGTGCAGGCTGGTCGCTTGATCGAAAAAAAAGGTCTGCCAGTCACGCTCCGCGCTTTTGCGCGTTTCCTGCATCAACATCCAGATGCGAACCTAACGATTGCTGGAGAAGGACCGTTGCTCGGCCAACTTCAGAATTTGACGGGTGAACTCAATATCAACGGTCGCGTTTCATTCACAGGTTTCATGTCGCAGGAGCAGCTCCGCGAAATCTATTACGCGTCGCATATTTTTTTACATCCCAGCCAGAGGGGCCATGACGGAAATCAGGAAGGCATTCCAAATTCGATGTTGGAAGCAATGGCCAGCGGCCTGCCGGTGTTTGCCACCGATCATGGAGGCATTCCCGAAGTAATCCAGAACGGCGTTTCTGGCGTGCTCGTGCCTGAGGGTGATCATGAAAAATTGGCTGCTGCGCTTCTCGATGCGGCGCAAGATCCCGGGTTCCTTTCGCGGATCGCGCTCAATGGCGCCGAGATCGTTCGAAAAAATTTCGATCTGCGAGCGCAGGCGCAGAGGCTGGAAGAGATTTATCTGCGGGCAGTCCGGGGTTAGCATATCCGTCATTCTGAGCGCAGCGGAGCGGAGTCGAAGAATCCCGCGAAGCTACCTTAAAGGCCGTGCTGCGGGATTTGATTCGCTCACTTCCCGCTCGCTCAGCCTGCGGCCTGTCCGTCCATGTCGCGTCTTCCCCAGTCGCTCCATTCTCGACTTCGCTCGGGATGACAGTTGTGAACTGAGGTTTTCGCGTGTTTGATGCGGCTGGACTCACCGGGCATTGCGAAATAGAGATGGTATTATGAATTTCTTCAGAGCCTCAGTCATTGCGCTGATATTTTTGTTAGCGGCCGGCTTCAGCGCGCAATCCCAAACACCGGAGGAAAAACCGGCGGGACCCCTGAAAGCTGTCGCGGTGCTTCATCCCACCGCAGGCAGTAAAGTCAGCGGTACGGTTACCTTCACCGAAGAGGCCGATGGGGTGAAGGTCCGGGCGGAAATCACCGGCCTGACTCCTGGCAATCATGGATTTCATGTTCATGAGTTCGGTGATTGCAGCGCGGCCGATGCGAGTTCGGCTGGTGCTCATTTTAATCCGACCCACAAAGCGCATGCAGGACCCGACACACCCGAACGGCATGTGGGCGATATGGGAAATGTGCAAACGGACGCCTCTGGGAAGGCGACGCTGGAATACGTGGACCATCAAATCTCGCTCACGAACGACGAACGGTCTGTAATCGGACGTTCCGTTGTAGTGCACGCGAAGGCGGACGATCTCAAATCCCAGCCTTCTGGCGACTCCGGCGCGCGCGTTGCATGCGGCGTCATCGGCCGAGCGAAAAGCTAGTGACCCAATTGTGCCGTTACGCCTGTGCGTTCCTGCACTTGATCAATTATGATCCTCGAAACTCTTCGTCAAATCTCTTTGCTCGACAGCGCACTTATCATTTGATCAAATTGGAAAAACCACTGCCGTCCACGCCTATGCCACGAATACCCAAAACTGAATTGTCGCCGGATAACGGCTGCGTCATCGACATGAAATGGCAACTTGGTCCGCTGAGTTATCACGCTTCTGCGGCCGGGAAAGAGCCCGTACCGCTCATGACGCAGTCAACGCGTCTGCCGGAAATCGTGCTTTACGATCACGTTGGATTCAAAGGCGCCTACGCCCGGACCAACTTGAGTTTCCATTACGTCGGAGATTTTTGGAACGACCGCATCAGTTGCCTGATCGTGGTAAACGGCGTGTGGCGTTTTTATCGCGACGACTATTACAAGGGACCTTACTGGGACCTGGGTCCAGGTTATTACGAAAGTTTCTTTGCCGAAAAAGGCCCAGACGACGTGGTCAGCTCGTTTCAGTGCATCGCGCTGACATAGGGCTACCTAGCACCGTCGGTTGTAAGTTCGAAGACTTCCTGTGCGCAACCCCAGGAGAGTGTGAAGCCGGACCCACCGTGGCCGTAGTTGTGAACGACGGTGCGGCCGTCGCTCAGGTGATCGCGCTCGAGGCGAACGCCTGATTTGCGAAATGGACGCAGCCCGACGCGCTCGGCGAGAACGTTCGGCTTCTCGATCTTCAATTCGCGGCTGCACCCGGCGACGATTCGCGCGGTTGTTGCGGAATCCACGATAAGATCGTCGCTGAGATCGTTTGTTCCTCCGAAAACACAATCGTTCCTGCGCGGGATTGCGTACATCAGCGGGGCATCATCACAAACGACGGCGTATGGAAGATATTTGATCCTCGGCACAATCGCGATCTGGCCGCGGTGGGGCTCAAGATCGGCATCGCGGACGAGTTCGCGGGCACCGATCCCTGCGCAGTTGATCACGAGACCAAATTGCTGATGTACTTCTTCGAGTTTCGTTAAATGGGTATTCGCGGCGATTGATCCGCCAGCGGCGACAAAACGTTTCGCGAGGTAATCCAGATAAATCGTTGTGTCCATCAGCGGAACGCGCAGCGAGAAGCCACTCTTGAGTATCTTAAGAGAGGTGGTTCGCGCGCCGAGGGGAATCGCCCAACCTGGAATCTGAATTTCTTCAGTGCGCGAAAATTGGTGGAGCTCGGTCATCGAAACGCCGCTATCGGGGTTGCGAGCGAGATCGATAAGCGTCCGGTAGGTCTCGAGTGCCCAGGGGATGACTTTGTCCGCGGGCTGCACATCGTAAGGGAACCAGAGTGCCGCAGCGGCCCCAGAAGTGGTTTGCTGGCCGATTTCTTTGGCGAAGATTGTTGTTCGATGTCCATGTTCGGCGAAAACGACACCGCAGGTCAGACCGGAGACACCGGCACCGACCATCGCCGCCCGATGCTTCATTGGAATCATCTACGTGCATTGGGCCGCCGCGTCATATAAAATGGCGGGCGATGGTCTCTTTGAATCGAGATGGACTAACCGGGAAGGTGCTGGCAGGTGAACGAATTTCTGTGGACGAGGGGCTCGAATTGTATCGCTGGCCGCTCGAAGAGGTGGGAGCGCTGGCCAATGCGAGGCGCGATTCGGCAAAGGCGAAAAGTTACGCCGGACGTGGACGCGAGATCGTCACCTACATTGTCGATCGAAACATCAATTACACGAACGTTTGCAATGTTTACTGCAAATTCTGCGCCTTCTATCGAACAGAGAAGGATGAGGACCACTACGTGCTTTCGTTCGAGCAGATTGATCAGAAACTTGACGAACTTTCTTCCGTTGGCGGTGTTCAAATCCTGATGCAGGGGGGGCATCACCCGAAATTGCCGTTCGAATGGTATATCGATCTGCTGGGTCACATTCGGGAAAAATATCCGCACATCAATATTCACGGGTTCAGTCCGCCGGAGTTTCAACATTTCGCAGAGACTTTCCAGATGCCGCTGCGCGAAGTGATTTCGAAATTCAGGAAGGCTGGACTTGGATCAATTCCGGGAGGCGGCGGAGAAATTCTGGTGGATCGGGTGCGGAAAAAAATATCGCCATTGAAAATTAACAGCGATCAATGGTTGGAGGTAATGCAAACAGCCCACGAGCTCGGATTGAAATCCAGCGCGACGATGATGTTTGGACACGTGGAAAGCATTGAAGACCGGGTCGAACACTTGCGCCGCATTCGTGATCAGCAGGACCGCAGCGGTGGATTTACGGCGTTCATCTGTTGGACGTTTCAACCTCAGCATACCGTCTTGAAGATTAAGCACCCAACCGGCGTGGCTGAATATTTGCGAATGCAGGCCCTGGCCCGCATTTTTTTGGATAACATCGACAATATACAAAGCTCCTGGGTAACGCAGGGTCCGGAGATCGGCCAGATCGCGCTCAGATATGGTGCGAACGATTTCGGATCGGTGATGATGGAGGAGAATGTTGTCAGCAGCGCCGGAACAACCTTTCGATTAGATGCCGGGCAAATTGAATCGCTTATTCGCGACGCCGGTTACGAACCACGCCGCCGAAATAATTGGTATGAACTTTTGGATTGAAAGCCGACCGCCGGCGTTCAAACTGACCGCCTCTGTGGAAAATCTCGCCTTGACGACTGATGCCTTCTTTCCGATATAGCCGCCTGTCCTGCGTGGGCTCGCTTGCGCGGGGCCGCGCTTCTTAACCTATGAGATATTTTTCTGGATGGATGCGCCCCCCGCCGTTTGCAGTTTGGGCCGCTTCGATTTGCGCACTGCTTGGTGCCACAGTCGGGCGGGCGCAGGCACCGCAGGAGGCTGCGCCGCAGGGACCTCCCATCGTCCGCTCAATTGACGTGGAATACACAGGCCCCGGCACTGTCAGCAGGGAACGAATTCTCGCACAAATGCGGACCAGCGTGGGCCAGCCGTATTCCAACGAGGTGGTCGAGCAGGATATCGCGGCCCTCTACAAGACCGGCTCAATTCAAAACGTTCGCATTTTTGCTCAGCCGCAAGGCGATGGATTGAGGGTAATCGTTGCCGTGCAAACGCGTTCGATTCTGCGCGAGATCGTAATCGACGGTGCCGAGCGCGTGAAAGCACAAAGACTGCGCAAAGAAATCAAATTGAAACTGAATCAACCGGTTAACGAACAGCAACTGGAAGAAGCCCGGCAGAAGATCATCGAAGTCTATCAGGGGCGAGGCTTCACTGACGTCAGCGTTCAATTTCGAATAGATCCGATTGACGAAAAACGCGGGACAGCTCGGGTCGTTTACACTGTCACTGAAGGAGTCAAAGGCGCAGTGAGCCGGATTAACTTCGAAGGAAACACGCATTTTAGCGCAAAGGTGCTGCGCAAACAAATGAAGACGCGCGGTAAGACCCCCATTTCTTTCCTGGATAAATCTGGCCGCTTCGATGACGTGCAGTTGCAACAGGATATCGACAAAATCCGCGAATTTTACCAGGACCACGGCTACATCGACGTCGAAATAAAAGACGTGCGCAGGTCGCGCACGGAGAAGGGTCCCATGGTTCTCACTATTGTGATCGTCGAAGGCCCGCAGTATCACGTGCGCAAGCTGGTCATTTCAGGTTATCAGAATACGACGGAGCAAAGGGTCCGTGCGCTGCTAAAAATGAAGGAAGGCAGTGTCTATTCACCCAAGCAGTTGCGCGATGATGCCAAGGCGGTGGCCGATGCTTACGGCAGTGGGGGTTATGTCGATCTCGTCGTTCAGCCCGAGGGCGCGCCGGCCGGTCCTGCTCTGATCGATGTACACTATAATATAGAGGAAGGCGTTCGCTCCTTCGTAAATCGGATCAACATCGAGGGGAACACGCGCACCAAGGACAAAGTCATCCGGCGCGAAGTACTCGTTGCACCCGGTGACGTCTTTAACACCGTACGCGTGGACATCACCAAGAAACGTCTCGACAACCTGGGGTATTTTGCAAAAGTCGAGACTTACCCGGAAGAAACCGATATCCCCGGGCGCAAGGATCTTACCATCCTGGTGCAGGAAAAACGGACCGGTTCGCTGAGTTTCGGCGGTGGATACAGTACTATCGATGCGTTGGTTGGATTCGCGGAACTAACCCAGGGCAATTTCGATCTGTTCAACTGGCCTTCATTTACCGGGGGAGGCCAAAAATTCAGGCTACGCATCCAGTACGGCACGGAGCGGAAGGATTTTATTCTCTCGCTGACCGAACCGTACTTCCTCGATCGGCGATTGTCCTTGAATGGCCAGGTCTTTTATACGGAGGCAAACTATTTGAGCTCCGAGTATAACCAGCGCAACTACGGGTTTGCCATGGAACTGCGCAAGCCGCTCGCTACGTATACATACGCGACGTTGGGGTACCAACTTTCGGAGTACGATATCTTTGATGTCGCCGTTAGCGCATCAGACGTCATCAAATCGCAGCAGGGTTCGACTAGCGAGAGCAAGATTTTCAGCGGCGTCGTGTACGACTCGCGCGATAACCCACTGCTCTCGCGACGGGGACAACGCGTCACCTTTTCGCCTTTTATTGCCGGCGGCTTCCTTGGAGGCAACACTCAGATCTACGGATTGGACCTCGAAGGATCGCAATATTTCCACCTTCCATGGGACACCATCCTACTGATTAACGGCGAAGTCGCCACCGTAAGCCAGTGGGGAAACGGGAGTGATGTACCACTCTTTGAGCGGCTTTATCTCGGGGGCTCAAATAACCTGCGCGGATTTCCGTTTCGCGAAGTTGGTCCGCAGGATGAGAATGGCGAACCAATCGGTGGAAAGTCAATGTGGCGCACGACAATAGAATGGACTTTCCCAATCATTGAAAAAGCGCGCGGAGCAGTTTTTTACGATACCGGCTTTGTTAACAGCAGCGAGTGGTCCTTCGGCTTCAACCATATCGCCTCGGATATTGGTATAGGGCTCCGCCTTGATCTGCCCATCGGCCCGCTTCGCCTCGATTATGGATATCCGGTACAGCGCGACGGATATCACGGTGGCGGCCGTTTCAACTTCAACGTGGGTTATCAATTTTGAACGAATATATGTGGTTGCAGTCTAACGCGATTCCTAGCACTGTATCCTCCATTTTATGAAAAAGTCTCTGTCCACAATGCTT
>Ga0193727_1000942_pt1 | contig 11853 bp, 8 predicted proteins | sample H2c2metaG_FD_143051 | JGI IMG/M metagenome (GOLD analysis project Ga0193727, IMG submission 143051) | Soil microbial communities from a riparian zone of the East river system, Colorado, United States - H2c2 | ecosystem: Environmental > Terrestrial > Soil > Riparian zone | place: USA: East River...
TAACGCCCGGCGTGCTTCGTCATCCAGGCGCCTTCGATGAAGGGCGTAATCGTGCTATCGCGGTGGTCGCGACCGAAGCGTTCCCAGCCGTGCTTCGCCGGCTCGAGTCCAAAGAGCCACTTGGGTGTCGCCCCTTCACGGTAAGAGAGCTGTTTGGTCTTGTCGAGCTCGATCGCGTGCAATGGATAGGCATTCGACGAGTTCCAATACAGGAACCACCGCTCGGTGTCGGGATCGTGGAAGAACTGCGCGTCCCAGGGCCCCGGTTGCACGGAGTCGGGCCTGGCGAGGGTCTCGGTCTCGCGGTAGCGCGCCATCGGCAGCCACGGCATCAGGCGATTGTAGAAGTCCACGCGCCCCGTCGCCGGCTCCGTGAGCATGAGAATGGGCAAGGGGCTGGTCGTACTCGGCATCAGGTAGATCGTGTCACGCACCGACAGCACCGCCGGGGCGACGACGTCGGTCAAGGGCCAGCGCGACGGCGTGATGTGCTCCCAGGTACCGAGGTCATGCGAGCGCCAATACCCGTCGCCGATCGTTTCGAACAGGTAGTAGGCCCCACCCTGGACGACGATGACCGGATCGGCGCCGGAGCGATACGAGATCCCCTGATTCTTCTGCTCGAAGTTGTAGCGGTAGTCGATGTCGATCGGATTGGCGTACGTGCGCGGACGCGGGGCCGGCGTTTGTGCCGGGCCACTCGCGCCCGCGACGACGATCAGTAGAAACCGAAAGGCGCGGCTCGCGCCTTCTCTCACTGCAGCTGGCCCCGCATCGCGCCGCCCGGGAACACCGTGCTGTGCACGTTGACATAGTATCCGGACGGATTGGCGAGCAGGTCGGCGAGCACCGCGGCGGCCCGCGGCCGCGCCACCCCACGCAGCTGCGACGGCTGGTCGCTGAGGGACGCAACGGGATTCCCCGCTTCAAGGAAGTCCCAATGAATCGGACCGTTCACGCCCGCCGGCGCCTTGTGAATGTGCGCCCGCGTGTACGTCTCACCGCTGCGGTTATTGACCGTGAACGTGAACTCCATCGTCCCGTCGGCAAACACCTTCACCTGCGCGTGGCCCTTCGAGTCCGACGTACTCGCCCCGTTGGGCTCGTTCTCGGCGCGTAGTTGCACGTTGAAAACCGTCGCCGGCTCCGCCTCACTGGCCACATCGAGAGCAGGAGTCTGGCTCGGGTTGATGTTCGTCGGAGCGGCATCGGCGCATGCGGCAAGGGCGAGGACCGAACAGACATGAACGGCACGCATAACGACCTCCCGGCTGTTGGTGGACCTACGACGGCGGCACGAACGACATTGCGACGTTAGTGCAGGTTCCGGCGGTTGGCTAGACTCGCACTGCCTCCCAACTCACGCACCTGTCACCGAATGCCAACCCCCGCCGCGAAATCGCGGAGCGCCTCCATTTGGTCCATGTTGAACGGAGCCGTCACGTCCCCGACCGCGATCGTGATGTTATGACAGGCGACCACCTGGCCGAGCTGGTCGAGCGACAACTCATACATGTACTGGCGATTCGACGTAAAGGCCGATGGCTCGATCCAAAACGACGGCGTGATTGCGAGTTCCTGATTCGTGCCGTCACACGCCACGCTCAGACGGTTGTTCGCCGGCATCTGCGGGTTCTGCGTCCGAAACACCAGGAACACGCTGCGGGACGCCTCTGCGGCCACGGCTCCCCGGTACTCATAAAAGAAGGTCAGACGCGGATGCTGAATCCACAGGAAGTATGACCCTCGGTGCGTCGTGACCGATACGCGCGTTTGATCCGTCGCGGCATCGTGCTCGCGCGCGATGCGCGTCCGGTGGGCGAATGCGCGTGCGGCGGGGCGACTGCTCGCCGGCGACGGATCGGGCGTGGCCGCTACGGTCGCCGAGTGCGCGACGCCGAAGGGGGGCATCGCGTGCGACATGGCACAACCCGTCATGCCCAGCAGGGTGAGCGTTGTCAACGGTCGGACGTGCATTTCGGCCTTCCTCTCTCACGGGTGTGTGGGTGGTTTGCTTCGTAGCGTACGAACCATCCAGGAAATGCGCTAGCCAATTCGCACTAAACGTCATAACAGAGACGCGGCAGTCGTGATGCAGCGCACACCGGCGCGGCCCCGCGCACGGCTGCGTAACTGCTTGCCGACCGATATATTTACGCCCTCTGTGACGACCCAAACCACCAACTGCCCTCGTTGCGGCCAGGCCTTGCAGGCCGGGGCCCGCTACTGCCCCAGTTGCGGCTCCGACATCTCCGGGCAGCAGACGGCGTTCGCCACGGCAAAGATCGAGGCGCGGCCGCCACAAGCCTCTGCGCGCGATGCCGGCGTCATCGATGCCCTGCGCCGCGCCACGATCGGCGAGTACGAGGTGATGGGCCTGCTCGGCCGCGGCGGGATGGCGACGGTGTACCTCGCGCACGACATCGCCCTCGACCGCAAGGTCGCGATCAAGGTGATGAGCCCGCACCTCATCTCGGGCGAGGGCATGGCGGAGCGCTTCAAGCGCGAAGCCCGCACGGCCGGATCGCTCAGCCACCCGCACATCATCCCGATCTACGCGGTGAAGGAAGCGGGCGATCTGCTCTTCTTCGTGATGAAGTTCGTCGAGGGTCGCCCCCTCGACAGCATCATCCACGAGGTCGGTCCCCTCCCCTTCCCGATGGTGCAGACGATCATGCAGCAGGTCGGGTCGGCACTCGGCTCGGCCCACCGCCGCGGGATCATCCATCGTGACATCAAGCCCGCCAACATCATGGTCGACGTCGACGGGTGGGCGGTGGTGACGGACTTCGGGATCGCCAAAGTGGCGGACAAGCAGGGCCTCACGATGACGGGCGCGACGGTCGGGACGCCCTCATACATGAGTCCCGAGCAGTGTGCCGCGACCAAGGAGCTGGGCCCCGCGTCCGACCAGTACTCGCTCGGCGTCGTCGCCTACGAGATGCTCTCGGGGCGCCTGCCCTTCGGGCAGGAATCGGTCATGGCGATCATGTACGCCCACTTCAACGAGCCGCCACCGCCGATCATGACGGCGCGCGCCGACTGCCCGCCGGCGATCGCCGCCGCGGTGATGAAAATGCTGGAGAAGGATCCGGAGAACCGTTGGCCGACTGTTGAAGCCGCCGTGGCGTCGTTCGGGGCCGCCCCGCTCGCGCCCGACGATCCGGTGCGCACGCAGCTGATGACGCTCGCGATGAAAGGCGGCGCGTCGCAGCTGCTCGCCGGGCTCGTCACACCCCAAAGCCCACCTCCCGTCGGCCGCAGCGGCTCCGGCCAGGCGACCGGCGTGGTGGGTCTGAAGCTCACGCCGCCGCAGGTGACGGTGGCGGTGGGCGGCGCGGTGCAGCTCACCGCGCGACCGAAGCGCGCCAGCGGCGCGACGCTCATCGGCCGTGCGATTACGTGGGCCTCGACCGACACCGATGTCGCCACCGTCACCCAGAACGGTCTCGTCACAGCGATCCAGGCAGGCGTGGCGACGCTCACGTGCACGTGCGAAGGCGCGAGCGCGACGGCGATCGTTACGGTCACAGGCCACAAGAAGTCGCGCGCTCTGGCATACATCGGCGGCTTGGTGGTGGTCGGAGGACTCGCCGCGGGCGCCTGGATATTGGGGCCGTGGCGGGCAAAACCCGCAGCGCCCGCGCCGAGGAACGAGCCGATTTCCGTGGTGACCTCGCCGCCCCGCCCCGTCGACTCGGCGGCCGCCGCGACGCCCCCGCAGGTCTTGACGCCTGACGCAACGCCGGCGCGTCCCCGCGCCGAAGATCGCCGCGCCGCGCTGCGCAGCGATAGCGCTGTGCGCGAGCTCCGGGCCAACGCGCGCGCAGCCCGCGAGCGCGCGGTGACCGCGGGCGCCACGCCCGCCGACCTGGCGCCCGGCGATGCGGAACGCCGCGCCGCCGAGCAGGTCGTTGGCCGCGACCGCCAGCCCGACGCGATCGCGCATCTGGGCGCTGCCATTGGGTTATGGGCCGGCGCCGAGCAGGCCGCGCGGACGCGCGCGCAGCAGGCGGCCGCAGCCTCGCAGCCGACCGTGCAGCCGACGCCGGCGCCGCCGGTGTCGCCTCCCGTCGCCCCTCCAGAGAACCCGAGGCCCCTCATCGAGGCCGCGATCCAGGCATATGCCCGGGCGCTCGAGTCGCGCGACGTGCAGCAGGTGCGCCGCGCCTATCCGGGCCTGACGCCGCAACAGGCGCAGGTGTGGCGTGACTTCTTCGGCATGGTGAGCGACATGAAAGTCGATCTCGCCATCAAGCAGCTGCAGATCACCGGAGACGTCGCGGAGGCGCAGGTGGAAGGGTTCAATCAGTACGTCCAAGGCCGCCGGCCCCAGCGCCAGCCCGTCAGCTTCCATGCGACGCTCGACCGCACGAGCGGCGCGTGGCGCATCGCATCGATCAGGTGAAGCCGATGGCGCGTGCATTGCTTATGACCGGCGTCGCCCTCGGCGCCGCCATTGTCTTCGCCTGCACCACCGACACCGCCATTGGCCCCGATGTCGCGCTCGACTCCCTGTACATCGAGCCCGATAGCGCGGCCGTCGTCCTCGACGACACGCTGCGCCTCATCGCCATCGGGATCGACAGCTCGGGCCGGCGTTTCGCGCACACGCGGGTGGCCTGGACCACGAGCGACGCGGCCATCACGCTCTCACCGACCGGCGTCGTCGTGGGCACAACGGTCGGGACCGCCACGGTGCACGCCAGCGCCGGCGGCAAAGACGCGACGGCGGACGTGACGGTCACGCCCAAGCCCATCTTCGCGACCTCGCGCGACAGCGTACCGTTCAGCGGAATCGCGAGCGGCCCCGATCCGGCGACCCAGACCGTGACGATCACGAACGCGGGCGGTGGGACGCTCGCGCCCGCCGTCGATTCGATTCGCTATGGACCGGGTGCCACGGGATGGCTGCAGACGGCGATTGCGACGGGCGGCCCCGACACCCTCACGCTTAGCGCGACCACGGCCGGCCTCACGGTCAACACGTATGCCGCGACCGTGTTCCTCGGCGCGCCCAAGGCGACGGGCAAGGCGATCAAGGTGACGCTCGCCGTCACGGTCGGATCGCCCACGACCATGGCGCTCGACTCGGGCGACGCGCAGACCGCTACGGTGAACACGAACGTGCCGGTGAAACCGACGGTCCTGATCCGGGACCAGTACGGCAACCCCGTTCCCTCGGTGGGCGTGACGTTCGCGGTGACGGGGGGCGGCGGGAACGCCGCTCCGGCGACCCCCGTCTCGACCGACGGCAACGGACGCGCCCGTGTCACGAGCTGGACCCTCGGCACCGGCGCCGGTCCGAACGCGTTGCAGGCGACCGCATCGGGGGGGGGCGTCACGCCCGTGAACTTCTCCGCGACCGGCATCGCGGGCGCGCCCGCCACAGTCACGAAGACAGCGGGCGATAGCCAGTCGATCACGGTGAACAGTGCCGTGCCCGTGGCGCCCACTGTCCGCGTCACCGACCAGTTCGGCAACCCGGTCGAGAGCGTGACCGTCACGTTCACCGTGGCGTCGGGGGGCGGCATTCGGACGGGTGGCACGCCCAAGACGGGCAGCACGGGCCACGCCGCGGTCGGCAGTTGGACCCTGGGGACGCAGGCCGGTCAGAACACACTGACGGCGACGCCGACGGGCCTCTCCGCCGCGACGTTCTCCGCGACCGGGAACCCCGCGGCGGCCGACAGCATCAAGCTGAACGCCGGCAACAACCAGAGTGATACGGTGGCCGCGACGCTCGCCACGTACGCGGTGCGCATCGCGGATCAGTACGGCAACGCAAAGTCGGGCACGACCGTCAATTGGGCCGTCACGGGAGGCGGGTCGATCACGCCGTCATCGATCAGCAACGGCCTTGGCATCGCGAGCGCCACGCGCGTGCTCGGCACCGTCGCGGGACCGCAGGACGCGACGGCCACTGTCGGCGGGCTGACGGGGTCGCCGGTGGCGTTCACCGCGACAGCCACGCACGGCGCCGCCACGACGATTCAAAAGTTCGCGGGTGATGGTCAGAGCGCCACGGCCGGCTCGAACGTCGCCATCCCGCCGACCGTCAGAGTTGTGGACCAGTTCGCCAACTTCGTCCCCGGCGTCAACGTGACGTTCGCGGTCACGGGTGGCGGCGGCACCGTTTCGCCGACGAGCGCGATCGCGACCGACACGGCCGGCAAGGCGGCCGTCACGAGCTGGACGCTTGGTCCCGCCGCCGGTACGAACAACGACTCACTGACTGCGACCTCGGGCATTCTCCCACCGGTGACGTTCCTGGCCTCGGGTCTGTCAGGTACCGCGCAGAACCTCGTGTACGTGAGCGGGACCGCGCAGTCCGATACGATCGGCGCGACTCTGCCCGCGGCCTACACCGTTCGGGTGACCGACATCAACGACAACGGCGTGCAGGGAGTGTCCGTCGGCTGGCTGGTAATGGGGGGCGGTGGGTCCATCACTCCAACATCGGTCACCGACGCGAATGGTTTCGCGACCGCGACGCGCGTATTGGGTACCGTGACCGGCGTCGATTCTGCTACCGCATCGGTTGGAGTGCCCAACGGCTCGCCGCAGCGCTTCGGCGCGACGGCCCTGCACGGCAACCCGTCGCTGATCGTCAAGACGGCCGGCGATGCCCAAAGCGCGACCGTGAATACCGCCGTAGCGACGGCGCTCCAGGCGCGCATCACCGATCGCGCCAGCAACCCGATTCAGAGCGCCAACGTCACCTTCACGGCGGCGGGGGGAAGCGGCACACTCGTGCCGGCATCACCGGCGACGCTCGCCACCGACGCGAGCGGTTTCGCGTCGATCACCTCGTGGACGCTGGGGACGAGCGCGGGCACGAACAACGTCACGGCGGCATCGACCGGGACGCCCGGCGCCATCTTCTCTGCCGCGGGCACCCCCGGTGCTCCGAGCGCGAGCCAGTCGATCGTGGTGGACAACACAGCGGCGATCGTCGCCTGCTCAGCGAGCTGTACCGTGGCGGGCACGACGGCGGACAGCGTCACGGTGACGGTGCGCGATCAGTTCAACAACCTGATCAGCGGCGCCACCGTGACGGTGAGCTCCACCGGCCTGAACAACGGGTTCAGTCCTTCGGCGAGCGGCTCGTCCGACGCGCTTGGCGTATTCGCGACGAAGCTCAGCTCCACGACCGCGCAGGCCAAGACGATCTCGGCGACCGCGACGACGGGCCTCGGCGGTGGCGGGATCACACAGACCGCCGCGGTCATCGTCAATCCCACGGCGGCGTCGATCACGTTCTCGTCCGTCGCGGCATCCACGACTCCGATCACGGCGTGCCAAACGTCGTGCGTCGTCGGCAGCACGGCCTTGACGCTCACGGCGACGGTGCGCGACACATTCAACAACATCATCAACGGCGCGTCGGTCACGCTGCAGTCGAACGGCACGAACAACTACTTCAACGCCGTGCTGCAGGCCTCCGTCAGCGGCAGCTCGAGCGGGGCCGGCACGTACAGCGCGACGTTCAATTCGGGGACCGCGCAGCTCAAGAGCCTCTCGGCGACGATCACGAGCGGCACGGTGATCGGCGAGAACACATCGGCGACGGTCGATCCCGCCGCACCGGCCTCCGTCGCCGTGGTCAATGGAGGCTTCTCGTGGGGACGGGCGTCGGCACCCTGCCGACCTACACGGTGCGTGACGCGTTCAACAACCTCGTCCCGAACTTCGCGGTGAGTTACTCGTCGAGCTTCAGCGGTGCCTTTGGCGGGCCCGCCACCACGAACGGGAGCGGGCAGGTCACGTTGACGAGTTGGACGATGGCGGGCACGAACAGCGACGACGCATCGGGGCGGATGGCGAACTCAGTCACCGTAACCGCCGGAAGCGCGTCTGGTGCAGCCACGGACTACGGGGTCTATACGTGGTTGAGTGACGTTCGACCGGTCATCGGGCCTTCGGCGAGCTTCTGCAGCAGCTGCCACACGCTGGACCGCAACCCCAACAACATCGTTGGGTTCGCGTCGTCCTGTGGCGGGATCATCTACGTGGCGGCCGGCAGCGCCGCAACGAGCTTCGTCTATCAGAAGATCATCGGCACGCAGGCGTGCGGGAATCCGATGCCGCCGCCCGCGGGCGGCTTGAGCGCCGCGAACATCAAGATCGTGCGGGCCTGGATCAACAACGGCGCACAGAACAACTAGGCGCCTAGACGCCTAGGCGCCTAGGCGCCTAGAAATTGTACTCCAGGCCTCCCGTCCATACCGCGCTCGGCTGCATCCCGGAGTCCCGCAGCGGGAACAGCGCGTTGGTCGTGATCAGGATGCCGCGCGGCGTCTGAAACTTGAAGCCCACCGACGCGCTCAGGAAGTTGTCGCGCTGCCCGGGGATGTTGGTCGGCGTGACGCTGTGCGGGAACGGCGCTTGGTATTGAACGGGCCCGGGGATGTGCAGCTTGCTGTCGCCCACCTGCCACTCTGAGAGCAGATCGAAGGCCATCGTCGCCCACCCCGCCATCGCGTTGTCAAACCCCAATGTGGCCAGGACCGAGTTTGTCGATTGCTGCGCGCCGCGGAATACGTAGCCGATGTTCACATGCGGGGCCATCGTCCCGAACTTCGCCGACACGATCGCCAAACCACGCCCGGAGAACTTGCCGGAACCGAGCAGGTTGTCTGCGTTACCGGTCGGGAAGCGTCCGTCCAGCAGGATCGCCGCACCGAAACCGCTGCTCTGTGACACGTTCACTTTGAGGCGCGCGGCGACGTCGCCGATCCCGCTCGCCGATCCGTCCATGCCGGCCACGGCGGTCATCACCGGCAGGCTGTCGGTACCACCGAACCGGTGGGGCGATGGGTACCCGGCCGGGTGGATGGTCGCTACGCTCGTCCCCTGGACCGAGGTGTGCACGATCGGCACCGCGACCGACAGGTCGACTCCGTCGACCAGGCCGTAGCTCGCCACGAAGGTCGTCACGATCAGGCTCACGTTCATCGCCACGCGCACGCCGATGACGTCGTTTTCGAAAAAGGGGCTGCCCAGGCTGTCGACCGGCGGCGTATCCTCGTGCGTAAAGTTGAATTCGATGTCGTCCATGCGGACACCGCGCAGGCGCTCGAAGTGCATCGCGCTGATGGTGGCTCCGACGAAGAACCGTCCCTTCCCAAGCGTCTGCGACCGCTCCCCGAAAATTGGCCCGCCCGACGTCGCGGTCTTGACCGGCAGACCGCCGATGAACTGGTAGGTCACGCCGCTCGATGTGGAACCCACCGGCGTGTTGGAGACGCTCGCGGCCAACGCATTGCCCAGGAGGTCGAGAATGTCGCCCGCTGCGGACTGCGTCGCCGGAATGAAGTGCGAGCCGTGGCCGGCGAGGGCGCCGGCGAGGCACAGCGGCTCGCCGCAGTTCCCGAACGTAAAGAGGTCGGTGCGGATCTGCTCGCGCAGCGTTTGCGCCGCGAGTGACGGGGGGGCGAGCAGCAGGAGAGCGGCGAAGAAGCTACGGCGCACGATGCGACTCCGGAGGATAAAGGGCGCGGAAATGATAGCCGCGGCTCCTAACGCACACCATCCCCCGGCTGCTTCCACAGGTCGATCGGCTTCGCAACGCCCGAGGGCCGGAAGGGCAACGTAATCCGTTTTCCTTGTCCGGCCGACGCGTACGCCGCGTAGAGCACCTCCTGCACCACGCGGCCCGTCTCGCCATCCGAGATCGGCGTCTCCTGGCCGCGCACGCAGCGCGCGAAGTGTCGCATCTCCTGCGGGAAGCCGTAGTTCCAGTGCTCTTCGAAAACCGGGTACGTCCATCCCTTCGTTGAAGCGGCTTTCTCGACGGCGTAGCCGAATCCCACTTCGGAGTACGTCGGGAGCGCGTTGCCCATGAGCATGTCCGCGTACGTCTGTCCCTTGTCGCCGAAGACCTCGATGCAGTCGTCCATCCCGCCGGGCCGGTTCCAGCTGCTCTCGACGAGGCCGACAGCGCCGTTCGCGAATTCGATGATCGTCACCGCCTCGTCCTCACCCTTGGTGCGATCGCCGTGCACTTGCGTCGCCATGTGCGAGTAGACGCTCTTCACCTTGGGTCTGCCGAGGAACCACCAGCAGAAGGCAATCCCGTGGCAGGCGAGGTCCATGAGCGCGCCGCCGCCGGACTGCTCCACGTCCCAGAACCAATCCGAGTGCGGGCCCGAATGCTTCTCGCCCTGCTTCACCAGGTGCACGCGGCCGAAGGCGCCTTCGTCCGCCATTTGTTTCGCCTTGACGTACTTGGGCGCGAAGAACAGCTCTTCGGCGTAGAGGAGCAGCACGCCGGCCTTGTGGCACGCGTCGATCATCGCGTCGGCTTCTTCGAGGGTGAGGCAGAGCGGCTTCTCGCACACCACGTGCTTGCCCGCTTTGGCCGCGTCGATCGTGATCTGCGCGTGCAGCCGGTTGGGGGCGGTCACGGAGATCATCTCGACCTGGGGATCACGCAGCAGCTCGTGATAGTCGGTGTACGAACGCGGAACGCCGTGCCGTTTGGCGAAGTCGGCCGCGTGCGACTTGGTTGGCGACGCGACCGCCACGACTTCGGCGTCCTCCGGCACGGCCTTAACGGCGCTCGCGATGCAGTCTGCCTGGAAGCGCGAGCCGACGATTCCCACCTTAACTTTGGACATAATTAAGTATGGCGACGCTCAGCTATAGGTGGCGAGTCGACGACACGGAGCACGAGCTCCGGCTCGTGTGGGTGCCGGCGACCGACGGGAAGCCCTTCATGTTCGGGCGAGCGCCGCGGCGCAAACCCGTCGAGATCGGCGGCTTCCATATGGGCGCCACGCCCGTCACGCAGGCGCTCTGGCTGCACGTCATGGGCGACAATCCCGCCAAGTCGCCCAGGCTCCGGTGCCCGGTGGAGCACGCGTCATGGGAGGACATCACCAGGACCGGCGGCTTCTTGGATCGCCTCAACGCGAGCGGGATTCTCACGGCGCTCGGCACCGAGCCGGGCTCGCGGTTTCGGTTGCCGTCCGAGACGGAGTGGGAGTATGCCGCCCGCGGTGGTCCCCACTGGCCCGACGGATACGTCTTCAGTGGAAGCAACGACCCCGACGCGGTCGCCTGGTACGGCCCGCGCTGGAACCGCGGGCATCAGCTGGTCAGCGATCTCCTGGGATGGCCGCTCGGCTGGCGCCTCATCGGCCGCGTCCGGCGCATTGTCGGGAAGAAGACCACGCGAACGCATGACGTGGCGCTCAAGGCACCGAACCAGCTCGGGACCTACGACATGTCCGGCAACGTGTGGGAATGGTGCGAGGACGTCTGCACTGATGACCTGAGTCAGGTCCCTGGCGACGGAACGCCGTATCGGGGACCGGGCACGGAGCGGCGCCTCCGCGGCGGCTGTCACCACAACTGGGACCTGCATTGCACGGTCGACTGGCGCTATGGGATTGTGCCGGACGCCGCCGACGGGTGCATCGGGTTTCGGGTCGTGTTGGCCCGCCGGTAGACTAGCCGCCGATCCGCCGATCCTCGCGCGCCTGGCTGAGCATCCGCTCGGTGAAATCGAGTCGCTCCTGCGTCTCGCCAAGCTGCTGTTGTAAATCCTGCATGCCGCTCTCGAGCGCCTCGATGCGCGCGGTGACGTCGGCCGGGAGCTCGCGGCGCTCGGCGCGCAGGCGGGCAATCCTGAGCACGGTGAACGCCGGGATACCCACGAATATCAAGAGTGCGGCTAAGAACACGCCGGGTTCCATGTGAACTCCTTCATTTAGGCCTCCAGCCCTTTCGGGGCCTGGCACCGCCACGCCTCTGTAATCAACGGTCTCAGCTCGCGGACCGTAACCGCCGCCAAACGCACCAGGATCGCGGGGAAGCCGGCGTAGTGCGGCTCCGTGAAAAACTTCC
>Ga0193727_1000943_pt1 | contig 11850 bp, 4 predicted proteins | sample H2c2metaG_FD_143051 | JGI IMG/M metagenome (GOLD analysis project Ga0193727, IMG submission 143051) | Soil microbial communities from a riparian zone of the East river system, Colorado, United States - H2c2 | ecosystem: Environmental > Terrestrial > Soil > Riparian zone | place: USA: East River...
ACTGGCCAGTTCGTCGAAGAATGACGCGCCATGACTCTTCAATTCATCGGCGACGGCCTGCGCGCGCGAAGAAAGGGCGGGCATCGCCTGCGATGCCGCGGTGAGCGTCGTCCACGCTGGCATGTTGCGCCGTTGCAGCAGGACGATTGGCGTTGCGCGTACCGGGCCGCTGGCGCGCGCACCGGCACTTTCATCGGCGACGCGCGCGGCGGGTGCGCGCAGCCGCGACCAGGCGATGCGACCGGCAACGCACAAGTCGTCGAGCCAGGAAATCTCGTAGCCGGCGACGCGCGCCGGCAGGATGTCGGATTCCCACGCCGTCGCCGCAACCTCGCAGCCTTCGAGTTGCGCGAGGACTGCGGCCAATGCATCGGGTCCGCTGACCTGCGCGCCCGGCGCGACGTGCTGCCACTCGAACAGAAAGCGCATGAAATCGCGTGGCGCCACCGGCTCGATCTCGCGGCGCAGGCGCTTGACCGTATAGCGATGGATGCGGGCGAGCAGGTGGCGCTCGCACCACTCCGCAGCCGAAGCATCGGCCGACGATGCTGCTGACGCCTCGCCAGATCCGTGTGCCGATATCTCGTAGGCGGCAGGCGTGAAGCGCCCGCGCATCGCGTAGCCTTCGGTCTCGAGCGCAACCAGCGCGGCATCGATGTGCACTTGTGGAAGATGCAGCGTCGCGGCGATGTCGGCGGCGCGCACGGGGCCGAGGCCGCTGAGGCGGCCGCGGACGATTTCGACGAGCGCTTCTTCCTTGGTCCAGGCAACAGCGGCAAATTCAGCCGGAGCGGCGATCATCGGTTCGCACTGCACGCTGGCAAGTGCCGCCGTGAATTCCGGCAGGCGCTCCGCAGCGACACAGATCTGCCCCCTCTCCCCCGACGCCGTCGGGGGAAAGGGTTGGGGTGAGAGGGAGGCACCCGGTTCTCGCAGTGAGTTTGAGGAATGCGTCAGCGCTGCCCGCTCACACCGGCCCTCTCCCCCATCGATGGGGATGGGGGAGAGGGTGATTGAATGCATCGCGGGCGGATCCAGTTGCAGCAGTGTTGCGCGATTCTGCAAGACCAACTGATCGAACCACGAGTGCCAGCCGGCGTTGCTGGCCAACTCAGACGCGGTAACGAAGCCCAGCCCCATCAGCGCCTCGTGCAGTTCGTCGGCGTTGCGCGCCTCGGGCCAGGCCTCGTCGTGCACGGCGGCAATCGCTTCGGCGTCGAGCTTGCCGAAATCATCAGTACTGTCGATGTCGCCCCAGCGCCGGCTCATGACGGCCTGAGTGCGACGCTCCTCGAGCGGTGCGTCGTCGAGGAAGGTGTACGGACGCGAGGTGAGGATCTCGGCCGCGAGCGGCGACGGCGCGGTCAGGTCGCGGCAGACAAAGTGGATTTGTCCATTTTCCATCCGGCGCAGCAGCGCTTCGAGGCCTTCGATATCCATGGCCTGGTGCAGGCAGTCGTACAGCGTCTGCGCGACCAGAGGATGATCGGGAATCTGGCGCTCGCCGACGATGTTCTCGAGGCAGGCGACCTGATCGGGGAACACCGTCGCCAGCAGGTCTTCGGATTTCATGCGTTGCAACTGCGGCGGCACCTTGTTGCCGCCGACGAAACGCGGCAGTGCGAGCGCGGTGGTTGCGTTCCAGCGCCAGCGCAGCCCGAACATCGGTGCATCGAGCAGCGCCTGGATCAGCACCTCGCGCACGCTGTTCGAGTGCAGGTAGCGCGTGACCTCGTCGAGCGGAAAGCTGTGGCTGGTCGACAGCGACAGGATGATGGCGTCCTCGGTCGCCGCCGCCTGCAGTTCGAAATTGAACGAGCGACAGAAGCGCTTGCGCAACGCCAGCCCCCAGGCGCGGTTGAGCCGGCTGCCGAACGGCGAGTGGATGATGAGCTGCATGCCGCCGGATTCGTCGAAGAAGCGTTCCATCGCCAGCACCTGCTGTGTCGGCAACATGCCGAACGCGGCCTGGGCGCCGCCCAGATACTCGACGATCTGGCGCGCGGCGGATTCGTTTAGGCCGACCTCGCCGGTCAGCCACTCGAAGGCAGACAGCGGCAGAGAAGGCTGAGGGCTGAGGGCTGTGGGCCGGACAGTCGCGCGGTCGCTTGCGATTGAGCCCTCCCCTTCAAGGGGAGGGTTGGGTGGGGATGGTGTCGAGGAGTTCAGACGGTGCCGCGGGCCTTCTGGTTTTGTACCCTCTTCCCCGACATTGTCGGGGGAGAGGGTTACGGAAACGTCGCGGGCGTTTGCGGTCAGTCGGTTCGAAATCTCCTCGCGCAGCCGCGACACCGCCGCCGACAATTCATCGCTGCGGCCCGGCGCCTCGCCGAGCCAGAACGGCAGCGTCGGCGGCAGCCCCTGTGCATCCTCGACACGCACCGTGCCACGCTCGACGCGCAACACGCGGTATGAGGTGTTGCCGAGCTGGAAGATGTCGCCGGCCATGCTCTCGACGGCGAAGTCTTCGTGCACCGTGCCGATCTTGTGCGACTGCGGTTCGAGCACGACATCGTAATCGGCGGTGTCGGGAATCGCGCCGCCGGACGTCAGCGCCGTCAGGCGCGCGCCGCGCCGCGCGCGCAACACGCCATTGACCGCGTCGCGATGCAGGTACCCCGCGCGCGGACCGCGGCGCGTGGCGTAGCCTTCAGCGAGCATGCGCACGATCTGCGTGAATTTCTCGCGCGACAGATCCGAAAACGGATAGGCGCGCGTCATCGTCGTGAACAGTTCGTCTTCATTCCATTCGCGGCAGGCAACCTCGGCGACGATCTGCTGTGCCAGCACGTCGAGCGGATCGCGCTCGACACGCAACGTGTCGAGTTCGGCGCGACGAACGGCGTCGAGCAGCGCGGTGCATTCGATCAGGTCGTCGCGCGACAACGCGAACAGACGCCCTTTCGGCGTGCCGCCGACCGAGTGGCCGGAGCGGCCGACGCGCTGCAGGAACGCCGAGATCGAACGCGGCGAGGCGATCTGGCAGACCAGGTCGACGTCGCCGATGTCGATGCCCAGTTCGAGCGATGCGGTCGCGACCAGTGCACGCAGTTCGCCGCGCTTGAGGCACTGCTCCGCGGCGAGGCGTTGCTCGCGCGCGAGACTGCCGTGATGCGAAGTGACCGCGTCCTTGCCGAGCTTTTCACTGAGATGACGTGCCAGGCGTTCGGCCATGCGCCGCGTGTTGACGAACACCAGCGTCGTGCGGTGTTGTTCGATCAACTCGGCCAGGCGCGTATACAGCTCGTCCCACACATCGCCGGACATGACCGCGGTCAACGGCGTGTGCGGCAATTCGATCGCGAGGTCGCGTTTGCGCGAGTAGCCGACATCGACGATCTCGCAGACGCCCCCATCCGCTCCACCTCCATGCGCAAGATGCGACTTAGTACTTGCCTGAGCGCCGGAAGCGCATTGAGGTGGGGCACCTTCCCCTGTTGCGCAGGGGGAGGGTTCGCTGGCGAGCGGTGTCGCCGGAGCCTCGCTGTTTGCTGGGTCGACGCGAAGGCCTGCCATGTCGACTCGATTGCCCGCCATATCGACTTGATCGCACGTCGTGTTGGCATGCTTGCTTGCCGCGTCGATCTGGCGCGTAGATTCGCTGCCACGCGGCGGTGATCCCTCTTTTCCTTCCCTCGCTTGCGGGGGAAGGTGCCCGAAGGGCGGAAGGGGGCAAGCCGCTGCGCCGACCAGGAACTTCGCGACTTCCTCGATCGGCTTCTGCGTCGCCGACAGGCCGATGCGCGTCAAGCGTCGGCCGCATAACGCTTCGAGACGTTCGAGCGACAGTGCCAGATGGGCGCCGCGCTTGTTCGGCGCAAGTGCGTGGATTTCGTCGACGATCACCGTGCGCGTGCTGGCCAGCATCGCGCGGCCGGATTCCGAGCCGAGCAGGATGTAGAGCGATTCCGGCGTCGTCACGACGATGTGCGGCGGCTGCCGGCGCATGCGATCGCGTTCGGCCTGTGGCGTGTCTCCGGTGCGCACGCAGGTGCGGATCTCGACGTCGGGTAATCCGAGAATCATCAGCTCGTCGCGGATGCCGTTCAGCGGTGCCTCGAGGTTGATACGGATGTCGTTCGACAGCGCCTTCAGCGGCGAGACGTAGACGACAAACGTCTCATCAGGTAGTGGCGCCTCGATGCCACGGCGCACGAGGTCGTCGATTGCAGCAAGGAACGCGGCAAGCGTTTTGCCCGATCCGGTCGGCGCGGCGATCAGCGCATGGCGGCCGGACTGGATCGCCGGCCATGCGCGCAACTGTGCCGGGGTAGGGCCATCGAACGCGCGCCTGAACCAGGCCGCGACAGCGGGGTGGAAATTGTCGAGTGCCATGGTTTCCATTGTGCTCCTGCACCTGGGTGAACGCGACCTGCAAGGTGCGTCATTCATATCTCAGGATTAGAGACAGCGTGGTGTCAGCAGGGTTCGATCGCGATTGACGCGTCGATTTCCTGCCGATGTGCGGGAGTGCAAGGTCGGAAATCGCCGGTCGCAAAATGCCAGGCGGACCGCGCATTGCAAACCGATGAAACGGCCGTTCGCAGTGGGGTGGCTTGCGGAACGGGCCAAGTCGAAACGCCCAACAGACGCTTCGACTTCGCCACTTCGCGGCTGCACTCAGGGCGAACGGAAATTCCTTACCAGCGTAATCGGAGAGCGGCAACGCGCATTGCGAGCAGAAATTCTCACGGCTCTCGTTCAGGAAAGCAGCCCGCATCAGTGCGCGCGGCAATCCCATACTCCCGCGTTCAGAAGGCGGACAGCAGTACCCCGCCTTCGGCGCGAACCGCAGCGCCGTTGATGGCCGACGCCTCGGGACTCGCGACGAACGCTACGACGCGCGCGACCTCTATCGGTTCGATGAAGCGCTTGAGTAGCGAGGTCGGTCGCGCGGTGGCGAAGAAATCGCGCTCGAACTGCTCGACGCTGACGTTCTGCTTCTGTGCGAAATCGGCGACGAAGGTGGCGACGCCTTCCGAACGCGTCGGTCCCGGCAGCACCGAGTTGACCGTGACTGCCGTGCCCGCGGTCATCTGCGCAAGGCCGCGTCCGATCGCGATCTGCGCGGCCTTGGTCATGCCGTAGTGGACCATCTCGAGCGGAATCTGCATGCCCGACTCGCTCGAGATGAAGATGATGCGGCCGCGATTGCGCTTGAGCATGCCGGCGAGGTAATGGCGCGACAGACGCACGCCGGACAGCACGTTGACCTCGTAGAACTTCTGCCAGTCGTCGTCGCTTGTTTCGAGAAACGGCTGCACCGCGAAGATGCCGGCGTTGTTGACGAGGATGTCGACTTCCGGGAAGCGCGCGATCAGCGCCTGCGTTCCGCCTGCCGTGCCGACGTCGGCCGCCACGCCGTGAAGCTTTGCTTCCGGCCCGATCTTGTCGCGCAGCGATCGCAGCGCTTGATCGACGCGCGGCTGCGTGCGTCCGTTGATGATGACCTCGGCGCCGGCGCGCGCGAGCTGCTCGGCAATCGCATGGCCGATGCCGGCAGTCGAACCGGTGACCAGCGCACTATGGCCTTTCAGTGTCGATGACATGGTCTTGCTCCTTTCAGCCAACGTCCGATCATTCCCAGCCGGCCAGCACCAGCTTGCCGATCGTCGTGCCCGACTCGCTGCGCCGATGTGCCTCACGCAGATTGGCCGCGTTGATCGGGTTCAGCGTCTCGTTCAGCGTGCTGCGCACGTTGCCGGCGTCGACCAGAGCGGCAACGTGATCGAGGATGCGGTGCTGTTCGACCAGGTCGGCGCTGCGGTTGCGCGCGCGCGTGAACATGCTTTCCCAATGCAGGCTCACGCTCTTGTCCTTGAGCGGATTGCCGACATAAACATCGCGCTTCGGCTCGACGATCAGGCCGATGCGGCCCTGCGGCGCGATCAGGTCGGCCATCTGCTGCCAGTAGCCGTCCGTGTCGACGAAGTTGACGATGTAGTCCACCCGGTTCAAGCCAGCGCTTTTCAGACTGTCGGCCAGCGGCGCGCGATGATCGATCACGTGGTCGGCACCGAGCGTGCGGCACCAGTTCTGCGTTGCCGGGCGCGAAGCGGTTGCGATCACGGTCAAGCCCGCCAGTTGGGCGAACTGGATCGCCATCGAGCCGACCCCGCCGGCGCCGGCGATGACCAGCAGCGTGCGTCCGCGCTCGCGTCCGTCAGGATCAAGCCGCATGCGCTGAAACAGCAGCTCCCACGCGGTCAGGCTGGTCAGCGGCAACGCCGCGGCATGGGCGAAGTCGAGGGATTTCGGCATGTGCCCGACGATGCGTTCGTCGACCAGGTGTAGCTGTGCGTTGGTGCCGGAGCGCATGATGTCGCCGGCGTAGTAGACGCTGTCGCCCGGCTTGAACAGCGTCACCGCCGCGCCCACCGCCTCGACGATTCCGGCAGCGTCATAGCCGAGCACCTTCGGCTGCGCTTCGACCTGCGCTTCGAGCTGAGCCTTGGGCGCGCGCATCTTCGTGTCGACCGGATTGACCGAAACGGCTTCGACGCGCACCCGCAGATCGTGAGCGCCCGGGGTCGGCGCGGGCAAGTCGATGTCGACCAGCGATTCAGGATTGTCGATCGGCAGGTAGCGGGTCAGGGCAACGGCTTTCATTCGACACTCCGTCGGCGGCGGCTGCTGTCGAATTGGGGGCGATGGGGCAACGACGCAAGATCGTGCCACGCATATCGTGCCTTACGATGTAAGGAGACATCGGGACGCGGATCGACGCAGACTTACGCCGATTGAGAATGCTCTCATCCGCGTTGATCCGCGTGAATCCGCGTCAAGAAAAATCCCGGACGGCGACGAAGTCGACGCGCCGACGGTCACACCGTCTTGCGCGCCAACCCCTCGATCCAGCGGTACAGCGCGAGCATCACGATGACGAAGGCGATGCCGCCGACCCACAGCGCCGCGTTGTCCGCGAATGCGTCGCCGACCAGCGCGAGCGGATAGTCCTTGCCGGAAAATGCCACAACCGCAGCTATGGCCACACCGATCAACCCTTCGCCGACGATCATGCCGGACGCGAGCAGGACGCCGAGCTGCTTGGTTGCCTCCGGCCTGGCCGTGCGCCCGGCGCGTTTGTCGTAGAACGACCCGGCGATCGCGCCGACGACGACCATCAGCGTGCTCGAGGTCGGCAGGTAGATGCCCAGGCCCACCGCGAGCGGCGACAGATGCGCCGATTTGGTCACGCGGCGCAAGACCTCGTCGACGCCGATCAACAATACGCCGATAAGGCCGCCGACCTGGATCAGACCCCAGTCGATATTGTTCTGGATGACGCCCTGCGCGAGCGCGGAAATCAGGCCGGCCTGCGGCGCGGGCAACGGGTGCTCGTGCGCCGTTCCCGGCGTGCCGGCAAAACCGTAGGCCTGGTTCAACAGATCGAGGATCGGCGGAATGATCGCCGCGCCGGCGATCACGCCGACGACCAGCGCCCACTGCTGCTTCGATGGTGTCGCGTCGACGAGCTGGCCGGTTTTCAGATCCTGCAGGTTGTTGTTCGCGATCGTTGCGACGGCGAACACGATTGCGGTGACGAACAGTGCGAACGCGACGAGGCCCTGCTCGTTGCCGGCGCCGAGCAGCGGCTTGATGCCGACGATCAGCAGCAGCGAGGCGCCGATTACGACGAGGATGCCGATGCCCGACAACGGGCTGTTCGACGAGCCGATCAGTCCGGCCATGTAGCCGCACACCGCGGACACGACGAAGCCCATGACGATGACATAGATCAGGCCGCCGGCAACCAGTGCGACCCAATGGTCGCCAAGGCCGCTTTCGACAGCGAAGTGGCCGAGCAGGAATGCGATCGGCACGAAGCAGATCAGCATGATCAACCCGACGGTGCCGATCGGAATGTCCTGTTCGGTACGCGGCAGCAGCGCGGCTTGCCCGGCCTTGCGCACGCGCGAGGCGGCGATCGCCGATGCCAGCCCGCTGACGACCGGTTTGACCAGTTTGGCCAGCGTCCAGATCGCGGCGACGCCGATCGTGCCGGCGCCGACGAAGCGTACCTTGTGGCTCCAGGTCGATTGCGCGACGTCGGCGGCGGCGCCCGCTGCTGCGGCAATGGCGGAGTAGTGCGGCACGCCCCAGGCCCAGCCGATCAGTGCACCGACGCCCATGGCCACGCCGACCCAGAGTCCGACCAGGTGTCCGACCGCGAACAACGCCATCGACAGATTGAAGTCGTATCCGGTCACGGGGCCTTTATCGTCGCTGCCGAAGCGGAAATACTGCACGACGTCGCTGGCGAATACGCGCGTCGCGACAATCAGCGCGAATGCCGCTGCGCTGATCGATCCCCACACGACAGCCAGCAGGCCGGCGCGATTTTCATCGTCGGACTCCTTGGTCCGGTTGCCGCCGCCGCCGACCTTCAACACTTCGGCGCAGGCCACGCCTTCGGGGTAGGGCAGGTCGGAATTGGTCACCAGCGCACGGCGCAGCGGAATCGAATACATCACGCCGAGGATGCCGCCGAGCGCGCAGATCGCAAACGATGACCAGTACGGAAATCCGGTCCACCAGCCGATCATGATCAGCCCGGGCAGCACGAAGATGATCGACGACAGCGTGCCGGCTGCCGACGCGACCGTCTGCACGATGTTGTTTTCCTGGATCGTCGAGTCCTTGAATCCGCGCAGCAGCGCCATGGAGATGACCGCCGCCGGAATCGACGTCGCAAACGTCAGGCCCGCCTTGAGACCAAAGAACACATTTGCCGCCGTGAACACGAGCGTGATGACAACGCCGAGAATGAGGCCTCGCAGCGTCATTTCCGTGCGCAGTTCGCCATCCGGTTTTGTTGTGTCGATCACAGGACTCTCCCCAAGCTGGTCGGCAAAGTATCGCAGACATTAAATGACTGGACCACGCAGAACACGGAGGGCACGGAGAAAAGAAGAGCGGATCAACGTCCCGGCTACCGACATTCGAGGCAATCTGACATTTTCTGATTGCTCTGTGCGTGTTCTGCGTGTTCTGCGTGGTTCAATCTCTTGATTAACGCACCTGACAGCAGTCGACTCTGGCAAAATAAGCGGCTGCCCAAGTCAATTCCGCCGGGAACCCCCATGAGCCACCACGACATCCGTTCGGCCGTCCGGCCGGATCCCGACCAGCCGATGATCGATATCGCCAACTACGTGGCCGATTACACGATCGATTCGCAGGAGGCGTACGACACGGCCCGCTACATGCTGCTCGACTCGCTCGGCTGCGCGATGCTGGCGATGAAATTTCCGGGCTGCGTCAATCACCTCGGCCCAATCGTGGCCGGTGCCAACTTGCCCGGTGGCGCGCGCGTGCCGGGAACCAGCCACGAGCTCGATCCGGCGCAGGCCGCGTTCAACATCGGCACGCAAGTGCGCTGGCTCGACTTCAACGACACCTGGCTCGCTGCCGAGTGGGGACACCCATCGGACAACCTCGGCACGATTCTGGCGGTCGGCGATTATCTTTCGCGCAAGGCCGTGCGCGAGGGTCGCAAGCCGCTGACCGTGCGTGATGCGTTGACCTGGGCGATCAAAGCGCACGAGATCCAGGGCTGCTACGCGCTGAAGAACTCGTTCAATCGCGTCGGACTGGATCACGTAATCCTCGTGCGTCTGGCCTCGACCGCGGTGGCGACCGCGATGCTCGGCGGCGGCAAGGACGAGATCATCACGGCGGTTTCGCACAGCTGGATCGACAACGGCGTGCTGCGTACCTACCGGCATGCGCCCAATACCGGGCCGCGCAAGAGCTGGGCCGCCGGCGATGCCTGCCGGCGCGCGGTGATCCACGCGCTCAATGCGGTGGACAAACGCGTCGTCGGCTATCCGTCGGCGTTGAGCGCCAAGACCTGGGGTTTCTACGACGTCGCCTTCAAGGGCAACGCGTTCGAGTTCGAGCGGCCGTTCGGCAGTTACGTGATGGAAAACGTGCTGTTCAAGATCAGCTTCCCAGCCGAGTTCCACGCGCAAACGGCAGTCGAATGCGCGATGAAGTTGCACGCGCAGGTTTCCGGCAAGCTCGACCGGATCGCACGGATCGAAATCGAAACGCAGGAAGCCGGCGTGCGCATCATCGACAAGACCGGCCCGCTGTCGAACTACGCCGATCGCGATCATTGCCTGCAGTACATGGTCGCCGTGCCGCTGATCTTCGGCCGCCTGACCGCAGATGACTACAACGACGACATCGCCGCCGACCCGCGCATCGACGCGCTGCGCGAAAAAATGATCGTCAGGGAAAATCCGCAGTTCACGAAGGACTATTTCGACCCGGACAAGCGCTACATCGGCAATTCGCTGCAGGTTTTCTTCCAGGGTGGCAGCAGCAGTGAAAAAATCTCGATCGACTATCCGATCGGTCACCGCAAGCGCCGCGGCGAAGGTATCCCGGTACTGCTGCGCAAATTCGAAGCGGCAGTGCGTGGCTACTTGACCGATACACAGGCAACGCGCATCCTCAAAACTTGCCAGGATGTTAATGCCCTGGAGTCACTGCCGTTGCAGGAATTCATCGGGCTTTTCACAATTTGAACGGAATTCGGCCGGGAAAAATCCGGCTTCTGACAATAAATTCCATTAGATCAACAAGTTGTCTTATTGATGACTGTCCTCTGAATGGATACCAGCGGAAAGGGAACTTAAGTAATGTTTGGGCTGGAGGTAAAAATTTGGTTTTGCTAGAATGGCGGCGCTCGCGTTGTCCTGTGATAACATAAAATTAACGCGACCTTGTCGTGATGAGTGTGATGGATTATGCGTACCGCAAGGTGTGGAGCGGTGCACAAGAAAAACCAAGCAGAGGAGACTCCGATGAAACGTAACACCTTGTATGCACTTGTCGCCATGGCTCTGGGCGGCGTGGGCGTTGCACAGGCCCAGGACTTCAGCAGCTGGTATGTCGCACCGCGTCTGGGTCTCGATGTGCCGGATAGCGCACGCGAAACAAAAAATTCTGCCTTTTTCGGTATCGGAGTCGGCACTTGGTACAACCCGAACTTCGCAATCGACGTTGAATACGGCATCAACAATGCCGACTACAAGACCAGTTCGCCGCGTGACGGCCACCAGTGGGAAAGCGTCCAGCTCGACGTTGCCGGTCGCTGGTTCTTCGGTGACATCGGATCGGGCTGGCGCCCGTATGTGATGGGCGGCCTGGGCGTGTTGCGCCACAAGGCCTATTCGGGCGAGACGCTCGGCGCGTACAGCTTCTCGCGCGATGGCGGCTGGGATCCCATGGTGACGGCCGGCATCGGCGTGCAGTATGCGATGTCCGACCGCCTGTCGTTCCGCGGTGAAATCGCGGCGCGCTACGACCACGACGACAATTCGCTCAATGCGAAGTACACCGTTCCTCAGGGCCTCCCGGCCAATCCACCGGCGCTGTTCGGCCTGGAGCGCCACTCGGGCTTCCTCGACGGCGTCATCACGGTCGGTCTGACCTACAGCTTCGGCCATGTGGCCGTGGTCGACGAGAAGCGGACCGAAACGACGGTTGCGCCGCCGCCGCCGCCACCGCCGCCGCAGCAGGAACAGGCGCGTCAGCGTGCCGTGACGATCGATCTGCGTGGTGTCGAGTTCAAGTTCGACCACCCGCGCGTCGGCGAGAAGCTCGAGCCGTCGTTGAAGGCACCGACCGCCGAATCGATCGCGATTCTGGATCAGGCGATCGACACTCTGAAGCGTAATCCGGAAATCCGCGTCGAAGTCGATGGCCACACCGACTCGAAGGGTACCGATGCGTACAACCAGAAGCTGTCGGAGCGTCGCGCCAAAGGCGTGTACGACTACCTGACCGCGCATGGCATCGACGCCGGCCGCATGGATGGTCCGAAGGGCTTTGGCGAAA
>Ga0193727_1000944_pt1 | contig 11837 bp, 12 predicted proteins | sample H2c2metaG_FD_143051 | JGI IMG/M metagenome (GOLD analysis project Ga0193727, IMG submission 143051) | Soil microbial communities from a riparian zone of the East river system, Colorado, United States - H2c2 | ecosystem: Environmental > Terrestrial > Soil > Riparian zone | place: USA: East River...
GCGAAGGGAGTTGGATTGGCGGCGTAAAAGATTCCTGTGAGCGCTAACAGCACTACAATTGCCAGATAGACTTTTGTTCTGAGAGTGATTTTGGTTCTTTTTTTCATTTTTGGATTCTCCATTTATCTCTACGAAAACCGGCGGGCGAAGCTCCCAAAATTCCGTCGGCCGGGGAACATGCAGTCGCGATTCTCGCAGATTCCTCTTTTTTAGTCAAGACGTAAATATGCGGAAGACGCTTGGCGCGGTGGGTCAACTAACTCCGAAAATCCTCTTGGTTCCAGAGCAGCCGCGATATTTCAGCACTGTGTCCGCCCGGAAAGAACGCATTTCTCAATAAAAACAGCGCCACAGTTTCCGCAACAGTCGCGCCGGGGCAAGTAAGCCACGTCCTAAACGGTAGCTCGGTGAATTTTGGATAGTCTGGATTCCTCCTCGCAGCTGCTGTACTTCCTCATTTGTTTCACGCAGTAGCTTGTAACAGGCCAATTCAGGCTTGCCGAAAATATAATTTACCACCTCGTCGAGACGCGGACTGATCCTTACTACATTCGGGGAGTCTCTTTGCATGCGATAATCAAACCCGATCGTCTTCACGATCATGGAGTCTTCACGCACACGATAATCAAATCCGACTTGGGGAAGATGGACAAAGGTAGCGCCATGGCAAGCCAGCCGCAGCCAAAACTCCCAATCCTCCCAGCCCATCCAAGGCATGTGCTCATCGTACCCGCCAACTTCTTCCCACAAGCTCTTTCGATACAGAGCGCACGCATCTATGAAATTTGTCCTGACCAGCAACAACAAATCGAATTCCGGTACATGCCACCGACCATTTCTCTCGCCAAAGTATTCAGCGTCTGCGTAAACTACTCCTACGTTGGGATTCTTTTCCAGCACAGATACCGCTTCATTTACATAGACATCTCGAACACGATTATCGCTGTCCAACGGCAAAATGAATTCGCCTCCAGCTAACCGTATGCCCGTGTTCCGAGCCGCGCCCAACCCGAGGTTCGGCTGAGACACAACGGGATAGCCCGCCTCCTGCACTTCGCTGAGGATTTTGGTCGTTTCAGCTTCCGAGGATCCATCGTCGACGATGACTACCTCGAGCAGATTTGCGTTTCGCACGTCTTCCACGCTGGCAAGCGCTTCGCGCAGCATCGCCCCTTGGTTAAAGCACGGGATGATAATTGAAACCATGCCCTGGCCCGTGGAGTCCTGTGTCATTCGGTCCGTTGGTTTATTTCTACGTCAACACTTCGCAGGGCCCCCCGGCAGCAAAGGTTGCATCACTCAGCTCAATCAACTGGTCGAAACGAACTACCGTGGTTTGATATGAAGGTCGGGTGTCAAGAGGGGCTATTTGCTGCATCTTCTGCTAAGCTAGAGGGATGCGGAAGGCTATCACATTAATGCGGTTAATGCGACGACACGGGATTCGGAAGACCATCGAAGTAATTATTGCTAAGGCAGTTCCGATCTATCTCGTTGACCAAGTCATCAACGAGGTCTGGATTGCCATCAGACGGACGTTTACTGCTCGGTCAGTACGAAGAATACTGGCTTCACAAAAAGGCAATCGGGTAAACATCGGTTGTGGCATGAATCCGATCCAGGGATGGATCAATCTCGATATCATTTCCTATCGCGACGTCTACTTCTGGGACTGTAGGTCCGGCCTGCCGTTTTCCGATGGCTCTATCGCGGTGATGTACTCGGAGCATTTTTTCGAACATCTTGATCTCTACAATGAGGCGTACCCGTTTCTTCGCGAATGCCTGCGGTGTCTCCAGCCTGGGGGCGTTTTGCGCGTCGTAGTGCCCGATGCGGGGGCGTACCTGCGAGCCTATAGCGGCCCATGGGAGCGACTAGCGGACATGCGACCACTGGATCACACCCCCAGCGGATGGCGCGACAGGTGTCTCGGTCAAATCTACCAAACCAAGATGCAGTTCATGAATGCGATTTTCAGACAGGGATACGAACACAAATACGCGTACGACGACGAAACTTTGGTTTTGGTCATGCGTGAAGCCGGTTTCGCGGATGTAATCGTACAGCAGTTTGGCATATCAATAGATCCGAAAATGGCACCAGACCGCAATGATCGACAGACGGAAAGTCTGTACGTCGAAGCAATCAAAAAATAACTGCTCGATTGCCTGCTTTTGATCATCTAAGAACACCGGTGCTCTCATAGGAGCCTAAGGGCGATTTCTAAGGGGCGATCTGGGAGACCCTTTCGCCCATGAACACAAACACTAATGTGATTCGATCCGCTTCGCGCCGTCGAGTCAAAAAGGACTTCAGAGTTCGTGACTTGAGGCCACTAACAGACGTCAAAGGTGGTGGCGGTGTTGCGGGGAAATCAAAACCCACGACATGCGGCACTGGCACCGCGGGCACCACTGGTAGCCACTAATAAGGCTTTACCAAGTTTTCAGCGGTCCACATGATGCTGCCATTCACGTTTACGATGATGCTGGCAACCAAAAGAAAGGTCCTGGTCTATAATTATGCTATCTAAATTGCTTCCCGCATTCCTCAAGCGAGCGATCAAAACCCATATACGAGCAATAGCTAGCGGCGGATATGAGTTAATGGCCAGCCGACATGAGTTATATGCTCAAAGTCTTCCTGGCGAGAATGCTTACTGTATAAAGCCAACTAACCCCACAGCGAAGCTACCTGAAGGCGGAAGGTTACCCATTCCGCCTAAAGAATTCTGGCTCGGATACGCTTCTGATGCTCAGGCCTATATTTCCAGTGGGGAGCGTCACGTCACAGATATGATACGAGCACTTGAGGAAAACGGATTTTCTATCGAAGGTGCCAAGAGGATTTTAGAATTTGGCTGCGGTGCCGGCAGAATGATACGGCACCTCCCTGAAATCGTCCCTAACGCCGAGTTGTGGGGGGTAGACAAAAGCGCGGAACTCATACGCTGGTGTATTGAAAACCTCACACCGGCAATTCACTTTGCTACGACGACAATGGTACCTCATCTTCCCTTTGAGGATCGGTATTTTGACCTGATTTTCTGTGGTTCTGTATTTACACATATTGAAGATATCCAAGAGTCCTGGCTCCTTGAGTTAGGACGCGTCCTTCGTCCATCTGGCAAACTGTATATTACAATTCACGACGAGCACACCGTGAGCTTACTAGATACACAATACCGAGATGCCTGGCTAGCCAAGCTTATGCAGGAGCAACCGACTTACCGCACCAATAAGAATGATTTCAATATGATCGTTATCGGGAGGGGGGCCTCGTCGCAGGTGTTCTATAGTTCTCGCTACTTCCAATTCATTACTCCTCCCATTTTCCGCTGGATCTCACTTACTACTGAAGCGTACGCTTACCAGTCAGCGGTGATTTTAGAAAAGCTAAGAACCGATTGAGTGGGGATTTCCTTTTCATCAATCGAGTGTTGATTAAGCTTGTTGGTTGGTTTAGCCGTCAATGGTGGCTTTGGATCGGAGACATTGCCGCAGCAGTTGGTCATGTCTGTTATAGCGTCATTTTTCTGCGGCCGTTCGGTGACCGTGTGACGCTCATGACGTTGTTTTACGCTCTCGTCACCCGCTGGCAGGATCTAACCCGTATGTAAGATGTCAAGGGTGGCGAGCGAGTGGTGTAGCTGGATAGCTAAGGCATAGGTGGCGATCAGTTAGTGGTTGGAGGTTGTTTTGGGAGCTTTCCTCTTCCTTGGTGGCACGCTTGAGTAGTTTCCAATAGCTCATATTCCTATCCGTGCGCCCGGCCGCAGCCGGAGCAGCAATTTAATCAAATGCGATCAGTGGAAGAGGGCTTGAGGCGGTCCGATCTAAGCCGAGGGTGCGAGTAGCACGCGTGCCGCCCATTCGCAGACCAGGTTAGGTAACCGGACTCGCCTCACGCTCCGTCCGCTGGAACGATAGATGACATGCTTTAAAGACCAAACCTCGGAGGATGGCCACCCCATGCCCGCTCGCTTTTGTACGTCGGAATCATTACGGACCAGTAGGACGGGTAGCAGAACCTTTTGTCTCTGGAATCAGCGGGACAGTCGAAGCATCTTCTCAGTGAAAACCGTGCCAAAGCGTCCGCAACAGTCGCGCTGGTGCAAGCAACCCGCGTCCTAAGCGGTAGCTCGGTAAACTTTTCATGTTTTCGATCTGCCCCCTGAGATTCTGCACTTCTTCATCTATTTCACGAAGTAGCTTGTAAGACGCCATTTCAGGCTTGTTGAAAATATAGGTTACGACTTCTGCGATACGCGGACTCGTCTTTATGACGGTTTCCCAGGGATCTCTCCGGACCCGATAATCAAACCCCGTTGTCTTCACAATCACGGAGTCTTTACGCACGCGATATTCAAATCCGACCTTCGGAAGGTGGACAAAGGTGCCTCCATGAAACGCCACACACAGCCAAAAATCCCAATCCTCCACTCCCACCCAAGGCATATGCTCGTCATATCCACCAACGTCTTCCCACAAATGCTTTCGGAACAGAGCACAGCAATCGATAAAACCCGCCCGGATCAACGACAATAGATCAAACTCGGGTGCCTGGACTGGACCGCTGCTCTCGCCGAAGTATTCAATATCGGTGTAAATTACTCCTACACTTGAATTCCCATTTAGGAGCGAGACGCCTTCATTCAAGTACACGTCTCGAAGACGATTATCGCTGTCCAACGGCAAAATGAATTCGCCTTTGGCTAAGCGGATGCCAGCATTCCGAGCGGCACTCGGGCCCCGATTCTGCTGAGACACAACGCAATAGCCCGCGTCCGCGATTTCGCTGAGAATCTGGATGCTGTCAGGTTCGGACGATCCGTCATCGACAACAATCACCTCGAGCAGATTTTCATTGCGCACCTGTTCTACGCTCTCAAGCGCTTCGCGCAGCATCGCTCCCTGGTTATAACACGGAATGACAATCGAAATCTTACCTTCGCCAATTGCGGTGTTCGTCATTTTACACGCTTAAGTTTCGACCTCAGCCAACGTTTGACTCGGGATCCCTTGATTCGAAGCCACAAGACAAAAAACGAGAAAATCTTTCCGATGACGCGTCGGTTCTGAGACAAGCGCAGGGCTTCCACAATCTGCCGCCAGGCGGGGGTGAAGCCGACTTTCACTAATAGTTCGCGGGCATGGAAAACAGCCGCTTCTGCCCACCAAGACCGCGCCTTTTTTGCAAGTACACGAGCACGGGCAGGGCTGTGGTAGGTCATTGTAAGATCGATCATCTCGCGGATGTCGCGTGCATCCGTGGCATCAAGCCTAATGCGCGATGTGGCGGAGTTTGGGTGAACTCGATAACAAGCGAGTATGGACGGCTCAAAGCAAAACGGGAATTGAGAGGCAATTCGTTGCCACATCTCCCAATCAGGGACGAATCGAAGGTGCGGCAAAAAACCACCGAGCTGCTCGTACACGCGTCTTCGAACGGCAATCGCAGCGCATTGAATCTGTTGTTGAGCCGTGATCTTAGCGTGCCAGTCATCGAGCAAACCGGCGGATTCCAGGTGCAGCTCGGATAAACGAATCCAATGTCCTTTCGAATTAGCGATCGCATGTCGACAAAAGATCGCGCCAGCATGGCTTTGCTCCGCTCCTTTGCGTAAAACATCGTAGAAGCCCGGCAACACAATATCGTCCTGGTGCAGGATATGCACCCAGTGGCCTCGCGCCCGCTCAATGCATCGGTTCCAAGCATTCGCCAAGCCTCGGTTTTGTGGTTCGGCATGAAAGGTCACTCGTCCAGCGCCGACGCGAAGGACGCTCCTCAACGTTTCCTCCAAGTAATCTGCCCGCGGATTGTACGTTGGGATCATCACAGACCAGAAAGGACGGTCGCCGTTGACGGGCAAGACGCCAATTGCCGGAGGTGCGACACTACCGATCCTGTGTTGTGATAAAGGCAGCGTCATTTCGAAAGCAATCGCGAAACAATTCCACGGTAGCTAAGTAGACACATCCAAAAGGCTTCAAATTTGTGCTAGACCGCACTATCGCGTCTAGGCGACTCTAATTTCCAGACTATTCGAGGGGCGGAAAGGCGAGTCGCGGTTTAACGTTCGCCCAGTAACAACAGGCCGAAAGCTTGGAGGAAAAGCTCAGTTAACGCAATGGGTAATGTGATTGAAGACATTGCAACGGAAGACGAAATGTTTACCGGCGATCGGGAAGCGTACTTCAGCGCCGGCCGGTCGGCTTTGCGTTGCATCAAAGTCTCCTTGATGGCTGCCGGGATTGAGGCTGTAAGAATCCGGACCATTTTGGACCTGCCTTGCGGTCACGGTCGCGTCCTGCGACATCTGCGCGAGACCTTTCCAGATGCGGACATTACCGCATGCGATTTGCGACGCGATGCGGTCGATTATTGCGCCAAAACGTTTCGTGCACGCCCGCTGTACTCAGATGAAGACGTCGAGAATATCGCTCTTGCGCCAAACTCGTTTGACTTGATCTGGGTTGGTTCGCTTTTAACTCATCTGCGCGCGGATAGCTGGCTGGATTTCCTGAGCTTGTTTCAACGTGCACTGCGGTCGGGCGGGCTGCTAATCTTTTCAGCACACGGCAGAGAAGCTTTCAGGCGTACCGCTGAAGAGACCTTCGATTACGGTGTCGGCGGACCCGCGAGAGCCGCTATGCTTTTTGATTATGAAAGGTTTGGATTCGGTTACGCCGATTATGTGATTTCCAAAACGTGCGGCCATTCGCTCACGCGACCTGACTGGGTTTTACAGGAGATAGCGAAATTTCCGCAGTTGCGAGTTGTTCACTTCGGCGAAACAGCGTGGGACAATCACCATGATATTTACGCCTGTCGCAAGGATTCTTCAGAGCAGAGCGATACAGCAGCGCCGTTTCTTAAACGCAAATTGCGCAATTGGTTTAAATGACGGAGTGACAGCCGGTCAGAACCGCTGGCTGACCATTAGAGCGTCGCGTTCAAAACTATTTTGTCGTGAAATGGCGCCACAGTTTTCGCCACAGCCGCGCAGGAGCAAGCAATTGCTTCCCCAGCCGATACGTTCGTGAATCTTCGATGGGTCGGGTTCGTTCACGCAAGTTGTGCACTTCATCATCCATCTCACGAAGTAGTCTGTAGCAAGCCATCTCGGGTTTACCGAAAATGTAGTTCGCGAGTTCTTCAGCATGCAGGCGGGCCTTCACTATCAACGACTCACTGCGCACTCGATAATCGAACCCGATCTTGGGAACATGGACAAACCGACTGCCACGGAGCGCCATACGTAGCCAAAAATCCCAATCCTCTAATCCCATCGGAGGCATTTGCTCGTCATAACCGCCAACTTCCTCCCATAGTTTTTTTCGATAGAGGGCACAGACGTCTATGAAGTTCATTCGGACCAACGACAACAGATCGAACTCCGGCACATTCCACCGACCTTCCCTCTCGCCGAAATATTCAGCGTCTGTGTAAATTACCCCTATACTCGAATTCTCCTTTAGTAGAGACACTGCTTCTTTTAAGTAAACGTCTCTAAGGCGATTATCGCTGTCCAAGGGCAAGATGAACTCGCCTTTGGCCAATCGGATGCCAGCGTTTCGAGCGGCGCTCACGCCACGGTTCGACTGAGACACAACACAGTAGCCCGCTTTTTCGACTTCAGTTAGAATCTTTTTCGTTTCGATTTCGGACGATCCGTCGTCGACAAGGATCACCTCGAGCAGATTTTCATTGGCGACTTTCTCCACGCTGGCGAGGGCTTCGTGTAACATCACCCCATCGTTAAAGCACGGGATGACAATCGAAACCTTACCTTCGGCTATCGGGGTGGTCATTTGCAGGCTTGGTTCTGAACAGACGTATTTAGTTTCGACTTCATCCAGCGCCTAAGTCACGATTCCATGATTCGAAATTACAAAACGTTTCTTAAAGGCAAGTTGCGGAAGTGGTTGAGGCGATCCATTCAGAGCTGGTCAGATTTAGCGACTGATCATTAGAGCTCACGTTCTGCCCTGATCACATATTGACATCCGAAAAGCGTCGGCCACGCCCGTGCAGCGCCATGCAGAACCTTCCTCAGAACACGTCGCGGTATCCATTGCCAAGGGGGCACTTGATACACTTGCATCCACATCCCAGCAGAAGCTTTAGTCTCTACGATTCTGTAGTCCGCTTGCGTGAATAGACGATGAAGGCTGCGAAGCGTAAACCAGCGTAAGTGAGTTGCATCCATAATTCCCACTGGCTGGTAATCGAAACGTCCGCGCAACAAGTTTAAGCGCACCGTCCAATGCGCAATGTTTGGCAGTGATGCCACTATAGCCCCTCCGACACGAAGGAATTTCTGTGCGAGTCGCAATGTTTCAAAAGGATCCACCAAATGCTCCAAGACATCGGCAAATAACACCACGTCAAAGAGACCCAGCTGAGGAATTAGCTCCTCGGTCAGCTGCGCGCCGACAACTTCGATACCGTTGGCGCTAGCGGCTGCCGCCCTATCGGCGTCAGGTTCAATCCCAAAAACCGTACAATGGCACGCATCTATGATCAGACGTGAAACCGAGCCGGTGCCGCAACCCACGTCGAGTACTCGAGCGCCCGACGGAATCATGGTGGAGATTATTCCGGTTGACTCGGTGGGATCAAGATCCTGGCCGCCATATCGAAAAGGCGATGGCAACTCCGTGAGCAACCCTCGCCCGTGTTGATCGCTTGCCGCCATTTAACAAACGAACGCCGTCGCCTTACGTGTTGCCGTTGCGACCGATTCGAGCATTACTATGTCGCGCGATCAAGGGCATTACTTTGTAGCCTCAGCGATGATGGCGCCTTCATTGCGCAGATCAATCAGCTGGTCGCACCCGGTCACGGTGCTGAGGCGGTGAGCGGCCACGACCATCGTGAGCTTACCCGCGAGACTGCGGAGCGCGTCGAGCAGCTTTGCTTCAGTCGCCATGTCCAGCGCGCTGGTTGCTTCGTCCAGAACCAACAGCGACGGACGATGGTAAAGGGCGCGCGCAAGACCGATTCGCTGGCGTTGGCCGCCCGAGAGACGGATACCGCGCTCGCCGGTGTTCGTGTCGAAGTTATCAGGCAACTCGGTTTCGATGAAATCCAGTATCTGCGCCATTGCGCAAGCTTCACGCAGACGCTCAGGGTCGATCTGATTGTCCGGCAAGCCAAATGCGATGTTACGCGCGATCGTGTCGTCGATGAAAAAAATATCCTGTGGCACATAACCGACGGCGGCTTGCCACGCGGGTACCAGGGCAGATGTAAGGAGTTCGCCGTCGATCAGAATCTCGCCTTTCGTTGGCTGGTAAAGTCCAAGCAGCAAATCAACGAGAGTTGATTTTCCCGAACCGGTCGGACCGATCACACCGAGCGAAGTGTTCTTCGCGATGATCAGAGAAATTCCGTCCAATGCTGGCCGCGATGCGCCAGGGTAGCGAAAACTGATTTCGCGCAAAGTGATCGCGTCATTCCAGGCAAAAGGCTTCGCTCGAGCGAGCACGTCGCTACTTATCGCCGCCGAGATTGACCGGTCAGTTTCCACGGCAACAAATTCATCGTACACCTCGTCCACCGCGTGGCGCATCGAACTGACCTGAGTTAGCTGACTGTAAAGCAACTGGAGTGAAGGCAGCAGCCGGTAACCTGCAAGCGCCATTACACCCAGGTTGGGAAGAATGTCCGAGAAATCGCGACCTTTTGCCGCGAGCAGCAACACAGCAACGACGAGACCGCCGAAAGCAAGTGGCTCCACAAGATAACGCGCGCTGTTGCCCAAAACTGGAAGCCGAGCAGACATCTTTGCGAGCATAGCGGAAGGTGTGGCGAACCGGCTGAGAAAATGTTCTTCGACGCGATGAACCTTTACCGGCTTAATCCCGCCGAGCATCTGTTGCGCTTCTCGGAACAAGGCGCCGACAGATACTCTTAGATTTTCATCCACCTCTCGGCGTTTCCGCGTAAGGAGCTGAAACGTGATCACGTAAAATCCACCCAGCAAGACTGCCGCCGAGACAGCGATCACCGGTTGGACCAAAAAAAGCGTGACCAATAGAAGCACCGCGGTGAGCACGCGCGCGACCGTGTCCAGTAACGGGAGGAGCACTCCAGTGGTGTAATTCGTTACGTCGCCGAGAATTTTTTTGAGGAGATCTCCGGAGTTGCGCTGAAGAAAATAAGTGTATGGCTGGGACGCCATTCGCCGCAGGAGCCGTACTCGCAACCAGTGAGCAAAGTTTTGGGCATAACGCGTGCGAGCGTATTCGGCCAGCAAGTTCACTACGTTGGACACGAGGAGGCCGGCGATGGCGATCACTCCGGCTGCGAGAAGCAGCTGGCGATTCTCCATCGGTGGAAACATGCTCAGGAATCGCGTGCCAAAATGAGATCGGCGGATGCGATCGGGATCAGCGGCCAGGGCCAGGAACGGAAAGATCGATGTGACGCCGATGACCTGAAACAACGCCTGGGCAAATGAGAGAGAAAAAATCCCGGCCAGCTTCGCTCTGCCGTATGGGCGCGCCAAAAAGAGGACGCGCCGAATTAGATCGGAAACGTTATGAATAAACCGGGGCACGCTTCCGAGTTACACGTTGAACAAAAATGGGCGCATCACATTCTGCCAGGTGCCAAGAGGTTTGCCAATTATCTGCGGAAAAACTCAACTGTCAAAGCTTACCGGTCCCAAACGGCGTGCACAGGATTGCCCGCCCTACCAATGCGGATGCATTTGGTTTTGTTTGGTAGGGCGCGCCACTCCGTGCGCGCCGTGTTTTCGATGGATATTCACGAACTCGCGCGAAAACACCGCGACGGCGTTTCGGCTTCCTCCGGCCATTTCAGTTCGGCTCTGCTTAATCACGCGAGTCGATCGCAGCGAGTTCCGCCTCAACCATTTCCTGCACAAGCTCCCGAAAAGTCCCTCGAGGTTTCCAGCCAAGTGTCTTGCGAATCTTGTCCGAACAACCGACGAGCCGGGCCGGTTCTGTCGGTCGATCGAATGCCAGACCGTGCTTCACATATTTCTGCCATGGAAGATCGACAACGGCGAAAGCCGCCTCGACGAATTCGCGCACTGAATGCGACTCTCCGGTAGCAACGACATAATCATCGGCTGTGTCGTGTTGGAGCATTAAACACATCGCCTGAACATAGTCTTGGGCACGCCCCCAATCTCTTTGGCTCTCCAAATTGCCGAGCGCCAGCTCGGTATCCAGATTTCGTGCGATTCGCGCAGCCGCGCGGGCGATCTTGCGCGTGACAAAGTTCTCACCGCGCGGCGCGGCGATTCGTGATTGTAAAGAATGCCGTTGCAAACAAAAAGTCCGTACGATTCTCGATAGACTCGCGCTAACTGTGTGGCAAAAACTTTGGCGCATCCATACGGGCTTGTAGGCCGCAAAGGCGTGCTCTCGGTTTGGGGAACCTCATCTGCATTCCCAAAAATCTCGGAAGTCGAAGCGTGGTAAAACCGCAACGGTTGTGGCTGAGAGCGCACGATCTCGAGTAACCGCAGGGTAGCCATTCCTGCTTCTTCGCGCAAGTCGACTCTGGAATCTCGAAACTCAGGCCGACATGGCTTTGTCCCGCGAGATGATATATTTCCATCGGCTGAACAGCGGCAATGATGCGACCCAGAGTGGCGCTGTCGGAAAGATCGCCGTAATGGAGAAATAATCGGCATCCGTAAATTTTCTCATCGCGCCGAAGATGGTCGATGCGCGATCGCAATAAGTGACTGGTACGCCGTACGATTCCGTGCACCGTGTAGCTCTTTTCCAGAAGCAGTTCGGCCAAATACGAGCCATCCTGACCCGTGATCCCAGTAATCAGCGCAACTTTGTTGG
>Ga0193727_1000946_pt1 | contig 11832 bp, 6 predicted proteins | sample H2c2metaG_FD_143051 | JGI IMG/M metagenome (GOLD analysis project Ga0193727, IMG submission 143051) | Soil microbial communities from a riparian zone of the East river system, Colorado, United States - H2c2 | ecosystem: Environmental > Terrestrial > Soil > Riparian zone | place: USA: East River...
TGGACGCTCAGGGAAACCACGCGGCCGCCTTCACGTATCTCCATATCATCGACAGATGCGGCCACTCCCTTCAGCGCTTTGGCGAGCGGATTTCGATCGATCGGGTACACGTCGTCGGTCCCGGCGAGGTATGCCTTGTATGTTTCGGCGATTCTTTCAATCGCCGTATTGGCAACGCCGTTCCCGAGCGTCTTCTTGGCGGCGGCATTCAGGAACACGGGCGAGCCCATTTCGTCGGACACCAAGATTCCAATCGGCACGACCTCGAGGATCTGTGTCAGCCGACGCTCGTTTGCCTGCAGCAGTTGCTCCGCTTCGACCCGCCATGTGATGTCCTCGAGAACCCCTTCATAGAGGAGGACTGACCCGTCGGGCGCCCGCTTCACGTGCGTGGTGTCCCTCGCCCAGATTATCGCGCCGTCGGCGCGTCGCATCTGTACCTCGAAATCAAGGACTGCTCCCTCCCCTTTCATTTGCTCGCTCCAGCGAAGCCGGTCTCGCGGATCGACGTAGAGCGCTGCCGCGGGGGTTGCGATCAGTGATTCGCGGTCCGGAAAGCCGAGCATGGAAACCATTGCCGGGTTGGCGTCGATCAATCCTCCGTGCGGAGTACTCTGGTATAGGCCGACCGGTATGTGCTCGAAGAGCTCGCGGTAGCGTCGCTCGCCCTGACGCAGCGCTTCTTCCGATTCTTTTCGTTCGGTGAGGTCGCGGATGAAGGCGCTGAAGCCCCACTCATCTCCCAGTTTTGCCGGCGAAATGGCCAACTCGATTGGGAATTCGCGCCCGTCACGCGTCAACGCCGTGACTTCGATGCGCCTGTTCAGAACAGGCCCCTCGCCGGTCGCCAGAAATTTCTTCAGTCCCCTGTTGTGGGCATCCCGATACCGCTGCGGAATTATCGTATCGGACATCCGCTGGCCCATCGCCTCGGCGCGGGGCCAGCCGAACATGCGCTCGGCCTGCGCGCTCCAGTCGGTGATGATACCGCACGAATCCATGCTGACCACGGCGTCTAGCGCCGTATCGATGATCATCCGGGTTCGCTGCTCGCTTTGGCGAAGCGCTTCTTCGGCTCGCTTCGGATCCGTAACGTCCAGCGCCAGCGCGAGACGTGCCTGGTGCCCGTCGAAGGTGATCGCGTTGGATGTCACCGCCACATCGATCAGCGTGCCGTCCTTCTTTCGATGTTGCCCATTCCAGGCTGGATCGTGTCCGTGAATCGCTTCCGAGGCGAGGCTATCGCCGTTGTGTTGGACCTCCTCGACCCGGAGGTCATGCCTCGACATGGAAAGAAATTCCTCACGCGTGTAGCCATACCTGCGAATCGCGGCCTCGTTCACGGCCAGGAAGTCCCGCGTCGACTCGTCATACACCCACATCGCGCTCGGATTGTCCTCGAACAGCAGTCGGTACTGTTGTTCGCTCTTCGCGAGGTCGTCGGCGTGGTTGCTCAGTGCCCTCACCATCGCGGTCCGCGCCAGCCTCCGGCGATCGATGGCGGCCGCGATGAGCGCGAGAACCAGCGTCAGGATAGTGAGTTCAACGATTGTTGTAGTGGTCATGGGTGCACGACCTATCGCAAATAGCGCTGGACGATTGCGCGCAGGTTCGCGGAGTAGAACGGCTTCTCGAGATGCTCCTTGGGCGTCTCGGAGAGAAATGCACGCGCTTTTTCGGTGAAAGCGCCGCCCGTTATGAAAATCATTCTGTCCGCCTGCTCCGGCGCGATGAGCGACAGCTCGCGGTGGAAGTCCATACCGGTCATGTCCGGCATCATCAGGTCGCAGAGTATGAGATCGAACTTCTCGCCGCCGGCGCAGACCGCCAGGGCTTCCTCCGCGGACACCATCGCGAGGACGTCGTGCTCATGGGAGAGAATCCGCCTGACACTGCGCAGCACCAGGTCTTCGTCGTCCACAACGAGGATTCGTCCACGGCGACCGGCGACCGCCAACTGCGGTGTTGGCGCCACGACACCATTCTCCTTCCTGCGGGAGATTGGCACCGAGACACGAAATGTCGAGCCCTTCTCCAACTCGCTCTCGACGGTGAGCGTGCCGCCCATGTCGGTGACGATTCGCTGACAAATCGCGAGCCCCAGTCCGGTTCCAACGCCAACTGCTTTCGTCGTAAAGAACGCATCGAAAATCCGGCCGATCACATGTGGCGGAATGCCGGGCCCTGTATCGCTGACCTCGATTATTACGCGGTCGCCCTCGAGGGCGGTCGTAATGCGAATCTCGTTGTGCTCCGTCTGACCCGGTGGCAGCGATTGGGCCGCGTTGACGACCAGGTTGAGGAATACCTGGCCAAGGCGCGCCTCATTCCCGTCGACTTCCGGCACGCCGCCGTAGCGCTTGATGAGCTTTGCCCGATGTCGGATCTCGTTCCACGCCATCCGCAGCGACGACTCCATGATCGTCTCCACGTTTACCGGACCGCGCTCCGCATCGTTCGGCGAGCGAGAGAAGATCTTGAGGTCCCTCACGATGAACCGCACGCGCTGCGCGGCCTCCACCGCATCGTCGAGCGGCGTCTTTATCTCATCCTGAATCCAGGCACCGCGCATACCGGGGCTCATCGATCCCACATCGGCCTCTGTCATTCGACCAAGGCTTTCAGCGATGTAGTCCAGATTTGCCATCACCGCGGCGAGGGGATTGTTGATCTCGTGCGCGACGCCGGCCGCCAGAGTTCCGACGGAAGCCATTCGGTCGCTCACCATGAGCTGAGTCTCGAGAGTTTTCTTTCCAGTGATGTCCGCATCGATGGCAAGGATTGCTTTTGGATTCCCAGCCGCGTCACGCACCAGAGTCCACCGCGAAGCGACTGTGAGATCACGGCCGTCCCTGGTGCGCTTGATGATCTCCCCCTGCCACTCCCCCTTTACCAGCAATTCCTCCTGCGCGATCTCAAACTCAGCCGGATCCTTGTAGAGCCAACCAGCCGCCTTGCGGCCAACTACTTCGTCGGATGTCCAGCCGTAGGTTCGCTCAGCCCCCTTGTTCCAGAGAACGATGCGACCGTCTAGATCCTTGACCTGAATTGCTTCGTGCGTCACGTCCAACAGCGCGGCTTGCTCGCGGATCTGAGCGTCGGCTTGTCGTCGCTCCAACTCTCCAGCCGCGCGGGAGGCGAAGATCTGAAGCGTTGAGCTGATGAATCCGACTTCCTTGATTGGTTCGCGGAAAACCACGAACAGGTGTCCCAATGCCCGCCCCGACGAATTGTCGAGTCTGCGCCCCACATATCCCTGTGCGCCAAGGAACGCCAACATCGGAGCGTCCGGATATTCCTCGACGACCTGTTTGCTGACGACCCACGCATCGGACGTCAGCAGGTTTTCGCAAGGCGTGCCTTTGACCGCGTACGAAAAATTTTCCATCACGTTGCCGTCAACTACGGCCGCGATAGTACGGCCCATGAGCGGATCGCCGACCAGCAGCTGGGTCACGAAACCGCCAGTCGCACCCAGTGCCTCCGCCATGTTGCGGGCAAGCTGTTCGAAAAACTCTGCACCAGTGACCGCGGAAACGGCGGCCGCAATCTTGTCTACCGCCCCCTGAAGGCGCCGGGCCTCCGCCTGAGTGCGAAGGCTCACAACTCCGAGCGCGACATCGTCGGCCATCTCCCGCAGCAGTGTGAGCTCCGCATCGCTCGTTTGCTTGAGCTCGGCATTGTAAAGCACCAGCAAGCCGAAGGTGCGAGTCGCATCGCGCAGAGGGAGGCAGACCGTGCCTCGATAGGCGAGGCGGTGGACGGCGGGGACCCAGTGCGACGCTCTGGGCTCTTGGGCGAGATCTTCGTGGACCACCGCGCAACCGGTGCGAATGACTTGTCCCGCGGGGCCCTGCCCATCCGGCTCGTCTTCGTGCCATGAGACTTTGATATTGGACAGAAAGCCCTTTTCCAGGCCCGCGTGGGCAATCGGGATGATCGACTTCGCGTGGTCGTCCTGTGCGTAGCCGACCCATGCCATGCGGTAGCCGCCGTCCTCAATGGCGATTCGGCAGACTTCGCTCAGAAGCTGCAGCTCGCTCTCGGCGCGCACGCGGGCCGCACTGCAGCTGCTCAACATTTTCAGCGCGCGATTCGTCCGCAGAATCTCGAGCTGCGCCAACTTAAGGTCGTGAATGTCCGTCACGATCCCGATGAGGCGAATGAGCTTGTTATCGGCATCGCGCACCTGAAACCCACGGCTGCGAATCCAGCGAACCTCGCCGTCGCGACGGCGGATGCGATACTCCACATCGATGGTCGGCGCGTCTCGCGTGAGCGCGAGGAATTCGCCTTGCACGCGCTCGCGATCCTCGGGCACTATGAAATCAGTCCATTGCTGCGGATCGTCGAACTGGGTTTCGACCGGAACTCCCCAGATCTTCTCGAAGGCGGGACTGACGTAATGGACCTCTCGCATGTCAGGCGACCGGATCCAGAACACGTCGGTGATGTTGTCGGCGAGCTGGTGGAATTTCTCGTTGCTTTCGCGCAACGCGTTCTCAGCGGACTCGGATGTGGCGCTCGACGGATTGGCACCGTCAATCGACGTTACTTCCATTTCCCGAGCTCCCACGTGCCCTAGCGCAGATAGCGTTGGACGATCGCTCGAAGATTAGCCGAGGCGAACGGCTTCTCGAGATGCTCCTTGGGCGTCTCCGAAAGAAAACGCCGCGCTTTTTCAGTGAATGCACCTCCAGTCACGAAGATCATTCTGCCCGCCTGGTCGGGTGCCACGAGGGAGAGCTCGCGATGCAGATCCATGCCCGTCATCTCCGGCATCATCAGGTCACAGAGGATGAGATCGAACTTTTCTCCGGAGGCGCAGAGCGCCAGCGCTTCCGTTGCCGCTACCGTGGCGACCAGATCGTGCTCCTTGGAGAGAATTCGTTTAACGGTGCGGATGACGAGTGGCTCGTCGTCAACCACAAGGATTCGCCCGCGACGGACCGCGAGCGCGACCTGCTCGCTTGGCGGACGGGCCTCGACTGCGTCTTTTTGCGCGATCGGAAGCGCCACGCGAAATGTGGTTCCAGTTCCGATCTCGGTCTCGACCGTCAGCTCTCCGCCCATATCGGTGACGATTCGATGGCAGATCGCCAGACCCAGCCCGGTTCCCACGCCCACTGCCTTCGTCGTGAAGAAGGCATCGAATATCCTGCCGAGTATTTCCGGAGGTATCCCGGCGCCGGTGTCGGTGACTTCTATGACGACGCGATCCCCCTCGAGGCGCGTGGTGACGCGGATCTCATTCTGCTCTGCGTGCCCCTCCTGGAGCGCTTGCGCGGCATTGATCACGAGGTTCAGGAAGACCTGACCGAGACGCGCTTCGTTTGCTCTGACGCCTGGCACGGTGCCGTAGTTTTTTACCAGACGGGCGCGGTGGCGGATCTCATTCCACGCCATACGCAAGGAAGACTCCATGATCGCCTTTACGTCTACCGCGCCGGTCGGCTCGTCGCTCGGCGATCGGGAAAACATTTTGAGATCGCGAACGATGAACCGAACGCGCTCAGCAGCGTCGCGGGCATCGTCGAGCGGTGTCTTGATCTCCTCGAGAACCCAGGCGGTACTCCTTGTCGGACCGACTTCAGCGGAGTCTCCACCGATCATGTGCCTCAGACTCTCGGCCATGTAATCGAGATTCGCGATCACCGCAGCCAGCGGATTGTTGATCTCATGAGCTACGCCGGCGGCCAGCGTGCCAACCGAAGCCATGCGGTCGCTCACCATCAGCTGCGATTGCAGCTTCTTCTGTTCGGTTACGTCTCGAACAACGCCGAGATTGCCGGTGTACCCGCCGTCTCCATCGTACAGCGGAGCGCCGGCGATGTTGACCGATACGTTATGTCCGTCCTTGTGGCGGAACGTTGTGTCGACGGAATCCTGCACTCCACGTCGCCGCCGCTGGAACGCGTCGACGGCGATCACCTTTGCCGCCGCGCTCATGTAGTCGAACATACTGACTCCGACCATTTCACGAGGATCGTAACCGAGCATTTCCGCGAATCGCCGGTTTACGAACAGGATTCGCGCCGAGCTGTCGCTCTTGATGATGCCTTCGGTCGTCGTCTCGACAATCTGACGGTATTGCTCCTCACTCTTTCGAAGTGCCTCCTCGTCCTGTCTGGCCCGTGTCCGGTCGGTCATCATGGCCAGCGTGCCTACATAAGCTCCGTCGGCATCGCGAATAGGGCTGGTCTTCAGGAGCACCCACAACTCGGACTGATCATTTCGCTCGAGTTTGACTTCGGTCTCTTCCGAGATCCCCCGGGAACCTTCGAATCGCTGCGGGGCTTTTGCTTCGGAGGCCTCTGGTATGAATTCGGAGAAAGACTTTCCAATCATCTCCTCGGCCGAATACCCAAGCATGTCGGCGAGCCGTTGGTTTACGAAGGTGATTTTGGATTTGCCATCGATGGCCCATATCCCGTCGTTCGAGGTCTCGACGATCCGGCGGTAACGCTCCTCGCTCTCACGCAGCGCGTCCTGCGCTTTGGAAAGGAGGACGGGCGTATGGCTCTTCGAGTCTACGACCGCATCGATCTGGCCAGAGACCAACGCCTCGATCGTCGCCTCCGCCTCTGCAAGCCGTTGCGCCAGCTCCCGCTGGGGCCGCGCCCTGATTCCCGTCATTTGACGCCTAGTGCCAGGCACACCTGGTTCGTGTCGCTGAGCGTGCCGATCACTTTCTGCACCGGCAACGGGTACACCTTGACGAGCGTCGGAGTGACGATGATCGAGTCGGCCAGCGCCCGCGCCGGGTGCACGAGCAGATCGATGGTCTCGACGACACACCCGGTCGCGAAATACTCGTCGCAGATCGCCTTCAGGTTGGCAACAGCGAGCAACGAATTCGGCGCATTTCCGGCGATATAGAGTCTCAAACGGAGGCTGGTTTTGTTCGCGAGAATAGTCGCCATCCTATGCGGCTCCTTTGCCGCCGATCGCCCCTGGACCACCCTTCGTCTTTGGGCCTCCGTTCGTCTTTGAACCACCGTTGGTATGTGAACCTCCATTGGGGGTCGTCGGCTTCAAGACGCGGACTTCCTCATCGGCGTGACGCATTTTGCGCATTGTCGCGCGGTCCGTTCGGAGAAGTTTGGACGCTGATCCTGTGGCGTCGACCAGAACGGCGATCTCCGCGTTGCGCGCCTCTATCTCCGTTTGGACGACCTGAAGTCGCGCTGCCGCTTCGGCCTGCGACAGAGTCAGCTGCAAGCGCTTGAGGTCAGTGGCAACCTGGATGCGCTTGGTCCCCGCCTGCTCTTCCTGTTCCCATTCCCAGCGGGCCACTCCCATGAGCACCTTGCCCTGAGCGACGAAGACATCGGTGAGGGAGACGCCGTCGTCGGAGAGTGTGAGCTCTCGAACCTGGTTCGAGTGCCCCGTCCCGCGCGATTTCACGATCGTCAGCGCGCGGTTGCGCTCACCATCCTGCTCGATGTAGGAGACGTGAATCCACGTATCGGCAATGGTCGAGATGCCCGTCGCCGTCGCCACGTCGGTGGCGAACCCATTCTCCAGGGAAGTATTCACAACGGTGATCCCCTCTCCCTTGAGAAAGTCCAGGAAATGCTGGGCCGCATCAGCCGACGCCAGGTGCTCGACCTTGGAGGAGAGCGCCGAGAGAGGATCGATCACCAGACAACGAGGGCGGTGCTGTCGCACCTTCGCTCTGAGAAGTCCGAACTGGTCTTCGATGTTGGGGCCTCGAGTGCGCGTCGAGTACATTTTCAGCGTGCCAGTCTTCAGATGGGGAGCCAGTTGAATGCCCACCGATCGGAGATTTCGAACGATCTGATCTGAGCCTTCGTCGAAGCTCACATACAGTGTGGGCTCGCCGCGCTCGCAGGCGCCAATTGCGAAGAGTCCCGCGAGAGTCGACTTGGCCGTTCCGGGCGCGCCGGAGATGAGGACATTGCTCCCACGGTAGTAGCCTCCATGCAGCATGCTGTCGAGACGTGGAAGTCCTGACGAGATCCGCTCATCGGTGACCTGGTACTCAAACTCGGTCGGGCCACGATTGGTGAGCTGCATTCCCTCAGATGTGAGCGTGATGGGAAACTCGTCGGCTGCGAAGCCCGAGCCGCGATACTTCATGACGCGAAGATTCCGGAACGCCGATCCGTCGACCACTTGATGCCGGAGGACGACGACGCAATCGACCATGAACTGCAGAAACGTGTAACGGTGATCCGAATCGATCCCGCTGACTTTCTGCGTGATGATGCCGGTTAGCGCATTCTGATAAAGCCAATCACGGATGCGATAGATTTCCCGACGCTCCGACACCGCATCGTCGAGGAGGCTCAGGAGCACGTCGATGCCGTCGAAGACAATCCATTTCGCCTGGAGCTCTTCGGCTTTTGCCTGGAGGACGTTGAGCATTCCGACCAGATCGAATTCCCCGGCCTTCACGACATCGGGCGAGAGCTGTGCGTCCAGAAAGAAGAGTTTCTTCTTCGCCAGGGCGGGAAGATCCCATCCGAACGTGGCGGCGTTCGCTACGATTTGACGTGTGCTCTCCTCGAAGGCGACAAAAATGCCCGCCTCTTTTCTTTTAGTGGCGCCAGTAACGAGCGACTGCAGCGCGAACACGGTCTTGCCGCAACCCGGTCCACCCATCACGAGAGTCGTTCTTCCCTGTGGCAGCCCGCCATCAGTGATCTCGTCGAATCCCTGTACTCCGGTTAGCACCTTCGTCACGACAGGGTACGGAGAGTTGATCTTCATCGTGCGTCCTTTTTTAAATGTCGAGTCCGAGCAGGTCGCGTCATGGGGGCTCAGGACTTCGGAGCGCAGCAGGAGATTTCGTTCGCACGCCTGGTTATGGCTCATGAACGATCACGGCAAATGTGGGCGAAGTCTATCACCCAAAAAGGGTAGACAATCTTGCCGTTATCTCCGGCGTCATCGCTTGTTGCGTGCGTAACACGGTCTAGGTAGTATCCATTTAGAACACATCATCGGCAGCCGAGCAGAACACGACACCAGATGCTCGCCTGATCCTACCGCGCTACTGGCGACGCCTCTCTTTCCGGCAACGCCATCCTAACTAAGCCGCGATCACCGTCAGATCCGCTAAGTAAAAACCCTGTCCCGACATCACCACGCGTTGATGTCGAGCGCTTCCGCGCGGAGCTGAGCGAAGCAGGTGTGGAAGAGATGCTTCTGCCATTGCTCGCCACGTTCGTTGAAGATGCGCCACTTCGCTTCGCAGCTCTCGAACGCGCAGTAGCGGGTGGCGATTCCAAGGCGATCGAGAGCGCCGCCCACGCTTACAAGTCTGGGGCTGGAACAATTCACGCGAGCGTTCTCGCCGCGGAGCTGGCCAGTGCGGAGAACTCGGCTCGCGGTGGGCACCTGGAAGCAATCACCGGCCTGATCGAGCAGGTTCGCGACGAGCACCATGCGGTTTTGCTCGAGCTCGAAGCCATTCTCGCGCAGAAATGAGAAGCGCTGGCGGGGCGGTCGCAAAACTCGAAAGGGCTCCCGATACCTCGCGTCCGCATTGGCTCGTCGACGTCGCACGCCGCGCGCGCCTCGCCAACAGCGATCAGCTGACCCTCGGCGCGAATCTGCCGACCGAAGAGGCCTGGGCGCAGGCGACACAAGTCTGCAAAGTCTCCGACGACGAGCTCGCTCGACACGTCGCCGACCACTTCAGAGTTGCCGTCGCACAACTTTCTGGCGCCGAGAGTCACGCGTTGAAGCTCGTCCCCGAGGGCGTAGCGCGCCGGCACAAAGTCCTGCCGCTCAGACAGAGCGACCGCCAGCTCGTTGTTGCGACCGCCAACCCGGGCGACCACGAAGCCGAGCAGGCGATTGGATTCGTCTCGAGTCGCACGCCAGTCTTTGAAGTTGCTGCACCGAAAGCACTGAGTGCGGCTGTGGAAAGCAGATATGCGCCCGACCGCGCGTTCGAGTCACTGATCGATACGCTGTCCGCCGGTGCGATCGAAGACGTTCGGGTGCTGGAAGAAAAAACTCCGGAGGCCGTCAACGCCGCCGAATTCGACTCGGCCCCCGTGGTCAAGCTGACGAATCTGATTCTGCAGAGCGCGATCGGCGAGCGAGCCAGTGATGTCCACATGGAGCCAGGCACTGGCGGCTCGGTCGTGCGATTCCGAGTCGATGGAGTATTACGGACGCACATGCAGCTGCCGAATCAGGCGATGGTGCGCGTGGTGTCGAGAATGAAGATCCTCTCGAAACTGGACATCGCTGACCGGCACCGGCCTCAGGATGGCCGCACGCGAATCGAGGTAAAGGGCAAGCATTACGATCTGCGGGTTTCGACTGTTCCAACCAGGGATGCGGAGAAGCTCGTCATCCGTGTACTCGACCCGAGCGGCGCACCACTGCTCGCCGAGCTCGACATGCTGGACCTCGAGCTGAAACGCTTTCGTCAGATGCTGAGTTTTCGCGAAGGCATTGTCATCGTCACGGGTCCAACGGGATCCGGGAAGACGACTACGCTCTACGCGGCGGTCCGTGAGCTTGCGACCGGTGAAATCAATATCATGACGGTGGAAGATCCCGTCGAATACGAGCTGAGCGGGATCACACAGATACAGGTAGAACCCAAGCGCGGCGTCACCTTCCCTTCCGCGCTGCGGGCGATTCTTCGACAGGATCCGGACGTGGTTTTCGTGGGAGAGATTCGCGATCTGGAAACCGCGCAGGTTGCAGTACAGGCTGCGATGACCGGACACCTCGTCCTCGCCACGCTTCACACGAATGACGCGCTCGGCGTCATCCCGCGACTGGTGGATCTGGGATTGGACCGGGCGAGCGTCGCCGGTTCCCTTCGCGGCATCGTCGCCCAGCGACTGATACGTCGGATTTGCCCGAAGTGCGTCGATGCAATCCATGGCGAGCTGACGCCGACGGAACGACGTCTGGCGGGCGTCTACGGAGTTCAGCCTACGGTTCGAGCCGCCGGATGCGAGCATTGCGGAATGACCGGATATCGCGGCAGGACGCCAGTGAACGAAGTCTTCGTTCCGACTCCTCAGATTCTCGAGTCGATTGTCAAAGGAGCCACTGTTCAGGAGCTACAGCGCGCGGCATTGGCTGCCGGCATGCGTCCGATGCGAGAGGTGGCGCTCGAAAAGGTTCGTGGAGGAACGTCAACTCTCCAGGAAGTCGAGCGCGTGTTGGGCGAAGGAGTCTCTGAAGCACCTGCGCCGAACGATCAGCCTAACATTTTACTTGTCGACGACGATCCAACGATTCGCACGCTCGCACGAGTGTTACTCGAGAAGAACGGCTATCGCGTCACGGAAGTGGGCGATGGTCCAGCCGCAATCGAACACTTTGCCGACGGGAAGGAGTGCGCGCTCGTAGTGCTCGATCTTGCGTTGCCGACATTGAGCGGAATCGAGGTGCTGTCGAGAATTCGGAGCACTGCATCCACGGCCAGTGTTCCCGTGGTGGTGCTCACGGGTTCGGAAGGTGACGACGCCGAGGTTGAAGCGATGGATGCTGGCGCCGACGACTACATCCGCAAGCCGCTCGAGCCCGCGCGATTCGTCGCGCGGATCAAGGCAGCGCTGCGGCGCGCCGGAAGTTGATCCTACTCGCGAAGCCCGCTCGTTAGACGGCAGGCTCAAGGGAGTTCCGGCCAGCCGTCCAGCGCGAGCAGTGTCGGACGACCGCCTAGACCATCGGCGGCTATTCTATCGACCTGGAACTCGATTTTTTGGTTTGGCTCCGCATCCTGAGGGCGACGCCGGGATTGCTTCATCTGGACTCCGCGCACTATCGGAGCTTCGTCAGAGTTGAGATTGTAGGCGCCCCAATAGTGAGTGAAGCGCAACTTCGCGT
>Ga0193727_1000947_pt1 | contig 11832 bp, 12 predicted proteins | sample H2c2metaG_FD_143051 | JGI IMG/M metagenome (GOLD analysis project Ga0193727, IMG submission 143051) | Soil microbial communities from a riparian zone of the East river system, Colorado, United States - H2c2 | ecosystem: Environmental > Terrestrial > Soil > Riparian zone | place: USA: East River...
GGTTGAAGGTCTGAAAGACGAACCCGATCTCCTTGTTGCGGATCCGCGCCAGCTCGTCGTCCGACAAATCGCTCACCTTCTGCCCGTTGAGCCAGTACTCGCCGGCGTTCGGCGTATCGAGACACCCGATCAGGTTCATCAGGGTCGACTTGCCGGATCCCGAGGGTCCCATGATCGCGACGAATTCGTTCTTGCGGATCTGGATGTCCACGCCGCGCAGCGCGCGCACGATCTCGCCGCCCATGTCGTACTCCCGGGCGAGGTTGTGCGTCAGGATGACGATGTCCGGCAGGGGCGTGTCGCCCGTGTGGAAGGACATCGTCTGGGTGGCGGTCACAGGGTCCGTCCCACCAGCGCCTCGACCTGCGCGCGCGCGATGAGGTAATCGAACCGCGCCTGCACCAGGTTCCCTTCGGCCGTCGTCAGCGCCGTCTGCGACGTGAGGAGATCGAGGATCGTCGCGGCGCCCACGCGATACCGCTCGTTCTGCACGCGCAGATCCTCGGTCGCCGCCGCCACGTTGGCGCGGGCGATGTCGATCTTGGCGAAGGCCGTCGTCATCGCGGCGATTTGCTGCGTCATCTGCGCGTTGACCTGGCGGCGCGTGTCCGCGGCCACTGCCTCGGCGTTGTCCCGGGCGACGCTCGCGGTGACCTGGCTCTGCTCGCGACGGAAGCCGTCGAACAGCGGGAGCGACACCACGAAGCTCCAGCGGTAGCTGTCTGGGAGATTCCCGAAGGTGGGAACCTGTGGCGACTTCGTCCCTTGGCGACTGTCCGAGTACGACAGCGACAGCGTCGGCCAGTACTGGGCCCGCGCGGTCCACACTTGCGCGCGCGCGGCGCTCGCCTGCGCCTCGCTCTGTTGCACTTGCGGTGCGTTTTCCAATGGGGTCGCGCGCAGGGCCGCCGTGTCGGGCAGCTCGGGGAGCGCGCTGTCGGGCACAGCGCGCACGGGCTGGTCGACGCCGATCTGGCGTCCCAGGGTCGCCTGGGCCGTGGCGAGGTTCGCCTGAGCCTGGAGCAGCGCGATCCGCGCGTTGCCGTAATCGACCGTCGAACGCAGCGAGTCCGAACGCGTGGCCGAGCCGGCCCGCAGCTTCTCGACCGAGATCTGCAGCTGTTGCTGGGCGCGGCGCACCTGCGACTCCGCGACGCGCACCAGGTCTTCCGTGGCGATGCCATTGTAGAACGCTTGCTTCGTCGCCAGCGTCACCTGGAAGCGTTGATTCACGAGCCCGGCGTCCGCCGCGGCACCGGTGGCCGACGCGGCCTTCAGATTCGCGGCGCGGCGGAAGCCGTCGAACAACTCGAGGTTGGCGGAGATCCCGCCGGAGTACGATCGGACCGGAGGGATGAATTGCCCCGTGGTGAGGTCCGTGCGCCCGGTGTTGCCCTTCGATGTCGACGCGTTGACGCTGACGCTCGGCAGGTAGGCGCCGAGGGCCGAGCGCTTGCTGGCGCCCGCGGTCCGATCGGCACCGATGGCCTGCACCATGGCGGGCTGCACGAGCAGCGCCCGTTGGATCGCCTCGGTCAACGTCACTTCCAGATGTTGCGGCGCAGGCGCCTGCTGGGCCTGGACTGGAAGGGCAATGGTCAGCGCGATAATCCCCGTCACCCACCGCATCAGTTCCGCCCTCCCTGAGGCTTGGCGTTCGTCGAATCCCCCCTACGACGATGCTCAGCTTCCTCTATTAGTCGCGCATGCTTGGCGCGCTGATCGGGCGTCAGCTGGGCATCGATCTCGCCGCGCACGACGGTCTTGATGGAATCGAACTTCGGGCGCACCTGGGCCGACAGCGCTTCGATCTCCGGCCGGTGGCGCGCGAAGATCGCCCGCACCGAGTCGGCCTGCGCGGGCGTCAGGGTCAGCTCCTTGCTCAGATAGGCGACCATGGCGTCTGGGCCCCGCCCGCGCGGCCGGCGGTCGTGGCCGGTGCCTTCATTCACCAGCCACCCCGCGGCGCCGCCGGCGATGAAGACGGCGGCGAGCAGGGCCATCGCGGAGACTTTGGAGCCCATCAGCGTTGCTCGACGAGCGACGCAAACACGATGCTCGCGTCTGGTGGATCGGTGGCCGTGACGAGCGCCGCCACGCCCGGGCCGCTCGTCGGCGCCATCGCGGCGTCGAAGGTTTCCGGCTCCGGAGACTGGAGCGCCCGGCCCAGCAGGAACCCGCCGGCCACGGCCGCAACCAACGCGGCGGCGATGCCGCGCCGTGCCCAACCGGCGAGCACTTCCCACGTCGGGACCGTCGCAGCCGCCAACGCGCCGTCGTAGCGCGCCATCACGCGCGCCACGAACCCGGCCTGGTCGTTCCGCGGCGGATCGAGCGCGCGCCGCAGCGCACCCCCGAGCTCGGGGTCAGGGCGGTGATCGAACATCTTTTCGTCATTCATGTGCTACGCTCCCTTCCAATCGGCCAGCAGCGCGCGCAGACGGCGCCGCGCGTGAAATACTTCGGATCGGACCGTGCCTTCCGGGATGCCCAGCATCCCGGCGATCTCCGCGTGCGAATACCCTTCGACATCGAACAGCACCACCGCGGTGCGCCGGCGCGGCGGCAGCTCGGCCAACGCCGCCCGCAACCGCTCGCCCAACTCGTTGCGTACGGCATCCGCATCGGGCCGCGGACCTCCACCAACGAGTCCGGGATCGAGCGGTTCGACGCGCCGCACTTGGCGGCGGCGTCGCCGATCGGTCGCCGCGTTGGCGACAATCCGCATCAACCAGGGACCGAAGGGCCGGCGCGCGTCGTACTGCCCCAGCTTCACCAACGCCGACAAGAACCCATCCTGCGCCGCGTCGTCGGCCTCGTCGGGATCACCCAGCACCGCGCGTGCCACGCGGCGGGCCTGCGGGGCATACCGCTCGACGAGCACGCCGAACGCCGCCCGTTCTCCCGCCTGGGTGCGGGCGACCAGCTCGGCCTCGTCTGCTATACGCGGGGCCCCCTGGGGAGGTTGGGAGGGCGTGTCAGGCGGCATCAGTCTTGCGGCGCGAGCGGCGCCGGGCGAGCGCGTAACTGGCGAGCCCCACCGACAGTGCGAGCGAGCACGCGGCCAGGACAAGACTCGTCGCGGTGGGGAAGACGAGGAGCAGCGCGCCCACCACGGCGAACGGAACGGCGGCCGCGCCCGCGACCATTCGGCGCGCGCCACCCGCCACTTGCACCAGCGCGATCGCCGCGGCTGCCTGCAACTCGCGGCGTGACCGCTTGTGAAGCATCGGTGTCGGCGGGGCTGCGGGGTCGTCGGGTCCGCGGACGAGACGCGCGGGGAAGAGGCGGCGCCGCTCGACCAATGCGATCTCGCGACTCCGCGCGGCATCGTGCCGGAATTGCGCGGCGAGCGCCTCGGTGAGCGAATCGCACTCGGCGATGATGTCGAGCTCATAATTCCCGAGCAGGCTCGAGACGTTGAGATTGGTCGAGCCGACGCGCGCCCACTCGCGGTCCACGACGAGCGTCTTGGCGTGAATCATCGGCCCGCGGTACTCAAAGATGCGGACGCCGGCCCGCAGCAGATCGCGGTAGCCGATCCGGCTGAAGGTGCGGACGACGGGAAGGTCGCTCGTGCCGGGGAGAATCATGCGCACATCGACACCGCTCTTGGCGGCGTCCACAAGAGCCGCGTAAAGCGGCGGCGGGGCGACGAGATAGGCGTCGGTGATCCACAGCCGCTCGCGGGCCGCCGCGGCAAGCATCTGCACGGCGCGATAGGCGCGCGACTGCGCAGGGACGCCGTCGACCACTCGTAGTGCCGAGGTGCCGCACGGCGCCGACGCCGGAACGAGCGCGTCGGGGGGAAGGGGGGCGCCCATCGTCGCCCACACGCGGGCGAACGAACCCTCCAGCACCGCCACTGCCGGTCCGCAGACCGCCAGCATCGTGTCGCGCCACGGCAGCCGTCCGCGTTCCGGGTCCCCGGCCCACTCGTCGCCGATGCAGAGACCACCCATCATCGCTTCGCCCCCATCGACGACGAGGAGCTTGCGATGGTCGCGACTCAGGAGCTGGAAGAGCCCGCTGGTGAGCAGCGGCCCGAACACTCGTACCTCGGCCCCCGCCCGCCGCAACTCGCGCCAAAACCGCCCGCTGGTCCCGACGCTGCCGAAACCGTCGTACAACACTCGCACCTGCACGCCGGCGCGTGCTCGCTCCTCCAGAGCGGCGGCGAAGCGGTGGCCGGTGCGGTCGTCGCGGATGATGTAGTTCTCGAAATGGACGGTGCGGCGCGCACCGGCGATCAGCTCGAGCATCGCCTCGAGCGCGGCCGGGCTGTCGGGAATGTGCCGGATCGTGTTGCCGGGGATCAGGCGCGCAGCACTCGCCCGGTCGAGCGCGAGCGCGAGTCGGTCCGTCACCCTCCAGCTCCGCCGAGAGCCAGCGTGGGCTCCACGGGACGCAGGGCCTGGATGCAGAAGGTGATGTGCTCGTCGAGCGGTACGCCGAGCTCCTCGACCCCCCGCCGCACGTCGTCCCGGTTCACGCCACGTGCGAAAGCCTTGTCCTTCAACTTCTTCTTGACCGAGGATGCCTCGAGGTCGGAGAAGCTTTTGGACGGACGGACCAACGCGCAGGCCACGAGAAAGCCGCACAGCTCGTCCACCGCGAACAGGGTCTTGGCCATCGGCGTGTCGCGCGGGACGCCGGTGTAGTCGCCATGGCCGAGGATCGCGCGGCACACCGCATCCGACACGCCTTTCGCGCGCAGCTGCTGCACGCCCCACGCCGGATGTCCTTCGGTGGGCGAATGCTCCGGGTTCGGGTAGCGCTCGTAGTCGTAGTCGTGCAGCAGCCCTGCCAGGCCCCACGACTCGACGTCTTCACCCGATTTGACGGCGTACGCTCGCATCGTCGCTTCGACGGCCAGCATGTGCTGGCGCAGGGAGGGCGACTGCGTGTGCTCGTGCATCAGGGCCAGCGCTTCGTCTCTGGTCATGAGATGTCCACTTGCCAGCGTTCGGCCCACAGGGCCAGCATGAGGAGCGGCCACAGTTTGCGGGCGTGATTGGCCTTACCGGACCGGTGCTCGGCCAGCAGCGGCGTGTCGAGGAGGCGGTCGGCGAGCGGCGCGAGACCGGTGTTGAGCCAGCGGGCCACCGGTACCGACAGGCCACGTTTGCGACGATCGATGACGGCGTCGGGCACGAGCCCGCGCGCTGCTTCCTTTAATATCGCCTTGGTGGTGAAGCCCCGCACCTTGCGCGCCGACGGGACCGGAAGGATGAGCTCCATCACCTCGCGGTCGAGGAAAGGCGCGCGCGCCTCGACCGACGCCAGCATCGTGGCGCGATCGACCTTCACGAGCAAGTCGTCGGGCAGATAGGTGACGAAATCGAGCCACAGGACTCGGTTCAGTGGATCGTCGTGTGGGAAGCCCGTCAACTTGCAAACAAGCTCGGGCACGACCCCCCCCTCCCCGGAGGGGCCAAGCGCGCCGAACCAGGCGAGGTGCCGCTCGAGCCAGGGCAGCTCCGCGGCCGCGACGAACTGCTTGAGCATGAACTCGAGCGTGACTTTCCCCGTGGAAGCCGGCCAGGCATTGACGGCCCAACGCAATCCGCGCCGCACCGCGCCGGGAAGGCGGAGCCATGCGGCGGCGGCCTTGTGGCCCAAATACGTCGGGTAGCCTCCGAACAACTCGTCGGCCCCTTCGCCCGACAGCACGACCTTCACATCGTTGCGCGCGGCCTCGGCGAGCAGGTAGGTCGGCAATATGGCGGGATCGCCGAGCGGCTCCGCCATCGATTGCGTGACGACGTCCAGGGCGCGATGCAGTCCTTCGTCGTCGGCGGTGACAACGTGATGCACGGTCTTGATATCGTGAGTCACGGCTTCGGCGTAGGCGCTCTCGTCGTAGCCCGGCTCGACGAAACGCACCGCGTAGGTGTGGATCCGCTCTCCCAGCAGCACTCGCGCGGCGGCTCCCACGAGCAGCGACGAATCGAGGCCTCCACTCGTGAACACACCGAGGGGCACGTCCGACATCAGCTCGCGCTCGACGGCGCGGAGCAGCGTGCCGCGCAGCTGGGTCGCGTCGACGAGCTGGGACGGCGCGGTTGCCGCGGCCGCGGCGCTCCAATACGGCCGTTGCTCCACGCCCCCCTCCCCCCCCGCGTCGGCCACGAGCAGGTGCGCGGGCGAGAGCTTGTGGATGCCGTCGAACATCGTGTGCGGGCCCGGCACGTAGCCGAGGGCGCGATACAGGGCGAGCGCCGTGCGGTTCACGCGCCGCGGCTGATCGGGGAACGTGAGTAGTGCCTGGATTTCAGAGGCGAAGCGCAGCTCACCCTCGCGCTCCGTCCAGAACATCGGCTTCTCGCCGGCGCGGTCGCGAGCCAGGAGCAGGCGGCCGCGGCGATCGTCCCAGACCGCGAGGCCGAACATGCCGTCGAGTCGCGCGACGGCGCCCTCACCGTGCCGCTCGTAGAACGGCACGATCGTCTCGATATCGCCGCGGGAGCGAAACGGGTAACCCCACGCCGTCGCTTCGCGTCGTAAATCCGGAGCGTTGTAGATCTCGCCGTTGCAGACCATCCAGATGGCGCCGTCGGGACTCTGGAACGGTTGGTCGCCGGTGGTCAGATCCATGATCGCGAGCCGCCGCGCCCCGAGGCGGGCCCGCTCGTGCCCGACGATGCGCTCACCGTCAGGTCCGCGATGGCGCAGCGCCTGGGCCATGGCGGTGAGGCACTCGGGGTGCCGCAACGCCGTGCCGGGACGGAGCGCTATCGCGCCGAAGATGCCGCACATGGTCCGTACACCACGTACCGGCCTTGCACCGCCAGCACGGTCAGGGAGGAATCGAGTGCCGCGCGAGTGGGTGCGTCGCCGGTGCGCGTGACGAAGACCGTCGGCTGCGGACACCGCGCCAACACCTCGCGCCAATAGTCCGCCGGTTTCAGAGGGGAATTCGGCACCGCGCGCAGCTGGTCGGCGTAATCGGCGATGAAGTTGCTCGTCAGCTCTCGTCCCGTCGGCGTGGCGACCTCCATCGTCTCACCAAGGTAGAAGGGAAGCGACGGTGGAAACGCCGATACGCCGAGGACCCGCGTCCCGGGCGGCTGCGTATTGCGGATGACCTGGGCGAGTGTCGCCGCTGAGCGGTCGTCGCCCACGGCGGCGAGGAGCGGGCCCGACACGAGCGGGATCACCATCACCACGATCGCGTAACCCGTCACGCCCAGGATGGGCTGAGATCGCCAGACGGCGTAGCGCACGAGCGCGGCCGATGCGACGAGCGCGATCCCCAACGCCAGCGCCGCCGACGGGATCGCGGCGCGCTCGCCGGGGGTGAGCGCGATCGGCGCGGGGAGCCACAGCGTAAGCGACATGAGCGCCGTGCCCAGCAGTATCGCCACGCCGCAGTACGCCCGCCAAGCGACGCCGATCCCCTCTCGGGCGAACACGCGCGCGGCCGCGAGCGCGAAGGCGGGCATCAACGGCAACACGTACTGCGGCAACTTCGACTGGTTCAGCGTGAAAAAGGCGAGCGGCCCCAGGACCCAACAGATCAGGAAGACCGCCTCTCCGGCGCTCGCATTGACGCACCGCGCGAGCCACGTCCAGCGCCAGTGCTTGACGCGCCCGAGCGCCGGCACGATCCACGGAAATGCCGCCACCGGGACGATCGGCAAGTAGTACCAGACCGGCGCCGTGCGATGGAATTTGGTGGTCGTGACCCGTTCGAGTGTCTCGCGCACGAACACGTAATGCGGGAACTCCGGGATCCGTGCCGCGATCGCGATGAACCACGGCAACGCCACGACGGCAAACGCCGCGAGCCCCAGCAATGGAAAGAGCCGGCGCAGGGGCTTGCCGGTGAGCAGCGCGTGCGGGATCGCGGTGGCGAGCGGAACGAGCAGTGCTACAGGACCCTTGGTCAGGGCACCGAGCCCCATGGCGGCCCAGGCCAGAATCGGCCGTTCATCCCAGAATGCCAGGATCGCGACGGTGGTACAGAAGGCGAGGGCGCTGTCGAAGATCGTGGCGCGCGCGTACGCCATGACCAGCGGCATCGTGGCGACGGCGACTCCGGCCAGCCATCCGGCGTCGTTGCCCCAGCGGCGGCGCGCGAAGAGCACGACCGCGGCGATCGTGGCCAGCGTGAACAGGTACGCGGGGAGTCGCGCCGCCGTCTCCGTGGGGCCGAGTACCTCCATGGTCGCGGCCGCGGCCGCGAAGTACACGATCGGCTTGTCGAGGTATGGGAGGCCGTCCAGGTGCGGCAGGACGTAGTCGTTCGACGACGCCATCTCCCGCGCCACCTCGGCATTGCGCCCCTCGTCGGGGTCGAGCAGCCGGTACCCGCTCAGGTTCACGGCGAGCGCCAGCGCCGCCGCCGCGACGAGCAGCGGCAGGCGGGCGAGAGCGCTAGCTGCCGGGCCCGGCGTTTGGCGATTCAAGCGGCTGCTGTGGCAGCTGGGAGACGGTGATAGGGACAGTCGTCTTGCGCTCTCCGGTGACGCCCGCGGGAGGTTCGGCGAAGTTCACGGTGCCCGAGCCGCCCAATAACTCCGTGTCGTCTTCGTCCGCCAGGCGGATCTGCACCGCGTGCTCGCCGATCTCCGTGCGCCTGCCCTTGAGACGCAGCACGAGGTGCAGCCGCGGGTGCATCGCCGGGAACTGCTGCACCCAGATGTGCTGAAAGATGCCGAGGACCGACATCTTGCCCGATTGATCGACCAGCGCATAGTCGGCGACGACCGCGAAGTCGAGGTGCACTATTTCTTCGCCACGGGTACGCTCACCTTGGTGCGATCCCAGGTGAACGTGATGGCCTCCGGCTCGAACGCGATGATGAACTGCTCCACCGGCGCGGCCAACGTCTCGACCCTGGCGTCCACCCGCACCAGATCCTGCTCGGCGTGATACTCCGTGCCCCACTGCCCGGTTTGCTTATTGATGATGAGTCTCCAGCCGCTGGGCGTGGGCAACGTCCACAGCGTGTACTTGCCCGCGGGCACGGTCGCGCCGCCGATGACCAGATCGGCGGTCGTGTTGAACTGCGTGGCGGCGTTCGCGCCCGTGCGCCACGGTGTGTTCCACGGGACGACGTTCCCGAAGATCTCGCGGCCGCGCTTCTGGGGGCGGCTGTAGTCCACCCAAACCTCGGCGCCGCCCACGGTGGCCCGCGCCGTGTCGCGGGTCGACAGCTGCCCGAGCGGCCGGGTCGCGAACGCCGCGGTCAATGCGCCGAGGTTCGGAATCGATGCCACCCGCTCCACTTCGACCTGTACAGTGCTCCCCTTGCCCGTGAGCCACACCAGGCGTCCCTGACGATCGAGCCGGAACGTGAACGGCCCGAGTCCGGCCAGCTGTCCTTCGGTGAAGTTGAAGACGAGCGTATCGCCGCCACGTTTTTTCACGTAGCCGCCGCTCGTCTGACTGCCCGAAGTGACCGCGGAGAGCGCGACGCTGTCGCGCCCACTGGCCCGCGCCTGGCGCCCGATCTGCTCCACGAGCCCGTAGATGTGCAGCGCATACGGGAACGTGCCCTTCGGCACGGCGAGGCGCGTCGTGACCATGGAGTCGCCGCGCGGGTTCGTGATGATCGCGCTGTCTCCGACGAACTCGAGCGTCCCCCTGGTTTCGGCGGGTCCGGGGCCACCGCTGATGTTGTGCGAGACGACTTCGATGCGGCGAATCGACCCATCGCGGTTCAGGTCAGCCGTGTAAATGCGATGCACGCTGCGGGGCGACCGATTCACGAACTCGCCACGCAGCTGAGTGGCCGAACGTTTGTATTGCTCGAGCGACAGCGTGTCATTGCCGATCCGGACGACGAAGGCTCCCGAGTCCTGGACTGCGAAAGACAGTGTCAACAACAGCGCAAGCATGAAGTGCCTCCGGTCATGAGACGCGAAGTGATGTGATCTCGTCGTTGCCCTTGATGGCGTTCACGACGTCCATCCCTTTGGTGACTTGGCCGAACACCGTGTGAACGCCGTCGAGGTGGCGTTGCGGTGAATGACAAATGAAGAACTGGCTTCCACCTGTGTCTTTGCCGGCGTGCGCCATCGACAGCGTCCCGGCGACGTGCTTGTGGGTGTTCTTCTGCGTTTCGCACTTGATCATGTATCCGGGACCGCCGGTCCCGACGGGGCCCTTGCCGGTCTTGGAGTACGGATCGCCGCCCTGGACCATGAAGTTGGGGATGACGCGATGAAACTTGGTCCCGTCGTAGAAGTTCGAGTTGGCGAGTTTCTCGAAATTCGCCACCGTGCCCGGGACCTCGTCGGCGAACAGCTCTACCTCGATGGTGCCCTTGGCGGTCTCGATTACGGCTTTCTTGTTCGGCATCTACGTTCCCGCGTTGAGGTTATCGTCGACCTGCTGCGTCGTCTTCATCCCGACGATCGCGCAGGCGATGTCGCTCCGGTCGAGCACGAACTTTAATGCCAGCTGGGCGGCGCTGAGCCCTGACTTCTCGGCCAGATCCTGGACGCGTTGGCCGAGGGCCGTGAACTGGGCGACGTAGGGGCGCGGCATCCGGGCGCGGATGTCGCCGCGCTCCCACTGGCTGTCGGGCGCGTACTTGCCCGCCAGGAACCCGTTGGCCAACGGCTCGCGCACGATGACGCCGACGTTCGCCGCCTGCGCGGCCGGGAAGAATGCGTCTTCGGCCTCCCGTCGCGCCAGGTTATACACGATTTGCACCGTATCCGGCATGGTCGCGTTGACGGCCGCGATGCCTTCTTCGGGTGGGTGCACCGACACGCCGTAGAACCGGATCAACCCTTCGCGCTTGAGCTGCTCCAGCACCTCGTAGGTCTCCATCGTCGAGATGAGGTTGATCGGCGGATTGTGGAGCTGCAAGAGGTCGATGTAATCGGTGCGCAGGCGTTGCAGGGAGCGCTCCACGGCGAACCGGACGTACGCGTTGGTGAAGTTCACGTCATGCGTCACCGGCAGCGTCGCCCCCGATTCGATCTGATCGAGGGGCCGGCCAACTGCCTGCGCGATGCGCTCGCGCAGCAACGGGTGGATGTCGCGGTTGTAGAAGTTGCCCCCAACCTTCGTCGCCAGCACCACCTTGTCACGGATGCCCTGCAGCGCCTCGCCGAGGATCTCTTCGGAGTGCCCATGTCCGTACACGTCCGCCGTGTCGAAGAAGGTGCACCCCAGGTCGAAGGCGCGCCGCGCGGCACGCTTCGACTCGGCGTCATCGGTGGTGCCGTACGAGTTGCCGAACGCATTCCCGCCGATCGCCCACCCACCAAATCCGATCTCGCTGACCTGGAGACCGGTGCGCCCGAGGGGGCGGGTATTCACGCGAGCAGCTCGGTGAGCCGGTCTGGGGCGGCGACGGGGAGCGAGCAGGTGGTCCCCACGCACACGGTGGCGGACGGCGCCGTCGCCGTCTTCCGGACCACCACTTTGCGCGGCCGATACGCCTGGAGCGCGAGCAGGTGCATCGCACAGGCGGGACCCTCCCCCGCCGGGCCCGCGACTTCGATGCGGGTGACGGGATTCACGGCCCAGTCGGCGGCGCGGAGCAGTGTCGCGCCGTGCAGCGACAGCTCGCCGGCCGCGCCCCCGAAGGCGCCGAGCTGGCGGTCGAGCTGCGCGCGCCATTCGGGCTTGTCGGTGAGGGCCCACAAGCGGGCGAGCACCAGCGCGGCGACGCCGTTGGGCGATGGCGTGGGGGCGTCCTGCACGGGCTTTCCCCTGGTCGCCAGGTACGCCACTCCGCCTCCACCGGCGACGTCGAAGTAGCCACCAGCGGCGTCGTCCCAGTGCGCGGCGCCGCAGTAGGTCATGACCGCCGTCGCGCGCTCGAGCCACGCGGCCGCGCCGGTGGCTTCGTAGGCATCGAGGAACGCG
>Ga0193727_1000949_pt1 | contig 11821 bp, 13 predicted proteins | sample H2c2metaG_FD_143051 | JGI IMG/M metagenome (GOLD analysis project Ga0193727, IMG submission 143051) | Soil microbial communities from a riparian zone of the East river system, Colorado, United States - H2c2 | ecosystem: Environmental > Terrestrial > Soil > Riparian zone | place: USA: East River...
CTATCACCTGCACAAGGCGTTCAGTCCTCCGGCGACTGGCGAACACGTCGCGGTGCAGTGCCGGACGGCAGGTTGGGGCTGCATCGACTGCAAGAAGGTGCTGCACGAGTCAATCGAGAAGGAGCTGACTCCAATTCGGGCGCGCGCAAAGGAGATTGCGGCGAACCCGAAAAAGATGAGGGACGATCTCGCACGCGGGGCCGAGCACGCGCGAGTCGAGGCTCAGAAGACGATGAAGGAAGTGAAGCAGAAAATGGGACTCACCTAGATCGACTGAATGGCGCCTCCGGAGCTGGTTCAACGCGCCAGGAGTCTTCTCACGGGGCTGGCGCGAGCCCCAAGGTTCGCGGGAACGAGCCAGGAGTCGGAAGCCAGACAGTTGTGCAAGGCAGAGCTGGAGCGGGCTGGGTTCGAGTGTCGGGAGTTGCCGTTCGAGTATTCGGAATGGCCCGGGCGATGGGGCCCGCCCATCGCCGCTGCGTTTCAGGGCTTCACCATTCTCGTGGTCGCGCACATGGCGGTGCATCACGGCGCTCTCTCGGCGTTGGCAGTCGGAGCAGCAATGCTGGTCGCTCTGATGTTCGCCTCCACCGACGCGAAGCGGCGCTGGATTGCGCGTTTTCCGCTCGAGCGCGCGAGATCAACGAATCTGGAAGCAAGGCGGGGCGACCCCAGGGTCTGGCTGGTTGCCCACCTCGACTCGAAGTCCCAAACCGTGCCCATACTGATTCGAATCGCGAGCTCGGTTGTGTTGGCTATCGTGACTGTGTTGTCCCTGATCGTTCTTTTGATGTCGCTCGTCGGCGTGAGTTTTCCTGCGATGACATGGCACGGTATCGCGCTAGCCGCTGTCCTCGGCGCGCTGCCATCAATGCTCTGCTTCGTCCAAAACCAATCGAATGGCGCCGTCGATAACGCCAGCGGCGTTGTGGCGGCTCTCCTCGCGTCGCAATCGGACTCGGCTCCGCGCAATCTTGGGGTTGTCATTACGAGCGGCGAAGAGCTCGGTTTGGCGGGGGCGAGAGCATGGGCGCTTTCCGCGTTGCCCTTTCCCGCGGAGCAGACATCTGCGTTGCCGTCTTCCTCGGCGCAGCTATCCTCAAAGCCCGAAATCAGTATCCTGAATTGCGACACGGTTGACGAGGCGGGGCAGTGGCGGTGCATGTATACGGGTACCAGGCCAGATCGAATCATGGTCGCCACTGAAACCATCGCTGGAGCACTGGGCGTACGGGTGCGTGTAGGACGTCTCATTCCCGGCATTCTTGCCGACAGCATGGTATTCGCGGACCGGGGACTCGAAGCGGTAACGGTTGCTCGCGGGACGCTGAAAACTCTCGCGCGCATCCATACACGGCGCGATAATTCCAATACGCTTACGGGGAACGGCGCCGCGGAAGCGAGCGCCATTCTCTCGGCTCTAGCAAAGGAACTGGCCTGATGCATCTACTGATTCTCGCAGCCGTGATCATATTGTCGCTGATCCTGATCGTCCTGGGGCTGCCAGGGCTCTGGATAATGGTGGCGACCGCAGTCACTTACAATTTGGTCGTCCCGGGTGAACCGATTGGCTGGGTCACTCTGATCGCTGTTGCCGTGTTGGCGTTCGCGGCCGAACTCCTCGAGTTCACCCTCACCGGCCGCTACGCCAGGAAGTACGGAGGCTCGCGCCGCGCGGGTTGGGGAGCCATTATCGGAGGCATCATCGGGGCGATGGTTGGCATTCCCGTTCCTATCATCGGTTCCGTCATTGGAGCTTTCGTGGGCTCGTTCTTCGGTGCCTTGATTGCCGAGTTTACGGGTGGATCGTCTGCAGGAGATGCGACTCGCGTCGCTAAAGGAGCACTGATTGGGCGCGTGATGTCGACTGTGCTCAAAATTGGAATTGGCTTAACGATTGGCGTTTGGATCTTCATTGCAGCCGCGAAATAGAATTCACCCGCCCACCCACCCATGACCGCAGCCGAGAGCGTCAGCGCCGAGACAGACCCGGCATTCGCCGAGGGGAAGTACGTCTACTGCATTATCCGGAACGATCGATCGCGCGAGTTTGGCGAGATTGGCATCGGGAGCGGAGCACGGGTTTACACGGTCAGCCACAGGGACCTCGCCGCGGTGGTCAGCGACACACCGATCGTGATTTATGATCCCACGCGCGAAAATGTTCTGGCGCATGAATTCGTCAACGAGACGGTGATGCGCGAGTTCACCCTCATCCCGATGTCCTTCGGCACGATATTCCGCTCCGAGAACGACGTGAAGGCCCTTTTGAACTCTACTTATCAGGCGTTCACCGATGTGCTCGACAAGATGCAGGGCAAGATCGAATTCGGTCTCAAGATTCTATGGGACCGGGACCTGGTGGTTGCGGCGATCGAGCGGGACAACGATGAAATCCGGCGACTAAAAGATGAAATCACCCGCAACGCTGCTTCGTCGACTTATTTCGCGCGCATGCAGCTGGGCCGCCTCGTCGAAGCCGCCATGGAAGAAGCGAGCAACCGCTATGTGAATCACATACACGAACAATTGAAAGAAGTCTCTGTCGCCAGCCGCAGCAGCAAGGTCATCGGCGACCGGATGATCCTCAACGCCGCGTTTCTCGTCGAGCGCAAGGACGAGAAGTCGTTCGACGAAAAAGTCAAAACCATCAGCCTGCAGTATGAGGAGCTCCTCACATTCAAGTACACTGGGCCGTGGCCACCGTACAATTTCGTGAACATCAAGCTGAAGCTCGAGAAAGCAACCTGACGCGGGTGTGACCTTATGGGACTCCTGACCAACATTCTGCTGGCGCCGTTTCTCGGACCCGTCTGGGGGACGAAGTGGACGCTGGAAAAAGTCGACCGCGTCGTGCGTGATCAGCTGACCGACGACACTCCGGTCAAGGAAGACCTCATGGCGCTCCAGATGCAGCTCGAGATGGGCGAGATCGACGACGCCGAGTACGTGCGCCGCGAGGCGGAAATCATGCAGCGGCTTCGCGAGGTCCGCGAGTGGCGCGAGAAGTTCGGGATGTCCACCAGCGGTGGCCCCGTTCGCGTCGCCGAAAGCGACGAATCAGACCAGTAGTCGCAGCCGCCGGATGACCGAGCGTCTGTGCTACGTGTACGGAGTCGTCGCCTCGTCGGTTGAGACGGCGACAGCGCCTGCCGGCATTGACGGTGGTCCGGTAACACTCATCTCCTCCGGAGACCTCTCTGCCCTCGCCACTTTGGTGAGCGACGAGGATTACGCCCCTGACAGAGTCGAGCTGCTGACGGCCGACGTGGATTGGGTGAGCGCACGCGCCATCGCGCACGACCGCGTTCTCACCTGGGCGTCGGACAACGGCGCGGTGATTCCGTTTCCGATGTGGACCCTCTTCCGCGATGCCAAGGCGGTGAAGGCGATGCTCACTAAGCGCATCGACGAGCTGAAGGAGACCTTCGCGCGAGTGAAAGATGGCAGGGAATTCATCGTGCGGGCCTACGTACAATCCAGCGTGCTCCAGGAATGGTTGGGCGATCACAATCCGGAGCTGACGGCACTTCAGGCGGAAGCGGCGAAGGCTACCCCGGGCCAGAAGTATCTTCTCGAGAGGAAAATCGAAACACTCCGGCGCGACAGCGGCCGAAATGTCGCGTCGAAAGTGGCCGAGGAGATTCACGACGCTCTCCGCGCGCCATCGATGGAGTCGGTGCGCGAACAGCCGGTGAACTCGGGCGCTCCGCGCGAGCAGGGGCGCGCCATTCTGAACGCGTCGTTTCTGGTCGCGCCTTCGCGGGTCGTCGAGTTTCAGCAGGCGCTAACGGCGATGGTCAACAAGTACGAGCCTTCCGGCTTCAAGTTCGATTTCACCGGCCCGTGGCCGCCGTATCACTTCGTAGGGGAGCGCACATCGTGAGCCGCCGCATTGAGCCCGGGGCCGGAGCACACGGTGTAAGTGGCCGCGGTGAGTCGAGCCTCGGCGAGGGTGCGTCGTGAGTCTCGACGACCTGTTCGGCGAGCCGCGAGTCGAGCTCTCCGAGGTGCTCAACCACATCCTCGACAAGGGTGTCGTCCTCAAGGGTGAAGTGATGCTCGCCGTCGCCGATATCGACCTCATCAAGCTCGATCTCGGCTTGTTGCTCTCGGCAGTCGAAACGGCGATGCGAACGCCTCGCGTGAGCGGTGCGCGAACGCTGGGACTCGCGTCGCCCGGGCTCGAATCCCGTCGCCCCGAGGCGTCGTCCGGATCGACGATGGGAAGCCAGGTCGTCGACTCCCTTGAAGCCCCGGCGGGTGCCCCGGTGACTCCGCTTGAAAGCGTTGCCGAGAATCTGCCTCAGCGTCTTAATACCGACCCCGACAAAGTCGAAAACGGGCTCGCGAAGCTCGTCTTGACGTTGATTGAGGTATTGCGTAAGGTCCTAGAGCACCAGGCAGTTCGGCGAATGGAGGGGGGACATCTGAGCGATGCGGAGATCGAAAAGCTCGGAGTCGCGTTGCTCCGCCTCAATGACCGAATGCAGGACATGAAGGGGATTTTCGGTCTGACCGATGACGATCTCCAGATAGACCTGGGCCCTCTAGGCAAGTTACGATAACCCGGCGCACGAGCCGAACGGAGACGACTGCTTGGCAGACCTAGTATCCCCGTCGCGCACCTATGGTCTCGTCGACATCCTCGACCGAGTGCTCGACAAAGGCCTCGTCGTGGTCGGCGACATCAAGATCAATCTCGCCAATGTCGAGCTCCTCACCATTCAGATTCGCCTTCTCATCTGCTCGATCGACAAGGCAGAACAGATAGGAATGGATTGGTGGCGGACCGATCCGCGATTGAGCACGCGAGCGCAGGCCGCCGCACTCTCACAGTCCACCCAGTCCACGCACGCCCCCTCGGCAGAGAGACAACAGGAGTCAAGACATGGCAGTTGAACGTTCCCCGAGCGGCAGCTCGCTTATCGATGTACTCGACCGCGTTCTCGATAAGGGCATTGTCATCGACGCGTGGGTGCGCGTCTCCCTTGTTGGCATCGACCTGGTGACGATCGAGGCGCGCATTGTCGTCGCGTCCATCGACACATACCTCAAATACTCCGAAGCGGTGGGTCTCACCGCCCCCGGTTCCCGCCCGCGCGAGCTCAGTGCCGGCGGGGCAGACGAGCTCGACCGGATGCGGGTAGAAAATGCAGATCTGAAGCGGCGACTTGAGCGAATCCAAGCGTGAGAGTGCCGCGGTAGCTACCAGCCCGCAACTCGGCGGGGAGCGATTGGCGGAGCTCCTTTCCGCCATCTCAGAAGCGCCCGATTTTCAATCTGCCGCGACGTTCATGCTCGCGCAGTTCGCCGACATTGTCGGTGCGCGCCGCGCGTTAGCGATAACGCTCGACAGCCCGCCTCGACGCTTCGTCGGCACGGCGAACGTTGGTTTCGAACCTGAGACCGCTCCAACCGTCTCCCTTTCAATCGACGACCTTTCGAATCCCCTGACTGTCTCGGCGCTTTCGCTCCACGCGATGAGCTGCGACCGGGTCTCTCCGCTGCCGGGAGTTCCCTTCGGCGAATGGACGGCGATCCCATTTCCTCAGCCGCAGTTCCGGGGCGCGCCAGTTGTCCTCTCGGAAACCGAGCTCAGACAAATACAGCTCGAGGGGTGTGAGGTGCGATGGCGGGCCGCGGCAGATCGGCGTCGGAGGCTCGGTCACGCGCCCGCCGGCGTCGCTCTTCTCGAGGCTTCGGTCGACGACGTAACTCTGGCGGCTCTCATTAACGCTGCGTCCCTCGCCGGACCGGTTCTGGCGCGCATGGCCGCTGTCGAGGAATTCCGGCTCTCCACCGGCCGGCTCGACCAGCAGCGCGAGATGCTGACCACAATCATGAACTCGCTGCCCGACCCGATCGTGATCATCAACGCCGATCGGGACATGGTCGCGCAGAACCAGCGCGCGGAGCATCTGCTGTCGACGACGGATCATGACTCCGAGGGACGGCGTCGCGCGGTGGAGATCAACAATCTGCTTTTCACGTCGCACCTCTCGAAGGCGGCAATGGGCGCAACGGAATCGGCCGGTTCACGCGAGCTGAACCTCGTCGACCCCGATGAAGGGACCGACCTTCTCTTCGAGGTGCTTACGCACGCTCTCGGTCCCGGCGAGGGCGGCCACACGGGATCTACGGTGTCTGTCCTGCGGGACGTGACGGATCTCCGTCGCGCCGCCAACGAGCTGGAGCGCCAGGTGCAGCGCGTGCGGCTGGCCGAGATCGATGCGAAACGCGAGCGCGATCGCCTCAATCTGATTCTCGAGAACGTCGCCGACCCGATTCTCGTCACAGACGACCGCTCGAACATCATCCTCATGAACAAGGAGGCCGAGCAGCTGTTCGAATCCGACGACAGCGAGAGCTGGGATCGGGCGGCGATGGTGCAGGCGAACGACACCAAGTTCACGACCTTCATCACGGATTTCACCATCAGTCCGTCGATGGCGCGCCGCGAGCAGATGAAGCTCCAGATTCCAGAGTCGGGTGTTGAGCTCCCGGTAGAGGTCGTCTCGGGAAAGATCATGAATCGTCGCGGTGAGCCGCTGGCGATCGTGTCCGTGCTCCACGACCTGACGGAGCAGGCGGAAAACGAGCGACTCTACGAGGAGCTTAAGACGTTCTCGAGCCAGCTCGAGTAGCGATCTCAACCGGCAACCGCCGACCTCGCCGAACAGAACACGCGACTGCAATGGCAGTCGCGCGAGCTCGAGAAGGCCAACCGACTCAAGTCGGAGTTCCTTGCCAGTATGTCGCACGAGCTGAGAACGCCGATCAACGCGCTCATCGGCTACGCGTCGCTCATGCTCGACCGAATCTATGGTGATCTGACCCCGAGGCAGGAGGAAGGCCTCAACCGCATCCAGGGCGCCGCGCAGCATCTCCTGGCGCTGATCAACGACATCCTCGACCTGGCGAAGATCGAAGCTGGCCGCATGCCGCTGCACCTCGACGACGTCACGCTCGCCGACATTATGACCGAGATCACTCAGCAGATCGAGCCGATGGTCAAGAAGAAAAGGCTCACACTGAACGTCGAGCTGCCGTCGAGCGCGCTCAAGCTCCACACCGACAGAACCAAGGTCAAGCAGATATTGCTTAACCTCCTTTCCAACGCGGTGAAATTCACCCAGCACGGTGGAATCTGGGTGACGGTGTCGAAGGATGAAGAGGATCTGCGATTCGATGTCCGCGACACGGGAATCGGAATCCGCGAGGTCGATATCGAGTCGATCTGGGAAGATTTCAGGCAAGTGGATCAGTCGCGGACGCGCGAATTCGGCGGGACAGGGCTGGGCCTCAGCATCACCCGAAAGCTCGTCGACGCGCTGGGCGGACATGTGTTCGCCGAAAGCGTGTACGGAAAGGGTTCGACTTTTACGGTGGTTCTGCCGATCCGGAGCGTCGCCCGGGCCGACGATCCTCCGCGGGTCGTCGACGAAACTCCACATCCGCCTCCGGCCGAGCGTTGACACACACTCTCCGAGCGGTAGATTGAACCAACGCCCCGAGCCTCTCGGGGCGTTTGCTTTTTCCCTCCCTTCAGACCGCATGTTCGATTCAAATACACGCACCATCGTCGTCGTCGGCGCCCAATGGGGGGACGAGGGCAAGGGCAAGCTCGTCGATGTGCTCGCCGAGCGCGCTGATTGGGTAGTCCGCTACCAGGGGGGCGCCAACGCCGGCCATACCGTGCACATCGGCGACAAGTCGTTCGTGCTCCACCAGATTCCGAGCGGGATTCTCCACCCCGGCGTACGCTGCGCGATCGGCAACGGCGTCGTTCTCGACGTCGAAACGCTCTTCTCCGAGATAGATGAGCTGGTGTCCGATGGCATCGACGTCGAAGGCCGGCTCTATGTGAGCGATCGCGCTCACCTCGTGTTGCCCTATCACAAGCTGGTCGACAGCCAGAGCTCAGCCAGCAAGGAGATCGGCACCACCGGCCGCGGAATCGGCCCGGCGTACGAGGACAAGTTCGGGCGGCGCGGGATCCGCGTGCTCGACCTTCGGAATCCCGAGCGCTTGAGAAAGCTTGTCGAGCGCGGAGTCGCGCACGCCAACATCCAGCTCTCCATGGCGGGCGCCAAGCGCGCCGATGTCGATTACACGCTCGGAGTCCTCGAGAAGTTCACCAAGCGGCTGCTCCCGCTCGCCGAGGACGTTGGCCTCAAGATCCATCGCGCCATCATCGGCGGGGCGGCCGTTCTGCTCGAGGGCGCGCAAGGCTCGCTGCTCGACATCGATCACGGTACTTATCCGTACGTCACCTCGAGCAGCACGACCTCGGGCGGGGCGGCTACGGGCGTCGGGATCGCGCCGGGCGAGCTCGATTCGGTGATCGGAGTCGTGAAGGCGTACACCACGCGCGTCGGTCATGGCCCACTCCCCACAGAGTTCGCCGAGCCCTTGCAGTCAGAGATTCGCAAGCTCGGCAACGAGTTCGGAGCGACGACGGGTCGTCCGCGCCGCTGCGGCTGGTTCGACGGAGTCGTCGTCCGCTACGCCGCTCGCGTGAACGGACTTACGGATCTTGCCGTGACAAAGCTCGACGTCCTCGATACACTCGACCGTATCGGGCTCTGCACCGGCTACGAAGCGGATGGCCAGCTTTACGAGGAGTTTCCGGGTGATCTCGACATACTCGATCGCGCGGTCCCGAGATACGAGTGGTTCGATGGTTGGAAGACATCGACGGCCGAAGCGCGTAGCCTCACGGATTTGCCCGATGAGGCTCGTCGCTATCTCGATCGCATACAGTCGCTCGTCGAGACGCAGATCACGTACGTCAGTGTTGGCACCCGCCGTGATCAGATCATCGGCGTGGAGGGCGCGCTTCCAGCGGGCCCCGTTGGCGTAGCCTGATCACGGGGTCAAACTGATGGCGAACGACGCGGACGTGGTGATCGTCGGCGGGGGTCCGTGCGGGCTTGCCGCGGCGGTCTCGGCACAGCGCGCGGGGCTGCGCGCACAGGTGATCGAGAGCGGCGTTGTGGTGAGCACGATCGCGGCGTATCCGACGTACGTGAGATTCTTTTCAACGGCCGAGAAGCTGTCGATCGGCGGACTTCCCTTCGTCATTGCAACCGAGAAACCGACTCGGCGCGATGCGCTCGCCTACTATCGCGCGGTCGTGACCTATTTTGGCATCAAGCTCCGTCAGCGCGAGCGCGTCACGGCGATTCAGGGCAGCTCCGGAGAATTCACGGTGGTGTCGCGCACAGCGGGTGGAGAGGAGAGCAGGACGAAGACCGGAGCCGTCGTCATCGCCACCGGATACTTCGGGTCACCCAATCGTCTCGGCGTACCCGGTGAGGAGCTGCCGCACGTGACGCACGTGTATCGCGAGGGGCACGAAGCTTTTCTCCAGGATGTTGTCGTCGTCGGAGGCGGCAATTCCGCGGCTGAGGCGGCGCTCGATCTGTGGAGATCGGGAGCGCGGGTGACGCTAGTCCATTTCGGTCCGACCTTCGACAAGAAGATCAAGCCATGGGTGTTGCCAGATTTCACGAATCGCGTGAAGGAGGGACAGATCGCGGTAAAGTGGGAGAGTCGCGTCAAGACAATCGAGGCGCGCGACGTCATCGTGACTCGCGGCAGTCACGAAGAGCGCCTCAAAGCCGATCGCGTCTACGTCATGACGGGATTCGCGCCGAGCCTGGATTTGCTGCGTGAGACCGGCGTGCCGATCAATCCGAAGACGGGAATACCAGTTCATGACTCCCACACCCTGGAGACGCCGGTCCCGGGACTGTTCATCGCCGGAGTCGTCGTCGCCGGGTATGACGCGAACAAGGTATTCATCGAGAACGGCCGGTATCACGGCGACCGGATCGTCGCGCGGCTGCTCGGCCAGCGTGCGCCGTCGGAGCCGAAGCTGAGCGCCGAGCTGGATACGTAGGGAAGGGAGAAGGGGGACGGGGGAAGAGGGAAGGGGGACGAGGAATGACAGCCGGCCAGACGGCGCCTTCGCTTCCCGCTTCCCGCTTCCCTCTTCCCCCGTCCCCTTCCCCCTCTCTTGCCAACTAACTTTCCCCTGATGCCCAACCACCCCGATGTCATGGAAAAGCTCGTGTCGCTCGCGAAGCGGCGCGGCTTCATCTTTCAATCCTCCGAGATCTATGGGGGCACAGGCTCCGTGTGGGACTACGGGCCGCTGGGTGTCGAGCTCAAGCGCAATCTCAAGGACCGCTGGTGGAACGCGATGGTGCGTTCCAGAAACGACATCGAGGGACTGGACGCGGCGATCCTGATGCACCCGCGCGTCTGGGAGGCGAGCGGCCACGTGGCTGGCTTCGTCGATCCGCTCGTGGACTGCCGGAACTGCAAGAAACGCTTTCGGGCCGATGATCCCCGCATCAAGGGAACTCCGGGCACGCCCGACGCACAATGTCCCGCCTGTGGAATGAAGGGAACGCTGAGCGAAGCGCGCCTGTTCAACCTCATGTTCAAGACGTTCATGGGGCCGGTGGAGGATTCCGCGGCGGTCGTGTATCTGCGCCCGGAAACGGCGCAGGGTATTTATGTAAACTTTCTGAACGTCCAGCAGTCGACGCGCCAGAAGGTGCCATTCGGAATCGCGCAGATCGGAAAGGCGTTCCGCAATGAGATCACGCCCGGCAATTTCATTTTCCGGACGCGCGAATTCGAGCAGATGGAGATGCAGTTCTTCGTCGAGCCCGGCGAGGATATGAAGTGGTTCGAGTACTGGAAGCAGCAGCGAATGGATTGGCATCGCGCGCTCGGTCTCGCGGAAGATCGGCTTCAGTTCCACGAGCACACGAAGGAGGAGCTGGCGCACTACGCCCGCGCCGCGTTCGATGTGCAATTCGATTTCGGAGGGACGCTCGGATTTCAGGAGATCGAAGGCGTTCACAATCGCGGTGACTTCGACCTGAAGCAGCACCAGGAGTTCTCCGGCAAGAAGCTGGAGTACTTCGACCAGCCGAACAACCGGCGGTTTGTCCCCTACGTCGTCGAGACCTCGGTCGGCGCCGACAGAACGGCGCTGGCGGTTCTCGTCAACGCGTACCGTGAGGAATCGGTCGAAGGCGAATCGGAAGGAAGAACGGTGCTGGCGCTCCATCCCTCAATAGCTCCGATCAAGGCTGGTGTGTTTCCGCTCGTGAAGAAAGACGGAATGCCGGAGATGGCGCACCGCATCGCCGACGATCTCAGGGCGTCGTTCCCCATTTTCTACGACGACAGCGGCGCGATCGGCCGTCGATACCGGCGCCAGGATGAAGTCGGCACGCCGTTCGGAATCACGGTCGATGGTGAGTCGCTCACCAATGCCACGGTCACCGTGCGCGATCGCGACACCCTCAAGCAGGAACGCATCGAAGCAGGCCAGCTCAAAGACTACCTGACTCGCATGCTCGCGTCGTGAGCGTCCTGGACCTTCAGCGCCTGAGAGCTGAGGGTCAGGCGTTCATGGAAAAGATCTCGCTCGAGACCTATCTCGCTTACGCCGGACTCAAGCCAACGGCGGAGCTGCAGCCGATCTACAAAGAGTACGAAGACGTTCTTGGCGAGGAGGCGCTCGATCTCACGCTCGATGCCTTCCGTTCGTCTTCGGACAATACGGACGACCGGAGATCCGCCCAGGCGCTGCTTGATTGGGAAATCGAAACGCAGGCAGCAAAGCCGCTCGCCGCGCTCGACGAGCGCGAGATCGAATGGGAAAACTCGGCGATCATTCACTCGCCTGATGGACGCGTGATCCAGTATCAGGCCGCGCCGATCGAAATCGCGAATACCAGCGACCGCACACTACGACTTGCTTTGGACCAGGCGAGAGCGAAGCTCGTGAAGG
>Ga0193727_1000950_pt1 | contig 11814 bp, 8 predicted proteins | sample H2c2metaG_FD_143051 | JGI IMG/M metagenome (GOLD analysis project Ga0193727, IMG submission 143051) | Soil microbial communities from a riparian zone of the East river system, Colorado, United States - H2c2 | ecosystem: Environmental > Terrestrial > Soil > Riparian zone | place: USA: East River...
AAGCGAAGTAGGAGTGGTTTGCGAGTTCACCTGCTGGTCGCTCATCGACGCACTCTCCGAGCATGACTCGGAAAGCATCGCGCGTCAGGAAACTCCAACCAGCGGCGTCGATGGAGTCCTTGCTGAAGCCGAGGATGTCGATATAGTAACGCGTGGATATTTCGAGATTTCGGACCGCCAATACGCAACGGGAATTGACTATTTTCGGCATGCGCGAGTACCTCCGGGTTCAGGATACAACGATGAGGTTGGAGAGGCTTTGCGATCAGTCGCGACTATCAGTGAATGAGCGAAGGTGGGGTTGAGGTGGATGGGGAATTGGATCGGTATGGCGGTTACGGCGCAGCAAACTTAAGGCCCGTCACTCACCCGAACAAAAACTCTTTCTCGCGCAACTCCTTGATCTGATCCCGCAACTTCGCGGCCCGCTCAAACTCGAACTTCTTGGCTGACTCGCGCATGTCCGTTTCTAGCTTCCCAATAAACTGGTCCAATTCGCTCTGCGAAGTGAACTCTGGCACCTCTGCGATCTCTTCTTCTGTGATATCTCCGTATTCTGCCTTTAGAATCGCCGCCAACCCCATATCCATTTTGTTGATGATCGATGTCGGCGTAATCCCGTTCTCCTCGTTGTAGGCCGTCTGAATCACGCGCCGGCGGTCGGTCTCGTCAATCGCACGGCGCATGGAGTCGGTCATCTTGTCGGCATACAGAATCGCGCGTCCTTCCAGGTGCCGCGCGGCGCGCCCCATGGTCTGAATCAGCGATCCCGACGAGCGCAGGAAGCCTTCCTTGTCGGCATCCAAGATCGCCACCAGCGAAACCTCTGGCAGATCCAGCCCCTCGCGCAAAAGGTTGATCCCGATCAGCGCGTCGAACTCGCCCTTGCGCAGGCCCGCCAACAGCTTCACGCGCTCAAGGGTCTCGATCTCCGAGTGCATGTAGCGGCATTTCACACCGACCTCGGTGTAATAGCCTGCCAAGTCCTCTGACATGCGCTTGGTCAGTGTGGTCACAAGCACCCGCTCGTTGCGCTTCGCCCTGTCGCGGATCTCTGCCAGCAAGTCGTCGATCTGCCCCTTGACTGGTCTTATTTCTACCTGGGGGTCCACCAATCCTGTGGGTCGGATCACCTGTTCCACAACGACGCCGGCTGAGCGCGTCAATTCATAGGGACCCGGCGTGGCCGAAACATAGATCGCCTGTTGAACGCGGTTCTCGAACTCCTCAAACTTCAGCGGCCGGTTGTCCGTCGCCGAGGGCAAACGAAATCCATAATCGACAAGGTTCTGTTTGCGGCTGCGGTCCCCATGCCACATCCCGTGAACTTGCGGAATCGTCGCATGGCTCTCATCGATGAAGAGCAGAAAATCGCGCGGAAAGTAATCCAGGAGCGTGGGGGGCGCCTCGCCCGGCAGGCGTCCCGAGAAATGCCGCGAGTAGTTCTCGATCCCATGGCAGTAGCCCATCGACTTGATCATCTCGAGGTCAAATCGCGTGCGCTGATTCACGCGCTGCGCCTCCACCATGCGCCCTTGCGACTCGAGGTTCGCCACCCACTCGGTCAGCTCGCTCACGATCGAGTCAACTGCCGCCGCCTTCCGCTCCGGCTGCACCACGTAGTGGCTCTTGGGGTAAATCGGCAGGCGCGAATACTTCTGCTTCACTGTACCGAACAGCGGATCGATCTGTGCCAGCGATTCAATTTCATCGCCGAACAGCTCAATGCGATACGCGTTCTCGTCATAAGTGGGGAAGACCTCGATCACATCGCCACGCACCCGGAACGCTCCGCGACGGAAGTCCCCGTCATTGCGCTCATAGAGAATCTCTACCAGCCGGCGCGTGATGTCTTTGCGGCTGATCTTCTGACCTTTCTCGAGCAGCAGCAGCATCCCGTAATAGGCTTCCGGCGAACCCAGGCCGTAGATACAACTGACGGAACTGACAATGATCGCGTCCCGCCGCTCGAACAGCGATCGCGTCGCCGACAGCCGCAGCTTGTCTAGCTCCTCGTTGATGGTGGCTTCCTTCTCGATGTACAGATCGCCGGCCGGTATGTAGGCCTCGGGCTGGTAGTAGTCGTAGTAGCTGACGAAGTACTCGACCGCATTGCCCGGAAAGAACTGCTTGAACTCGTGGTAAAGCTGCGCAGCCAGCGTCTTGTTGTGCGCCAGAATGAGAGCCGGCCGATTACACTGCTCAATCACCTTTGCCATCGTGAATGTCTTGCCGGATCCGGTGACACCCAGCAGCACCTGATGCTTCTCTCCCGCTGCCAATCCGGAGACTAGTTCTTCGATTGCGCGGGGTTGATCGCCGCGGGGTTTGTACTGGGTCACGAGCTGAAAGTCCATGGCGAGAATTATAACTTAGAGGCGAATATGTGGCGAAACACCGTCCCGCTCAATTGAGTTCCGCTTTCTGTTCTCTATTGGGAGGCGTGCGGGGTCGAACACCAAACCATTAAGTGATTTTAATGCAATGGTTTATCGTTAGGTCTCAGGCGATCTTGGAAGGGGCTCATAAGCGCCTTTTAAAGCACTTAGAAACTTCAATTCTGAATGTCTGCTTCATGCAATTTCTCTCTCACGAAAACTGGATTGGATCTGGACGTCCAGTTTGTTCCACATCAAATCCCAGAAATCGGACTGTAGGAAACTGTGATCGAACCAACCGGGAGCAGACAGTCTGCATCCAGATACGTAAGAGGGGGCCGGGGGTTTTAACTGCCTCCCATTTTTGGATACAGCTTTCTTCCCCGCATTCCAAATACGGACAGGTGAAAGATATGCCATCCCCTACATCGATCCACATTCCGTTAGCTTCCGCGTACCTTTGCCAGGACTGCAATTGTGTTTCGAATTGCTCGCGGCGGTGCCCGGCTTGCGCCTCTGAGGTTCTGATGGGGCTTGCAGGCATTCTCGACCGCGAGGTGGAAGAGGTCGCGATTCCACAGATGAGCTATAGCTATCTCCCGTCGATGGTGGCCTGAGGGCTTACCTGACGGAGGGAATTCACCATTCGCAATACCGATCCGCCGGTGTGGCCGGCGATCGAAGACTCAAAACGCCGGGACCCCAGACCCGGCGTTTCGTGTATCTGAGCAAGTGCTCGTTGTCAGCGCACAATATCGATCCAACGCGCCGTCGCCAGCGCCGATTGTGCAGCAGCAGCAATCTCACGCTTTTCGCGATCGTTCAGCAAGTCTGACAGCACGTTGTTGGAGTTGGCTGGATCCACAAAGCGTGCATGTATCAGCGCATCCCGCAGATACTCAAACACAGCGAACACATTACCGGACAGGTAGAATGTGGGGCGCGCCGCCAGAACCCTGATCGCCACCATCTCAAGGTAGAAGGAAGGGAAGTCCAGCCCGTGCTGATTCCGCCATAGCTTCACTATTCGGATCTCATCGGCCCGCCTTGCCGATCGCACGTAGGCAATATGCTTCTGGATGTTGGTCTTTATCCACGTGTCGGATTTGCGGACATAGAGGCTGTGGTCAGCCGTGGCCGGGTTCTGCAGATGCGCCGGCACCAGATCGACCGAGTAGCCATTCAGCTTGATATTGATCGAGACATTCTGCCGCCGCGGCCTATATCCGGCCGTGACGAGCGCGTCAAACAGGCTCTCGTAAACCTCACGCAGGGTCACCCGTCCGGCCCCGCCGAGCGACAGCAACAAGTCGATATCTGTACCGCTCCGGATCGCCGTGCCCTTCGCGAACGATCCGCTGGGATGGACGTCTATCAAGTCGTCTCCCGCCCACTCGCGCAACGCAGGCGTCAACTCGGCCCTCACCGTCAATACCGGCGATGTGATGCTAGTGTTGACCGCTTCAAACGTCAGCAGCGAGCGCAGGTACTCGTCTGCCTCCAGGAGTCGGGAAAGTAAATCAACCGCAATCGTGGCCACATGAGGAGTTTCTGGTGCAGCGCTGCGGAAAAGATGTGAGGTCTGTCACGCAATCAACCCGCTGCACTGCGAAACTCATGTTCATCGGCGGACAAACCGTCCGTTTTTGAACACATAGCCAACGCCTATCGCTGCAATCTCGGCGCCTAACACGCTCCATTGGCACACAACTTCTCTGTTGCAGTTTGGACCGGGGAATGCTCTCAGTCTTCTGAGCAGGACGATCACCCTGGGGCCTCTGGAGGAAGACTGCGATGCGGCTATTCATTCAGGATTTTCGGTACGCGGTGCGCCAGCTGCGCTTGTCGCCGGGCTTTGCAGCGACCATCGTGCTCACCCTGGCGCTCGGCATTGGCGCAAACACGGCCGTCTTCAGCGTCATGAATGCGGTTCTCCTGCGCATGCTCCCGGTCCGAAATCCCGAGCAACTCTTCTATCTCACCCACGAGCACATGCCCGAAGTCGGATCCACCGGTGACTCGCGCTATTCCAGCGGCATCAACGTCTACAACCGCCTCCGCGCAGACAAGTCGGTATTCTCTGACGTCATTGCCTATGTCCCACTCTCCTTTACCAAGACGGCGGTGCGGTTTGCTGACCAGCCCGAGGAAGTCGAGGCCGACGAGGTCAGCGGAAACTTCTTTTCCGCCTTGGGCGTGTCCATGGTCGCTGGGAACGCCTTCGCTCCCCGCGATGAAGATAATCACTCCCCGGTCGCGGTGATCAGCTACGGCTACTGGAATCGCCGCTTCAACCGCGACCCCGGCGTCGTCGGCAAAACGCTCTACATGAACGGTGTGCCTCTCACCATCCTCGGCGTCTCAGCTCCCAGCTTTTACGGCGTCGAGTCCGGCGGCCAGTCTACTGACGTTTGGATCCCCCTTCAGACCCGCTCCGAACTCCCCGCCTGGGGCATGCCGGCCACGGTCGACAACAACCTTTACCTAAGCCCTAACTGGTGGGCCTTGATGATGATGGCTCGCCTCCAGCCCGGCACGACGACTCAACAGGCCCTGGCGCGCATGAATCCTGTCTTCGCCAACGCCGCTTACGAGCCCACCCACAAGACGCAGCCCAAGGGCTACTCGATGGAGCTGCAACTCGTCCCCGCCAAGGGCCTGGGTACCTCAAACACCGACTATGAGCAGCCCCTCCGTGTCCTCATGGGAATGGTCGTCCTCGTCCTTGTCATCGCCTGCGTCAACATCGTCATGTTGCTGCTGGCGCGCAACTCAGTCCGCAATCGTGAATTCGCACTCCGCCTCTCCCTGGGCGCGGCCCGCTGGCGCCTCTTTCGCCAACTGCTTGCGGAGTCCGCCATCCTCGTCCTCGCCGGAGCTCTTCTTGGAGTTGCCTTCGCCTACCAGGCCACCCGCCTGCTCGCTTACTGGTCCGAGCTTGAAGTCAGTCTCGCGCCCGATCTTCCCGTCCTCCTCTTCACCATCGCCATATCCGCCCTCGCCGCTCTCCTATTCGGCGTGGCCCCGCTGCGCGCAGCCGCAACTGCCCCGGTCGCCCTAGTCCTCAACTCGGCCGGATCACGCAGTACCGCCAGTCGCACCAGCGTCCTCTCCAGCAAGATCCTCATCGTTGCGCAAATGGCTTTCTGCGTCGTGCTCCTCTTCGCCTCCGGCCTACTGGTGCGCACGCTCTTCAACTATCGCAATGTCGACCTCGGCATGAAGGCCAACCAGGTCCTGGCCGTCGGCGTTCATCCCATCGGTTCGCTGCCAAACGCTGAAAAGCTCGCCTTCTACAACCGCCTTGAAGAGAATCTCCGAACGCTTCCCGGAGTCCAGTCCGTTACCATCGCCTCCGAAAGGCCTGGTTCTGGTTGGTCCGACAACAACACTCTAACCCTTGACGGCCGCGCGCTCCCATGGGACGACGGCAAGAACATGCTGCGCAGCAATAACGTCGGAACCGCCTTCTTCTCGACCCTGGGCATCCCCGTGCTCGCCGGCCGCGACATCCGCGCCTCTGACACCCGCGCCTCTCAGTCGATCGCGGTCGTCAACCAGACTCTCGCCGAGCGCTATTTCCACGGCGCCTCGCCCATCGGCCACACCATCGACCGCTTCGGAACCCCCGCCACCATCGTCGGCCTCGTTCGCGACAGCAAATACCGCAGCGCCGACGAAGAGAAAAGGCCAATGGCGTGGTTCAGCTACCAGCAATTGGACTCCATCTCAAACATGGATGTGGAAATCCGGGTCAATGGCGATGCTCTTGCCTTGCTTCCCGCCATTCGCAACGTGGTACGCCAGATCGACCCCAGCATTCCGTTGGGCAAACCGCAGTTGCTCAGTACGGGATACGAAGAGGGCTACCTCATGCCCGCGCTCGTCGCCCGCCTCGCCGTCTTCTTCGGAGGGCTTGCCGCACTTCTCGTTGCCATTGGGCTCTACGGTACCCTGTCGTATCGCGTAAATCACCGCACGGCGGAAATCGGACTGCGCATGGCTCTGGGCGCAGCGCGCGGCAATGTCCTCTGGATGGTTTTGCGCGACAGCATTTACATGGTTGTCGCCGGACTCGTCATTGGACTTCCCCTCGCGTGGCTTGCTTCGCGCTCACTTGCCTCGCAGCTTTACCAGCTCTCCGCGCATGACCCATACTCGCTCATTGCAGCCTGCGCGGGCGTCATTGGCATTTCGCTCATGGCCGCCTTCATTCCCGCTCGCCGCGCCGCTTCCATCGAACCCATGCGCGCCCTGCGTATCGACTAGACTCAACAACCGAGAGCTTTCCCGGAGACCGGAGCCATGCAATTGCGCACAATCGAGCCTCGTCTTGAGGTGTCGCAGCCGGGTGGATGAGGCTCTTGTCCTGTTTGCACCAAATAGGAATTCAGCGGGTCCCCGTGCCGACATAATGAACCCACGAGTTAGGATCGTTTGGCTGTGCGCCCTAGAGTCAGGTCAAGCGTATTCGTCGGGAGGATAACTTGAACGCTGCTTCCTCTTCAGCGTCTCGTCGCTTATGGCTGCCGATCATCGTGGGCGGCGCTCTTGCCGGCACCTTCGACATCATTTCGGCATTCATCTCATTTGGATGGGGCACGCCCCGCGCGATTGCCAGTGGCCTGCTGGGTCGGCGAGCATTGGTGGATACTCGGCCTTTTTCTGCACTTCGTCATCGCGTACTCTGCCGCCGCCATTTATTGCCTGACCTCCCGGAAACTCACCTTCCTGAGAGAGCACTTCATTGTGTGTGGCTTGTTTTACGGCATTGCAATTTATCTGACTATGAGTTTGATTGTGTTGCCGCTTTCGGCTGTGCCGTTCAAGATTGGACCATTCACAGTTGCGACCCTGCGCCACGATATTCTGATGCAGATGTTGATTATTGGCCTGCCCATTTCGTTCAGTGCCTGGAAATTCTCGAAATAAGGCCGCCTTCCGCAGCGAAACAGCCGACCGCCCAGCGGCTGATTTCGCCCTCGCCGCGGTAATCTCAGTTCAGGGTAGAGTTGAGATGTCTCCCAATTCTGAACTCGTTCTGCGCCGCCTCAGTGCGGACGATTGGCCGCTATGGCGGGCAAGCCGGTTAGAGGCGCTCGCCGAAGCGCCCTATGCCTTCGGGTCCACTCTCGCCAGTTGGACGGGAGCGGGCGATCAGGAAGACCGCTGGCGGCAGCGCCTTTCGGCGGTCCCGCTAAACATAGTTGCTTTCCTCAATGACGGCGCAGTGGGCATGGTCAGCGGAACAGCTGTCGATCAAAGCGGGACCGTCGAATTGATATCGATGTGGGTAGCTCCCTCTGCTCGGGGCAGTGGTGTCGCCGACGCGCTAGTCAAAGCAGTTCTGGAATGGGCTCGCGGGCGATCCGCTCTTCGCGTTACAGCTGACGTCATCGATGGAAATGAGCGCGCCGCACGTCTTTACTGTCGACACGGTTTTGTCGCTGGGTGCGCCATCACATGCGGTGAATCGCGACCCGCACGCCGTATGCTTCGTGAGCTCTCAATTCAATAGGCGCGTCGTCCTCGCCGCCATTCCGCCGGATTCGCCTCACTCATATCGCAGCGATACCAGCGGATCCACACGGATCGCGCGCAGCGCGGGGCCCAGGCTCGCCGTCAGTGACACCACCACCAGAAAGACCGTGATGGCCGAAAACGTCAGCGGATCGTAGAAACTCACGCCATAGAGGAAATCAACCGAGCCCGGAAACATCAGCGTGCGGTGTAACAGCAGTGAGAATCCCGCTCCGCCCGCGAGACCCATAGCCATGCCGATCAGCACCGGACGCAGGCCCTCCAGCGCGACGCGTTGCAACACCCGCCCAGCGGTGGCGCCCAACGCAATGCGTACCCCAATCTCCTGGGTTCGCTGGCTCACCACGTAAGCCATCACTCCGTAGATGCCGATGCCCGCAAGTGTCAGTGCCACCAGCGCAAGAATCCCAGCCAGCATTGCCAGCGCCCGCGCAAGCGTCCGCTGTGGGCCCAGCAGCATCGTCTCCACATTCCACAGCGTGACCGACGGCAGCAGGTCGCTGTCGTAGTTACGCAGACGGTTCCACACTCCGGATACAGCTGTTTGCGGGTCACCCCGCAAGCTCAGAAAGATCGGATACATGAGCGCGGGATCGGGCGCAAGATACACGCGCGCCGGGTCAATCCGCGACAGATTCGCAAAGCGCACATCCGCCGCAATGCCGATCACTTCAAACTCGGTCAACTTCCCGTCGAAATGCAGGTCCAGTTGGAATCGCTTTCCGAGGGCGTCCTCGTTTGGCCAGAAAAGTCGCGCCGTTGCCGCACTAATCACCGCCGCAGGAGCGCCGGTCGTTGATTCGTGCTGTGTAAAATTCCGTCCGCGCAACAGCGAAATTCCCATCGTGTTGAGAAACGTGTCCGATGAGTAGCCCGCCAGCGTGCGTCCTTGGACTAGACCTTCCGCTGCGCTGGACCTCTTCACAGTTATGGGCGGTGTCCATGTGCCCATCATCGGCGCAGTTCCATAGGAAACATTCGCCACTTCGGGCACCGTCTTGAGCCAGTTGGCCAGGCGGAGAAAGGCGGCCGTTGCCGTCGCGCGGTCGTCCCCGTAGTCGGCACGCAGCACGTAAACATGATGTGTTTCAAAGCCCGGCTCCGCCGACTGCGACCGAGCCAGTCCGCGCATCAACAGCCCGGCGCTGCTCAGCAGCAGCATCGACACGGCAACCTGTCCGCCAATCAGAATCCCGCGCAACCGCGAGCGCGTCATTCCGCGACCAAACGACGTGCTCTCGTCTTTGAGCGATGTGTTGAGGTCAGGCTTGGTGAATTGCAGGGCAGGGGACAGACCGAACAGAAGGCCCGTTGCCAGCGAAACAACAAGCGCGTAAGCCAGCACCCGTCCGTCGGGGCTCAGATTCAGACTCCAAACAAAGTCTGTGCCGAGCTGGCGTACCAGCACCTGGTTCAACGCGACCCAAAGCAGCTTGCCGGCCCCCGCAGCCAGCGCCAGCCCTCCTACGCCGCCCGCCAGAGAAAGCATCATGCTCTCCGTCAGTAGCTGGCGCATCACCCGCCCGCGCGTGGCGCCCAACGCAATTCGAACACTGATCTCCTTCTGCCGCGCCGCTCCGCGCGCCACCAGCATGTTGGTCACGTTGGCGCAAGCCACCAGCAGCACCAATGCGAAGATCACCATTACGGCTCCAATGCCTGCCTGGAATTTAGGATCGTCGGTATTGCCAAAGAAGGCGGTCCGCTGCAGCGCAACGGAGAGTGTGTGGTCGTGGGTTACGTAGGTAGCTGCGAACTGCCGTACCAGCGCATCCGTCTCTCCCTGCGCCTGCTTCACGGCAACTCCGGGGTCGAGGTGGGCCAGAATCTGCAGCTCGAAATCCGTGGGCAGGTGAAGCCAATCCTGTCCCGGAACCAATTGCCGCTGCATCGAAATCGGCGCCCAGAAATCAGGAACCTGCGGATTGAGGCTTGTTCCCGTAAATCCGCTTGGAGTTACGCCAATCACGGTGAATGCGGTGTGTCCGATCCGCATCACCTTTCCCAGCACATGCGGATCGCCGCTGTTCACGCGCCTCCAATACGCATGGCTCAACACCACCACAGGACCCGCGCCGGGCGCGCCGTCATCCCGCGGGCCAAGCACGCGTCCCAGTTCCGCGTTGATTCCGAGGGCTCCAAAATAGTTGCCCGATACCAACTGCGCATGGGCGGGCTTGAATTCAAGTGCCGCGCCGGCGCCGTCATTCGATGCCGCGGCCAGAACCCGCACCGGCCAGCTTGCCGCCACCACGCTCTGAAACACATTCTGATGGTCGCGAAGGTTCACGTACTCCGGATACGAAAACGCATACTGGTTCTCGCCAATCGATCGGCTCTGCAGCATGCGCTCCAATCGAACCACGCGGTTCGCGTCCTCAACTGGCAGAGGTTTCAGGGCAATCGCGTTGTACGCCGAAAACAGGGTAGTGTTCACGCCCACGCCCAATGCAAGTGTCGCAATGGCAACCAGCGTGAACCCGGGGCTGTGCGCCAGCGTCCTGCAGGCGTGGCGCACATCCTGCACGGTCTGTTCCACCCACAGCAAACCGCGTTCATCGCGATGCGCCTGCTTCGCCTGTTCCACGCCGCCGTAAGCGCGTCTCGCGGCCAACTGCGCTTCTTCCGGAGTCATTCCGCGGCGCTCAAAATCGTCGGCGAGCAGTCTCAAATGGGCAGCCACCTCGCGCGCCAACTCCTCGTCCGCGCGCTTGTTGTTCACCAGGCTGCGCATTCGCGCAATCGCCCTTTTCCAATGCGCCATGGTTACAACTCCTCTGCCAGCAACTTCTCCACCACTCCTGCCATCTGACGCCAGCGCTCGGTCTCTTCTTTCAGAGCCTTCAATCCTGCCTTCGTGATGGTGTAGTACTTCGCCTCGCGGTTGTTTTCCGTCTTTCCCCACGAACCCTGGGTCCAGCCGTGCTGCTCAAGCCGCACCAGCGCTGGGTAGATCGTTCCCTGGTTCAGATTCAGGGTGTCGTCTGACACCTGCTGGAGCCGGTTGGCGATGCCGTATGCATGCTGCGGGCCCATGCTGGCCAGCGTGCGCAGGATCATCAGGTCAAGAGTTCCTTGCAGAATCGGTATCGGCATTTTCTTCACTTGACATCCAAGTGAACACTGCTTTTACTTGGATGTCAAGTGGAGATTGCGCGCACAAAGACCCCTTTGCAGCCGCGCAACTAGAAGACACGCGCAACTTCGCTTCTCTCTGCTATTCGTATCGCAGCGCTACCATGGGATCGACGCGCGCGGCCCGTCGGGCGGGAAAATAGGCAGCCAGCATGGCGATCAGGAAGAAGAACACCGAGACCCCGCCGAATGACACCGCGTCAAACGCGCTCACGCCGAACAGAAGAGCCCGCATTAAATGCGTGGCGACAGTAGCGCCGGCAAGTCCGATGGCCAAGCCCACCAGTACCGGACGAGTCGTCTCGCGAAGGATCATGGCAATCACATCGCGTTTTCTCGCTCCCACGGCCATGCGGATTCCAACCTCCCGCGTGCGTCGGACCACTGCGTAGCTCACCGTCCCGTAGATTCCCACCGACGCCAGCATCAAACCCAGTGCGCCCAGCATCGACGCAAACATTGCGGAGAGGCGCGAAATTACGAATTGGGGGCTCTGCGTGAGCATGTCGTCGAGCGTTTCCGAGTAAGCCACCAGGTTTGAATCCAGGTCTCGCGCCAATGCGCTGATCAGGCTCACGAGCAACCGCGGATCGCCATCGGTTCGAATCAGCAATGGCCGGTCCTCAAGCCTGGCCTCGGGAAGCAACAAATAGACCTTTCTCGAGTCGGAGCCGTCCAACAGTACACCGCGGGTGTCGCGCACCGTGCCGATGACCCGGTACGAGGTGCCATTGGGAAACAACTCCTTGCCCCAATGCGG
>Ga0193727_1000951_pt1 | contig 11801 bp, 8 predicted proteins | sample H2c2metaG_FD_143051 | JGI IMG/M metagenome (GOLD analysis project Ga0193727, IMG submission 143051) | Soil microbial communities from a riparian zone of the East river system, Colorado, United States - H2c2 | ecosystem: Environmental > Terrestrial > Soil > Riparian zone | place: USA: East River...
CCATAAACAGTTCAGAAATTGACGCCAACTTGAGCACCAAGGACGAGCGCGTCTGGAATCCGGCCGGTGCCGCCTGGCCGGAAGACATACTGCAGGTCCGGCTGGAAGTAGAGCGCGCTCTTGAGCAAAGCCAGGCGGTAAGTCAACTCCACCGCCGTCTCGTGCGACTGCACTCCAACATTTGGATCCAGCTGTTGCGCCCCCCGCTGAAAATTCTGCAGGTCATTGCTAAAATGACCGTAGACAATGCCCAAGCCGATTATGTCGACCGGACGCGAGGGGAAGATGCCGCGCGTAACAAGAGCAACCGTGAAAAAATAGGGCATCTGGCTGATGGACTGATCGGGCGACACTAAGAACGAGCCGGCAATACCAAAACCGCGGTGGCTGCCTTGCTCTCCGAACCTAACGAGAACTTGATCAAACAGGGTGTAGAATCCCCAGTTTCCGCGTTCAAATTCGCCAGTATTGAAGTCGCTGAAGAGACTGTTGTCGTACCAAAAGCCGGCTTTGTAATTACCGATTAGCCCGCCGTCGCCCGGAAGGCTGTTGGGCTGATACGCAACCTCCGCAATTGCGAATAGCGGCCCATCCATCGAGAAATCCGCGCCGTTGTTACTGTTGTCGCGGATGGACGGATCGCCGTTGTAGACACCACCCATGATGTAGGTCCTCGCGGTCGGTCTTACTTTGACAAGAGCTCCCCAGGTGTCATTGGGATAGGCGGTCATACCGGGGGAGTTGAAGAAAATGCCTACAGGATTGCCATCGAAGCCGTTTTGGACGAACACGTAATTGTAGGGCGAGATTAGGAAGTCGTCGCCAGTAGCGATGCGGCCGAGTCGGAGTTCGACGCGATCATCAAATAGTTTCTGCTGGTAGGCCAGGTTGATCAGATGAAATGTTTCGCCGCCGAAGACTTGCTGAACCGTAAAAACATTGTGAATGTAGTTCGCTGACAAGCTGCCGCCGAAACGGTACGACATTGAGAGCAAAAACGAGCCGCCCTCGAGACCGCACAGCTTTTCCAAATCGAAATTCAGATCGAGCCCCACATTGTTGGCCGTCGTGAAGCCCTGTTCCTTTCCGCCGCTCGGGTTACCTAAGGAGTCGGTAACGAACGTCAACGTTGGAACGATGCCCCGGTCCTCGAGCCATGTGCGTGTGCCGTACCAGTCTCCCAGCAGATGCTCGCGCGGCAGGATCAGCTGAAACGGCAGCGGTCCCAGGGATCGCGTGCCGGCGGAGGCTTCATCGATATCTTCAGAACGCACCACGGCCGCTGAGCAGCAAAGAATGACGATCACAATCGAAACACGGACTCGGAACTCTTTGTGCACGACGGTTTATCTCCCAGGTTTCCTCGTGGCTCTCGAAACTGTTCGTTTGGATTCAGAGCGATTCCTTCGATCGGTTTTCTCCCAAACGCGAAATCCGCCCACGAATGCATTCAGGTTGTCGCCGGCCCTGCAACCGGGAGGCAATTTTTTGAGCTTTTTGACGTTTCCGCCTCCCAGAACCACATCCGCGGGTTCTAGCGCGGCAATCAGGCGAGCTATTACATCGTTAACCGCCTGTTCCCATTTCTTCTGTCCCAAGCGCTTGCGTCCAGCGACTCCAACATAGTCTTCAAAGGTGCGGTTCCGGTATGGGAGGTGCCCGAGCTCCATCGGTTCCACGATGCCATCCACCACCATGGCAGAACCTAGACCGGTGCCTAGTCCCAGGAAGAGCATCTTGCCATGCTTGTAGCTTCCCAAAGCTTGCATGGCGGCATCGTTGATTACCTTGACCGGCCACTTGAATTCAGCTTCAAAGTCGAACCCAGCCCACCCCCGTCCAAGGTTGTACGGATCCGCAACGGGCCGATTTCCAACGACTACCCCGGGATAACCAATCGAAACCGCGTTATACTTCCAATCCTTGGCAAGCTTCTTGACGCCAGCGACCATCTGTTTGGGGGTTAGCTTGGGTCCCGATGGAAATTCCCGACGTTGTTTTTGTCCTGTAGCGAGAATCTTCACGTGAGTTCCGCCTACATCGACAACCAGGACATTTAGTGAGCGCTCCATCTATTTAACCAACCGTCGCCAGGCTTGCGCTCTTGGAAGCGATAACCTCCATCAGATCGTTCCAGGAACTGACGAACGATTTGGCGCCCTGGTCCTGGAGCTTTGCGCCCAAGCCATCAATGTCGATGCCCGCCGCCGCGAATTGCTCCAGCACTGCTTCGCAATCGCCGCCGTCGGCCGACATGATCTCGCCGAGATCTCCATGATCCGCGAGGGCTTTCAAAGTTCCCTCGGGCATGGTGTTTACCGTGAAAGGCGCAGCCAGCGCCTTGATATATAACACATCAGATGCCTTGGGATCCTTGGTTCCTGTGCTCGCCCATAACAAGCGCTGGGGACGGGCTCCGGCGTTGTAGATCCGCTCCCAACGAGGTGAGCCGAGCAACTCGCGGTAGGCCTTATAAGTGCGTTTTGCTATCGCAATACCGAGCCTGTTGTTCAGCGCGGCTGGTACCTTACCTGCAACTGCGGCGTCCCAACGGCTGACGAAAACCGAGGCTACCGAGCCGATGTCGACTTGGAGCCCGGCTTCGATGCGTCGCTCGATCCCGCGCAAAAAAGCCTCCGCTGCTGCGAGGTACTGCTCCCGTGAAAATAGCAACGTGACGTTGATAGGCACACCGGCGAAAATGGACTCTTCGATTGCGGGCAGGCCCTCTTTAGTTCCAGGAATCTTGATTAACAGGTTTGGGCACCCCGCCCGAGTATGCAAACTCTTGGCTGCGACGAGGGTGCTGGCTGTGTCGTGCGCAAGCAGAGGCGATACCTCCAATGACACCCATCCATCGACGCCGTTAGTCCGGTCAAAGGTCGGTCGAAACAGATCGGCGGCCCGCGTCAAATCCTCGAGTGCCAGCTCGAAAAACAGCTTCTCTCCAGACTTACCCTCATCAAGTTTTTTGCGGATCGCAGCATCGTACGAACTGCTGTTTTTAATCGCGTGGTCGAAGATCGTGGGATTCGACGTTAGACCCGTCACGGAAAGCTCGTCGATATAGCGCTTGAGTGTGCCGCTGTTAACCAGGTCGCGCGTAATGTTGTCGAGCCACAGACTTTGACCAAGGTTGTGAAGGAGCTGAGTTGCTTTCATTTGGTTACCTCTTAACGAATTGAGCCCATTGTTGACTGGCCAGGCCGAGTGATGTGTTGTTGGAATCGACTAGAAAAACAATTGGGCTCGGTGTCATGACACAGCCTCCGCCATTTCGATTGCTGGATTTGGAAGCATCTGCAAGCGGTTTGAGCTTCTTGTCAGGTCCCGCAGCCAGTGAAAATCAGCCGTCGATAACAACTCTTCGGTACAACGCCAGCTCCAGTTGCCTTCCGCACGACCGGGGACGTTCATTCGAGCCTCTGCCCCGAGATTGAGAAGATCTTGTAGAGGAGCGATCGCCAGCGCAGCCGGAGACGACCACGCCAGATGCATCAAACGCCAGGCGACCTCGCGACTGTCACTCTGCTGTGAGTTGAGGTAATGCCACAAGTTCTGCCGCTGATACAGTGGCAACTCCTCGTACCACCCACGGCTTGTGGCATTGTCGTGCGTCCCAGTATATACGACCGCGTTTGATGGGTAGTTATGAGGGAGGTACGGGTTACCTGAATTGCCATCGAAGGCAAATTGCAGGACACGGGTTCCGGCCACCTGAAACTGATCGCGGAGCGCATGAACGTCCGCTGTGATCAAACCCAAATCCTCAGCAATGAACGGTAGTCGGCCTAACTCTTTCTTGACCGCTTTGAAGAAATCAGCTCCCGGGCCTGGCACCCACTGACCAGACTGCGCTGTAGGTGCCCCGGCCGGAACATGCCACGCCGCTGCGAACGCGCGAAAATGATCCAGACGAATCACATCGACGTGCGCAAGCAGAGCACGCAAACGATCGATGCACCAACGATAGTCAGTTTGCCGTAGCGTGTCCCAGTTGTAGACCGGGTTGCCCCAGAGCTGACCCTGAGCACTGAAATAATCCGGGGGCACGCCCGCCACGAAGTGCGGCTTTCGTTGGTCGTCCAACAAGAATAGCTCCGGGTTGGCCCACACATCACTCGAGTCAGGAGAAACGAAAAATGGTAGATCGCCAATCAAGCGCATACCTTTAGCTCTGGCGTGTTTCTCAAGCCGTGCTCCCTGGCGAAACAATAGGAATTGAGCAAAACAAACTTGATCCACTTGGTGCGCCAGATCATGCTGGGCCTGGGCCAAAGCATTCGGCACACGCTGGACCAACTCCCTTGGCCACTCGAGATAGTAAGCGCCATTGTACCGGATTTTGAGCGCTCGAAACAGTGCGTAATCTTTCAACCAGTGCGCCTGCTCGTCGCGAAACTGTTCAAAGCCAACTCGTAACTCCGCGGACGCCGCTCTAACAAAATTAGTCCAAGCTTTCTCGAGCAACCGGTATTTAAATGGGATAACCGCGTTATAATCGACAAGGGAAGGGGAGAATGAGGGTGCCTCACAGTCACTGGCGCTTAACAAGCCATCCTCGATGAGCCAGTCTGGGCTGATTAGAAAGACGTTACCCGCGAACGACGACAGCGATTGATAAGGCGAGTTGCCGTAACCCGTCGGGCCCAGGGGCAATGCCTGCCACCAGCTTTGTCCTGCATCGCAAAGTTGATCGATCCACGCGATCGCAACCGGTCCCACGTCGCCAATCCCGTACGGTGAGGGCAACGACGTAACATGCAAAAGCAACCCAGAAGCACGGTAGAACGACGGAAATGGAGGAAGACTGGGAGCACTGTCGTTCGTCATCAGCGCACCTCCCGTTCCTGAAGAGCTAGATCAGGCGATCTCAGTGCATCGGTCACAATTTCTTGAGCTTCCTGCACGATCGCGTCCAAATGACTTTGATCCTTAAAGCTCTCTGCATAGATCTTGTAGATGTTTTCGGTACCGGAAGGCCGGGCCGCGAACCAGCCATTTTCGGTCATGACCTTCAGTCCGCCGATCGGGGCGCCGTTACCTGGCGCCGAAGTCAGTTTCGCTGTGATCGGCTCGCCGGCGAGGGTATCCGTCGCAACTGCTGCGGGAGACAACTTCTGCAATCGGGCTTTTTGATCCGGCGTCGCCGGCGCATCGATCCGCGTGTAGTATGGCGTACCGAACTCGGCTGTTATCTCTTCGTATAACTCGCCCGGGTCCTTGCCCATGCGCGCCGTGATCTCCGCTGCCAGTAGGTCCATGATTGGGCCGTCTTTGTCGGTTGTCCAGACGGTGCCGTCTTTCCTAAGGAAGCTCGCTCCCGCGCTTTCCTCGCCGCCAAAACACAGCGAGCCATCGAACAATCCCTGCACGAACCACTTGAAACCTACCGGCACTTCACAAAGCGAGCGCCCCAGCTTACCCACCACACGATCAATCATGCTGCTGCTGACTAAGGTCTTGCCGACCGCGACGTGAGTTGGCCAGTCAGGCCGATGAGTCAGCAAATAGCGAATGGCCACAGCCAGGTAGTGATTGGGATTCATCAACCCGGAGGAAGGCGTAACGATGCCGTGCCGGTCGGAGTCCGGATCGTTGGCGAAGGCGACGTCATACTGGTTTTTGAGGTCCACGAGACGCGCCATCGCATACGGACTCGACGGGTCCATGCGTATCTGGCCGTCGTGATCAACAGTCATGAACGAGAAAGTCGGGTCGATTGTTGAGTTCGCGACGACGATGTTCAAGTGATAGACGGAGTTGATCGGTTCCCAGTACGGCTCGGCGGCACCGCCGAGTGGATCCACACCCAGCTTTAGACCGGCGTTGCGGATCACGTCCATATCGATGACGTTTTTCAGATCCTCGACGTAAGGCAGAACGAAATCCTCCTGGTGCGTTGTGTCAGCCTTGATCGCCGTCGTAAATGGCACACGTTTTATGCCACTCGCGTCGCGTAACAATTCATTGGCGCGCCGCTCAACCCATCGTGTTACGTCGGTGTCGGCTGGGCCACCATTGGGCGGGTTGTACTTGAAGCCTCCATCAGCCGGCGGGTTGTGCGAAGGCGTTATAACAATGCCGTCGGCGAGGTGCTCTTTACGATTTCGGTTATAAACAAGGATCGCTCGCGAGATGACTGGCGTTGGTGTGAAGCCGTCGTCTCTTTGGATGATCGTCTCCACGTTGTTGGCCGCCAGTACCTCTAATGCGGTGCGTTGGGCCGGACCGGACACCGCATGCGTGTCCTTACCCATGAAAAGTGGGCCATTGTACCCGCGGCTGCGCCGGTAATCACAAATCGCCTGAGTAATGGCCAGAATGTGGGATTCGCTAAACGACCCATTCAGCGGCGAGCCTCGATGGCCGCTCGTGCCGAAGCTTACCAGCTGGTTCGGGTTTCCTAAGTCGGGGCGGCGCTCATAATATTCCTGTTCCAGCCGAGTCAGATCCACCAGCAGCCCTTTTGGGGCCGGCTTGCCTGCAAGTGGGGAGATTGGCATGTGTCTCAGTCCTCTCTCTGCCATTCGTCCCTAGGAAACGGGACACGCCTTTGCATTCCAGATGTCGGCTGCATATTCGGCAATCGTTCGGTCGCTAGAGAATTTTCCTGAACCTGCCACATTTAAGATCGCCTTACTTGACCATGCCGCTGGATCGGCATAAAGGTCACATAGCTTCTGGTCTGCCTCCAAGTAGGACTTGAGATCTGCCAGATGCATGTAGTAATCGCCGTGGGTTAGAAGCGCATCCCGCAGTGGAGCAAAGACGCCCGGCTCATTGCAGCTGAAACGATCGGAGAAGACTAGGTCCAAAGCGGCACGGGTCTCCGGGTCGTTGTCGTAGTGCCACTGGGGCTTATACCAGCTTCGGCTGTCCGCTACCTGTTTAGCTGTCAGGCCGAACAGAAAGAAATTTTCTTCGCCCGCTTCTTCTGCCATCTCAATAGTTGCGCCATCGCGCGTGCCGATGGTCAACGCCCCGTTCATCATGAATTTCATGTTACTCGTGCCACTGGCTTCGTAACCGGCTGTAGAAATCTGATTGGAAACATCAGCAGCAGGAATCAGCCGCTCTGCCATCGAAACACAGTAGTCAGGCAGGAATAGAACCTTCAGCCGTCCCCGGACGATCGGGTCCGTGTCGATAATACTGGCGAGGTTGTTGATAAACTTGATGATTACCTTGGCTAGTTGATAAGCGGGTGCCGCCTTGCCGGCAAAGAAGAAAGTTCGCGGTGTTACCTCAGAATTCGGGTTCTTACGCAGCCGATCATAAAGCACTACGATCCGAAGCGCGTTCAACAGTTGCCGCTTGTATTCATGTATACGTTTGATGTGACAATCGAAGATACTGTCCGCATCTACGCTCTCACCGGTGGTCCGCGTGAGCCAGTCGATAAAGTGCAGCTTGGCTTGGCGTTTAGCCTTTAGAAATGCCTGACGTAACCCATGGTCATCGGCCAGTGGTCTGAGCTTTTTCAACTGGCTGAGATCGGTCACCCACCCATCGCCGATAGCCTCGGTAATCGTTTGCGAGAGCGCCGGATTGGACATCAGCAGCCAGCGCCGCGGCGTGACGCCATTGGTTTTGTTGCTGAAACGCTGGGGAAACATTTCAGCCAGGTCCTTCACCGTAATCGTGCGCAGCAGCTGGGAATGAATCGCCGCAACACCGTTCGTGCTATGTGACCCGACGATGGCAAGGTTGGCCATCCGAATCTTGCGCTCGGCCCCCTCTTCTACAAGGCTTACGTGCTGAACACGTCCCTCATCTTTGGGAAAGCGTCTTCGGACCTCATCAATCAGGCGGCGATTGATTTCGTAGATAATATCTAGATGTCGTGGCAGCATGCGCTCAAACCAGACGAGCGGCCATTTCTCAAGAGCTTCTGGCAGTAGTGTGTGATTGGTGTAGGCCAAAGTCCTTTGGGTAATGTCCCAAGCTTCGTCCCAACCTAGATGTGCTTCATCAAGCAAAATCCGCATCAACTCCGGCACCGCCATCGTCGGGTGCGTATCGTTGAGTTGAATAGCAACTTTGTCGGGTAGTGTGCGCCAATCTGTGTTGGTCTTGCGGAAGCGACGGATAAGGTCCGCCAGTGAACTGGCGACGAGAAAATACTCCTGCACAAATCGCAGTCCTTGTCCCTTGGCAGTGTGGTCGTCCGGGTAGAGTACGCGGGTCAGCGATTCGGCCTGGAGTGTTTCGGCTAGCGCTCCAACGAAATCCCCGCTGCTGAATTCTTGAAAATCAAAATAATCGGCTGCCGCTGCTTCCCAGAGGCGAAGGGTATTGATAGTCTTGCCACCATAACCCACCACCGGACGATCGAACGGGACACCGATCAGACTGGATGGCTGGCCAAGGACAGCACGTAAACTTCCCCCACTTAGTTTGAACGAGCAGTTGAGTGGCACTTCTACCGTCTCGTTTTGACGACGGACCTCCCACGGGTCAGGACGACGCAGCCAGTTGTCTGGAATTTCGTGTTGCCACCCGTCCTGGATGGTTTGCTTGAACATACCGTATTGATAGCGGAGGCCATAACCCATGGCCGGAATTTCCATCGTAGCCATCGAATCGAGGAAGCAGGCCGCCAAACGGCCAAGCCCTCCGTTGCCCAATCCAGCGTCGGGCTCCTGGTCCAGTAACTCGTGCCAATCGATCTTTCTCTCCCGAACGTCCTTTTCGATAACGCCATCAAGAAGAAGGTTCGTCACATTGTTAGCTAGCGAACGACCGATAAGGAATTCCATCGAAAGGTAGTAAACACGCTTGGGGTCCTTGCGATCACAGGTCTCCTCTGTTCGAATCCATCGTTGTGAGAGAACATCACGGACGGAGCGCGCGATGGCCTCAAAGCGTTCCCGGGCACCGATCGCCGCAGCATCCATAACGTTGTCGAAGACGAGGTGGCGCTCGTAAAGCGCGTCGCTCGTTCCCGTGAGTCGAACCGGTCCGCAACCGTACTGCTCAATTAGCTTCGATAGCTCGTTGGATCCTGTTGGTCTTGCCGAAACGGGCCTGCTTTCTGTTTGTGTTTCCACCAAAGTCATTCCTTTCTCAATTTCCATAGCAGCTTCCTATTCTCTCCATCCGCCTTGATCTCCGACTGGGGTACCGCTCGATGTGTGGGTGACATGGTTGCCAGATGTTAAAAGGGCCATTTCCAATCCGTGATCTCGGCAGGGTCTATACCGAACTCGTAAGCATGTTGTTTACACGCGATCCGCTGGTTGATGATAGCCTCGCGCACGCCGGCGCCGGTGACACGGAAACGGGGCATCCGGTCGATGGCGTCGATGGCAAGGCTGAAACGATCGGTCTGATTGCAGATGGCGAGTTCCAGCGGCGTGTTGATGTTACCTTGCTCCTTGTAGCCGCGCACGTGAATATTGTGCTGGCCTGGCCTACGGTAGGTGAGGCGGTGGATCAGCCACGGGTAACCGTGAAAATTAAAGACCACTGGCTTGTCCGGTGTAAAAATGGCCTCAAACTCACGGTCCGTCATACCGTGTGGGTGCTCAGTATGCGGCACCAGCCTGAATAGGTCGACGACGTTCACGAACCTGACCTTCGCGTCCGGCAAGTGCTGGCGAAGCAGAGCGGTTGCAGCCAGCGATTCCGTGGTCGGCACATCGCCACAGCTCGCCATAACCACATCGGGTTCCACCCCCTGATCGTTGCTGGCCCGATTCCAAATACTGATACCCTTGGTGCAGTGCGCAATCGCCTCGTCCATGTCCAGAAACTGGATGTGCTCTTTCTTGTCCGCGACGATAACGTTGACGTAGTTAACGCTGCGCAGGCAGTGGTCTGCAACCGACAGGAGCGAGTTGGCATCGGGCGGCAGATAGATGCGCACCGCTTGGGGGCTCTTGTTAGCCACAACATCCAAAAATCCGGGATCCTGGTGAGTGAAACCATTGTGGTCCTGCCGCCATACCAGGCCGGTGATTAGCAGGTTGAGCGACGATATCGGTGCGCGCCACGAGACCTCGCTGCACTTTTCCAACCACTTGGCGTGCTGATTGAACATCGAGTCGACGACGTGGATGAAGGGCTCATAGCTGTTTATTAATCCATGCCGGCCGCTCAAAATGTAACCCTCGAGCCATCCCTCCACCGTGTGCTCGCTGAGCATTTCCATAACTCGACCGTTCGTTGCAAGCTGCCCGCCGTCAGCATCCTCCGGAAAGTACTCGCCGAGCCAGACCTTCTTACCAACTTCATAGATCGCTTGGAGTTGGTTGGACTCTGTCTCGTCTGGACCGAAGACGCGGAAGTTCTGCATGTTTTGCCGCACCACCTCCCGGAGAAAATTGCCGAGCTTGGAGACGCTACTGGCCAGCGTCGCGCCGGGCTTCTTGACTTCAACTCCGAACCTGCGGAAATCAGGCATCTCCAGTGGCTTGCGTACCAAGCCACCATTCGCGATGGGGTTGGCGCTCATCCGCCGATGACTCTTCGGAGCTAATGCCTTCAACTCTGGAATGAGTCGCCCGTCCTTGTCGAACAATTCCTCCGGCTTGTAGTTCCGCATCCACTTTTCAAGTACTTTCAAGTCCGCAGGGTTAGTGGCGACATCCGCGATCGGGACCTGGTGCGCACGCCAGTAGCCCTCGAGGTAGTGCCCGCCCACCTTCCGTGGCGCGGTCCAACCTTTGGGGCTGCGCAACACGATCATCGGCCACCGCGGCCGCACAGCCTTTCCGGTGCGCCGGGCTTCTTTTTGGATCTTGCGGATCTCCAAAACACAATGTTCCAAGGTAGCGGCCATCGCCTGATGCATGCTGCGCGGGTCACTCCCTTCCACAAACAAAGGTGTGTATCCATAGCCGATGAACAGCGCTTCCAACTCTTCGTGGCTGATGCGGGCCAGGAGTGTCGGGTTATTAATCTTGTAGCCATTGAGGTGCAAGACGGGCAGCACGGCCCCGTCCGTGATCGGGTTGAGGAACTTGTTGCTATGCCAGCTCGTAGCCAGCGGCCCGGTCTCTGCTTCGCCATCACCAACCATTACTAGCGTTATCAAGTCTGGCTGATCATAGACACTCCCATAAGCGTGCGAGAGGCTGTAGCCCAGTTCACCGCCCTCGTGTATGCTTCCGGGCGTTTCCGGAGTCGCGTGGCTGCCGATTCCGCCAGGGAAAGAAAACTGCTTGAAGAAGCGCTGCATCCCAGCCAGGTCCTCGCTCTTGTCGGGATAAACCTCGGAATATGTTCCCTCGAGGTAGGCTTGCGAGAGGACAGCTGGGGCACCATGGCCCGGTCCCGAGATAAAAATCGCATTCAAGTCATACTTGTTAATCAACCGGTTGAAATGGGTGTAGGTAAAGGATTGACCGGCATCGGAGCCCCAATGGCCCAGTAGTCTGGCCTTGGTCTGCTCTACCTTGAGTGGTTTTCGTAGCAATGGGTTCTCTTTCAGGTAAAGCATGCCGACGCATAGGTAGAGGCTGGCTCGCCAGTAGGCATCGATCTTGTCCAACTCACCCGGGCTCAGCGGCGTGCCCTTGATCGTTGAGCGAGCGGTGCCGTAGGCGGAGATTGCTCCGTTTGCTCCGTTTTTACTGACCCCTACGGGAGTGCGTGCGCGATCTTTGACAGTGGACTTAGCAGCGCCGCGACCAAAACGTGTTGTGTTACGAACTTGCTTTTTAATCTTAACAGTAGGTGTTCTCATTTTGTTCTTTCTTTCACGGGCGATGCCCGCTTTTGCCCCAACGGGGCTGACGTTTGTCTATTGTTTTCATCTATTATTAAAGAGGGTGGAGCCTGTTCCTTTTCATGGC
>Ga0193727_1000953_pt1 | contig 11795 bp, 12 predicted proteins | sample H2c2metaG_FD_143051 | JGI IMG/M metagenome (GOLD analysis project Ga0193727, IMG submission 143051) | Soil microbial communities from a riparian zone of the East river system, Colorado, United States - H2c2 | ecosystem: Environmental > Terrestrial > Soil > Riparian zone | place: USA: East River...
GGACCGCCAAACGTGACGATGATCGCATTCTGCAATGCCGGCATGTAATTACTTTCGATCCAGAGCTGGTAAATGTTGTTTGGAACAGTAAGCGTGATCGATTTCTCCTTTGCCTCCACTAACTCGATGGTAGAAAACCAGCGTTTAAAACTATCCGCGCTAATCTGTGGCTTAAGAGCAGCCGACAATCGCTGCCATAGCTGTGCGCATTTCTTGTCCATAGAGAAGTTGTTAACAGTGTTACAGAAACGCCACATGGGCCTGTAGCGTGGGAAATCGCCCGCAGCACCTGGCCAATAATCGAGCTGTTCCTGAGTATGATTCGGAGATCAATAGTCCAAAAAAAATGCCAAAAAGGCGTAAATACGAGGGAAAACGGCTCAAGCCGTCGTGCAGTGTACGTTTACTACGACGCCCGTGCGCATCCGCAATCAATCGTTCTGTCGGGGAGTTTTTCCTGTTGTTCATTCTTGCTGCCGGGAGTTTCTCAAACATGTTCACAACTTATTCACACACGCTTTGTGGCTGCCCTCGCCAGCGGCTTGAGACTAGAAATCAGTTGCGAAAGCGACAAGAAAAAAATGAATTTTATTTTCAATTACGACCAAAAAATTTTCTTGACTGAAAAAATGAAGCACGTGTGTCGTCGCGAAACCAAGAAACAGTGTGTTGAAAACATTTCGCGAGCCAACCGCGACGGATTCGGAATCGCCGCAACGAACAGACTCGCTGCTGATTGGCTGCGCATCCCGAGTTGACCGAATCCATCTGTGCGCGCAATTTCTCGCCTCTGCGAGCGAAGCGTAAACGCTCAGCAAGTTGTAGATGCAGGCAACCGATACCGATACCACCGGGCGTGTTTCGATGTGCGTTACGCGTTCGAACCAGCTGATGATCCGCCAATTTTTTTTAATTGGCCTGATCGTCTCTTTTGTTTTTTCCATGCAACAGGCACGTGCCTCCGATGAATTGGTGCCGCCGTTCGGGTTTCGTTGGAACGATTCGATGGCTCGCGTGGAGGCAGTGTTGCACGGCGCGAAAGCCAAATTAGTTTCGCGTGAAAAGAAAGAGAACCGCGAGGTTTGGACTGTGGAGGGGCTGATTCATCCCGGACTCAAACGCACGGTGTTTACGTTCAAGGAGAGAGCGCTCGTGGCGGTAGAGCTGCAGTACGAATATCCCGACTGGTCCATCGAACGTTACAACCAGCGGATGGGAGAAATTCGAAAATACTTCGACGAAAAGTACGGCACCGGAAAACTGGTGTCACGTTCTCGCGACCACGACACCGAGGTGATTCAAACACTGGTCGGATATCAATGGATGGTTGGGACCACGATGCTCGAGCTGTTTTATTTCTCAGCGCAACACGATAACCTCGTTTACCGGACGATTTCTGTGGATTACAAGGCGCTGTGAACGCTCAACGCGTTTTGTAGCGAAGCCGAGGTCTCAGTCGGAGTTACTAAGGCAATGATAAACCTTCGTACGTCTCCACGACGATGTGATCTACCACTGCTTTCGTGTCCTGCGTGCGTTCCCACGCAGCGAGTTGCCGGTCTGCGCCGGTACCCTCGCGGATGATCCGCTCGATATGCGCCATTTCTCTCTCGCTGCCGAGTTCCTTCACCTCGCTCGAGACGAAGTCGAGCAGTTCGTTTAACAAGATCCGTTCGTCCACTTCGGCTTCCTTGCCGAAGTCGATCATTTTTCCGTCGATGCCGTAGCGCGCGGCGCGCCAGCGGTTCTCATCAAGAAGACGCCGACGGTAGATGCGGAACGTAATGTTTTGGTGCAGGAGTTTGTGAAGTTTTGAAATTACGGCCTGGATGAGTGCCGCGATCGCGAGCGTGTCCTCCACGCGCGATTGCGCGTCGCACACGCGCACCTCCAGCGTGTCGAAGAACGGGTGCAACCGGATGTCCCACCAGATCTTTTTGGCGTTGTCGATGCAACCGGTCTTAACCAGTAGCTTGCAGTAATCCTCATACTCAGACAGTGACTCGAACGAATCCGGAATGCCGGTGCGGGGAAAACGCTCGAATACTTTCAGGCGATAACCTTTCAGCCCGGTGTTTTGACCCACCCAGAACGGTGAATTGACGGAAAGCGCGTATATGTGCGGCAGAAAATAGCGGGCCTGGTTCATCACGTGGATTGCCGTCTCCCGATTGGGAATGCCGACGTGCACATGCAATCCGAAAATCAGATTTGCGCGCGCGAGCGATTGCATGTCCTTGACGATTTCCTGGTAACGCTCGCCTTCAGTGATGAGTTGATCGCGCCAGTGTGAGAACGGATGCGTCCCCATCGACGCGATTTTTAATCCGCTGCGCGCCGCCAACTCCGCCAGTTTCGTGCGCAGCGCAATGACGTGATCGCGCGCGCAACCAATGGAATCGCAAATTTCGGTGCCCAGCTCGACGACCGACTGGTGCATCTCCGGTTTGATCTGCTCTTTGAGCATGATTTTTCCGCCTTCGAGAATTTCGTGAATATGCGAACGCAGCTCGCGCGTCTCGGGGTCGATGATGGCGAACTCTTCTTCGATTCCCAGAGTGAACGTGTGGTTCTTCATGAGATGATGGCGGCGAGGAATGTCCCTCAAAAACAATGCACTGTCATCCCGAGAGCGCAGTCGAGGGATCCCGGTGCGAAACTTAATTGCCGGATCGGGGGGTTCTCCGACTCAACTTCGCTCAGAATGACACGCTACCTCAGGCGAGTTCGCCCAACGAACGTCGCGTCACCGCAGCTTGCATGAACTTGCCCCAGCTTAGATTATCCCGACCGGGAACGTGCTCGCGCGCCTTGCGGATGGCCATTTCGGCGACAGCTTCCACTACCCACTCGAAGTTGTGCTCACCGATCCACTGCGCTTCGCAATCAGGCGCGGGATTGCAAAAATCGATCGCAACCGGCACGCCGTCGCGAATGGCGAATTCCACGGTGTTAAGGTCGTAGCCAAGATATTGATTCAATAGCAGAACGCCCTCCTCGACCTTTTGCAGAATTTCCTTGGGCGCAAGCCACTCTGTTCGGTAACGCAAATGAAACGGGTTCCGTGGCTCGTACGGCATGATCCTGACGCTACGTTGGTCAATCGAATAGCAGCGGAAATACATGTCGAACTTGATTTCCTCCTGCAGCATCATCACCAACTCTCCCGTATCGTTGTAAGCGCGGAAGAATTCCTCGCGATTGTGCAATCGATAGACGTTCTTCCAGCCGCCACCGGCAAACGGTTTGAAGAACGCGGGCCAGCCTACGTAATTGAAAATCCCTTCCCAATCGAGAGGATAGCCGAGATTTCGAAATGATTTGTCGTTGGTATCTGGCGGCGGCTGATTCGATGGAAGCAACACCGTTCGCGGAACAGCGACGCCGATTTTGGTCGATAGCGCGTTGTTAAAGAATTTTTCATCCGCGCTCCACCAAAACGGATTGTTTACCACGGCGGTGCTGGTTAGCGCCGCATTCTTGAGCCAGGCGCGATAGAACGGCACGTCCTGCGAAATTCGATCGATCACCACATCGTATCCGCACGGTTCGCCCTGAATCACTTTGTCGATCTTCACAAACTCCGCGGCAATGTCTTTGCCGCCGGTTTTTTGATTTACCCGATCGACAAACGCGGGCGGAAAACTCTGTTCTTGTCCAAAAAGTATTCCGATTTTTTTCATAAGTTATTACGTCTTTCCGAGCGGAGCGAAGCGTAGCCGAGGAATCCCGTGGAGTCACCTTTGCGTAATGCTGCGGGATCCCTCGACTTCGCTCGGGATGACGAAGAAACACGCGGCGTGGACTCTCATTGACACCGCGGCTTCGAACCCGGTGCACTTCGCGAGGAGCGCAATGAAGCCGTTTTGATGGCTTTGTCCAGCGAGGCTGTTTGAATCGACCCGCTCAAGCAATAAAGTAGACCATGGTCAAGAAATTACTGCACACGCGCTATCGCGTACACGATTTAGAGAAGACCATTTCGTTCTACAAGGACGTCCTGGGTCTTCAGGAGGTTCGTCGCCATACCTCCGGGCGCGGGTCACAACTTGTCTTCCTGAAAGCACCAGGCAGCGAGGGGGAAATTGAGATATGCAAATTCGACGAGAGCGGCCCGATTGTCGTGGGCCCCGATCTCACGCATCTCGCATTTGAAGTCGACGATTTGGACAAATTCGCTAAACACGCCGCGGCAAAAGGTTATCCATTGTCCGACGGACCACATTCGACGAACGGCGGTAGAATTGCCTTCATTGACGCGCCCGAAGGCTACGAGGTCGAACTCATCGAGCGGTAAGAGATAATATTTTACAAACTGCCGAACGCTCAGATGGGAACGCATATGCAGCGGAGGCACTTGCGCAGGCAAACGTTTTGTCCGTAATTTCCCGTCCATGATTTGGCGCAATCGAATTTGGTTCCTTTGCGCACTGATTCTGAGCTCGGCGCTCGGCGCCTGGGCGCAGGACGTCGTTGATTCTGATATTGTCCGGCCAAGTGGTGTTAACGGGCCTGTTCGGAAGGCAAAGGCCGTAACGCAAAAAAGTGCGGACGACGAGACCGAATCCGATGCCCCGAAAACGAAGCGATCAAAGTCGAGCCAAACTCGGTCGCACCGGGCGCGCGCAAAATCGAAAGAAGAGCCGGACACAATTGCCGCGCCTACCGAGTTCACGCCTGACGGCATACCGAAGACCAGCGCGGCTTCAATAATCATCGTGGACGCCAATAGCGGCAGGATTTTGTATGAAAAAAACCCCGATCAGGTGCGACAAGCGGCGAGCACGCAAAAATTGCTGACTGCGCTGATTGTGGCAGAGACGGGTTTTCTCGATCGGCCGGTGACGGTGCAGTCAGTGGATACAATGTGTGACCCGGTGAAGCTGGGAATCAAATCGGGCGAGACTTATCAGCGGATAGATCTTTTACGGGCCTTGTTGGTGAAAAGTCCCAATGACGTTGCGCGATGCCTGGCGCGAGACAATGCCGGGAGCGTCGAGGCATTTGCCCAGATGATGAATAGACGCGCACTGCAACTCGGAGCTGTGCATTCGCACTTTGTGAATCCAAACGGTCTGCCGGTGCCGGGACAATATTCAAGCGCCCGGGATCTCTCGCTCATCGCTCGCGCTGCTTACGCGAACCCGACCATCCGCTCCATCGTCTGTCTTCCTCAGCTTGTCTTCCGTTATTCGAATGGGCGCACGCGCGAGCTTGAAAACACAAACAAACTTTTACGCCGGCTGCCGTACTGCAACGGCATGAAGACTGGTTATACCGACGGTGCGGGCAAATGCCTGATCGCAAGCGGAACGCGTCCCGGCAAGGATGTAATCGCTGTTGTGCTGGGCGACAGCTCCAGCAAGATCTGGCGCGACGCTTCCGCGCTGCTTTCGTGGGGCCTGTTGTTGTAACAGCCGACGACGGGATTCGAACCCGTGACCTACGGTTTACGAAACCGTTGCTCTACCAGCTGAGCTACGTCGGCGGGAAGCGGGCAAAACATTGCATCCAGCGGCAGTTCACACAAGCGCGCACTCTAGCCGCTTCGATGTGCGAAGCGATAGAGAACGCGGCGCCTAATAAGCTATACGTGAGCTGCTCCGGCGCTTAGCGAGCGCGTCTCACAGAGACGCGGCTACAAAGGTAGCACGAAGGTCTCGCCAATTTTCCGCAGCGCAATTCGCTCGGGAGTTTTACTTAGCGCGGCCTCGAAGCGCTCGATCGGTTCGCGGAAGGGCTCAAAGCTGAGCCGGAACGTCTGGTGGTGAACCGGCACAATAAAGCGAGCGCCTGCGGCATTCGCCATCTGGACTGCCTGCTCGGGCGTGCTGTGTGCTTGGATCCACGGATTGTACGCGCTGATAGGCACGATGGCGACGTCGATCGGGCCGTTTCGCCGCAGCGCTGCGAAACTGTCGGTCATTGCGGTGTCGCCGGCGAAAATAATTCGGCGATCGCTTCGTTCGATTAAATATCCATTGTACCCGCGGTGTGTGTCATGCTGCGTGCGCGCGCCCCAGTGTTTCACGGGAAATGCGACGATTACCATTTCGCCCGCAGTAGCGCTTAAGGTCGTGGTTTCGCCCCAATCAAGTTCCGTGATGCTGGAAAAGCGGGTTCGTTTCAATAAATCGCTCGTGGCGCGCGCAGTGATCACGCGCGTAGTTTCATCAAAACAACGGAGTGTTCGCAGATCGAAATGATCAAAGTGCGCATGCGACAGAAGGATTAGATCGATATGCGGAAGGTCGTGAAAATGGAGCGCAGGCGCAGTCAGCCGTTTCGGACCTATGGTGATGCCTGGCAAACGAATTCCGACGCGCGGAAAAAGAACGGGGTCGGTGAGAACTGTGACACCGAAAAAATTGATGAGCACCGTGGAGTGCCCTAGCCAGGCAAGTGTCACCTGCGTATCACTCCACGTCGATGGCTTGGGTCGCGCAAAGGCCGGCGCGATTGGTCGCCAACTTTCAATTGTCCATTCCCTAAACAGATGTCCGAGCCAGCGACGCACCCTGGATCGGCGCGGGACTGGTTGTTGCGGTGCGTGCACCCCGAAACGTAACACACCTATTATAGCTGCAGGGTCAGCACGCTGGAAGCCTGCACGACGAATGAGGCAGGATGCCTGACTTACTTCCCTACGGCTTGCCAAACAATCCTCTGATCGCCTTCCAGAGTGTTCGAGCTGGTTTTGGGGGGCCGGCGCGGGCGACGAGGACGGGCACATTCGATCGGTTCAAAATGTCGCGAGTTAAATCGCCCATGATGTAGTGTCGAAACAGGCCGCGCGCCTGCGATGTGCCTGTTACAATCAAATCGTAGTTGCCATCCCGGGCTTCTTCGAAAACCTGATCGATCACGATGCCATGCCGGAGATGTACTTCGGCCGGGACGCCCAGCCGGTCGAGTTCCCGTTTTTGACGACGCAAATTGGTCCCGAGCTCGGAGTTTGATTGGAGTAACTGATCAACATTCTCTTCCATGCGTACGAGATCGGCGAACATCGCGGGCGGCTCAGCCATTACGTGTAGCAAAGTCACGGATGCGCCTACCGCCGCGGCGAGTTTGCCAGTGAATTGGACCGCTTGCTCGATGAATTCTTTTCCGCCTGTGCAAACCACGAACCGCTTCAATCCTTTGCGTTCGCCGATGGCCACCAGCACCGGAGGCTGAATCGCCTTGATGACTTCGTAAGTTCTCTTTGATCGCCAGTAATGGCCCACCGCGCCGGTCCAGCGCGCGCCGATGACAACGAGGTCGTATTTGCTCTTCGAGGTTTGCTGAACGATCTGCAAGACCGGCTCTCCGAACTGAACGACGATGTCGGGCGATACGCCGCGTTGCCGCAGCGATTGCCCCTGCGTATCAAGCGCTTCGCGCAGGGGCTGCTCGTGTTCCGATCTTTCTGCGATTCCTAAAAGCGTGGTCTCGGCTGTGAGCGGACCGACCAGCAATCCCACGATGTCGATTGCGGTTTGCGCTGAGGGTGTGCCATCACTGCAGATCAAAATTTTCATGGCTAGAGCTTGTGGCCGGTCATGAGCGTGTAGATGACTATCGCCGCGCCGATCAACGGCAGCGGCACAAAAGCGAGGCGGATCTTCGGACCCGCGAAATATTGCGTAGCGACCACACCGATCTGCGCCCCGATTACTGCGCCCGTGTGCATGACGAGCGCGATCAGAATATCCACGTTGCCCTTGATGGCGTGAGTGAACGTTCCGTAACTCGCTGAAATCACGATCTCGAAAAGATCCGTTCCGACGGCGAGGTGAGTGGGAACTCCGAGCACATAAACCATCGACGGCATTCGGATGTAGCCCGCGCCGCCGCCCAAAAACCCGCTAAAAAATCCGCCCACAACGGCGACCGCCAGTATAGTCCAGAGAGAGATTCGTATCCCCGAGGTGGGCAGACTGATCATCGGCCGAAGTTTCATTTCCTGAATCTTTTTTGTGACCGGTCCGAATGCGGAGTGATCTGCTTTTGATGCTGCAGCCTTTGCAACCGGGACCGTTCGACGCGGTCGGCCCTTGTGTAACTTCAGTGTTGCGTGGCTCTCCCAGAGCATGAAGATCGAAATGCCGGCATACACCACAATGGCGACCCAACTGACGACGGTGTTCACGTTGCCTGCGCGCTTGAGTGCCTGGATCAGCTGTGCGCCACCTTCGGCGCCACCGATCGTCCCCGTGGCCATGATCATTCCGAGCTTCAGATCGACATTGCCAAGAGTGCGATGTTTTCTTGCTGCGACGATCGACTTGCCAACAATGTGCGCCAGGTCCGTTCCGACTGCGTAGTTCCAATCCACTCCCATCAGGCGCAACGCCGGACCTGCAATGAAACTTCCGCCTACGCCAAAAAAGCCGCCCAGAATCCCAATAACAAAGCCGACAACCACCAAATAAAGCGGGTTGATGTGCGAATTGGAGATTGGGAAAAACATGACTCATCTCCAACGGCCCCGCACGAGCCGGAACAAAACGGTGGTTACCGCATCCAGAACAACGGCCTGACCAGCTATGAGCAAGATGGCGACGACCGCATAAAGGACGCGATGCTGGGTTTCGAGCTGGTACAGCCAGTTGCCCAGAACATGGAGGACTAAAAAGAAATAACCGGTAACAAGAACCGCATAGATTGCCAACTCGGCTGCAAACGCGCGCAGGCTTTTGGCAGCATCCTGTTTCATGACGGCAGGTTAAGGGGAAGGTCGCTAAATGCGAGCGTGCGTTTACGTTTGAGGAGATACGTGCCAGCGACACGTTGCGGTTGCGCTTGAACCCGTCAGCGGGCACATTATTGCGTTAGGACCCTTTCTTCCTAACGTTCCACTTCACCTTCAGGGAAACATGGCCGACTCAGCGAACAAATACCCCGAGAACGTACCGGGCAAATTCTACGTCGATGATCAATGCATCGACTGCGATTTGTGCCGCGAAACGGCCCCCGCCAATTTCAAACGAAACGATGACGGCGGCCACTCCTACGTGTACAAGCAGCCGGAGACGCCCGACGAAGAAGGTCTCTGCAAAGAAGCGATGGAAGGCTGCCCGGTCGAAGCGATTGGCAGCGACGGGAACGGCGCCTAAATGGTAGGGCGCGACCGCCGTGCGCGCCGCAGCCGCGCCAATCCGAACGAAACAAATCAGCATCAGATTCAATCACCACCCATCGCTCTAACCATTGCAGGTTCCGACAGTAGCGCTGGAGCCGGTATTCAGGCCGACCTGAAAACCTTTACCGCTTTCGGCGTTTATGGATTGACCGCTGTGACCTGCATCGTCGCGGAAGTTCCTCGGAAAGTTTCGCGAATTGAACCGGTAACTACGAGAATGGTTCGCGAGCAAATCGAAGTGCTCCTCAAGAATTTCCGTTTAGGCGCGATCAAGACCGGTCTGCTCTGCTCAGCGGAGATCGTTTGCGCTGTCGCGCAGACGATTCAAAATGGCAAAAAAAAAGCAGCGCGATCCATCCCCTTGATCGTCGATCCGGTAATGATTGCGACGAGTGGCGACAAGCTCCTCGAACCGAAAGCTGTTGAAGGTTACAAAAACAAACTGTTTCCGCTCGCGACACTTATCACGCCGAATATCGACGAAGCAGCCTTATTGCTCGAGACCACGATTGCCAACCGGAGACAAATGGCGAGTGCTGCAAAAGCTCTCGCAAAGAAATATCACGCGTCGATCCTGTTGAAAGGCGGCCATCTTCGCGGTGACAACGCGATCGATTTACTTTTTCACCAAGGCGAATTGACAGAGTTCTCGGCGCCCTTTGTGCGCGGCGTCGAAACACACGGCACCGGTTGCACGTATTCGGCAGCAATCACGGCGGGTCTGGCGTCCGGCTTCTCGTTAGAACAGGCCATCAAACGCGCGAAAAAGTTTGTCACCGGATCGATCAAGCGACGTTTTCGTTGGAAGTCGAAATTTGGGGACATTCTCGACGCACTCAGGCATTCGTCCTGAAGCGGTAGGCGCGACCGCCGGGCGCGCCGGAATCTCGAACGGACGGCCCGCGCTCATTACCCGAGAGGGACCCTACGTTCCCGCTTCCGGTTTTCTTTCCCAGCGCTTTAATTGCAACGCTTCGAGCGCAGCCGCGGTTTCCGCTTGTTTCTTGCTCCGCCCGGTGCCCTGACCAAGAACAATTCCTTCCCAAACAACTTCTGAGACAAAAGTTTTTTCGTGCTCAGGTCCGCTCTGTGAAACGAGTTCGTAAACCGGACTGCGCGGCGAGGTGCTTTGTAACAGCTCCTGAAGATCGCCCTTCGGATTAAAATCCACCGGCTCTTCCGCCAATTTCGCAAGGTCGGCGCGAGTCTGTGTCAGAATGAAATTTTTGGCAACCTCGAGACCACCATCGAGGTAAAGCGCGCCGATAAGCGCTTCGAATGCATCGGCCAATGTGGATGTACGCTCCCGGCCGCCACTGGCTTCTTCCCCACGCCCCATCAAAATGTAACGGCCCAGATCGAGAGCAGCAGCGTGCGTCCTCAAAGCATCGCGAGAAACCAGCCGTGAACGCAATTTCGTGAGTTGTCCTTCCGCTTCGGCTTGGAAATGGCTGAACAAATATTCAGTGATGACGAGTTGGAGCACCGCATCGCCAAGAAACTCCAAACGCTGATAATCAAAGTGATAACGCTGCGCTTCGTGTCCCAGGCTCGGGTGCGTTAGCGCTTCGGCCAACAAAAGCGAGTTGCGAAACTTATACTCGATACGTTCCTCGAGCGGCGTCACGTCTCTGATTCTGAGCGAAATCGGAGAATCTCGTCAACTGTTAACCCAACGCCTAAACGAACGGTATCTATTACAGGCGCGTTATAAACAAACGCAAAACGATGTGAGCGCCGTTTATCGTTTTTGATAAACTTCCAGCGAGGTCACAACATCCAGCGCGCGCTGTAAAACTGGATCGTGAGGCGGCGGTTTTTCCGGCGCACGGCCGCGGCGTTGTTGTGCTGCTTCGGCGGCTTCTAACTCGGGATTTGTCCCGGCTAACAGAGCAGCTTCACTCATGTGCGGACGGCCCGTCTCGTAAATGAAGGGTCCCATTCCCTTTTCGCTGTTCGACTGAAAAATCTGTCGCTTCTCTGACAATGACATTTCGACGGGCAAATCTGGTTTAACGCCTTCGCGAAACAGTGATCGACCTTCGGGCGACACCATTTCAGCCACGGCGAGCCGCAAATCCTTGCCATTGGGCAATGGCAAGTCTGAATATTCGGCCGCGCGACCGGCAGTTGGTTGGCCGATAACGAGTGCCTTGTTGTAGAACCGCAATGCAGCCGCAATCGCTTCGGCAGCGCCGCTTGTGTCGCTGTCGGCGAGCACCATTAGCAGTCCGCGAAATGCCGGGTCACGATCGGAACTAAATACCCGGTCTTGATGCACTGTGGGTTTGCGCACCGTAAAGATGGGTTTCCCCTTCGGACAAAACCGCTTCGCGAACTCCGTGGCCAACGGCAAATCATTCGTCGCGGAACTGGCGCGAAGATCCACAATGAGATCATTCACCTTTTTTGCAGCGAAACCGCTCAGAGCCTTATCAAGTGCCTGAAGGTTGGCGTTGTTCAATGTTCCCAGCCGCACGTAGCCGGTGCGTCCGCCAATTAGCTCACTGTAGAACGCGCCCGGAGTTGCGGCGGAAACGTTTTCTTTGCCTGGCAAGAGCGTGATCCCACGCGGCAGCCGCACCAGTAACCCCTCAACAGTTGCCCGATTCAACTCGGTGTCGGTAATCGCGTCCGGGTCGGTAAAATTAGCCTTCAGCAATGTGAT
>Ga0193727_1000955_pt1 | contig 11773 bp, 12 predicted proteins | sample H2c2metaG_FD_143051 | JGI IMG/M metagenome (GOLD analysis project Ga0193727, IMG submission 143051) | Soil microbial communities from a riparian zone of the East river system, Colorado, United States - H2c2 | ecosystem: Environmental > Terrestrial > Soil > Riparian zone | place: USA: East River...
AATAAGTAATACCATTACTAACATAGGTAATGGATCATTGGTGAATAGTCAAATAGGGCTATCGATTACCTCTAATCCGGGGGCGGACGTTTCAGTTACCACAACGCCAGCCGCATTAGGGGGGTCTTTGGTTATCAATGGCCCTACATCAGGAACGGGAAGCCGGGGTTTTTTAAGCGCAACAGACTGGAATACTTTTAACGGAAAACAAGTTCCAATTACTTTAACAGTGGTGGGGACTAGCGGCCCGGCAACATTCGATGGGACTACGTTAAATGTCCCCCAATATACAGCAGGGACGGGATGCCTTAGCTGTAATGCGGATTCCCTGAAACATCTCCCAGTAGACACCTCCTCTAATAGAAATGGGTATGCGTTGACATTTGATAGCACTAATCATAAATTGGTATTAGCTCCCAACGGTGCAGGGACGGGTATTTCAGCCTTAACGGGGGATGTTACTGCTTCAGGATCGGGGAGTGTGGCCGCAACTCTTGCCACGGTCAATAGCAATGTAGGGACTTTTGGGAGTGCATCAACCGTAGGGCAGGTTACTGTAAATGGGAAAGGATTAACCACGGCGGCAAGTTCTGTAGCCATTCAAATAGCCGAAAGTCAGGTAACTAATTTGACTACCGATTTAGCAGCCAAACAAACCACTACCCTAACCTCTGGAAATATTTTAGTAGGGAATGGCAGCAACGTAGCAACTAGTGTTACCCCTTCCGGAGATTGGACAATAAGTAATACCGGAGTGAATACGATAGGGGCTAATAAAATAACCTATGCTAAGATTCAGGCAGCGTCCGGACAGGGATTGATTGGAGCAACTTCGGCTGGTAATTATCAGAACATAGTCTTAGGCACTAACTTATCTATGACCGGACCCATTTTGAATGCTGCAAGTACTGGGTTAGATAGCACTTTTTTGAGACATGATTCGGTGTTTGACTATAAGAGTGGAACAGGAACTTTTAGGTATTTAGTTAATCTTGGGATTATAGATATTAGAAAATATGCAACTGGGCCAATAATAGATAGTGTTACCGACATGTCTCCGGCATTTCAAAGAATATTTAATGATACTTCTATTCATGGTGGCATTATTATGGTTCCTATTAGATACGCTATTCTTAGTTCTAAAATATACGATACCGTACATACATCTTTTAATAGAACGTTTACGGTAAGAGGCCTTGGTGGTTTTAATTCGGTACAAGTAACGGGACTTTCCGCAGCGACTGGAAGCGGGATAGTCACTTCTCTATTGACATCCAATGCCACAGATACATTATTTGTAGTTAATGGGTCGTCAACTCTAAATTTTGAAGATATTGCTATTGGTTTTACGGGAGCTAGCCTAACAAACACCAATACAGCAGTATATTACGGGCAGGCATCTCTAATGCACATGATTCGGACAACGATATATGGTTTCGGGATAAATTTAGAGATAAAAGAGGGATTTCAGTGGGATATTTCTCACTGCAACTTTTTTGACGCTCATATTATTGATATAAAAATACAGGATAGTCTGTTTATTGATGCAGGAGATTGTAGGATATCTTATTGCAATTTTGGTCAGCAGACTACGAGGGCTAATGGAGCAACACACATTCAATACATTTCGGGAGGCGGATTAATGATTGATCATTGTAAGTTTAATGGAGGGGCCGGTACTGGTACAGTACCAAAAAACTGTATAGATGCTCCTTTTATTGGAACGGTTGATATGACTTTTGATCATAACTCTTTTGAGAATTTTAGCGGGTATGCTTTCTGGCTTCATCCTCAATCTATTTCGGGAACAAATAATATTATTTTTACGGGCAATCAAGTTCAGCGTTTTGGGTTTGCTAACTACACTGGTCCGCTCATCTCTTTTGATGGGACAGGTTCTCAATTGAATCAATTTAAAATAAGTAATAATATAATAGAAGGCAAGGGAGGGAATGACACAGCTATTTACATAGCTAACGTATCCGATGGGGTAATAAGCGATAACTGGATAAAAGGTTTTACTACGCCGAATACCCAAATAGTAAAGGGGACAGGAGTTCAAAATTCTGTTTCAGTAAATACATACTCGGATGGAACAGCTAACGGAATGATCGAATCAGGGGGTCATCTATTTTTTGATCCGTCTTATGGGAATCTGGCCGGCATTACTATTACTGGTAATGACACACTTACATGTATTAATTGTGTATTTGGGCAACAGGTTGAAATAAATATTACGCAAAACGGTACAGGCGGGTGGCATATAATAAGCGCATCTGGAAGCGTACCCGGAGGATCGGGGCCTATATTATTAAATCCGGCTGCTGGATCAGTTACATCTCTTAAAGGGTTTACTACAGGAACTGGATTTTTAGTAACGGACGTTAGCCGGGCCTATCTGGATGGACAAATACCCTCTTACAAGGGCGGGTTAATAGGAGATCCTAATTTTACATGGAATCCTACAGTTGCGCCTAACTTATTGAAAATAGACGGGACGACTAATCTTAGAGGAATAGGCTTTTACTCCGGAGGCATATTTCAGAATGATATATTCCAAGTCGGGACCAACGGGCAAGGTTTTTCAGATGCATTAGTCGGAGATTTGGGGATTGAAACAGATGGACATAATATATTAATAGGCAGCACTGCCAGAGGTAGTCTATATACCGCTTCTTTCGGTACTACAGGAGTAAAATGGCATGGGATCAAAACAGGAACAGGAATGCCCAATTTGTATGGCGTAGACCCTTCGGATAGTTCTATGATTCAGGTCCCTTACCCTGCCGGAGGCTCCGGAGTAACTACTATAGGAACATTCTCTAATACCTCTATTGCTAATGGGGGCAGTATTTCAGGATCAACGCTGACTTTTGGGGCAGTAGACGCAACTAACCCCGGAATGGTCAGCACAGGGGCGCAAACCTTCGCTGGATTAAAAACGCTTCCCGCTCCTAAATTTACAGGAGTAACCAGCGCCGGAGCCAATGATAGCGTACTGACCATTGATCCGGCCACGGGGCAAACACATTGGAGAACGGGCTCGATGAGCCTATTTTTCGCCAATGGCCTAACAGCGGCAGGAGGGGATAGTGTTTATTTAGGGGGCAACTTAAACCAAAACACTACATTGGGGACGGCAGGATTTAACTTTTCTATAACCGGATTGCCAAATAAAATTCAGATAAGCACAGACACGTCCTTGGTATTAGACAATACCGGTAAAATGTATAAGTCTTTATTAACGCAAGTTGGAACTATTACAAAAGGAACGTGGTTGGCCGATGCAATAAATGGACAGCAAGGAGGATTAGGAAGGAGCGCATACACAATAGGGGGTATGTATTATGCCATCAGCACAAGCAATCCAGGAGCTGAAATAACTCCTAATGCGACCACCACGCCAATGTTTCTAACTCAATCCGGAAATGGTACAACAGCAAATGCCCCTGTATGGGGACCGTCGTTAAAGTATGGACATACGATTTTTACACCAGCAACGGGCGGAACTGTTAATACGGTTAATAATCAGTATAACATTATTAATCCATCTGGGACATTGGCAACCCTGACGGTTAATCTTCCTACATCACCTAATAATAATGATGTAGTATATATAAAATACACACAGCAAGTCAGTTTGGTTACTTATGGAAACGGAACGGTTGTAGACGGAATAGCAGCTCCCGCAGCCGGTGGATTAGTGATCTTAACCTTTGATAGCGGAACTTCATCTTGGTATTAAAACATGAGAAATCTACTGATTATATCCTTATTGTATTCTTTTGGAGCCAACGCTCAGGCATTAGTATCTAATGCCGGAACAAATATAACCCAAGGGGATTCTATTCCATTTACATTGTTGAGCGGATCAGCTACGGGAGGCACCCCCCCATACACGTATACCTGGAAAACACTGACTAAACCTAACGGTAATGATTGGTGTGGAAATATATTGAACCCAACAAATGCCGCTACCGAAGTCCTTTATACGGGGGTTTTCTCTTCCCCATTCCAGACAGCTTATACCTATCAACTAAAAGTAACGGACGCGGTAGCGGCAACGGCACTAGATACCGTAACGGTTAATGTGGTATACTCTTCAACTCCCCCACCTACTGCAACCGGCTCCGGATGGCATTATGTGACTAGTGCGGATAGCATAGCGGACCCATTAAAACAAATGTCCCCATTCCGTAAAGATGTATGGATAAACGGAGCGAATACTGATAATTATGGGGTTGGATTCAAGCCTGTGACTATCGACATTCGAAATGCGTTTTCTGTTCACCAAGATAGCCGTGTATTTATATCAGCAGGCACTTATTTGGACATAACCTTGTTTATAAATAAAGATTCTACTTTTGCTACTAAAGATCATCCGTGGAGATTAGTACCTTGGAATGGGCAGGTAACTTGGATAGATAGATTTTTGGCGGGAGGTTGCTGGAAATTTTTTGTATTGAACGGGGGATATGATATTCCAAATAACACCGGTTCGCCCCTATTTAAAGGCCATGCAGGAGGATATGCATTTAGTTCCGGGACATACGGATTTTGGGGTAATAATAATTGGAGGAATATAGATTTCCCCACATTCGATTTTCAATCTTGCGACTCTACGCATGATGGAGAAATAAAATACTGCGAAGGACCAAACGGGGGATCATTCTTTTTGTTATTAGGGAATACGTCTAAATCATCATCTATATATAATTGGAAAGTGGATAATAATTACTGCCGGGAAAGTCAGGCAGAAATGTGGTATCTAGGACGTACCCTAAGTGATCCGCAACAATTAATAGATAGCATTCAGGTATTCAATAATAGAAATGTAAGGTCAGGATTAGAAGATGATCAGTATGGACAAAATGGACAAGGATTACTACAGCACCATAATGTTTTCTGGATGAGCGCTACCAACTGGCTAAGTCCATTTGATGCCAACCAAGCGTTTAATGCACAACGGGCATATAGAAAAAATGGAAACATAGACTCCTGTAATATATGGGTAGGATCAGGAGAGCAAACATTGTCCCTTATATCCAATAAGCCTTCATCTGTAACGCTTACATCAGATACTAACTATGTAAAAAAGTCCGTAATTTTTAATACAAGAGGGTCTAAGGACATTTTTATAGGTGCTCAAAATGCATCTGCTTTCCACTATGTGCTGGATAGTTGTTATATGGGATACCGGCCACATATATACTTGGCTAATAAAATTTATAACAGCACAAGCAACAACTTCTCTTCAACTAGCTATGCTATCCTAGATCAGCAGAACTTTAGCCCTAACATAACAGTCAATTACAGGCACATTCGATATGATTCAACAGGTGGCAAAACCAGAATGGATGCGGCAGGCGTTGCCGGGATGACATACTTGGACACGGCCAGAGTAAATATCTTACCTCCTTTGAATTTTGTAAATAGTGGGTTTATAGACAATACCATAATCCCTAATAAATTAACAAGGTGGATAGATACGATATACAATACTTTTAAAAATGAAAACAATGGCGTTACCACGGTATTCCAAAATTCGCCATACACTTTCAATGTAGGAGATTACGTGCAACATTGCGGATGGATTTATCTTTGCCTGCAACAAAACCAAGGCCATCCCCCGACCGGAGTAACGGATTCTTTTTGGCAGTTAATCACGTGGACTAAGCCCAACGGATCTATATCTAAAGTTCCCCCGGATGACTTGCGATTACCAGCTAATAATTTTTATGCCTTACAAGGGATAGGACTACTAGACCAATATACCGGAACATATATCATTATCCCATCCGGAAGCCGAATAATTGCACATTAATTGATAAAATATTGGTACTTTTAATATACTAAACCCATTAAAAAATGAACATATTTCAGGTTATTGCTGCCCGGTGGAAGTCCGATAGTCCAAAACTGTTTATTAGGTTACAAAATTTTGGCATTGGTTTGGTATCTGCCGGAACCGCTGGAATAGCAATCCCAAATATTCCAGGCGTTACATTTCCCCCTGTAATTAGTCAGGTAAGCGGTTATTTGATTGTTGCAGGGTTCTCAATTGGAGTAATAAGTAAATTGACTTGCCAGGATACAACTAAGATCGATCAATCCACTACTAAAGTATGAAAATAATATCCATCATAGGTGTGGTGGCTATACTTGCCGTTGCTTGCTTTTTCTTGTTCCGGGGATGCCAGCAATCGAAGGCAGTCCAATCTATTCAAGATTCGTTAAACGTAGAACGGGCATTGAATGATACTATAAAAATAGAAAAGGCTGTAATCGCAAAGGCTAATGATTCTATCATGGTAAAAAGTCATTCCGATAGCGCCAAGTTTGTATCTAAAATAGATAGTCTTTCAAAAGTTGTAGCCACATTGCGCGGGCAATTCAAGGTTACAAAAGACAGTATCGGTACCCTTTATTCAAATCTAAAAACCTACTATTTAGGTCATGATACCGTAGCCCTTTACCGAACCTATTCCGAACTACAAACACAGCTAACGGACGCGAATAACATGCTTTTCGCCATTCAATTAGCCAGAGATTCCAGCGATAATGCCCGTGATACAGAAATAGTCCGTCTGAATGGATTAATTAAGACACTGGAAGCCCAAATAAGCGAATTGCAGGCTCTTTTAGTATCTTGTACAGCCAATGCCTCTAATTTAGCTAAGACGGGGGATTTGGCGATTAAAAAGGCGAAGGCATCCGGGTTATTCGCGAAGATTGGAATGGGAATTGCGGCATTGATCGCGGTATTACTATTGATCAAATAAAAATATTGTGTCATGGAAAATAGAGAAACCGCTTACACTAAAACAACCTCCAACCCGCAATGGAACACTCACTTTGGGAATCCTTTAGAAAATTTGTCAGAGATACCTACCAAGAGCGATTTACGGCTGCTTTTAGTGGAAGTATTATGGGTTTGTATGGCTGTAGGGATATATTGTTTATTGGACTACCTTTGTGGCTAGGGCCGGTTGTTTCTGGCTGTTATATTATATTAAAGGGGGTTTTTTTAACCTCCCTGTCTAGCTTGACCGCATCATATGTGTCTTATTTTTTTAAAAAACATATTAAAACTTACTTAGATGCCCCCAAAACACGAAAAGGAAGAAAAGGAACACGGTCTGACAAGGCCGCATAAACCTAAGCCGCATGACCCAAAACCAGAACCTTGCCCCGCTCCGGAACTTCCTGCCGAAGAAACAGCAGATGACGACAGCGGCCCGATCCCTCCACAACCTCCTGTGCAACCTCCGGGACAAGGGGGCTAATAGTATTGCTCGGTTAAATAAAATCCCCAAATGGATACGGGATGTTGTGTTTATTAGCATAATATCCCGGTTTGTGACCTATTTATCCATTTTCATAAATTGGGGATTCCCCACATGGGCTAATAGGAAGATAGACCCATTTTTATGCCCCGGATATCATAATCCCATGTATACTACATGGTGGATTTATTATTTCACACAAGATTTGTCTTGGTTATTGGCCTCCTATGCATTCTGTAAGATAGCCAGCCGGGTGAGTAATTATCTATTTTTGGTAGGGGTCATATTCTTTGGGTATCATCTAATTGATTCTATTATGTATATTTGGAACTTTAAACAATATTCGCTACTTTATATAGATATATTTTGGTCAATGCTATTATTGATATATACAGTTTTTAAGGGGTTCAAGCCGGAAACAATCGCTCGCATTAAAAGTTTATTTTGACACGAATAGAGCATTATATTTCATCAGTTAAATTAATATATATGGTTAGTTATATTGTTACGGCGCTTATTTGTTTGGCCGTTGGTTTTATCGTTGGGTATATTGTGTGTTGGCGCAACCCTCCAAAATCATTAATTCAATCAGTTGAAAAGAAAGTATCATGACATTACCAGATCAATACAAATGGTTATTACAGGAGCCGGGGCCAAAAATGGTATTAGAGTTCCTTAAATTATACGGTACGCATGAAACGCCGGGGACGGCCAACAACCCTGTTATAATGAGTTGGGCGAAGGAATTGAATATATCATGGTACGAAAATGATGCTACCCCCTGGTGCGGCCTAGAAATGGGCATTGTAGCCAAGAGAGCCGGGCATCCATTTGACCCTAATAAATTATTGTCAGCCCTTGCATGGGCTAATTACGGGGTCCATGTAGACGCAGATAAGGCTATGTTAGGGGATGTTCTGGTATTCCAGCGGACAGGGGGCGGCCATGTAACCCTATACATTGGCGAAGATTCAGAAGCATTCCATTGCGGGGGAGGTAATCAATCCGACCAAGTGGACATAGCCAGGATAGCCAAAAGCCGGGGATATGCTGTGAGAAGGCCAATTTATACCGAACAACCGCCCAACGTCCGGAAGATAATCCTTTCAAGTACAGGGGCTTTATCTACAAATGAGGCTTAACTAGGTTCATAAATATAGGTTTTTAAAAGGGTCATAAACGATTCCGGCTTTTCTAGGTCGGAATTTTTATTTGGAAATATCGTTGTGGTATTGTAGCTTAGTGGTATGGATAAGGAAACTCAATCGGTACGGATCGGGAAAGATGTTCTCCGGGAGATAAGAATAAATATTGCAACATATGGTGGAACGATACGTAAAATATTAGAAAGAGGAGCTGAGTATGCAATGATAGAAAATAAGGCTAAAAGGCATAACAAGAAAAAATAATCCGTTCCCTATATCACTTTGCTAAACCCCCAAACCAATGTTACATAATCATTTGTTCCAATGTGCTGCAACAGCAGCAGGATTAATAGTAGGCTTTAATTTATACATGTTATGGAGCGATAGACAGATAAAGAAAAAGAAAGCCACAAAGGTAGTAGATATTAATGCCGACGAATACCAAACCATGTGGAACATACCAGAATGGAAGAAAGGAGGATATGAAGAGGCAAGTAAAAAAATGTGGAAGGAGATAAATAAAAAAGAGAAACAATCGGCGGCCAATAATTGACCTTATTTATTAACCACGGGCGGCAATATCATGTGACGATTGCGCCGCCCATTAACCCCTTTTTATGAGACGTATTATCTTCGTATTTTTCGCGTATGTATCTGTTGTATTAGTGTTGTCTATGGTTTTTTCTAGCTGTAGTACTCAGCGCGGTGGTTGTAGCATGACCCGTGGGATGGTAGGAGTACATTAAAATCGTTTATGGCCTGAAGCCATAGGCACTCTTGGACAGAGTTCAATCGTTAATCCCCGGTCTATTTCCATAGTGCCGGGCTTTTTTAAAAACAATCATTTTTTTAATAAGGCAAGGATCAGCAATTAGGCCCGACATTTCAATGTTGGGCTTCTTTTTTAGTCACACGCACTTAAAATAATAAGATAAGCCCAGCAGTTACGCCGGGCTTTCTTGTGTGTCTAAGCCGTCCAATGTGTAATAGTTAACAGAGGGAATTAAGGTGCCGCGATGGAGATTAGTTTTTGTTCTAGTTCCTCTATGTAATTTTGAAGAGACATATTTTCTTTCTCTAATTCGGTTCCCCATACTCTCAAAGAATCATTTGCTTTTCTTAATTTTTCTAGTCGATTCTCTTCACCATCTAAAACATATTCTATTTCTCTAAAGGAACCATATGCTTCATCATCTTTGTTAAGTCCTTTCATGCCGTACGCAGCATATTTCATTGCCTTTTTTATAGCAGCTATAGTTTTGTCTATGTCCGGGCAAGTATGTTTAACAGGGGCGCTCATGGGTTAATAGTTTTCGTGTCCTAACTTAGTGTCTTTTAGGTCATCCGGGGAAGGGAGTGGGGTAATTTGTTGCAGCCTCCACGCCACTAATAATTTTTCTGTCGGCATTCTCAGATTATAATGATAAATGGAAGTGTTTTTTGGCCTCCAAACACCCCCACTGATATAATCGTAATTTTTTGAACAATATATAGCGAATCCCTCCATTTGGTTATCGGTCCATTTCATGATATTATTTTTTTAAGTAATTAGAATATATTAACAATAAGAATACAATCTAAGGCCAGAGAGAAAATAACGCATAATAATATGGCTAGTTTCATTGTGCAAGGATGAGGGTCATGGTTTCGGCACCTACTATTTCAGTCATGGCCTTTGGATTGTCCCGGTACTGGGAGGCTATCATATCTACTAGATTGCCGTAATTGGCTGGATGTTGGGCGGCTCCATGAATAGCAGCAGCCATTAAGCTATGTCCCGGATTGAGGTTTTTAAGACCGGTTAGGATCGTTTCTTGAACCGAAGGCTTGATTGTAGTTACCATGATTATGTGGTTTATTTAAGTTTTATTCTCCAAATAGCTACCCTGTAATGGGATGTAGTTGCGTTCTCTTTTACGGCTTCGTGGTACGGCTCTTGATAGAAGCCGATAATATCACACCTATTCCAATAATATTGGACTATGCAGTAGTTGCCAGAACTATCTAACTTTGAACCATACCTTATATCATTCATACCAATAGTTTAAAAAAGTGAATAAATAATAACAATAGACAAGATAACAACTATTAAACGCATACCGTCTAATAAAAAGTATCTCCAAAGTGTATTTCTATTAGCTCTAAGGGTTTCTATGTAGTTGATGTTGGATTCAGGGGATTGCATGGGTTAGGATTTTGGCTTATTAATGTTTGCCATGCTTTTGGCTCTCATATTCCGGTAAAGGGTATCCTCCGATTCGCTTTGTTCCTTCTCTTCTGCAATCCTGGAATTGTATCCTTGGGAAAATATATCCCTGTAGAACTCCCATTGTGCGCTCTTGGCCCATGAAATATCCTCAGTCAGCGGCCATCTTTCATCCAATAGTTGTTGTAGCTTAGACATGGCATTTATAGTTTAGGCATTTCAAAGTCAAATATTACGTAACAGGCAGAATCGGCCATTTGAGAATAAAACTTATTTAGTGCCTTCCTGTTTTCTTCGGTATAGTCCGGCTCATAAGACCTGAAGTCTGGCAATTCGATGACGTATGACATATGAACTAATCCAGCCGCCTCCGCATGGGGGAATGTCACAAATGCTTTTATTTTTTCCATTTTATTGTCCATGATTAGTTATTTTAAATTATTTAATGTCTTTTACCACCAAAGCCGGACCCATTTACGGTGTCCGGTTCGATGCCTGCTTAGTTCAGGTTCTAGTTATAACTACTTATAATGCTCTGCTAATTGACGGATCGTTTCACCACCATAAGCATTTACGGTTATGGAAATAAACTCTTGAACGGTCATTTTAGCGGATAAATCAATGCCCTGTTGATGTATCCAAAAGTCTTTCCCTGATTTACATGATCCGGTAAGGGTAGTATGCCATTTGTAAAAGAGGGCAGCTTCGTAGCTTACTTCTTTTTTGAATTGGCTTTTAAACTCTTCAATCCGCTCTTCAATGCTCCGACTTTCTGCCCATTTATCTTGTACGGCCTCTACTGCTTCTTTAATAGTTTTACCGTGCGCGAACAGACCACCATGTTTTGCCACAAACATAGATGAAAGAGAGAAGTCCATTACCCCAACTATATCTACTAGTGCAATATCTCCTTTTATTGATTTTATTACACAAGGAAGGGAGTCTATGTAATGTACCAATTGCCCATTTATAGACTTAATATTTAAGCCGTAGCCGTAGCCGTAGCCGGAGCCGTCGCCGGAGCCGGAGCCGGAGCCGGAGCCGGAGCCGGAGCCGGAGCCGGAGCCGGAGCCGGAGCCGGAGCCGGAGCCGGAGCCGTAGCCGTAGCCGGAGCCGTCGCCGTAGCCGGAGCCGTC